>JAEEGH010001736.1_pt1 | contig 61562 bp, 47 predicted proteins | sample 9134181 | NCBI WGS metagenome assembly JAEEGH01 (sample SAMN16246544, study PRJNA631951) | gut metagenome | biome: gut microbiome; feature: rumen; material: DP-attached | host: Bos | place: Iran: Karaj | collected 2018-10
TCCAGGTGCTCTCTATCCTGCTCGACCGCTTAGGATTCAAGTGGGGTAAGGAACTGGTACACTTCTCTTATGGTATGGTGGAGTTGCCCAACGGTAAGATGAAGAGTCGCGAGGGTACCGTTGTCGATGCCGACGACCTGATGGAACTGATGGTCAGCGACGCCCTGAAAACCTCGATGGAATTGGGGAAATTCGACGATATGAGCGAGGAAGAGCGCAATGAGATCGCCCGCATCGTGGGTATGGGTGCCTTGAAGTATTTCATCCTGAAAGTCGATGCCCGCAAGAACATGCTCTTCAACCCTGAGGAAAGTATCGATTTCAACGGCAATACCGGTCCTTTCATCCAATACACCTACGCCCGTATCCGTTCGATCCTGCGTAAGGCTGAGGCCGAGAACCTCACGCCCGCCATTGCACCCATCGCATTGGCTGAGAAGGAAGTGGAACTGGTGCAGAAGATGAACGAGTTCGGCGCTGCCGTCGAGCAGGCCGGCAAGGACTATTCACCTAGCGGTATCGCCAACTACTGTTACGAACTGACAAAGGTGTTCAACCAGTTCTATCACGACTACTCGATCCTGAACGAGGCAGATGCCGACAAGAAAGCCGTCCGTCTGATGCTGGCCAAGAATGTGGCTAAGATCATCAAGAACGGCATGGGTCTCCTCGGTATCGAAGTTCCTGAGAGAATGTGATTTAGCAACGGACTACAGGACAAAAGGACTATATGCAGAATCCGCCAGATTACAGACATGACACCGTACTGCCCTTGCCGCCCGAGGTGAGGGCAGACGCATGGGCTGTAGATGCCGCCTGCTCAGGCAATCCAGGACCAATGGAGTATCAGGCCATCGATCTGCAGACAGGGGCTCGTGTGTTCCACTATGGTCCGATTCACGGCACCAACAATATCGGTGAGTTTCTGGCCATTGTCCATGCCTTGGCACTCTGTTGGCAGAAGGGTTTGCACAATAAGACCATCTACTCGGATTCCTACAATGCCATCCTTTGGGTCAGCAAGCGCAAATGTAAGACAAAATTAGAGCGCACCCCACAGACGGAACAGCTTTATCAGATCATTCTCCGTGCAGAGAACTGGTTGCAGACACATAACTACAAAAACCCAATTATGAAGTGGGAAACACAGAAATGGGGCGAGGTGCCAGCCGATTTTGGCCGCAAATAAAGCAGTTTAATTCTTTTTAACTTACCTAACAAGCTTGCAATCTGAAATTTTTAATATATTTGCAAGCAAAATTGCAATTTTGGACATTGTGTTAGTGTTTATTTAGGAAGATGACTGATATACTACTATCCAGTTTTCTAAGCTTGTTTGCCTTATTTGGCAAGGAGGAACAAGTGGATGAGGCATGGGCAAAAACCATGCTGGAGAACTACATGCGTCGCTACTTTGGAATCAGGAACATTGAATCATATCTTGGTTTCTACAGTGATTTACGGAACGTCTATGAGATGGCCGGCGATATGGGAACGGATCCGCAGACGACCGTTGACTCTATCTGCAAGGAACTGAAAACCAAGATTTCTCATAAGGAAGCCGCGCTGCTGCTCCTGCGTCTGATGGAATTCTGCAACTATCAGGAAGGTCACACCGACTACATGTTCACCACAATGGCCAAGACCTTGCAGATATCCGATTCCCAGTTCAAGATCTTCGTGGATTTCGTCAACAACCGCCAGAGCGAGCACGTGATGATCCATCAGCTCGAAGATACCAAGGGGCAGTTGAAGACCTTGCTGGATCCTGAGACTGGCATGCTGCTTTTCACCTACACCGGTCCTGACACGGTAGTGCTCAATGATGTGCCCGTGCTTTCCGGTGCCTATCAGGTATGGCTCCAGAGCAGTGTGCTGAAGGGAGCCAACGGTAAACCCGTCTATTATTCCACGATCCTCGATGCCTATAAGAGTGTCAAGGGACTGGAGCTGGACAAGACGGAGGAGGTGGAGTTCTGCGGACGCAACATCAACTTCCGCTTCCCGAACAGCGATAATGGTATGCACGACCTGAGTTTCACGCTGCGCAATGGTGAGTTGTTGGCCATCATGGGTGGTTCAGGTACCGGTAAGACAACCCTGCTCTCACTGCTGAATGGCACACTGAGGCCACAGGAGGGCACCATCACCATCAACGGACATGACATCTCCGAGCCGGCAGCTAAGTCGCTGATTGGCTATGTGCCACAAGACGACCTGCTGATCGAAGAACTGACCGTCTATCAGAACCTTTGGTTCACCGCCAAACTCTGCTTCGAAGGTATGAGTGAGGCCGACCTCGACAAGCGGGTGATGAAAACCCTCAAGGACTTAGGGCTCGATGCCACGAAGGATCTGAAGGTCGGATCCGCCATCAACAAATATATCTCCGGTGGTCAGCGCAAGCGTCTGAATATCGCCCTGGAGTTGATACGTGAGCCGGCTGTGCTCTTCCTTGATGAGCCGACGTCAGGTCTTTCTTCTGCCGATACAGAAAAGGTGATCAACCTGCTGAAGGAGCAGACCCAGAAGGGAAAACTGATCATTGTGCATATCCATCAGCCATCAAGCGACGTCTATAACCTCTTCGACCGTCTCTGGCTGCTCGATAAAGGCGGTTATCCTGTCTTCGACGGTAACCCCATTGATGCCATTACCTATTTCAAGACTGCGGCCGACTATGCTGATGCAGACACCAGCGCCTGTCCCACATGTGGTAATGTGAATCCCGAGATCGTGCTGAACATCATCGATGAAAAGGCACTCAACAACAACGGTGAGATCTCCGATGAGCGCAAGATGAGTCCCCAGGAGTGGCACGAGCTCTATCTGAAGAACAGACCCGAGTTGCCAGAGCCGAAGGTCAGTGAGGTGCCGCCATCAGATCAGAAGAAGCCCAATGCATTCAAGCAGTTCCTGATATTCTTACGTCGAAACTTCCGCACGAAGATCACCAATGTCCAATATCTGTGTATCACACTGCTTGAGGCGCCGTTGCTGGCAGTGGTCTGTGCCCTGCTGACACGTTATGCCCCGCCAGAAGGCTATTCAGTGATGGACAACAAGAACCTGGTGAGTTATTTCTTCATGGCAGTCATCGTCGCCACCTTCATTGGTATGAGCGGAAGTGCCGAGGAGATTATCAAGGATCGTGCGTTGCTGAAACGCGAGAGTTTCCTGAATCTGTCGTACGGCAGTTACATCTTGTCGAAGATCGTCTATATGGCAGGTGTCTCGCTGTTACAGACCTTGTTGTTTATCCTGATCGGTAATTACATTATGGGACTTCACGGTCTGTTCCTGACCTGGTGGATGATCCTCTTTGTCACAGCCCTTCTGTCGAGTCTGATGGGTCTGTTGCTCTCACAGTGCCTGAACTCCGTGGTAGCCATCTATATCACCATCCCCATCCTGCTGATTCCGCAGATTCTGCTTTGTGGACTGGTGGTTAGTTTCTCTGACCTGGCTCCTAAGAGCACCACAGGCAATGTGCCTCTGATTGGTGAGATCATCCCCTCACGCTGGTCATATGAGGCACTGGCTGTCACATCCTTCACCGACAATGCCTATGAGGCACCGTTCTTCAAGACGGATCAGGAGAAGTATGAGACACAGTTCTATAACTTCGGCTATGTGGACGAGTTGCAGTCGCAGTTGGAGACCATGAAGGATGAACAGGATAAAGGTAAGGAGGTCGATCCCAACCATATCGAGACCATCCGCACCAATCTGCCCGTCCTGACAGCGTTTTGCGGCATGGCACCTTATCAGGGAGATTACAGTTACCCGTCGCTGCGCCAGTATCTGAAAGATGCCGAACATCTTCTCACAGAACGCAGCAACGCCATCTCGCTCAAGGCTGACAAGCACATATCCAACATGATACGTGATATGGGTAAAGATGCCGTTCTGGAACTGAAACGCGACAACTACAACCTCAAACTGGAGGATTGTGTTGTAGGTGCAGACCAGAAGAAGATGCTTGAGGTCATTGATAATCATATCGTGCCTCGTATGCAGACGATCTTCCTCACCCCGCTTAACCACTGGGGACGTGCGCCTTTCTATAGCAGTGTGAAGATCTTGGGCGACTGGCACATCAAGACACTCTGGTTCAACATGTGTGTCTTGTTGCTGATGTGTTTCATCCTCTCCATATTCCTCTTCACCGACTGGCCGGGAAGGGCTATCAGAAAATAGAAATAATTAAATAATTCTTTTATTAATAACTATCAATTCAAAAAGCAATGAAAAAATTATCAATTCTCGCTGTCGCATTCGCAGCAATCGCATTTGCAGCTTGCGGAAACAAAACTGCAAACAACACTGAGTCAGCAGATTCAGTAGTAAAGAGTTTCGAACAGGAGCAGATTGAGGCAAGCATCAAGATGCATGTTGACAGTCTGGCAAGTGAAGTCGGCAAGCTGAAGCAGCTTCCTTTCCTGCAGGCTGACAATGAAGGTAGCTTCAAGCTGACAAAGGAAGAGAAGCAGGTGAAGCCCGACTATCTGTTGGATCCTTCAGTAGCAGAGAACGCCACCACACTCGCAGAGAAGTATCGTATCATGGCTGCCCTCGAGGTTGACAAGAACATCGCCAAACTCTATGAGATGTCTATTGACGATTATGAGAAGGCTCTGACCAAGCTGGGTGCTGACATCAACGATCCTTCTTTCAAGGTTCTTGAGAACACCAGCCCTGCTGAGACACCTCAGGTTCTCTATGATTCTATGAATGAGAACAGCCGCATCAACTACTTCTGGCAGATTGCTGCTGCCTCTCTCATTGAGCAGATCTATTGTGCCAGCAAGAACTCAGACAAGTTCCTCGCTGCTTTCGACGACGATGCTGCTGCTAACACCACCTTCCGTGTCGTGCTGATCCTCGATGCCCTGAACCGTCTCTCCGAGTACGATCCCGACATCAAGCCCGTTGCTGAGGCACTGGCAACTCTCGACACCCTGAACGCTACGACCGTTGCTGAGCTGAAGTCACAGCTGGCCGAGGCTAAGGAGCAGATCGATGCTGCCCGTAAGGCTATCACGAAGTAAGAAGTTACACCTTATATATAATATAATCCCCGAAAGTCAATTTTCGGGGATTATTTTTTCATAACATACCAACTGGTTCGCACCGTCCCGGATGGTGTCCTTCACCACCGCCTCAGCAGGAATGAGAGGTGCCCGCGTACCATCGCTGACCGTCATGTCGAAGTTGGTCTCCACACGAAGTTCATCCCAGAGGCCCTTGTCAAGGAACGACTGCAGCGTCCTGGCACCACCCTCTACGATCAACGACTGTATCTGATGACTATGCAGACTCTCCAGATTCAGAGGATGGGCATGATCGATGACCAGTCGCTTCGGATTCGGTCCCCACCACTCACGGACAGTCAACTGGGGATGATCGCGCTCATCGGTCACACGTCCCACAAGGATGGCATCCTCCTCTGCACGAAGTTTATGGGACAGCATCTTAGTAAAGTCATTGGATATCTGTACGGGTTTGAAATGATCGTCGATAAAACCATTGGCTGTCTGGGCCCATTTCAAGATGATATAAGGGCGCTGTTCACGATGGAATGTGAAGAAACGACGGTTCAGATCCATACATTCCTTCTCAAGCACACCCACTTCCACCTCGATGCCAGCCTCCCGTATCTTGCGGATACCACGGCCTTGGACCTCTGCAAAAGGATCCACACAGCCTACCACCACGCGGCGTACACCTTTTTTAATGATCAGGTCAGCACAGGGGGGTGTCTTACCATAGTGTGAACAGGGCTCCAGACTCACATAGATGGTTGCCTCTGACAACAGCGCTTCATCTTCTGCCTTCACAGAGGCAAAGGCATTCACCTCGGCATGTCCTTCACCACAACGCACATGGTAACCCTCACCGATAATCCGTCCATCGGCAGACACGATCACGGCACCGACCATCGGGTTCGGTTTGGCATTCTGATGGCCATTCTGTGCCAACTGCAGACAACGCCGCATATATTTTTCGTCGTCTATCATATATTTTTCACTTTTCACTTTTCACTTTTCACTTTTTTTCTTACCTTTGCATCCGCTATGACATACGAAACGCTCTACCACAGATTGACTACATGTTACGAAGTAGGCGAGGCCAAGGCCCTCGTCCGCTGGGTGCTTGACGTGCGTTTCGGTTTGTCGTTGACAGACATTATTTGCGGCAAAGTTACACAATTATCCGCAGACGACCAAGCAGAACTGGAAAAAATCATACGAAGGCTTGAAAAAGGGGAACCTGTACAATATATAATAGGTGTAGCTGATTTTGCGGGCCGACAGTTCCATGTGGCTCCCGGTGTACTCATCCCCCGTCCGGAGACAGCCGAACTATGCGGATGGGTGGTCTCAGAAGCCAAGCGCGCCTCACAGTTGTTGGACATCGGGACGGGAAGTGGCTGCATTGCCGTTACCCTGGCAGCGGAATTGCCCCACGCAAAAGTCTCAGCCTGGGATATCTCAGACGAAGCACTCCGCATCGCTCAAGAGAACGCCACACATCAGGGCGTCAACGTGACATTTGAGAAACACGATATCCTCGACGAAAGTTCTACACTTGGTCAGACAACCTACGATATCATTGTCAGTAATCCTCCCTATATCAAACCGTCAGAACGCGATGGAATGGCGAAAAACGTACTTGAATACGAGCCCGCCATAGCCCTCTTCGCACCAGATGATAATCCCGTGGTCTTCTACCAGAGGATTGCCGACTTCGCCTGGCAGAATCTCACTAACGGCGGCAAGCTTTTCTTCGAACTGAATCCACTGACGGCAGAGACTGTTGGAGATTATCTTCACCAATTAGGCTTTGCTAAAATAGAATTCCGTCGGGATATATATGGCAAACAACGTTTCCTTAAAGCTATAAAATTATGAAAAAAGAAATCACAGAACAGGAAGCCTTCCTCCAGTTGGCTGCCCTTTGTGCCCAAGCAGAGCACTGTCAACAGGAGATGCGCGACAAACTCAAGCGATGGGATATCGATGAAACCACTCAAGAACGCATCATCCAGCGACTCGTCCGCGAACGATATGTTGACGATGAGCGTTACGCCCGAGCCTTTGTAAAGGACAAGATCCGATACAACAAATGGGGACGACGCAAGGTACAACAGGGGCTCTGGCTCAAACGTATCGACCCGGAAATCCAACAACATGTACTCGATGAAATCGACGATAATGAATATCTTGACGTGCTCCGTCCGTTACTCCGTCAGAAGCGGAAGGCCATCAAGGCCCAAAACGATTATGAACTAAACCAGAAACTCGTTCGTTTTGCGATGGGACGTGGTTTTACATTCGACATTATCCGTCAATGTCTTGATGTCGATGAAGACGATTTTGAAACAGAACGCTGAACGCTATGATATCCTTCTGGCGAAGATTGCTTGACTTGATCTCCCCGCGACTCTGTGTCGTCTGCGGACATAGACTATCGATTACCGAAGAAGCCATCTGTTCCAAATGCAATTTCCATCTGCCACGCACCGGATTCCACCTCAATGCCTATGAGAACGAGATGGCGCGTCTGTTCTGGGCACAGATACCCATTGAACGAGCCACCGCCCTCTTCTATTACGAGCCGCACGCCCAAACAGCCAACATCATCTACGAACTGAAATACAAAAACCGACCGGATATCGGTGTCATCATCGGACGTATGCTTGCGAAGGAGGTTCAGACCGCAGGATTCTTCGATGGAATCGACGGAATCATCGCTGTTCCTCTCGCAAAAAAACGCCAACAACAACGAGGCTACAACCAAAGTGAAGAGATTGCCCAGGGGGTCAGTGAGATTACAGGACTGCCGATTCTCAAGAAAGCCGTACGTCGTACCGTCTTTGAAGGCAGTCAGACCAACAAAGGGCGTTGGGAACGTCATGATAACGTGGAACATGTCTTTGAACTCATCGATACCAAAGCCGTCAGTGGCCGGCATCTGTTGCTCATCGATGATGTCGTCACCACTGGTGCCACGTGCTTAGCCTGTGCCAAGGCACTCTGTCAGGCAGGCGATGTCCGCATCAGCATTCTCTCCCTCGGTTTCGCCAAATCATAGGCATTTTATCATTTTTTACCCTTTTACCTTTTTACTTTCTTACTAACTTTGGCTTCGCCGAAGATACTCACGTTCGGAAATACTCAAATAAATTTGGTATTTCGCTCACTTATTCGTATCTTTGCAGCCAAATCAACGTTGACAATATGGACATCAAGAATCAATTAGCACGCAAATTGATGGAAATCAAAGCCATCAAACTGCAGCCGAACGATCCCTTCACTTGGGCATCAGGCTGGAAATCACCCATTTACACAGACAACCGTAAGACGCTTTCATTCACAGCATTACGTTCCTTTGTGAAGCTGGAACTCTGTCATGCCATCCAGGAGTATTTCCCTGAGGCAGAGGCTGTGGCAGGTGTTGCCACTGGCGCTATCGCCCAGGGAGCACTTGTAGCCGATCAACTCGGTCTGCCATTCTCCTACGTTCGTCCGAAGCCGAAAGACCACGGTATGGGCAACCAGATCGAAGGTGAGATAGAGAAAGGTGCGAAAGTGGTGGTGGTCGAGGATCTTATCTCTACGGGTGGTTCCTCTCTGAAGGCTGTTGCTGCGCTGCGCGAATATGGTGTAGAGGTTGTGGGTATGGTGGCCTCCTTTACCTATGGTTTCCCCGTAGCAGAAAAAGCTTTCGAGGAGGCTGGTGTGAAACTGATCACCCTTACCGACTACAATCATGTGGTAGAAGAAGCCGCCAAGATCGGCTATATCAAGGAAGAAGAGAAGGCAGTGCTCGCCGAATGGCGCAAGAGCCCTGAAACCTGGAAACAGTAATTCAGACATAAGAACAGAAGAACAAAAAAGGTGCGCTTGAAAATATGTACTTATGTACTTCTGTCAAAAATAAAATAGGAAACTATGGGATTATTCGGAAGTGAAAGCAAATTCGAGAGTAGTGTCAAGCATGTGCCCTACCCTCAGCAGGCCGTATATGATAACATCAGCGACCTCAACAATCTTGAGAAGGTACGCGACCGTGTACCTGAGGATAAAATCAATGATTTTAGTTTCGACCAGGACACGGTGAGCCTCAACGTGGCCCCTGTCGGCGAACTCAAACTCCGTATCTGTGACCGTGAGGAGCCCAAGTGCGTGAAGTTCGAGACGGTGCAGTCGCCCGTTCCCTTTAATGTATGGGTACAGGTCCTACCCGTTGACGACAACAATGCCAAACTGAAAGTCACGGTAAAGGCAGAACTCAACCCCTTCATCAAGAGTATGGTCGAGAAACCACTCCAAGATGGTGTTGAGAAGATAGCCGATGCCCTCGCACAGATCCACTACGTGTAAAGGTAAAAAGGTAAAAAAGTAAAAGATGAAACTCTGGGAAAAGAACTTTGAGGTCAACAAGGAGATAGAGCGCTTCACCGTCGGACGCGACCGTGAGATGGATCTCTATCTGGCAAAATACGATGTACTGGGTTCCATGGCCCATATCACCATGCTCGAATCCATCGGACTTCTAGAGCATGATGAACTCCCTCAGCTGCTGGCTGCATTGAAGGAAATCTACCAAACAGCAGAACGTGGTGAGTTCGTGATTGAAGAGGGTGTTGAGGATGTCCACTCTCAGGTGGAGATGATCCTCACCCGTCGTCTGGGTGATATGGGTAAGAAGATTCACTCTGGCCGTTCACGCAACGATCAGGTATTGGTGGATCTGAAACTCTTCACACGTCATGAACTGAAGGAGATTGCCGACGGCGTGAAGATCCTCTTCGACGAACTGATCCAGAAGAGCAATCAGTATAAGGATGTACTCATGCCAGGCTATACCCATCTGCAGATAGCCATGCCCTCCAGTTTCGGCCTCTGGTTCGGTGCCTACGCTGAGAGTCTCACTGATGACATGCTTTTCCTGCAGGCCGCCTATAAGATGACCAACCGTAATCCCCTCGGCTCGGCTGCAGGCTATGGTTCATCCTTCCCGCTCAACCGTACGATGACCACGGAGTTGTTGGGCTTCGATTCGATGGACTACAATGTGGTCTATGCCCAGATGGGACGCGGCAAGATGGAACGTAATGTCGGTTTCGCCATCGCCACCATTGCCGGTACGTTGGCAAAACTGGCTTTCGATGCCTGTCTGTTCAACTCCCAGAACTTCTCTTTCGTCAAACTCCCGAAGGAGTGTACCACTGGTTCATCCATCATGCCGCATAAGAAGAATCCCGATGTCTTCGAGTTGATTCGTGCCAAGTCCAACAAACTCCAGTCACTTCCCCAGCAGGTGATGCTCATCATGAACAACCTGCCCTGCGGCTACTTTCGTGACCTGCAGATCATCAAGGAGGTCTTCCTCCCTGCCTTTGATGAGTTGAAAGACTGTCTCCAGATGACTGCCTACATTATTAATAAGATAGAAGTCAACGAGCATATCCTCGACAACCCAATGTACGACCCGATGTTCTCTGTAGAGGAAGTGAATCGTCTGGCAGCCAACGGCATGCCCTTCCGCGATGCCTATAAGAAGGTAGGACTCGACATTGAGGCCGGTCAATTCCAGGCCAACCATGAGATCCATCACACCCATGAGGGTTCCATCGGCAACCTCTGTAACGATGAAATCGGACAAATCATGCAGCAGACCCTCGACGGCTTCCATTTCGAGCGTATGACGGAGGCGGAACGTAAACTCTTAGGCAGATGAAAAAAAATCTTTTTACCTTTTTACCATTTTACCTTTTAATCTTTTTATTGTCGGCCTGCAATGCCAACGACAGCATCAGCCGTGAAAACCGTTGTCAGTTCATGTTTGACACCTCCCTCCATCTCCTGCCCTGTCATCTCACGGGCATCATCGGCAACAACGGCCACTTCTGCCAGGTACAGACCTATGTTGACAACCAAGGCATCCGTCATCTGAAAACCACCCGTAACTACGACAATGCCAAAGATGATGTGGCCCTTACTACAGCACGCGAGGCTCAGTTCAACTACTATCTCGGTGCCAATGACTGTATCATCATCGGTACCAGCAGCTATGATTTCACCCTACTCGCGTGGGATGGGCAGTGCCCCAATTGCCTCTCTGACTACGGGGGGTATAACTATCCCATGACCTGGCAGGACAATGGCCACAAACTGCATTGTGCCAAATGCAATCGCACTTACGATGTCAACAACGGTGTTGTAGCTGATGGCACTGCCGGTCGTTCGCTTCTCAAATACTATGCAGCCCTTGATGGTGGCCTTATCCGTGCATGGAATTAACACCAAAATTCTAAAAATTGTGTAAAATGTTTGGCTATTCCAATTATTAGGCTTACCTTTGCAGACGGTTTGCCGTGATGGTGGAATTGGTAGACACGAGGGACTTAAAATCCCTTGACCAGAAATGGTTGTGCGGGTTCGAGTCCCGCTCGCGGCACTAATACTATAACACCTCAGATAATATGCAGGAAAAAAAGCTCCTTCTTCTGAATGTAATTTCAACGATGCTCATGGGGCTGTTGCTTCTCACGGGATGCGGAGAGAAACGACAGACATTCTGTTTGGAAGGAACTTTCAAAGGTTTCAACCAAGGCGAACTTTACATCTGTGATATCAATGGTAATTTCCCACTTGATACCGTCGCCGTCGTCAAAAGCCAGTTCCATTACGAGGTGGCTCTTGAAGAACCAGCCGCTTTCATCGTGATCTTCCCCAATTTCTCCGAGGTGCCCGTTTATGGTGAGAAAGGAACGAAGGTCACCATCGAGGGCGATGTCTCACATCTGCGTGAGATCGACGTTGATGGTACGGAAGAGAATGAGATATTGACGAAATACAGGAAGAAGACCAGTCAGCTGGCACCGCCTGAGGTGGCACTTTCCACAGAGCAGTTTATCAAAGACAATCCCACCTCACCCTTCGCACTCTATTTGATCCGAAAGGTCTTTATCCAGTCAGCCCAACCTGACTATAAACGAGCCTTAGAACTCATGTCGCTTGTGATGCAAGCAGGTCAGAAGCCCGATGAAGAGCAGAAGGCACTGATGAAACGGATAGAAGGACTCAGTTACCTGAAAGACGGCGAGCGCTTGCCTTCATTCTCCACCATCGACATCAACGGAGAGGCAGTAAAATCCTCCGATCTCAACGCCAAAGTGAACGTGATCACCGTATGGAACACGGAAGACTTTGAGGGTCAGGGTATCTTACGCCAGTTGCAGCAGAAACAGAAGGAAGCCGGCAACAAATTGAAGGTACTGACCGTCTGTCTCGATGCCGACATCAAAAAATGCCAAAAGAAACTGGAACATGACTCCATTACCTGGACCACCATCTGCGACGGACGACTCTGGGAGACGCCCATCCTGAGCCGAACGGGCCTCTCCTTTATCCCAGATAACATCGTCACCGACGATAAGGGTAAGATCATAGCCCATTCGCTAAATCAGAAAGACCTGATGGATAAGATTGATCAATTGCTCCCCAAGCAAGAGACGCCATAAAAAGAATCATTCATTGTTAAACCCTGATACTATGCTTATTAAAACATTTTGTGCTGAAGTGATGGGACTGGAGGCTACTACCATTACCATCGAAGTGAGTCTGACAAGAGGCGTGAAGTTCCGTTTGTCAGGATTGGCCGACACGGCTGTAAAGGAAAGCTATGACCGCATCCGTGCGGCAGTCCAGAACGTGGGCTTCAAACTGTCACCTGCCGATCTGACCATCAACCTGAGTCCTGCTGACATCCGGAAGGAAGGCAGCGGTTACGACCTATCGTTAGCCATCGGCATCATGGCCGCCCATGGCAAGGTGGACGACAGCATGTTACATGAGTATATGTTGTTAGGTGAACTGGGACTCGATGGTCAGTTGAAACCTGTCAGTGGTGTACTGTCAGTAGCCATCCGTGCCAAGAAAGAGAAGTTCAAAGGTCTGTTGGTACCCTTGGAGAATGCCCGGGAAGGCGCTGTCGTCGATGGACTCGATGTCTATGGCATGAGAAGTCTGTCAGACGTCATCAGTTTCTTCAACGGAAGTGAGGCTTTTGAACCAACAGTGGTCGATACAAAGAAGGAATTCTATGCACAACAATATACCAGCGATCTCGACTTTGCCGACGTGAAAGGACAAGAAAGTGTGAAACGTGCCCTCGAAGTGTCTGCGGCAGGCGGACACAATGCCATTCTCATCGGACCTCCGGGAAGCGGTAAGTCCATGATGGCCAAACGTTTACCCGGCATCTTACCGCCCCTCTCTTTATCGGAGAGCCTGGAAACTACTCAGATCCACTCTGTGGCAGGTCAACTCAGCAATGGCACATCACTGATAACCCGACGCCCCTTCCGCAGTCCGCATCATACAGTCTCACAAGTCGCAATGACTGGCGGTGGTAACAGGGCTCAGCCAGGTGAAGTGTCTATGTCCCACAATGGCGTGCTCTTCCTAGATGAATTGCCGGAGTTCAATAAAAGTACGCTTGAAGTGCTCCGTCAGCCACTCGAGGATCGAAAGATTACCATCTCACGGGCCAAATATACAGTGGAATACCCCTGTTCATTCATGTTTGTAGCCTCCATGAATCCTTGCCCCTGTGGTTATTACGGCGATCCCACCCATCACTGTGTCTGTACACCAGGACAGATACAACGTTACATGAATAAGATTTCAGGACCTTTGATGGATCGCATAGACATCCATTGTGAGGTGACAGTCGTACCCTTTAAGCAACTCTCGCAGATGCAGCCAGGAGAACCCAGTAGTGTGATCCGTGAACGGGTCATTAAAGCCCGCCACTTACAAGAAGAGAGATTCAAGGACTTCAAAGGCATCCACTGCAACGCCCAGATGACGGAACGGATGATCCATCTGTTTGCTGAGCCAGATACACCGAGTCTCGACATGCTCCGGATGGCGATGGAACGGCTCAGTCTTTCAGCCCGTGCCTACAGCCGCATTCTGAAAGTGGCACGTACCATTGCCGACCTTGAAGGAAGCCTGCATGTGCAGAGCCACCATATCGCAGAGGCTATCGGTTATCGTAGTCTTGACCGTGGCGACTGGGCAGAGCGTGGAGGCTAAGTTCCTATTTTTTCTTGAACAACTGGCGGAAGAGGTTGGTCTTCTTGGACTTTTCGGCTTCAGCCTTCTTCTTGTCTTCCTCTTTTTCTTTCTTGGTCTTGAAGAGGTTGCCCAGCTTCAGCTTCACCTTCGGCTTAACCTTGACATTGTTCTTTTTATCAACATCATTGACTATGAAGGTGCAATCCCAGTCCATCATACTCTTTGAATGGCTGACAGTACCCTCAGCCTGTGAACCATTACTGGCAAATTCCACCTGCATGTTCTTCAGTCTGAAACCACCGTATCCAGCCTCAAAGACGGTTGCCTTTACCTCACCGATAGGGAGTTTGCCACCACCGTTCTTCTTACGGATCATAGCAGTGCGGGCTTTGTGGATATCAACGATAAAGGTTGCCTGTGCACCTACGTCGTCGAGCTTATCCATATTCAGGACCTTACCTAACTTGATCTTTCTTGAATGAACAGAGCCAGTCACATACTTGGTTTTCTCGTCAAGGGCGAAATTGAAAGCCAAATTACCGACATCCGTCCTCAACTGACCGTCAAAGATCTCTTTTTTCCAAAGGACTGATACATCACCCGTGAAATAGATGGTACCAAGCGCATCGAGCTGGTTCATCATCAGTTTCTTTACCGAGAATTGATTGATGACCTTGACGGGGACGCCTCGTTGGGCTTTCATCTCCTTCACATGGAAACCTACATCCAGTTTCTCTTTCTCCTTGAGATGCAGAATACGACCCTCGGCAGCAATTTGCAATTGCTTGTCAGGTGTATAGACATGAATGTCTCTAAAGAAGAGGGTCGTGTCGGTACCACTGAAGAGCACATCGAGTTCAAGTGGCATGGTGAAGTTTTTCAGCACGGGTGCGAAGGGGCGTGAGATGTCGCGCAACTGGGTGGTTCCCTTGATGCGTGAGGTCTCGAAGGAGAACTTGCGCCCCTGCTTCTTGCTGGGCAGCACCACATTGGCACTGTCAAACTTCAATGTCGTCGTTTCCTGTTGTATCATGATATGATCCAGATGTAGCCTGTCTTTCAAGATACCTACGCCGAAATGAATATTCTTCAGGTTGAAGCCCGTTACAGAATCCGTTGCCTCCATCTTGTTCATGACGGCATGCAAGGAGTCTTTTGAATAGAAATCCAACGTCAGATCCATCTGCGCATTGACATCAAGATGATCCACATCGAAGAAACCACGCTTGGGACGGTCGTGATTCTTACGGGGCTTGTGGTTATCAGTGGCAAAGTGGACTTGACCAATGTTAAAGTGATGGATGGTCTTCTCACCCTTATAATCGATGGAGCCGATGGCAAACTTGGCCGTCACAGGTCCCTTCTTCTTTTTTAATCCCCACTGACCTTTCAGGTTCTTCAGGGCGCCACTGTGTTTACCAAACCAGCCGTTTTCATACTTCGCACTTTCAAGGCTCACCTGATTCGTATCATTATAAGTCAACGCAATGTCCTTAATGGCCACCGTCTTGATATTGAGTGCCATGGGCGATTTCTGCAATGAGTCCTTCTTTTCGGCCTTGGGTTTCTTCTGCTTGGGATCCTTCTTGAAGGCATCGATCAGAAACTGATAGTTGGCAGGACCTTCCTGAGGCTTGTATAGCTTGGCTTTCACACCATCGAGCAGCACCTCCTCAACGACCACTTCTCTGGTAATCAGCTTCAGCAAGTCAACATCGACCAGCAGCTGCTTCAGCTCCAGCATCTTTCGATGCTCTTGGTCTTCAACCTCCAGACCTTCCAGATTAACCTTCTGGGTGAATAAGTTCACACTGGCTTGATCGATCTTCACACGCGTACCTAACTTTAATTCCAGTTGCTCGGTGGCATACTTCGCCAGATCGTCCTGCACCGACTGGGTATTCAGCAATACGGTGGCTGTTACCAACAGCAACACAACCAGTACCACGATACCAATGATGACCTTCAATAGTAATTTTATAATCTTATTCATGTCTAATGAGGTTTTTAATTATATTCTGGTTGCAAAAATAAGCAAAATAATCGGTTTATCACACATATTTGGTCAAAAAAATGCTTTTGCAACCCAGTTGCATCGGCTTTATCGTACCTTTGCAGCAGAAAAAAGTTAAAGTATAGACATTATGGCACATTCACATGAACATCATCACGAACACCATGGGCATCATCATGGGCACGCAAGCAAACTGACGTCGCTCAATGGCATTTTTGTTTTCTCTATAGTACTCAATCTGCTCTATGTGATTATTGAGGCTTTGGTGGGATTCTGGCAGAACTCCCTCTCATTGCTTTCTGACGCAGGTCACAACCTGAGCGACGTCTTCAGTCTGCTGCTGGTACTCATCGCTTTCCAACTGGCGAAGGTACATGCCAACAAACAATATACCTATGGTTATAAGAAATCCACCGTACTCATCTCACTCGTCAACGCCATCCTCCTGCTCGTGGCTATCGGTGGCATCCTCATCGAGAGCTATCATAAGTTCTATGAGCCGGCTGAGATCAACGGAGCAGTCGTTTCGTGGACGGCTGGTGTAGGTATCCTCATCAACGGTCTGACAGTGGTGCTGCTAATGAAGGGGCAGAAGAACGACATGAACGTGCGGGGCGCTTTCCTCCACATGGTGGCCGATACGTTGGTATCTGTAGGTGTGGTCATCTCAGGTATCATTATCTCTTTCACCGGCTGGTATGTCATCGACCCCATCGTGAGTATCATCATCGCCATCGTGATCCTCATCTCCACTTGGGAATTGCTCACGGGTAGTCTGCGCCTGCTGGTGGACGGCATCCCTGAGGGCGTGGATTGGGAGAAGGTGGAAGTAATCCTCAAGAGCCATCCCCATGTGAAGGAGGTGCATCATATCCATATCTGGGCCATCAGCACCACCGACAACGCTTTGACAGCCCACATCGTCATCGACAACCTGAACGAACTGGAGGAGGTGAAAGAACATATCAAACACCATCTGACGGAGGCCAATATCAGTCACTCTACCCTGGAGTTCGAGACCCCTGGCGGCCATTGTCACGACCACGAATGCGACACGTGTTAGTGGATAATTGACAAAGGATGATTGGTAATTAGAAAATATTTTGTATCTTTGTAGCCGAATTCGACTGCAAAGATACAAATGGATAAGACGACCTGCATCCAACTGCTCGAGGAGCACGACATCAAACCCACTGCCAACCGCATCGTGGTGGTGGAGGCATTGGCCAGCTCCATGCTGCCCCAGTCGTTAGCCGAGCTGGAGCGCAGGATCCAGACCATCGACAAGTCGAATATCTTCCGAGCCCTCACGCTCTTCCGTGAGCATCATCTCGTACACACCATTGAAGGCGGCAGCGACGGCATACGCTATGAGCTCTGCCACAGTCACAGCCACGACCACGACGACGACCAGCATCCCCACTTCTATTGTGAGGTGTGTCAGCAGACCTATTGTCTCGACGGCGTGGAGCTGCCCAAACCGGCTGTACCTCAGGGGTTCGAGATCCATTCTGTCAATTACATCATCAAAGGAATATGCCCACACTGCCAATCCGAGTCATAGCCTTCGATGCCGACGACACCCTCTGGGACTGCCAGTCGCATTTCGAAGCCGTAGAGGAACACCTCTACCAACTCATAGCACCCTATTGTGACAACCCTGCCAAGGAACTCTTCCAGACGGAATCAGGCAATATGGCCGACCTCGGCTATGGCTGCAAGGCCTTTACGATCTCGATTATCGAGACGGCCCTCCGTGTGGGTGGCGACCACCTCTCTGCTGACACGCTATCTGATCTGCTCAGCCACAGCAAGTCGCTGCTTCATCTGCCCGCCACCCCTCTGCCGGAAGTAAAGGAAACGCTACAACGCCTACAGGCCTATCCCTATCGCCTCGTGGTATTCACCAAAGGAGAGCTGCAGGATCAGGAGAACAAACTCCGTCGCAGTGGACTGGGCAAATACTTCAGTCATGTGGAGATCACCTCCGACAAGACTGAGGTAGAGTTCCAACAACTATGCGAGCACTTAGGTATCCTGCCCAACGAGCTGCTGATGGTGGGTAACTCCTTGAAAAGCGACATCGCCCCAGCCCTCACTATCGGTGCCTGGGCCATCCACATCCCCTTCCACGTCACGTGGCAGCTGGAGCATTTCGACGACATCGAGCACGAACGGCTCCAGAAGATAGAACACTTCAGTGAAATCATCAACTTATTGAAATGAAATACATTTTTGAAACCCGTATGGAAGTGCGCGACTATGAGTGCGACATCGAAGGCATCGTCAACAATGCCAACTATCTGCATTATACCGAGCATACCCGTCATCTGTTCCTGCGCAGCTTAGGCGTGAGCTTCGCCAAACTCCACGAACAGGGCATCGATGCCGTCATCCACAGTATGAAGTTACAATACAAGGTCCCTCTGCGCTGCGACGACGAGTTTATCTCACGCCTCAACCTGAAGAAAGACGGCCTGAAATACATGTTCTATCAAGATATCTACCGTGCCAGCGACGAACAGCTCTGTTTCCGCGCCACCGTGGAGCTCGTCTGTCTCATCAACGGCCAACTCGGCAACAGTCCCGAATACGACGAAGCCTTTAAAGATTATATTTGATATTGTTACATCGTGGCGGTGAGGAAGGTAGCGTTGCCGAAGATATAGAGGATGTTTTCGCAGGCAGGTACCAGAATTGTCTCACCCTGACGGATCTCGATGCCGTTGATGTTAGCCTTTCCCCAAAGACAGACCACGATAACAAATGAGTCGCAGTGGAAGTCAATCTGCTGGGCTACCTGTACCACGACACGATGCACTACGAAGTAGGGGCAGTTGATGAGCTGTGACGTAGGTTTGGTGCTGTCGTAAGAGGTACGATAAGCAGGCCATACCTGATAGTCGATGGCAGCCTTTGCCTCTTCGATATGCAGCTCACGGGGATTCCCATGCACATCCTTACGTCCGAAGTCATACACACGATAGGTGATATCACTGGTCTGCTGGATCTCAGCCAGGAAGTTGCCTGCGCCGATGGCATGCAGACGACCAGCCGGCAGGAAATAGAGGTCGCCCTCATGGGCCTCATGGGTGGCAATCACATCCTGCATGGGTGAACGGCCATTCTGAGGTTCTGCCGTTGCCAGCTGTTCATACTCCTCAGGCGTGATGCTTTTCTTGAGACCTGCATAGATCTTGGCACCCACATCGCTCTTGATGATATACCACATCTCAGTCTTACCAGCACAACCGTGACGCTCCATCGCCAGTTTGTCGTCAGGATGCACCTGTACGGACAGGTCCTGACGGGAGTCGATGAGTTTGACGAGCAGCGGGAACTGATTGCCGAACTTCTTGTAGATCTTCTTACCTACGAGCAGCTCCTTGTATTTGTCAATCAACTCGACCAGCGTCAGCCCTTCATCGACATCATTCACCAGACCGCGATTGATAGCCACACTCTCATGGCCTGGAACTCCGCTGATCTCCCAACTCTCGCCGACATTAGGCTGTGCATTGAAGATACCCTTGAAGGGCGCAATCTGATAACCGCCCCAGATAGTGGTCTTCAGATAGGGTTCAAATTTATATGGTTTCATGAGCTTTCAATTGTTGAATTCGATGATTACTGCTTATTCTTGGCGATCAGTTTCTTGATGGTCTCCACGCTGGCACTGGTGGTCAGACCATCCTCAGGGGTGTTCATACAGTAGTCCACCAGACGCTCTACGCTTGAGGTAGCCACGTGCATACGGGTATCAGCTGAAGCATAATAGATGAACACCTTGCCATCCTCGTCCTTGATCCAGCCATTGGCAAAGGCTACGTTCATCACGTCGCCGATATACTCGTTGCCCTCAGGCACCAGGAAGAAGCCGCCAGGCTTGACGATGACCTTCGTGGGATCCTCAAGGGAGGTCATATACATATATAATACATAGCGCAGACCATCGGCGGTAGCACGCACGCCATGGGCCAGGTGCAGCCAACCCTTCTCTGTCTTCAGCGGATGCGGACCTTCACCGTTCTTCACCTCGGTGATGGTGTGATACTTACGCTCATAGATGATCTTTTCTTCCTTCACCTCGGCATGGGTCATGTCGTCCACCAGTGCCCAACCGATGCCGCCACCGCTACCGGTGTCGATGAAACCATCCTGCGGACGGGTATAGAGGGCATATTTACCATCCACGAACTCTGGATGCAACACCACATTACGCTGCTGACTCTTGGTCTTCAGGTCTGGCAGACGCTCCCAGGTCTTCAGATCCTTCGTACGGGCGATACCAGCCGTAGCGGTGGCTGCACTCAGGTTCCCAGGCTGTGCAGGATCATGACGTTCTGCACAGAAGACGCCATAGATCCAGCCGTCTTCATGCTGGGTGACACGCATGTCGTAGATGTTGGTGGCAGGATCTTCCGTATCGGGCATTGTGATGGGCTCTTCCCAGAATCGCCACCCGTCAATACCATTGGGCGACTCAGCCACAGCGAAGAACGACTTACGGTCGGCTCCCTCCACACGGCATACCAACAGGTAGCGTCCGTCTAACTTGATGGCTCCTGCATTCAGCACCGCATTCATCATGATGCGCTGCATCAGGAAAGGATTGTCCTTTTCATTGAAATCGTATCTCCACTCCAAAGGTGTATGCTCTGCCGTCAAAATGGGGTAAACATACTTCTCATAGATACCGTTACCACCCTCCATCACTTGGTTCTTGCGCTGAAGCAGTGCCTCATGGCGCTGGCGTAATGCCTGTACTTTCTCTTGATAGTTCATATTCATATAGTTTTTTCGTTGCAAAAATATGAAGAAAAGCTGAATTATACAAATTATTATAGATAAATGTCTTTTTGTGAATGTAGTAGATACACATGCTACCCCTACCTTTCTATAATCTCCAGACACATGCGACCATTATGGTAAGGGCATTTCCAGGAACCAGCCTTGTCATCAACGGTGTTCAGCGACCCATCACGATGGCGGCTCCAATACCACTCTCCATGCTGATAGTCTATCAGATTCTCTTTAATATACTGCCAGCAACGGAGTGCTTTTTCGAGCGCAGCCTCATCATGGAAATGCTGGTAGATGTTGAAGAAACCCACGACTGCCTCAGCCTGTACCCACCAATGCAGGTCATCATCCTTGGTGCCTGCTGTCAAGTTGGCTTCGTGAATCATCGAGCCATCGGGGTTCAGTCCTTTCTCCGAGGCTTTCGCAACGATCTGTACAATAGGTTCTACCTTATTTAATACTTTCTGATCACCTAACACCAGTGCTGCCTCATGCATCAGCCATGAACATTCGATGTCGTGTCCATAACTCTCCAACTGACCAGCCCCACGCGTCCAGTCCATCTCGAAGAAGAGATCGAGGTGGTGGGTTTCTGGATTCAGAATCCTGTCTGTGAAGATGCTGATGATATTCCGTAGCGATTGTCCCAGCCCCGCTGAAGGCCATACGCGATAAAGGTTGGCATAGGGCTCGATGATATGCAGATGGGTGTTCTGCGACTTGGGATAGTTGGCGTCATACTCTGAAAGGCGCATATCATCGATGGGTTGCCAGTTTCGTGTCATTGCCTCGATATAGCCGTTATATTCCTTGTCTAAGGCGTGTTCCTCAACACAACGATACAGGTTGATGGCCTGTTCCAAAGCCTCCTGATCATTGGTGGCACGGGCATATTCCGACAGGCCATAGATGGCAAAACCTATGGCATAGAATTGTTTCTTCGTGTCCTTAGGTTGTCCCTTGTAATCGAGACTCCAATACACGCCACCGTATTCTGGATCGATGAAATGATCGATGAAATACCGCTTGGCACGAGTAGCGATCTTGAGATACTCACTCTTACCCAACACGCGATAGGCCGCTGAAAAGGTCCAAAGGATGCGGGCATTCAGGATGGCGCCCTTGTCAGCATCGGCATACAACACATTGTTATTGTCGATGCGTCCGTAGAAGCCACCATGCTCATTGTCTTGCATGCGATCTATCCAGAAGCGGAGGATGTTGTTTTCCAAGACCTCGCGCACTTCCTGTTTAAAGATGCTAACCTCTGTCATTTCTTCTATACTATTTAGTTATTGAATATCTTTCAGGAACAAAACGTTTTCTGATTCGTAGAGTTTCTTGAAATCATCACCACAGGGCGTATTTGGGACAGGGCCGAAGAACTGATCTTCAGTATTGCGCCAAAGCAGGAAGTAACAGATGGGGTATTTGTCCATGATAGGCTTCAACACACGTGAATACCAAGTAGGATCAGGCAGATTTTTCAGTCCGCACTCTGTCAGGGCGATGAGCTTGTCATGATCCTTAGCAAACTTAGTCAGGAAATCGAAGTCGGCCGTAAGCCCATTGACGAAATCCTCTTCACTTCCCCCCTGATAGGCATCAATACCAAGCAACGACACACGATCATCGCCAGGATATCGTTGCATAAAACGTTCTGTAGTCCAATGTCCGTCAAGATTAGGTGAATAACTCCATAGCAGATTGCTAAATCCCCGCTCATTCATATAGTCTTGCAACAAGTCCCAGAGACCTTTAAACTCCTCATCACTACACAGATTCTGTCCCCACCAGAACCACGAGCCGTTGTTCTCATGCCAAGGACGGAAAATGATGGGCACGGGCTGACCCTCATCATTCTTCAGGGTTTCCATAAAGTCACCCACACGTTTCATCCATAGCTGGAACTTCTCCGCATTGGCTCCATCAGGCAAGACACTCTTGACGACTGTTGAGTCAGTAACATCCCATGTAGAGCCCGCAGGATAGGCCTGTCCTGCCCTACCACCACCCTCAACAGTCGTAATAGGATTACGAGGATGCCAGCTAACGGTAACAATACCGCCTCGTTTCACATGGGCCAACAACTCGTCATGGATCTTTGTAAATGGAACGCTGTCAAGATTCTTCTCATCGCCCATCTCAATACCACCAAGTTCGAAACCCATCACAGCAGGATAGTCACCTACAGACAAGAGTACATCACTCTTGCCATCTTCATAGGCCCATCCTACACCATAGAACGGATCGTCCTGATGTCCTGACATATAACCTTTCTGTTGAAGAGAGTCCAGACGCTCCTCCAATTGCTGTGCCTGAGTCAATTCTGGCACTGCTGACTTCTTACTTGTGCATGCGGCCATTGCTACTGCTAATGCCGCTACAGCGATTAGAATTGCTTTCTTCATTATTGGCGATTTTTTGCGATGAGTTTTTTGATCGTTTCCACACTTGCTGCAGTAATATAACCGTCCTCAGGTGTATTCATACAATAGTCAATCAGCTTGTCAACAGTCGAGGTTGCCACGTGCAAACGGGTGTCGGCAGTAGCATAATAGATGAACACCTTGCCATCCTCATCAGCAATCCAACCGTTGGCAAAGGCAACGTTCATCACATCACCCAGATACTCATCACCCTCAGGCACCAGGAAGAAGCCACCAGGACGGGCAATGACCTTGGAAGGATCTTCAAGAGATGTCATATACATATATAATACATAGCGAAGACCATTGGCTGTGGCGCGTACGCCATGAGCCAGATGCAACCAACCTTTCGAGGTCTTAATAGGATGCGGGCCCTCACCGTTCTTCACCTCTGTGATAGTGTGATACTTGCGCTCATAAATAATCTTCTCTTCGTTGATCTCAGCATGAGTGATATCATCAACCAATGCCCAACCGATACCACCACCAGAACCTGTATCAATGAAACCATCCTGCGGGCGGGTATAGAAGGCGTATCTACCATCTACAAACTCGGGATGGAGCACCACATTACGCTGCTGGCTCTTTGTCTTCAGGTCAGGTAAGCGATACCAAGTCTTCAAGTCTTTTGTACGGGCAATAGCTGCCGTGGCAGTTGCAGCACTGAGATTACCAGGCTGTGAGTCGTCATGACGCTCAGCACAGAACACGCCATAGATCCAACCGTCCTCATGCTGGGTAATACGCATATCATAGATGTTCGTAGCAGGAATCACATCATCAGGCATCGTTATGGGCTCGTCCCAGAAACGGAAGTTATCAATACCATTGGGCGACTCTGCCACTGCAAAGAAACTCTTACGATCAGCCCCCTCCACACGAACCACAAGCACATATTTGCCATTCCACTTCAGGGCTCCAGCATTCAATGTGGCATTACACATGATGCGCTGCATCAAATAGGGATTATCCTGTTCGTTGAAGTCGTATTTCCACTCCAAAGGAACATGAGCAGCTGTCAGAATGGGAAACTTATACTTTTCGTAAATACCATTCCCCCCGCTTATAGTTTCATTCTTACGACTCAATAACTCTTCATGATGGGCTTTCAAAACCTTTACTTTCTCTTCATAATTACTCATAATCGTTATAGCTTTAATTCGAATACTCTTGATGCATAGTCTTCTCAAGGCACTTACCAGTGATTTTTATATTAACTGTCTCAGTCTTCTAACTCCTTTAATAGCCAACTTTCCCACTCGTCCCACTGTTCCTGGAACCAGAAATGCCATGTGGCTTGATAAGGTGAGATCTCCTTAGGTCCAGTTACCGTGTTGTAGGTAGCCCAAGCTGTGGTAGGAGGCACTACGTCGTCACAATAACCAAAGGAAAACCAGCCATGCTGGCTGTTGGTAATCAGACGCGCAAAATTCACTCCGTCGTAATAGCGCGACGTTACAACATCATCGCTATCTTTTCCTGCCATTTTATTTTTTTCCTTATTATAAAAATAATGTGGCCAGCCGCAGGCCTTATTCTTTAACGAATTTGTGTGGTCACATAAAGCGGCATGAACGGGGGCATAGCAAGTAACACGTCGGTCAAGTCCAGCAGTGGCTAGTGACAGAAAGCCTCCCTGTGAACTGCCCGTAACACCTAGTTGTCGGCCGTTCCATGGTGTGTATTGTTCAATGTAATCAACGGCACGAATGCAGCCCAGCACCACTCGTTTGTAGTAGTGTTTATCACGATCATTCATGCCGTAATTCCAATAGCAGTTCAGCGCACCATTTGCCAGATTATCGTACACCTTCTGCTCCATCGCCACAGGAATCCCATGAATACCTATTTCAAGCGTTATGACACCCTGAGAGGCAGTCCATATGTCGCCTCCATAAGGTCGCACACCGGCACCTGGTACACGTAGTAAGGCAGGGTATCTGCCTTCTTTCGCAGGTACGCATAAGATACCATAAATACGCGAGTTCCAGCGATCATTCTGGAAACTAACCTCATATACATTTACATCCTTTGTGCAACGTTCTGCCAACAAACGTTTCGTAGGTTCCAGCGGAGTGTTTCTTGCTTCCTTGATGGCATTCTCCCAAAACTCCTTGAAGTCGGAAGGCATCATTGTCGAGGGTTGCAATTTCTCGGGAGAAAAGGCGGCTGCACAAGCTCCGCGATACTCCTTGCCATCGACGTATGCCGTTACATCCACGCGATAGAATCCTGGTGAAGTCATTTTTCCTGTCAGCTTCAGCGTGCCGTCTTTAAGCTCAATGGTCTTCTTGGTATCCTGATACATCTCTGGACCAGCAGCATAGTCTATGATGACATCATTGACAAGTGTGCCCGAGCGGCGTACTTCCACCGTGAACCTGGCCGTCTCACCTACACAATAATTCCAGTCTTGGTGATTGGGCTCCACAGTTACAACAATACTATTGCCCCTGATTTGCGCCCCTATGGGCAACATGGCCAGAATGGCCAATAAAAGGAAAACTTGTCTTTTCATTTTTACTATTGTTTATTTAACCCCTGCAAAAATAGTCAGAACTCCCATTTTCAGCCCATCGGCGGTGGCGGTCAGTTGGAGGGTCGTTGCGGTGTGACTGCTCTGGATAATGACCTGTGCCAAACCGTTGAAGGCTGGGATGGTGAACTCACTGCAATTGGATGTCTTAGGATGGTCTTCTCCCAAATACGACGGATCACCATTGCCAACACCAAGAATGCGGCCATTGCCCTCGAGTTTGAATCTGAGCACAGGACAGGCATCGGGCACGATGCGACCTTTGCTATCTTGGACCTCAACAGTTACCACACTCACATCACACCCATCGGCAGTAATCTGCTGGCGGTCGGCCTTCAGCATGATCTTCGATGCAGGCTTGGTGGTCTCGATGGTCTCCGTGATGACATGCTTACCTTTCTTATAGCCAGTGGCAACTACTTTGCCGGGGTTGTATGTAGCCTTCCATTTTAAATGGCCGTTCTTGGGCATCGTTTGACGACCCAGTTTTTTACCGTTGACAGTCAGCTCTACCTCGTCGCAGTTACTATAGGCCCAGATTTCCACTTCCTCGCCTTCGTGACCCTGTAGATTCCAATGGGGGAAGATGTGGAGAACGGGGTCATCCATCCACCATGCCCGCAGATACCAAGCCTCGTCTTTAGGGAAACCACAATAATCGAAGATACCGAATTCGGAGTCGTGGGCAGGATAACTGAGCGGATTGGGCTCGCCGCGATAGTCGAAACCTGTCCAGTAAAACAGTCCTGCAGCCCAAGGACGTTCAGCGTAGAACTTCCAGCCGCGCTCTATGATGTTTTCGTAGTTTTGCTCAAAGGTACGGTTCAGACTTACCATCCGACCAGAATGCTTCTCGTCTTTAAAGTACCAGCCACGAGTACCGCAGCCAGTGGTCTCTTCCGTTCCAACAATTTTCCATGTGTGGTTCTGTTTCTTACGATTGTCTACATCGTTCTGAACGATATAGTTGAATCCAACCACATCGAGACCCTTGATCATCTCCCCTCCACCAGCATTGGCCATAGTAGAGTGGCGTGTAGGGTCAAGCAGGCGGGTATATTCGCACATGGCAGCAGCAATACGTGTACCCTGAACAGTGTTCTCCATACCCCACTCCTCGTTGCCATTGCTCCAAAGGATAATTGACGGATGGTTGCGGTCTCGCTTAATCATATTTTCTAAAAGACGTAGATGCTCTGTATTTATGCCCGACAGACGATTCTCATCGATAACCAGTATGCCTTCACGGTCGCAAATATCAAGCAGGGCTGGTGTCATTGGATTATGAGAAGCCCGATAAGCATTGCAGCCGATAGCTTTCAACTGTTTGATACGCCATGCCTGAAGAGCATCAGGAATGGCTGTACCTACACCTGCATGATCCTGATGCATATTTACGCCTTTTAACTTCAGTTGCTGTCCATTGAGCAGGAAGCCTCGTTCAGCATCGAAAACAATATCGCGTATGCCCATGGTGGTCTCAAAGATATCTGTTATACAGCCATCCACCTTGATAGTCGTTTCTACCTTATATAAATAGGGATCGGTGGTACTCCATAGATGGGGATGATTGAGCGTCAGCGTCTGCTTACTGCCTAATGTCTGCTTGGCCTGTAAGTTAAGTGATGTAGCATCGGCTTTACCCACCTCGTTGCCATCAGCATCCAGCAGCCGTTGCTCCACTGTACAGGTCTTTGTCTTCAAAGCATGATTGCTCACCTCAGTCTCTATGGTGATAGCAGCCTTGTCGTAAGGTGCTTTAAGATCAGCATATACGAATGTGCCGAAAGAAGCTACACTGACGGCAGCCGATTTCAGCAGCCACACATCACGATAAATACCAGCGCCCTCATAGAACCATCCTTCTTCCAGAGTAGCATCCGCCCGTACACAGATAAGATTATCGCCACCATAGTTCACGTACTCAGTCACGTCATACACTTGCGTGGCATAGCCGCTGGGCTCTGTACCCATGTAGAAACCATTGAACCAGACTCGGGCATTGCGGAAGATGCCGTCGAACCGTAGGGCGATATGCTTGCCGAAGTCCTCAGCAGGTATATTGATCACCTTGCGATACCATCCCACACTTGTCTCTGGGTATTTATAGCCCACGGTCTTGTAGCCATGTGAATGGCTTGCAGGCTGGGCGTATGGCAGTGTAGTAACCCAGTCGTGAGGGATGTTCACCTCCTGCCACATAGAATCATCGAACTTCGCGGCATACGGTCCCTCATTGTGTATTGAATTTGCTTTCGTCAGATAATTAAAATACTCTGTTCCACAACCGAAGTCCTTAGTAGGGTCAGCAGCATTACCAAGTGTAAATCTCCATCCTTCGTCAAGCCTCGTTACTTCGCGCACATTCTGTGCATTCATACAGGCAGTGGCTATCCAAACCAAAACAACCGTCCATTTCCTAATTTCCATAACTACTTACTTTAATAAACGAAAACTCATCACAGCCAGGTCTATGGTTATCATCTCTCGCTTTGACCAGCGTTTTATCTATCTTGTCTCAGCTCGAAAACACGAGAGGCATAATCCCAATCGAGGGGAATCTCCAAGCCGACTTCCATTAAGAACTGACCTGTAAACCGCTTACCACTGAGGTCGCAAGGATTCTGCCAAGCTTTCACATCCTTCTCTGTCACCGTATAGGTGGCATCGGCAGAAAGACCTTTCAGACGGATGCGGGGGATGGGCATGCTGTAGTAGTTATCCACCTTATAGGCAAAGACCACCGCCTGACTCTTAGACTCGTTGACATACATCAGTGAGGCTATACCTTTTCTATTATAAGGGTTCTGCAGACGGTAGAGATCACCCGTCTGTATGGTCTGGCGCAGTTCCTTATAGTCGGCAAAGCAGGTTGTACATTGTAACTTCTCCTCTTCGTTCATATGCTTGGGCTGGAGCTCGATACCCAGACGTCCGCTCATCGCCACATCGCAACGGAACTTAATGGGGGTGATACGTCCACCCGTGTTCCAATAAGGCACGCCACCGATATGCTGCGCCATCGCATTGGCAGGGAAGAACAGGCTGGTGCCCCACTGGATATAGACGCGCTGCAAAGCATCGGTATTATCCGAAACCCAGAACTCATCGAAGTAAGGCAGCAGGCCGTAATTGGCACGTCCACCACCAGAGGCACAGTCCTGAATTACCACATCGGGATACTTCTGGCGGATACGCTCCAGCACCTTCAACAGTCCCAGGTGGTAGTCGATATACAGATTATTCTGCTTATTTTTGGGCAGATAAAGTGAACCATAGTTCTGAATTGAAGCATTGGCATCCCACTTCAGATAGCTGATCTCAGGATACTGGGTGAGCAGGTCATCCACAATCTTAAAGGCAAAGTCCTGCACCTTGGGATTAGTCATATCGAGTACCAACTGCGTACCGCCACGCCCTAACTTTAGTTCACGCCCTTTCGTCTGGAGTGCCCATTCTGGATGCTGTTCGAAAAGCTCACTCTTGGTGTTCACAGCCTCAGGCTCAATCCAGATGCCGAACTTGATCTTACGCTGACGGGCTGCATCGGTGAGGGACTTGATGCCACCAGGCAACTTCTTCAGGTCCGTCACCCAGTCGCCTAAAGTTGAAGAATCGTCATTACGCTGGTACTTGGACCCAAACCAGCCATCATCCATCACAAACAGTTCACCACCAAACTGGGCGATGTCATCCATCATGTCGATAATCTTCTGCTCCGTGATATCAAAGTAGATACCTTCCCAAGAGTTGAGCAGGATATCACCTGTATTCATTCCTCTGTGGAGCATACCCTCCGTACGTGCCCAACGATGGAAGTTACGGCTCACCTCTCCCATGCCCTTGTCAGAATAAGTGAGAGCCAGATGGGGTGTCACAAAACTCCTGCCTGCCTCCAACACATATTCAGAGGACTGCGGATCGATACCGGCATAGAGCTGATGGGTTTTGCTGTTGTTCGTATTCACACGGATTTCGTAATTACCACTCCAACAGAGAGCAGCGCCGATGGTACGACCTTCGTCCTCACGGGGCTCACCGTCGAGTGAGAGCATGATCTCTGGTGCATCACAATGGGCATTACGGGCACCGTCTGAATTACGGATCACTTTAAGTCCACGTGTCAGGGGCTCTTGTGTCAATTGGGCTTCAGCACACCAGTCACCATGCAGATGGGTGATCCATACGTCACTACGTCGTACGGTGAGACTGCCAGAGTCGAAGCGCTTCAAGATGATATTCCCCTTTTCACGATGGGAGATCTCCGTCCAGGTCTCAATAATATCCACCTTTTTGTATGCCTTATAGAACACCTTCACGGTGACTGGTAGTAGCTTGTCCGCCATCGTAAATACATGTGTCTTGGCGTTATTCTCATCTTTCAACTCATAATTCTCAACTCTTAACTCTAAGTTTAGGTCGCCATCACTATGTTGTATCTGCAGGGCAGGCAGATGAATCATGTCAATAGTACCAAAGGTGGGCAGGGCAGCGAAATTGAAATCGCTGCCCCCCTCCTTTAGTTGATTAATTCCAGCGATGAGGCCACCATAGTAGTCTTGTCTCAGATCCTCGCCCTCGTTGGCATGTAGCACTAATGAGGTGTTAGGTGTTGAGATGACGACTTGACCTTCCCAGGCGCTTACCTGTGATGTCCCAAGGAGCAACGCCGCTCCTAATACAATCTGAAATCTTTTCATACCAATTTAGAAAATACTTAATGATAATTATTCAACTATACTTATTAACTTAACCGCTGCAAAATTAGATATAATTGCATGAATAGTCTTGAACTTTTTTAGCAAAATCTGCTACTTTTTCAATAATGCAAAGAACTAAAATAATTGTATTACAGGAAAGTGTCGGTTTTTGATAAAAAAGAGTTGTGTCCTTTCGTTAAACTGATTTAATTTTGCAGCAAAATATACGGATAATTACCATTGTATGAATTAATAAAGACTAAAACTTATGAATAAAAACAATTCTTCTTAAATTATGAGGAGTCGCGCGTACCTTATTAATTATATATAAGGCAAGCGACCCGGGGAATAGGTTGATCCTAAAGCCAACAAAAATAGATACTAATCATTTAATCTATAGTAACATAAAGTATGAATCAAAAAATTAGAAAGACAGCGCTGCTGATGGGTGCCTTGGTCTTCTTGGGACTCGGTTACTCGTCAAATGCCAATGCCTCAGGATCTCTACAGGAGGTTCAGCAGGCAACGAAAAAGATTACAGGTACTGTAGTCGATGCTCAGGGCCCGGTCATCGGAGCCAGTGTAATGGAAAAAGGTACCACCAATGGTACAGTTACCGACTTTGACGGTAACTTCTCTTTCAACGTGAATCCCGGTGCAACGATTGTTATTTCGTACATCGGCTATGAGACTCAGGAAATCAAGATTGGTAACCAAAGTACTTACAAGATCACCCTGAAGGAAGACAACGCTCTGCTCGAAGAAGTGGTTGTCGTAGGTTACGGTGTCCAGAAGAAGAAACTGGTTACTGGTGCTACTGTTGAGGTGAAGGGTGAGGACATCGCCAAGATGAATACCACTCAGGTACTTGGTGCCCTGCAGAGCCAAAGTCCTGGTGTAAACATTCAGGCAGTATCTGGTCAGCCTGGCGATGGTTTTAAGGTGTCTATCCGTGGTGCTGGTACCAATGGTGACACCAAGCCTCTGTACGTTATCGACGGTGTGGCTGGTGGTGACATCAACAACCTGAACCCTGCCGACATTGAGCGTATCGACGTGTTAAAGGATGCTGCTTCCTGCGCCATCTACGGTTCTGCCGCTGCAAACGGTGTAATCCTCGTGACCACCAAGCAGGGCAAAGAAGGCAAGATCAGCATACAGTATGACGGTAACATCGGTTGGTCAAACATCTACCGTCTGCCCCAGCTGCTGACAGCAAAAGAGTACATGCAGGTAATGGACCTGGTTCGCTATAACAGTGGTGAGTCTCCTCGTAACTGGGCTGACTATTTCCAAGGACGCGAGCAGTTACTGGCCGACTACCAGAGTGGTGCCAATGCCGGTACAGACTGGGTGGAAGCCCTTCGCAACAAAAACGCCATCACAACCAGCCATTCTGTGAACGTTGCTGGCGGTTCTGACCGTTCTAAGTTTTCCATCGGTGCTGGTTATCAGTATCAGGACGGTGCATTCGGTGGCGATTTTGCTAAATCTGACTATCGTCGTTTAACTCTGCGTGTCAATTCCGACCATGTGATACTGCGCAGTGCCGACAACAGCTTCGACGTCATCAAGGTTGGTGAGAACCTATACTACAGTCACAAGCAGAATCAGGGTATCCAGATTGGCAATCAGTATTCAAACGTATTGTCTACTGCTTTGCGTGCCAACCCGCTGATTCCCATCTATGACACTGACGGCACATACTTCGGCTATGATGACCTGAAGAGCATGGGCATGTTCAATTATACCTCTTATGCCAGCAATCCGATCATCAGTCTGGTGAACAGTCAAAGTGCAAACAACAAGAGCACCAGTTATGGCCTGAACGTGACCGGTTTCTTGGAGATTCAGCCTATCAAGGGACTGACCTATCGCGGACAGATCAACTATAATCAGAGTAGTTGGACATGGCGTAGCTATTTGCCCGTCTATAAGATAAATGACCAAGGTGACATGCGCACAACAGACCAAGCAACCAACCAGGTTGGTACAGGTTGGGGATGGGGAACCACCAATACCCTGACCTATAAGTTTGACGTTCAGGACCATCACTTCGACATTCTTGCTGGTGCAGAGTACAGTGAGAGCCGTCCAGATAACGGATTTACTTTAAGTGCTACAGCTTCTGACGCTATCACACCTGACTTGAAGCATGCCTATATGAGTCTGATGAAGAATAATACGCAGGCTACCGTCAGTGGTAATCCTTACGGGGACTCTCGTGGAATGTCTTATTTCGGCCGTCTGAACTACGACTACGCTGAGAAGTATATGTTTACTGCTATTTTCCGTGCCGATGGTAGCTCAGTGTTTGCTCCCGGCCACCGCTGGGGTTACTTCCCCTCATTCTCTGCAGGTTGGGTGATGTCAAACGAAAAGTTCATGGCCAAGACTGCCAGCTGGCTCTCATTCCTGAAGCTTCGCGCAGGTTGGGGACAGAATGGTAACAAGAGCATCGGTGCCTTCCAGTATGAGGCTGCCTTTGCATACGATGCATTCAGCATGTACTCTTTCAACAACAACAAGGACAATCCTACTAAGGGTGCCTCTCTGTCTCGTCTGGCCAATGATGACTTGACTTGGGAGACCTCTGAGCAGCTCGACTTCGGTTTCGACGCCCGCTTCTTCAGTGGTAAGCTCGGTGTGGTATTCGACTGGTATAAGAAGACCACGAAGGATCTGCTGCTCTATGTGCCAGTTTCTCCGACAACGGGTTTCAGCTCTCAGTTAAAGAACGCTGGTACTGTGCAGAACACTGGTGTTGAGTTCGCTATCAACTGGCGTGACCAAATCGGTAAGGACTTCGAGTACAACGCCTCTTTCAACATTGCATATAATAAGAATAAGGTGACAGAGGTTAACAGCTCGCAGAAATATAACAATGGTGGTAATGACTTGCTGGCTCAGGGTACTGGTCAGATGGCCCGTTTCGAGGAAGGACAGCCTATCGGCTACTTCTGGGGTTATAAGACTGCTGGTCCAATCCAGAACGAGGCTGACCTCTTGGCCTACACGGCCACTCTGAAGGATGGCGATGCCGCCAACTCTCTTCAAGGTACAGAACTGAAAGTCGGTGATTTGAAGTTTGTCGATGTCAATGGTGATGGCATGATTACCGCTGCCGACAAGACCTATCTCGGTGACCCCAACCCTGATGTGACAATGGGTATCAACCTCGGGGCTACGTATAAGGGCTTCGACCTTAATATTACCGGTTATGCCGCACTCGGACAGCAGGTGGCTCGCAGCTATCGTAAGTTTACTGATGGTGAGTACGAGAACTACACCACTGAGGTTTACAGTTATTGGAATGGTGAGGGTACCAGCGACAAATATCCTTTGCTCGCAGCAATGAACCGTGGTGTGAACTGGCAGTCCATCTCTGATCTTTATATCGAGGATGCCGGCTATTTCCGCCTGCAGAACCTCACTATAGGTTATGACTTCACCAAGCTCTTCAAGACCAAGTTCCAGCAGCTCCGTCTCTATTTTGCTGCTCAGAACCTGTTCACCATTACCAGCTACAAAGGAATGGATCCTGAAAATGGTATGGCACTCAATAGCAATGAACCTTGGGTGACAGGTGTTGATGTAGGTAACTATCCTCAGCCGCGAACATATTTGGTAGGTGTAAACATTAAATTCTAAAAAAGGAGTACACAAGTATGAAAAAGATATTTTTATTAGCTGCAGCCGTTGCCACTTTAGGACTTACATCCTGTAGCATCGACAATGTAGAAAACATCGGCGAGATGTCAACCAGTGAGTTCCCAAAGACGGACGCTGATATCGAGTCTGTATTAGCCGGTGTTTATCAGAACTTGAACGAAACCCACGCCAACCCACAGTGCTCTTTCCTCTATGCAGCCTGTCTGGCCAGTGATGACCAGTTCGGTGGTGGTGGTACCAACGATAAACTGATGCAGGCAGAAGACCTGATCTGTAACTATAATGCCGATATGACCAACCAATTCTATGCAGACCGCTATAAGGGTGTGGCCCGTGCCAACACGCTACTTGAGGTGCTGGAGAATGCTGACGGTATGGCCGAGGACGTGAAAAACAAGGGTATTGGAGAATCCAAGTTCTTGCGTGCTTTCTACTATTATGAGCTGGCTTCCATGTACGGCAATGTGCCCCTGATCACCAGCCCTGAGCAGGAAGACACCAAGCAGGGTGATGTGAAAGTGCTTTGGGGACAGATTCTTCAGGATCTTCGCGACGCCGTTACATTGCTTCCTGCTGAAAGACGTTCTGATGGACGTATTGACAAATACACCGCAGAGGCCATGCTGGGCCGTGCCTGGTTGTTCTACACAGGTATGTATTGTAATGGCACATCGACAGCCGACCTCGTCAGCACATCTTACAATCCGCTGACATCAGTAGACCTGCCCGACGGTACAACATTGACCAAGCAGGATGTAATTGGCTACATTGACGACTGCGTGAACAACTCTGGTTATACGCTCGTTTCTGACTTCCGTAACCTCTGGGCCTACACCAACAACAAAGTTGTTGAGGATTATCCTTACACAAAGGGCCAAGGCCTGGTATGGGTGGAGAATGATAATGCCGTAAGCCCAGAAACCATGTTCTCCATCAAGTTCAACAAGTTAGCTTCATGGAGCACAACCATCGGTTATGCCAATGGTATCGCCCTGCACTTCGGTGTTCGTGGCGGTCAGGATTATGCCAACACCTTCCCCTTCGGACAGGGCTGGGGTGCAGGTATCGTAGCTCCAAACCTTGTGAACGACTGGAAGGCAGCCGAGCCTAACGATATGCGCTTGAAGGCATCTATCGCCGATGTCAATGACACTAACGAGATGCCGAATTACCAGCGTGGCGGTTGGGCCGATTTCGTTCAGGAGACAGACTACTACTCCAAGAAATGGTCACCTATTTGTGCTAAGAATGATGGCTCATTTGTTCCTAAGGAAGGGGATGCTCCTGCATACCTGGCATGCTTTGAGACACTGATGTATCCTGGCAACTGGGATACTTCTGGTGAGAACAACTTCCAGCTGTCTAACATCCACGACCTTGTACTTATCCGCTTTGCCGACGTGCTGTTGATGCAGTCTGAGCTGAAGGAAGATGCCACTGGAATTAATAAGGTACGTGCAAGGGCCGGTCTGCCCGCCATCAACGGCTATTCTCTGCAGGCTCTGCAGAACGAGCGTCGTTGGGAGTTGGCTTGTGAAGGTATCCGCTGGAACGACATCCGCCGTTGGCACATCGCTGCCACAGCTCTGGCTAAGCAGGAGAACCAGCCCACTTACTATTGCGGTAACCCCGACACGAACAAGCCTCATAATGGCGGCTATGTTGCCCGTTTCAATGCAACGGCAGGATTCCAGAAGATGCCTGAGACTCAGGTTGCCCTCGGTACTGTCGTGCAGAACGATGGCTGGAATGATGCCTCTTCAGAATATACAGGATGGTAATCGCCACTTACAATGTTGAATTATTAAAACAAAAGACGAAATGAAAAAACAGATATTAATCATGGTTGCAGCCCTCGGCTTGCTGACTGCCTGCGACCCGTCGAAAGACAGCATCAGCATGCCTGGCGACTCAGGCTTGACAGGCGACCAGCTGGGCAGCGGATTCACTACGAAGCAGTACGCTGATGAGACTTATACTACTGAGGCTGCTGACGGTAACTATTTCTCATACTTTACCTCACCCTCTCGCGTGGTGACCATCTACCAGCTTGATGATGAGGGATCACGTAACGTGCTTGCTGCTGGTAAGCCAAACGGCACCTTCAAGATTGTGCCGAAACGTGGTAATCCCTCTGTGCAAACCTACTATGTTGAGACTCGTGACTTCAATGGCAACACCATTACTGCAGAAAAGACAGCAACGGTATATGTTCCTCAGGAACTCGAGCCCGCAATACGTTGGCTTGCCAGTGACGCTTACGGTTCAAAGATTTGGAAATGGGATACCGAATTCCGTGCTGGCCCTGTATGGGGTAACCTTGGTTACGCTGCTGGCGATGACTGGACAAGCGGTATCTGGTGGGGTGCTGAGCCCGAAGAGCTGACAGGTCAGCTACAGCACTCTGACACAGGTGTTGCTACAGGTGAGGAAAGCTCTGCTGCCACTATGGTTATCTACGATGACGGTAACATTGCCTGTTTCGATGCTGGTGGTAACCAGATTCGTAAGGGCAAATACTCTGTTGAAGATTTCCAGTTGGAGCGTCATATCCCGTCTGTAGATGGTTCTCAGGCTAATTGGGCTTATGGTAAGTTGAAAACGACTGAAGGATCTATCTTGTTCCCGTTCCAGATCAATGCCGGTGGTTACAAGCCGACTGATTTCGAAATCATCGACATTGATGCCAACCACTTGCGTCTGATCTACGCACCAGAAGGTACTGGCAGCTGGAGTGAGGCTACATGGTGGGCATTCACCAGCCACTCAGACGATGAGGCTGCTCTGACTAACTTCGATACGAAGGACTGGACATGGGATACCGAATTCCGCGAGGACGGTGCCGTTTGGGGTAACTTAGGCTACGCCGCAGGCGCAGACTGGACAAGTGGTATCTGGTGGGGTTCTACTCCCGAGGGTCTGACAGGTCAGCTGCAGCACTCTGATACTGGCGTCGCTACTGGTGAGGAAAGCGCTGATGCAAAAATGACTTTCAACTGGAAGAGTGGCAAGGTAACTTGCTATGCTGCTGACGGTTCTGAAATCCGTTCTGGCAATTACTCTGTCACATGGTTGGGTGGTGAGCCTGTTCAGCCTTCTATTGACGGTTCTCAGGCTAATTGGGCTTATGGCACACTGACTACCGATCCAGGTTCTATCCTGTTCCCGTTCCAGATCAATGGCGGTGGTTACAAGCCGACTGATTTCGAGATTATGCAACTTGATGCAGACCACATAAAGCTTATCTATGCACCAGAAGGAACTGGTAGCTGGAGTGAGGCAACATGGTGGGCATTCAAGAAGAAATAATTCTACATAATTTATTTATTATCCGACCCGCCTTGCAATACATCGTTGTGGGGCGGGTTTTCCTACTAAACAACCCTAACATTCGGGCCCAATATTACAAAGTCGGACTTAAATTTGGTATTCTTCTCACTTATTAGTAACTTTGCAGCGATTATGACTAAAGCAATAGCAAAATACGGATCATGGGGGCTATCGGTGCTGGTGTGCATCGGTATGTTCCTGTTCTGGTATGTTCTGTATCCGCATGCGATGTCGTATCAGGAACAGTATCAGCTATTCCTTTGGACTGGGGATTATTTCATAGAGAAGATCAGCCTGCCAGGAGGTTTTGCAGACTGGGCGGGGGAGTTCATCGTACAGTTCTATTATGTGGAGTGGTTAGGGGCGATGCTGTTGGCGATGGTCTTCGTGGCGCTGCAACGGCTAACCGCCATATTATTGCCGAAAGCATGGTGTTTGCTGAGTTTGTTGCCCGTTGCAGTGATGTGGTGGCTGATGGGAGATATCAATGTCTTGTTGTCACTGCCAATGGCTGTCATACTGGCATTGACCTTAGCCTGTATCCGTCTGCCGAAGACTCTCTCATGGATAGATTTCCTGATTCTGCCTGCCTCTTATTGGATAATCGGACCAGCGGTATGGCTATATCTCATCATACGGGTGATTCAGATAGGATGGAAGCAGTTGTGGTCGGCTGGCTGGTTAGTGGCGGTGCAGCTGATGGTGTATGCGTGGCTGCTGCCACAGTGGCCATTGCAGCAGGCAATGACGGGACTGACCTATTATCGGATTCCATTGCAGCATCCACAATGGAGTGGATACGATAAGGATATGTATGAGCTGATACGGATGGACTATCTGGTAAGGAACGAACGATGGGATGAAATCGTAAAGCGGGCTCAGGAATATCAGGTCAGGACACCGTTCTGGTGTAATTGCGTGAATCTCGCCTTGTCGCAGAAACGGCTGTTGGCAGACCGCATGTTCGACTTCTACCAGAGTGGCGAGGATGCGCTGATTATGCCAAGGACAAGAGACCTCACGTCGATGCTGCCGTCGGCTGAGGCTTTCTGGCGGTTAGGGATGGTGAACTCGGCACAGCGGTATATGTTTGATACGCAGGAGTCAATACTGAATGCCAAGAAGAGCGGACGGTGTACAAAGAGGATTGCAGAGTGCATGATGGTGAACAAGCATTACCAGATAGCGAGAAAGCAAATAGTTTTATTGAAGAAGAGCCTCTTCTACAGCAGTTGGTCAGAGGAAGCTGAGGCGTTGATGGCTGATGAAGCAAAGATGAACGGCCATCCTATTTATGGGAGGCTGCGCCAATTGAGATATAAGGAGGATTTCCTTTATAGCTATGAGGAAATAGATAAGATGTTGGGACTACTGTTGATGAACAACACGGACAATAAGATGGCCCTCGACTACTTCTTGGCACAGATGCTGTTGAACGGAAATGTGCAGGGATTCCAACAGTACTTGGGACTGGCCCAGCAGTATGGCGGCTATCGACAGATGCCGCTGGGATATCAGGATGCGATGCGCTGCATTCAGATGCAAGGCAATGTGAAAGGCTCGCCATACGCCAGTTATGTAAAACGGATGATGGCAGAAAGGAGGGGCAAATGAGGAGAATATTTCTGTGGCTCTGTATCTCAATGTTCCTGTTGATGTCTTGCCATTCTGTGCCGGAACATCCGACGATGGTGGAGAAGCTGCCAGAGATATATCCTGACTATATCGGGGTGACCATTCCTGCGGATATTGCGCCATTGAACTTTAATATGGTTGACGAGACCATCGACGGTATGGATGTCATCATCAGAGGCAGTAAAGGGGGCGAGATGCACAGCAATGGCAGACTGGCTGATTTTGATATCGATGAATGGCACGCATTGACCCAAAAGAACAAAGGCGGTAAGCTGATATTTACCGTGTGTGAGGAAAAAGACGGGCAGTGGCGGCAGTACAAGGATTTTGAGATGATAGTAAGTCCGGATGCACTCGATGAGTGGGGGCTGACCTATCGTCGCATCAAACCTGGCTATGAGGTAGGTGGTGACATCGGCATTTATCAGCGCAGCCTGAGTACTTTCGACGAGTATGCCATCCTGACGGAGACGGCGGTTCCAGGCAGGTGCTTTAATTGTCATACGGCCAATCGGACCCATCCTGACCGTTTCACCCTGCAGATGAGAGGCGAGGGGGGAGGTACGTTGATCCAAAAGGACGGACACCAGACCTGGGTGGAGACAAAGACGGACTCTACGAAGGCGGCAGGCTCCTACAGTTATTGGCATCCTGAGGGCGACTATGTGGCAATGGCCGTGAACTCTGTGCATCAGAGTTTCTTTACAGGCACGGGGCAGCGCATTGAGGTGTATCACAGGTTCAGCGATGTAGAGGTGCTTGATACGCGAAGCAACGAACTGATATTATCACCCCTATTGCAGACAGACGACCTGGAGATCTTTCCTGCTTTCTCACATGATGGCAAGTGGCTCTACTACAGCACCTCGAAACCTTGCCAGATGCCTGCTGAATATGAAAAGGTAAAGTGCTCCGTCTGTCGCATTGCCTTTGATGCAGAGAAAGGCCGATTTGGTGAGACTGTGGATACCCTACTGAACGGTCCAGCAACGGACAAGAGCTATGTGTTGGCACGACCTTCGTATGATGGGCGCTGGTTGATGTATTGTGTTAGCAGTCGTGGTAATTTTCCTGTTTGTCAGGATGATGCCGATCTGTGGCTGATGGATCTGAAGACAGGTGAGAGTAGGATGCTAAGGGAATTGAACAGTCTGTGGACGGAGAGCTTCCATAATTGGAGTGGGAACAGTCGCTGGTTTGTATATAGCAGCAAGCGCGAGGACGGAATGTACACCAAACTCTATCTCGCTAGTATTGACGGACAGGGGCGAGTGTCGAAGCCATTTCTGTTGCCACAACGTGACCCCAGGAAGTATTATCGGGAGATGATGGATGCTTATAACTGTCCGGATTTCACGAAGACGAAGGTGGAGCTGGATGCCCATGAGGCCTATCGTCAGGTGTTTGAGAACAAAAGAGAACAAGTAAAAATAAGATAAGGATATGAAGAAGATTCTATTGTGCTTTATGGTAGTGACAGCTATGGCACTGCTCTATAGCTGTCAGCAATCCAACGGTGGCAAATGCCATATTGTGGGTACCGTCCATGGTGAGGCGTATGAAGGAAAACGCATCTTCCTGGTGCCTCTTAACGGACCTGCTACAGCGGAGACTGTTGATTCGATGGAGATCAAAGACGGAAAGTTCCATTTTGAGCCCGACTCCGTGCAAATGTATAAGATACTGCTCGACTATCATTATCGGGCTGGTCTCCAGCAGCTGATCGTGGTTAGCGAACCAGGAACGATCCAGGTTACCATCGACAGCATTAGTCATGCGACAGGAACTCCACAGAACGATTCACTTGAACAGTGGAAAATCCAGACGGAGATCCATAACAGGCAGTTGGGCATGATGCGAAAGAACATTGTAAGTCTGAATAAACAAGGTGACTCTTTACAAGCCAAGTATATCCAGCAGCGGGCAGATAGTTTTCATCTAGTGTATAAGAACTACACCCGCCAGCTGGCAAAGAATATGGAAGGCAGCGTGCTGGGCGATTTCCTCATGAGCCTCTATCCGCTGACTTATAAGCGCCAGCTTCCTGACGGTCGTATTGTCACTATGAATGCCGACACGAATGAAGAGATTCCTGAGTAGATATTGGAAGACGATGGTGAGTACCAATCGTCTTGGACTGACAATCCTGTTTGGCTTGGTGGTGTTCTTCTTTTGGAGACTCCGCTACCCCTTTGCGCTGACCTATCAGGAGCAGTTCCAATTGTTCCTCTTCGACGGTGATTACTTCACCGAGCGGATAGCGGAACCAGGAGGACTTGCCAGATATATCGGCGAGTTCCTAACGCAGTTCTATAACAGTCCTGTGCTCGGCGCCCTTATCCTTGCCGTGCTCTTTATGCTTATGCAGCGTCTTACGTGGCGGCTGATGCGCTGTGGAGCTCACTATCCCATTAGTTTCCTGCCCGCAGCTCTCCTTTGGTATGCAATGGGTGACGAAAGCGTCAAGTTGACGTACGTTGTGGCTTTGCTGATGGGGATGGGCGTCAGTTGGCTGATGACTATATTTATGAATAACGTGAAACGTCAGACATTGGTCAAGGCCGTCTCAATGCTGGTGGTTATCCCCATACTTTACTGGCTCATCGGCCCGATGGTGGTGCTTGTAGCCCTCTGTGTCATGCCGCTATCCGTCGTCTGGGCACTGGCAGTGATGCTGTTGAGCGCACACTTTGTTCCGTTCCCTCTGTCGAGGGTGATGACAGGTATCAGCTATTACCGTTTTCCCGATGTCGTTCCTTATATTCTGATAGTCATCCCTGCCTTGATTTGGATTCTGTGCCTGGTTGTCCGTCGGCTGCCGCAGGCAAGGCCCTGGGTCATATGGAGTGAGGCTGTCGTGTGTTGTATTGCCGTCATAGGATGTCCTGACCTAGGCTACGATGCCAAGAAATATGAGTTGATGGAATATGACCAGTTGGTGCGTATCAAAGATTGGAAGGGCATCATCGCCAAGGCTGAGAAACAGACACCGGACAAGCCGATGAGCGTCTGCGCCAACAACCTGGCTTTGGCTATGACCAACCAGTTGGGAGAGCGTGTCTTCGACTTTTACCAACGGGGCAGTGAAGGATTGCTACCATCATTTGAGCGTAACTTCTCCACCATCCAGTTGACAGGAGAGGTGTATTTCTACTTAGGTCTTGTGAATACTGCCCAGCGACTGGCGTTTGAGGCGATGGAGGCCATACCCGATTACAGTAAGAGTGGCAGGATGATGAAGCGTCTGGCAGAGACAAATCTCATCAATGGTGAGTATGAGGTGGCAAGAAAGTATCTGCAGATGTTGGACAAGACAATCTTCTATCGCCCCTGGGCTCAACAGGCCTTGGCTATGATAGACGATGAAACCCAGATTGATGCCCATCCGGTCTATAGCACGCTGCGCCAGTTCCGGCTTGAGGATGATTTCCTTTTCAGTGAAGATGAGTTGGATAAGATCTGCGGCCAGTTGTTTATGCATGACCAAAAGAACCAGATGGCAATACAATATCTGGTGATGGCACCGCTGCTAGACGGTGATGCACAGCGCTTCTTCAATTATGTGACGTACGTACAAAGTAAGGTGAACTATAATCCACGCTATGTCCGGGAGGCCATAGCCAAAATCAGAACAACGAGATGAGAAAACTGTCATGGTATCTTTGTGCCCTCGTATGCTGGGCGTCCTGCACCCAGCGGGTGGAAAACCCTATCCTGCGGGATGAGTTCCCCACCATCTATCCCGACTATATCGGAGTGACAATACCTGCAGAGATCGCCCCACTGAACTTCAATATCATAGCAGCAGAAGATATTGATATGGTTGATGTCGTGGTCCGTGGCTCGAAGGGCGGAGATCTTCATGTGCAGGGGGACATCGCCGATTTCGACGTTAAGGATTGGCATGAGTTAACAGCTCGGAACAAAGGCGGAAAACTGACCTTCACCGTTTGCATCCTGCAAAACAATCAGTGGAAACAATATAACGACTTCGAGGTCTTCATCAGTCCATACGCCCTTGATGAGTGGGGCTTGACTTATCGCCGCATTGCCCCAGGCTACGAAGTATATAGCAAGATGGGGCTCTACCAGCGCGACCTCTCGACCTTCGATGAGTATGCCATCATCGAGAACACCCAAGTGCCGGGCATGTGCGTCAACTGCCATACAGCCCATCAGACAGATCCCTCAAAGTTTGTTTTCCATGTACGTGGTGATCATGGGGCAACGATGTTCCAGACAGACGGACAGCGGGAATGGCTGAAGGCGAAAAATGACCTCCTTGGCGGTTCGATGGTCTATCCATACTGGCATCCAAACGGAAAATACTGCGCTTTCTCCACTAACCAGACGCGTCAGGGATTCCATGTGATCAAGAATGAGCGTGTCGAAGTGTTCGACCTTTCGAGCGATGTCTTCGTCTATCATCCTGCGACGCACGAGATCCTAACTGACTCGCTGTTGCAGACCAAGGACTGGAGTGAGAACTCCCCTGTTTTCTCTCCTGACGGACACACCTTATATTATATGACTTGCCTGCAACAGGATTATCCTGAGTACTTTCAAGACGAGAAATATAATCTCTGTAAGATTGCATTCGATCCTGAGACTGGTAAGTTCGGCGATCAGGTGGACACGCTATTCAACGCAGTGGCGATGGGGAAGAGCCTCACCTGGCCTCGTCCAAGCTACGACGGCAAGTATATCATGTTCACGCTGATGGACTACGGGTATTTCTCCATCTGGCATAACGAAAGCGACCAGTGGCTTCTGAACTTGCAGACAGGAGAAGCCCGAGAGATGAAGGAAATCAATAGCGATAAGGCCGACAGTTATCACAATTGGAACGTGAACTCTCATTGGATTGTCTTCACTAGCCGACGCGACGACGGGCTCTACAGCCGCCTTTATTTGACAAGCATCAACGATAAGGGACAGTTGTCGAAGCCATTCCTTCTGCCTCAGCGCAATCCTCAGGAATACTATAGCAAGAGCCTCTATTCATTCAACACGCCAGACTTCACGAAGACGAAGGTAGACTTCGATGCCTACGAAGCAGGCATCGAAATCGCCTCAGACAAGCGTATAGAGACAAAAGTGAAAAGGTGAAAGAGATTTAGGATAAGGCCGCGTTAATCCGTGCCTAAAAATATAATTGCCTCCTGCTTCATGGCTTTGGCGACATCGTTGACGTCGAAGGGAACCTTGCCCTTACCTAATTCAGGGGCATTGAAAGACTTCAGATTGTTGTCATAGAAGGTCGGATGCTCCTGAGGCAGACAGAAAGGTTTGTGGGCTTTGCCGTCTTTGTCGATATAGCAGAAATAAGGCTTTCCATACAAACCGTCATCGCGCTTAGAGGCGAAGACGAACCAGCGGCTATTCGATGACCACGAGTGATAAGTGTCGCTTTTCTCGCTGTTGACAATAGCGAGGGTATCGATGTCGCCTGTCTGCAGATCCATCAGTTGAAGATCTGCCTCTGGATGCCAGATGGGAAAGGTTCCATAATCGGCGACAGTATAGAGGAGATAACGGCCATCCGGGGAAATACGGGGATGGCAGACGGAAGATTTGGAAGTGAAAAGTGAAGAGTGAGAAGTGAAAAGTGTATCCACTTGTGTGCCGATGGTTCCTGTAGCCTCATCGAAGGGGATGCGAACGAGACGATATTGGAGATTTTTGATCTTACTGGGTAGACTGACGCTGTCGGCAGAGCAATAATAGATGTACTTTCCATCAGGCGAGAAGGTAGGGAAGGTTTCGAATTTCAGACTGTCAGAAAGCAGCGGCGAGGAGATGATGCGATGCGTCTGCATATCAGCCACATAGACATTCGACTCTGCATCATAGACTTCAAGACGCTTGCTCGGCATGCTATGGAAAGCGGGAATGATCCTCTGGGTGGAGTAAGTAATGTAGCGCCCTGAAGGACTGAAGCCGAAATATACACTGCCTGGGATATTCAACTTGCTTAGCTGACCATGTTGATTCAAGATGGCACCACCGCCAGGCCCTCTGACATACATCATCGACAGCTGAGGGTCCTGGTTGGCGAAGGTGTGGCAGTTCATGCAGCGGTTCTCCAACTGTTCATAGTGACCGAGGGCATTCACATCGTAGTTCTCTACGCAACGTTGTTGAATCTGCACGTTATTCCATATCTCATAGTCTGGTTCAATGAGTCGATAGGTTAGGTAAGGATCCACCTTATCGCTAACCACCTGCCACTTGAATGGTTTATACTGCTTCCATATGCCATCAATAAGAGCGGTGATTGTCACTTCTATCTCCTTGTCTGTCGATTGTCGCATCAGTGTCTTCCAGTCATTTATGTCGAACACGGCCTCATTGCCACAGGTATTCAGTGTCAGTATTCCTGCCTTAACTTCTATAGCTTCACAATCGGCACGCAGCAGGAAGTTCAGAGGGGCAATATTCTCTGGGATGGTGACATCGCAGTAGTCAGGATAAATAGGAGGCTGTTCGTTGCTGTGCTGCACGTTCTCTGGTATCGGCGTGCAGGAAACTATTAACCCTAGGAATACTATATAGACAAAGAGTTTTCTCATATCTCTGGAGCTTTAATCTTATCGAAATAATACCAGTAAGTGTCTTTGAACTGGATGCTACCCCGTTGCTGGTTGTATTGCTGAAAACGCTGAAAAACTTCAGCTCGCTGGATGTACTTCTCCCAATCTTCCTGAGACGCATCGGTGCCAGCCAACCAGATGCACAGAGCTTCTTGATAGAGGGTCTTCAGACGCGGCTTGCCTGTCTCAATACAATAACGGTCATAGTCGCGCTTGAAGTTTGTGATATCTTTTAGCAGCAGCGTACTGCACAAGATATAGTCGAGAGCTACGATGTTGTCTGAATTGGTATCCAGCAATTGCATCATCAGGAAGTGGGCATTATCAGTAATGGTGATGGTATCACGACGATTCACCATCTGCATTTTCTTCTGATAGATATCCTTTCCGTACAAGCGGACATTATCAGCCCATCTCTTGTAAATAAGTGTCTTATCAAGGATACGCAGGTACTTTTCTGCAGCCAGCGTATCGCCACTGACGATATTACATTCTGCCAATCGACGTATCATTCGGACGTTACGGTTGTCGTGTGAGAACACATTTGTCATCATTGCAGCCCGTTCCGTAAAGGTCATATCGCCTAAAGCCCAGTAGAGTTCATTCATATTGCGGATGGTGAGCATTGGTGTTTCAGGGCCAATCTTATAGAATGTACCTAAAATATTAGGTGTAAACTTCATCAGATGATCAGGTAATTCTCCACGCTGTGCTTGCACGAGGTTATAAAAGAAAATCATCTGGTCTGTCCTTTGACTTGAGCTTTCTACTAAATGGATGACTTCATCATGATTCCCGAAATAGTATTCGCAATCCACGGCGAAGTCTTTCTCCAGAATCAAGTCGGGTCCCTGTAACTTCTTTACCTCAGGTAGACCGAAAAGCAAATAAACAGGCAGTATGGTGAGTGCCAATACCGCAAGTTGCTTTTTCCAGCATGGCAACAGCGACACCAGCCATAATAAAAGCCCCCAGCCTACTATGGAGATGGTAGATGAGAGACGGTAACTTGTACTGAAATGGCAAACGGCTACGGAGGTCATCATCGCTAATGTCAGTATCAGGGCAACGGCCTTACTGACCTTGAAGTTCCTGAGGGCCTTATACAATAAGGTACCTATAAGGAGTAGACAGGAAATCAAGATAATAGCTCCGACGTATAGATAATAATAGAACTGCGTGAGAAAATCGCCAATCAGACGGGCTAATCCGCCAGACTTTTCAAAATAGGTGGAGATATAATCCCACGAACAGAGGAAAATCTGGTTTTGCTCCTGGAAGAAGAAGTGGTAAGGATACCAGAACTGGAAGAAGCACCAGATGGCGACAGTCCAGAGAGCCATCACAATATTTGAAATTCCTATTAACCCTAACCTCTTCATCGCTAACACTTACACGATAACCTTTGTCTTCTGGTATTTCTCACGGAACTCCGTGGGGTTGCAGCCCTTTCGCTTGCGGAACAGGCGGTTGAAGTTGGAGAGCGTGTTGAAGCCTGTTCTCCAGCAAATCGTGCTAACGCTGTCGGCGGTATCTATCAGCATACGGGCGGCATGACCCAGACGGATGTCAACGATATACTCCGAGATGTTCTTGCTTGTACGCTGCTTGAAGTATCGGCTGAAGGCCGTAGGCGTCATTCCCACAAGATCGGCCAACTGCTCCAGACTCATATCGTCTTTGTAATGCTCGTCAATATAGTTCTTCACCTTCAGGATCCTTTTCGATTCACTCTCCACTTCGACCTTGGCGAACGACGAGGTAGCCAGTTCTCGGGCATTGTCGAACTTTGATAATTCATAGAGTATAGAGAAAAGCTCCTGCACAGCTAAGAATCCTTCCTCAATGGAAGAAAGCCTGACAAGACGGTGGTAAACCAGCATAATAGCCTGAGGAGGAAAAGCCAGTCCGCGCTTCGCCCTGACCAGCATGCGATAGACGGACTTATGTGAATTATACCTGAACGGCGATGTCGGCCTTTCGAAATATAGTCGGAACTGCACCGTCACCTCATGGATGTCTTCACTTTTACATTCGTACTGTTCCCACATATGCTCCAAATCGGGACTGGTTATAAGCACCAAATCCAGATTGTCTATCACTTCGCTTGAATCGCCTACCACACGCCGTGCCCCTGCAGCATTAGCCACAAAGTTCAGCTCCAGCACATCATGTATATGTATGGGGTAGTCAAACTCCTTTTTATGGCGGTCGGCCACATACATGAAGTCATTCTCATTTAATGGAGTAATCTCACGTAATACTCTTGTTTCCATTGAAATCTAGTTTTGAAAAGAAAAGTTTAAAAGTAATTAATTATTTTCCCGCTACAAATTTAGTGTTTTTTGGGAGGGACGCCAAATCATACAACGTTTTTTAGTAAAACATGACTTTACATAACATTTCAACTCTTAAGATGAAATTATATATTCATTTATAAATTTATCAATTTTGCTACCACTCTACCACCACCTTCAGAAATATCCTTGAAATAAAGGTATTAAAAAGTGGTGGTAGATATATTTTTGGTGGTAGAAAACTTCTTCCTATTATTTTTTTCGTTTCACAAGATACTCTGTATTGTACTTGGTGACACGCTTCTGGAGACCAGGCAGGTTCGTGAGCTTACGTCCAAAGACAGGAAGGCTGACGGGTTTGAGCAGAGTGACGCCCACTTCCTCCTTCAGATAGCTGAAAATAGCCGAAGCACTGATCCACTGGCCATCCTTCTCGTCGGTTGCAGGCTCGAAGTAGTCGAGGAAGAACTGTTCGGCAGCAGTCTTCATACTGAACCTACGATTCCACTCCTGAATCTCCTGGGTCTCTGTAGGGCCGAAGTAGTAGGACTCATGCTGGTGCAGTGCTCGCATGGCCTGGGCGTAAAGCTGTTCGTAGTTGGGAGGGGTACTCACGTCGATAGGTCCTGTGAGCTCCACACTCAGGAAACGACGGCTGCCAGAGGGATCTGCCAACACATCCGCCTGATTCGTGGTGGCGATGAACGAGGCACGACGGGGGAAGTCCTCTACATGACGGCCATACGGTCGTTTGATCTTCACCGAAGACAGTGTGATGATGTTTTTCAGGAAACCCTGCTGCGTTTTTGGCGAAATCTGATTAAACTCGTCAAGGTTGATAAGTAGCATCTGTGCCATCTGCTGGAGCACCTGCCGTTTATCGTCCATCTGCAGGTTGCCCGTATAGCCCCAACTCAGTTCCGGCGGCAGCAGTTGTTCGCAGAAGGTGGTCTTGTTCCAACCCTGTGTGGAAATGAGCAATGGCACGGCCTGGTTTCCGTATTTGGCGAAGTTAGAGACCTGCCACTGGCGCACCATTCCGAGGAACCACGTATAGAACCAGTCTTCCCAATGCGGATTCTTCGTGGGCACCGTTCTGGCGAGTCTGCGGATATGGTCTTTGCCGTCCCACTTGTCATACTGCTCCCAGAGGTAGTCACCAATGGGGTTGTAGGGACGGATCAGATCTGACTGCACATAACGGCGCACGTCGTGATCACGGGCATCGATGCCTGCAAGGCGCACTTTCATCGTCAGTCCTTTCATTGTACGGTCATCCACAGGTTGCCAGTCCATATAGTGCAGACTGGTGTCCCTATACTCCGTGTAACCCATGATGGTGTTATAGCGGAACTGATAGTGCGCATTCAGGAAATCCATCAGCTGCCGGGTCTTGCGACTCACCTCTCGGGCATCCTCATCCAAAGGTACGGGACTATCTGTATGCTCGGTTTCGATCGTTTCTGTCCTGACAACCAGTGGTTTGGCACTCACAGCCAGGGCCACAGCCTTGGGATTGAAATAGGGGTTTTCATCCAGCGGCATGTGGAAACAGCTACGCACAGAGATGGCATCCTGACGGATAGCCTTCGGTAGGATGCCTTGATAAATGGTCGATGTCAGACGATGCCCTTCTTGACACAGTGCATCAGCCTCTTCCTCCGTCAGATAAGTGGCTCCAGCTGGCGAATAAGTGCCACTTATGGTTGAATAAGCATCATTTAATTTCTCTATTCGAACGAGAATCACGACCTCTTTGCCCGATGGTCCGATGAAAGCCGCCAACGTATAGTGCAGGATCTGGGCAGCACGTTTCACGGCTTCAACCTCGGCGGCAGTCTCCAGTCCTTCTACAGTCAGTGCCACTACCCCGTTGAAGGTTTTCATGCGCAGGTTGTCATTCTCGTCCTTCTCAAACTCCGCAGAGGGGTAGATGAGATGCGATGGAAACTGACGGTCGTAACTCTCGATGTTATTTGTATATCTGAACTGCTCACGACGACGTCCTACGGTACGGTCTTTGGTGTCGCTCTTGATACGTTCCATGAAACTCTCAATGGTCTTGGTGGAGAGTTTCAGGGCATTCTTTTTGTCTCTTAGTACTAAAGTCAGTTTCATTTTTATTGATAATGAGTTAAATAGATGACGTTCCTTTCCTTCTTTTCTATGGTAGAAAACATCGTATTCGCTTTGAGAAAATACTATTTTCTCTTTCAGAATATTTTGCTTTCACACCTAGAAAACGATATTTTCTACAATAGAAAACAAATGCCAACTATGGGTTTTCATCAAGTAGGGCTAAGTGATGATAGTCGTATGCCTCATAGAAGCTATCGAAGGGAACCTCCCATTCGTAGCCATAGCTCTTGACGAATTTTCTGATCCACTGCTGTTGTTCTGGAGATAATGGCCTATCGCCGCGTTTATATTCATAGTAGAACTTTACACCATGCAGATAACTGGTGAGGCCCTTGCGCATGGAGGTGAAGTCTTTCTTCATCACACAGTCAAAGAGATGACTAAAGCCAGCTGCCCATACCACGACATTGCGCTTGTCATACCAACGGCATTGACCGCCTTTTAGCGTCTTGGGCATCACACATCTGGCAAGTTCCAAATTGTCTGGCGCGTTCTGTGCTGCCAGGAATCGCAGACAACTGGTCTGCATGGGGCACTGATTGTTGGTACAGAGCACATACCATGAGGGCACATCGGCAAAGTCGAACTGCCTTTTCAACGGCTTGATATCTTTGTTAGAGTCCATAGTCTTTTATAATCGGTTATTTCATTTTTAATTTCAGCCTACAAAGATATAACATTTTTGAGTGTTTTCCAAACATTATGTCGATTCTTTTTTATCTACCACCAAAAATTTATCTACCACCATCTCAGAACACCTTTATATGAAGGAGATTTCAAAAGATGGTGGCAGAGTGGTAGATAATTATTGTAAATTTCGAATAATTACATCTCACTGCCCGATGGCTTGCCTGTATTCCAATAATTTGTTCTGATAGTCGGCAAAGGCATCTGTTCGTCTATCGCATGACTGCTGATAGAGCATCTGAGCTTCGAGCAGGTCGCTCATCTTAGAAATACCAGCATTGTAATAATTGCGATTCAGGCGCAGGTTTTCTGCGGACTGTTCGATACTACGCTGAGCCAGAAGCAATTGTTGATAGGCCTCTTCTACCCCATTCCAGGCGTTTTGCATGCGGATTTGCAGCAATTGGGAATTATCCTCTAATTGTTCTACAGCTTTCTGATGTTCTATCTTACGGCGTTTGATGGCATGAGAACCGCCCCACCAGTCGGAGATGGGTACACTGACGGTGGCAAAAACCATCCCGAAAGTAGTGTTGTTGTCCAACAGATTATGGTAGTTGTACCCTGCGCCAACAGCAACGGATGGCAGGTTCTGACCAACAGCCATCTTCTTCTGGAGGTCAGTGGCTTCCACCTGTTTGCCAAGCAATTGGTATTCTGTCGTTCCTAATAGTGCCTGACGATGGTCATGTTTGGTAATCAGCGGTGAAGTGACGTCGGTCTGATAAGATATAACGAACGCGGTATCACTCAAACCACAATACTGCGACAACAACAGACGGACAATAGAAATACCGTTTTGTAGTTTCAGCCGCTGACTCGCGATGTCGTTCTGACGCAGTTGCACTTGCAACAAATCATTGGGCATGACTAAACCAGCTTGCAAAGCCACATCCACATCTTTGTGGATATCGGCCAACAGGGTATCGACAGCCTCAACGGTCTTCATCTTCTCCTGCAACGAGGCTAACTGCCAGAAGTATTGTTCGGCAGTTTTCTCTACCTCGTTTTCTGACAGCTGCAACTGCAAACGGCTCACGTCCTCACTCACCTTGGCGAGTTTATTGCCGTATATGATCTGACCACCGGCAAAGACGGGCTGCACAGCCTGCACACCAGCGATTGTGCCATTCTTCATCATCGAGATGCTGATGGGATTACCCAAAGCTGCCAATGCCTCTGCGGGCAACGACTGAGCCAAAGCAGCCCCCAGTTCGGGCGAGATGCTCTCAGAAAGGTTCAGCGTGGTTTGTGCCATGCCATGGTTGGCATTAAACCAGAGACCTGTACCGCTCACATTAGGGAAATATTTGGTAAATGCCTCCTTACGCTGCTGCTGAGCAGTCTCGATGTTGTATTTGGCACTACGGATGGCGATGTTGTTATGGAGGGCAGAATCCTTCATCTGCTCCAAGGTATATGACTGCTGGGCTGTTGCTGTGACACAGCAACATACAGAACAGACTATCAGTGATAATATCTTTTTCATAATTACTTTGTACTTACTTTCCAATAAATGACGGGGAGCATGGTGACTACCATGATGAGTGAGCCGATACCACCTGCGAAGATAGTGACACCGACGGGCATCCAGAATGAACTTTGGGCAATGATCATCGGCACCACACCAACGGCAGTAGTTGCCGTAGTGAGGAAGATTGGCACCATACGGCGCTTACCAGCCTCATAGGCAGCCTGACGGACGGCGTTGTTATAAGCCTCGCGATCCACCGTCCAGTCACCATGCGCTTCCACATGCTTCTTAATCAGGTCGATGGCATGCTCGAAGATCAGAATCTCGTTACGCATAATCATTCCCATCAGTGTGATCAGTCCGAAGATGGAGGTCAGACCTAAGGCACGGTTCATCAGTCCCAGACCGATGAGTGCTCCAGGAATCATCAGTGCTAAGGCCGCCATACAGACAGTCGTCACACCATACTTTCTGAAGTTGAACAACAGGAAGAAGAACACGATAATTTCAGCGATAGAGATACCACCGATAATCTGTGGCATAGCCTCATCACCGTATTCAATCTCACCCCCCACCTCTGTACGCACGCCTTGCGGCAGTTGGATATCCTCTTGCATGATGCGGGCAATCTCCTTCTCAATAGGAGCGGTATAGACGCCCTGTGCAAACTGGGCCGTCACCGTGATACAGCGTTCGCCGCCACGATGCATGATACGGCTCTCGCTCCACTTGGGAGCGACTTTGGCAATCTGTCGAAGAGGAACTGTTGAATTGGTGCTTTGCAGACCACCCGATACCATCGACGCTGGTGATGCGATACCCAGATTGGCCACATCCGAGAAGGTCATATCAGTATCGTCCTTCACCACGATAGGCAGTTCGTAGTTGTCCTCCCAGATCTGTCCCACGCGCAGGTCGCTTGACGTGGCACTCAATGCCAGCTGGGCGGTTGTCCGCGTAATACCTAATTGGGCCGACGTCACAGGGTCGAGTTCGACATTGATGATGGGATAAGGCTGCAGATAGTCTGTATGTACCCACTCCAGTTCCGGCATCTGGCGCATACGTTCCATCAACCGCTCCGCCACCACATGCAGCGAGTCGAGGTTGTCGCCATAGAAACGATATTCCAGTTCACTCACCTCCAGATAGTCCAGCCGTTTGAATTTGACGTAAGCATTGGGGAACGCCTCGCTCAGTTGTGGCTGATACTGGGCCAAGAGGTCGAGTGTAGCCTTGTCGCTCTGGGTATTCACGATGAACTGTGCATAGTTGTTACCTGCCATCTGCGGGGCATAGGCATCCATGAACCGAGGCGATGAGCAGCCAATGAAACCCGTGATGCCAGTGATGCGTTCATCCTTCTCAAGCACGTGTTGCACGGAGTCAGCTATCACTTCCGTCTCTGCCAGACCTTTACCCTCGGGCAGGAATATCTCCACCGCGAACTGGTCACGGTCGGCATAGGGGAACAGACGGATTTTCAGCGTGGGCGCTATCAGTGTTGAGAGCAGAATGACGGCGATACCACCACCAATCGTTAGCCACGGATTGGCAAAAGTCCAATCTAATACCTTATTATAGGTATTCTGTACCCATTTAGTGATTTTATTACCATCAGTACTCACTTTGTCAGGCTTGATGATACGTGTCTCGAGGAATGGAATCACCGTGACCGCCAGCACCAGCGACACCATGAGGTTGATGGTAATCGTGACGGGGAAGTCTTCCAGACAGTCGTGGAACATACCCTTCATCGTGATGAGGAAGGGATAGAAGATGGCACAGATACAGATAGTGGCCAACAGCATCGGCATGAAGTACTGGCGTGCCGACTCGATGGCGGCATCAAAAGGCTTAAAACCTTTACCCAAATATTCCAGATAGCCGTCAATCACCACAATGGAGTTATCGACAATCATTCCCAACACCACGATCAGTGCCGCCAGCGTCACGATGTTCAGTTCGATGCCCATCATATACATCACCGCCACACTGACAAATGTACTCAGTGGGATGGTGATGGCCGCCACAATGGCCGAACGGATGGGGAACAGCACCATCATCACCAGGATAATAATCAGCATCGATATCAGCAGGTCGCGCAGGAAGTCGCTCACACTCTTCGCCACCACCTTGGGCTTATCGGCGATGCGGGTCACGTTCACATCCTCAGGCAGTTCGTTCTGACGGAAATCGTTCAGCACCTGATCCACCTCCTGACCATACTGCACCACGTTATTACCTGGCGTCATCTCCATCGACAGCAGTACACACGGGTGACCGTCCTGTTCAATACGGCTCGACATCGGTTCGTACTCACGCACCACACGGGCCACATCGCGAACACGAGCTACCTTACCCGTTACAGGGTCGGAGAAGATAATCTGGTTGGCGATTTCCTCCTCGCTGTTCTCCTGAGCCTCTACATGGATGGGCACCTGCTGGTCATCATCGCTGATACCACCACTCATCGTAGTGATGCCCTGAGCCTGCAGACGTGAAAAGAGCATCTGCTGACCAATACCGTAAGCCTGCAGGCGCTGGCGGTCGATATAGAGACTGATCTGCTCTTTCTGTTCACCAAAGAGTTTTACGTTGGCTACTGACGGGATACGACGCAGGCGGTCGCTCAGGTCGTCGCTGTACTGTTTCAGTTCACGATAGCTGCGCTGGTCGCTCTCGATGGCGATGAGCAACGCCGAGGTATTACCAAAGTCATCGTTCACCACGATGGCCAACACCCCACTGGGCAACTGTGCCTTAAAACCATTCAGTCCGTGCTTAATCTTCGACCACACCTCATCCTTGTTATTCACATCATCGTTCAGTTTCACCATCACGATGCACATACCGTTCTGCGACTGTGTGGTGGTCTTCACGCGGTTCACCTCACCATAAGTAAAGAGGTAGCGTTCCAAAGGACGAGCCACCTGTTGCTCCACCTCCTCGCTGGTAGCTCCAGGATAGACTGCCACCACCACACCTTGTCGGATGGTGGCATGTGGAAATTCGTCTTTCGGCATGATGTACATGCCGTAGATGCCCATCACAAACAGGATGCCAACGATGAGCAATGATATCGAGTAATACTCCAAGGGCCATCGGAGCCAATTCATATTCTTCATTCTAGTAAATCACTTTGGTTCCTTCACTTAGTTTCTGATAACCCTCTGTGGCAATACGATCACCGATGTTCAGACCATCGATAACGCTTACATAATTGCCTTGGGTCTGACCAATCGTCACGGTAGAGCGATGCGCCGTGCTGTCCTTACCAACTGTCCACACAAACAGACTGCCATCGGCTTTCTTCTGTACTGCCGTCACAGGAATCATCTTGCTACCAATAGCCTGCGAGCCATCTGAGACAAAACGCACATTGGCTACCATACCTGGCAGCAATTTCCGATCGCCATTTGCTACATTAATTCTTATATCGTACGTATGCGTGAGGGCATCGGCTTGTACACCTTTCTCTATTTGTCCTCCGTGATAACTTTCATTGATGGCCTCGACCTTGATACTCGTTGGCGTACTGGCATTAATACCGCCAACTTCTGCTCCTGGAACTGCCACTTTCACCTTGACTGTCGAGATGTCAAGGATGCTGACCACAGCCTGTGAGGGCATGGCCGTCTCACCAGCACCGATCATCTTCTTGCCAATGATACCACTGACAGGAGCTATCAGCCGACAGTCGGCCAGAGTCTTCCGAGCCACCTGCAGTTGCGACTTGGCCTGAGCCACCTTGCTTTGGACCTCCACCCACTTTACCTCGGGCAGTGATCCGTTGTCGTGCAACATCTTGTAGCGCTCTAATACGTCGTTGGCCTGCGTCATCTGTGCCTCGGCACCACTCAGTAGGTTACGGGCCTGTGTGTCGTCCATCTCTGCAATCAGCTGACCTTTGCTGACAGCCTGACCTTCATTCACCAACATCCGCTTGACGACGCCCATGCCAGTAAAGCTTACCGCCGTCGCCTCGCGTTCTTCCACGATACCCACATACGTCTGGGCATTATCCACCATATCGGGTGATACCAACTGTGTTTTCACTCTCGTCGGCGCCTTCACGTTCGACTCCTTTTTTCCTCCACAACTGCTCAGTAATATGACTGATAGCAGCATCAAGAATACCTTTTTCATAACTCAATGATTATTTTTGGTTGCAAAAGTAATCCAAAATCGACTATTATTCATGTTCGTTTCCACTTCATATCTTGTCAATTCTGCATCAAGATAACAAAATGACCATAATTAATACCAAATAAGCCATGAATTGTGGAAAAATATAAGTATATTTGCAGCATGAAACAGCATGAGGAAGTAACATTTCAGACATTAGCCAACAATGAGGATGTCCAAATTGGCTATTCTGACAACGAAATAGTCATTGTGGATAGTATCCAACAGTTCACGCAACTAAGTACCGCTCATGTGACTATGAATGCCATCGTGATTTGTACCAGCGGCAAAGCACAGGCTCAGATGAACGGCCTACAGATGGAACTGTATAAAAACCAGGTAGCGATCATTCCCCAGAATGTAACGGTGACCGATGTGATGATCAGTCCCGACTTTGACCTGAAAGGTATATTCCTTACCAACCGTATTCTGCGTAGTTTTCTGAACGAGAAAATCAGCGTCTGGAACGACATGATGTATATCCATCGCCAGCATATCGTAACGATGGACGAAGACGAGATACTCTTCTACACCCATTTCTACGACATGCTCACACTGGCTATCGAGCGAGGCAAGGAGAATCCTTATCACACCGAAATCATCCAGGCTTTGCTCCGCTCGGCTATCCTTGGTCTTTGTGGCGAAATGAAGTGGATGCTGTCGCAAGTTGGCAGCGAACTGTCAACTCTCAACAATAAACAGTCAACTAGCCAGAGTCACTTTCATCGTTTTCTCGATCTGCTGCACGCCAACGATGTGAAACGCCACACGGTGGAGGCATACGCCAGCGAACTTTGTATCTCACCTAAATACCTGACTGCTGTCTGCAAGAAGAACTCCGGCAAGACCGCCAACGAGTGGATTACAGAACAGGTGCTGGAGGACATCCGATACTACTTGCGTCAAACTGACCTCAGTATCAAGCAGATCTGCGACAAACTCGCCTTTCCCAATCCCTCGTTTTTTGGCAAATACGTAAAAGATCATTTCGGCATGACACCGTTGGAATTCAGAAATAACTAAAAACTCTCATATGAAAATCAGCACTTTTATCATAGCCGCAATCACCCTGCTCTCATCGACAGCAAGCGCTCAAGGTTTTAAGAATCCTGTGCTGCCAGGCTTTCACGCCGACCCCAGTGTGTGCCGAGCAGGCGATGATTTCTATCTCGTGAACAGCACGTTCCAGTATTTCCCAGGCGTGCCGGTGTTTCATAGCAAGGACTTGATAAACTGGGAACAGGTGGGCAACTGTCTGACGCGTCCCTCACAGGTCGATCTGACAGGCACCGACGGCAACAGCGGTATCTATGCACCGACCATCCGCTACCACAAAGGTCGGTTCTATATGGTAACGACGGTATTCCCCTCGCGCCGCCACTTTTATGTGTGGACAGACAATCCCGCTGGGGAATGGTCGGAGCCTATCGTGATAGACTTCGCCATCGGCAGCTGCGATCCCACGCTTTATTGGGAGGATGATAAGTGCTATTTCCTGTGGAAGGAGGGCGACATCAAGATTTGTGAGATTGACGTAGAGACGGGTAAGCAACTGGGCGAGATTCACCATCTGGGAACAGGTCTTGGCGGTCGTTATCCAGAAGGGCCGCACATCTATAAAAAGGATGGTTGGTACTATCTGCTGCTGGCAGAGGGTGGCACGGAGCATGGGCATCATGTGAACATTCTACGCAGCAAGAGTCTCTTCGGTCCCTACGAGCCAAACCCAGCGAACCCCATCCTTTCGCACTTCAATATGAAGATGCAGAATAGTCCGATTCAGGGTCTCGGACATGCCGACTTGGTGCAGGCGCCCGACGATTCTTGGTGGATGATCTGCTTGGGCTATCGCACCAGCGGTTACCTACAGCATGTAATGGGGCGCGAGACGATGCTGGCACCTGTGGAATGGGCTGATGGCGACTGGCCTGTGGTGAATGGCGACGGCACGTTGCAGATAGACATGCAGTGCAAGACGCTGCCTTTGGTGCCGATAACGCTTGAACCTGTGAGAGAAGAATTCAACTACGTCAAGCGCGATGCACCTCCGATAGCTATCATTCATTGGGATTGCCAATGGGTTGGATGAGTCTCTGCAATCCCGATTATACCAAATACTCGCTGACTGAACGTAAGGGATTCCTTCGTCTCCGTCCCAGCACGATTGACCTCAGTGAGACAGCCAATCCTACCTTTGTGGCCCGTCGACAGACAGAACTTAACTTCACAGCCACGGCCCTATTCGACCTCTCCCATCTCACGGAAGGTATGCAGGCTGGTATCACCGCCTATGCGGCTGCGCTGAACCATTATGATGTGGTGGCAGAGTGTAGAGGGGGAAAACTTTTCGTTATGTCCGTCGTTCGTCTCGGTCAGACCAGCCACAGCGAAAAGGAGGTTCCCTTGGACGGCGATAAAGCCTATCTACGCATTACCTCCGATAAGGACTTCTACTATATGCAGGTATCCTCCGATGGCACCAACTTCACCACGCTGGCCAAGATGGAATACCGTTTCCTCAGTACCGAGACCATCGGCGGCTTCACTGGTGTCATGCTCGGTCTCTTTGCACAGAGCAAGGATCAGACGGATGGCTATGTGGACATAGATTGGTTTGAATAGCGCTTTTAACTTGCGCCATGTTGCTGCGCGAGACGGGGAGTGATTCGTGGCTGTGCTTGATGAGCAGCTGGGTTGAGCCAGAATGTGAGATGATTTGCTCTACCTGGCCAATATTAACCAAGAAGGCGCGATGGCAACGGACAATCATCGGATAACCTTGCAGCGTTTCCTCCATCTGTTTCATAGTGGCGCGCAACATGTCGGTATGCACCTGTCCGTCGCGCAGATGGTTGACCTTTACATAATTGCCCACGGCCTCAATGAATAATAAGTGGGAAATCTGAAGCGTCACCGATTCGTTGGTCGAGCCTGTGAGAGTAAGAGCCTGTAAGCTGGGCTTCTCGTTCGGCTTTTCCTCTTCGTTTATCGAATACTTCTTCAACTCCTCATTCAGTTGTCGTGTCTCTTCCAGTTCCATCGCCAGATACTTGCTGCGGAACTTGAATCGCCAGTAAAGACCGATGGCAAAGGAGCAGAAAGCGATGATGACGAGCGTCTCAAGGAAGTTGACGACAGAAAACTGATTACCCTCTACACGGTCGCTCAGCACGAAGTGGCGATAGAGGCAGATACCCAGTGCTACAAGCGGTGTGTTGATAAGCTGGAACCAGAGGTTGCGGCGGATGATGTATTCGACCCCTTTTTTAAATGACCTTGGCATCTTGACGACATACTTCAGGATGATGTCCGTCATCATACAGATCGAGAAACCTATCACCCAGAAGGCAGCCAGATGTACGTAGGCCTGCCACTGCCACGCATCCAATCCAAAGGGCTTGAACACGGCCAGCGCCACCACCATAAACGTGGTGCTGATGATTCTCGTCGTTATCGTTTCTATACGTCCTTGTTTCATACAAGTCGCAAAGGTACGAAGAAAAAGTGACATTCGTCACATTTCCATGCAGAATATCCCAGAAATTTGGAGGGATTAACATTACATCATAACTTTGCAGCGTCAAATAGATAAAAAACGAAGTGATATCCTTAGCGCTACCTTAGCGCATCCTTAGCGGATCCATAGCGCTACGTTATCGTTACCTTGACAAGAAAAAACGCATACAGAGTATAAATAATATGGGGAAAAAAGTATTATGAGACCAAGAACGATTATCGGAATTATTTTCATCGTAGCCAGTCTGTTAAAGTTGGCCACCATCTGGGGCTTTATCCATTGGAGTTGGTTTACACAGGTAACCGAACAACCCTGGGCAACTTATTTCTGCATCTTTGTGGTACTCTATGTTGGTGTACATCTGATCATCGACAGCTACCGTCGCGACCCTGACCAGTGGCTCCATCGCCCCTTGCCCATCGGCGAGGACGGCAAGCGCATCCGCTGTTCTGTACACTACGGCGGCGACGAGTACGTCTATCGCGGTGAGACCTTCCATGGTGCACGACTCGACGCCTTCTGCGGCGGAATCCGACTGGATCTGCGCAAGGCCGTGATTACCGAGGACGAGGAAATCGACATCCACACCTTCTGCGGCGGCATCGAGCTTTTCGTGCCCACCCACGTCAACGTCGTAGTTCAGAGCCGCAGCTTCATCGGCGGCGTCGGCAACCATGCCATGCACACTGCCGACCCGAAAGCCCCGACCCTCCACATCGTTGCCGACAATTTCCTCGGCGGCGTGGATATCAAGAATTAAGATTTGCAACTATTTGTGACTTTGCAACGTCAAATAAGTAAAAAACAGAAAGAGATATGAAGAATGTGAGATTATTGGCAGTACTGGCCATCGGTTTGATGAGTGTGATGAGCGTAAAGGCTCAGAGTCAGCGGATGCTGGAGTTCCAGATCATGATGTCTATGCATGATACCACTTATAAGAACTTCATCAAGGATGGGAAATACAAAGAAGCGATTGCCCCGCTAACAACGCTTATAAACATACTTGACACCACAACGATCTGTCAAAACACAGAACTTTCGCCCGAAATGGTAAAAGCCGCAAAGGCCGATTATCTTTATGATTTAGCCTGCTGCTATGCCCTGACGAAGCAGAAGAAACAAGCGTTGATGACACTTGAGAAGTCGGTGGATAGCGGTTATAAGCGTTACGACAACATGCTCAACGACAACGATCTTGTATCGCTCCGTAAAGACAAGAAGTATCAGGCTCTGCTGGCTGTGGTTAAGGACCGTCAACCACTTAGCGTTCTCAGGAAGTCGGCTTCCTACGCCCCAGATTCTATAAAAATGGAGAACCCGTTCCGTTATGAGTCGAAGGAATCGCGGAGTCTGAGTATGGTTCGCGAGTATTTCAAACTCGACTCAGTGGCTGGGCAGGGCGATGAGCTATCGAAAATTCTCAACCTACTACACTTTGCTCACGACAAC
>JAEEGH010001738.1_pt1 | contig 61508 bp, 39 predicted proteins | sample 9134181 | NCBI WGS metagenome assembly JAEEGH01 (sample SAMN16246544, study PRJNA631951) | gut metagenome | biome: gut microbiome; feature: rumen; material: DP-attached | host: Bos | place: Iran: Karaj | collected 2018-10
TTGATCCACGCAAAAACTAAGGAGGGACCACTATGATTCGTGAAGTAAAATTTGAGTCGCAAGACCGCCGCGAGAAACAGATTCTCGCCGCTCTGAACGCTAACGGTATCGCTTCCATCGAGGAGGCTAACCAGATTTGCGAGCAATACGGCCTCGATCCTTATCTGACATGCGAGGAGACCCAACGTATTTGTTTTGAGAACGCTAAGTGGGCATATGTAGTAGGTACAGCCATCGCGCTGAAACGCGGTTGCAAGAACGCCGCTGACGCTGCCGAAGCTATCGGTATCGGTCTGCAGGCCTTCTGTATCCCGGGTTCCGTAGCTGACGACCGCAAGGTAGGTATCGGTCACGGTAACTTGGCAGCTCGTCTGCTCCGTGAGGAGACCCAGTGCTTTGCTTTCTTGGCAGGTCACGAGAGTTTCGCTGCTGCTGAAGGCGCAATCAAGATTGCTGAGATGGCGAACAAAGTTCGTAAGAACCCGCTTCGTTGCATCTTGAACGGTCTGGGCAAGGACGCAGCTATGATCATCAGCCGTATCAACGGTTTCACCTATGTACAGACAGAGTTTGACTATTTCACGGGCGAGCTGAAGATCGTTCGTAAGAAAGCTTACAGCGATGGTCCGCGTGCGAAGGTTAACTGCTACGGCGCAGACGATGTTCGCGAAGGTGTTGCTATTCTGTGGCACGAGAACGTGGATGTTTCCATCACCGGTAACTCGACCAACCCAACCCGCTTCCAACACCCGGTAGCAGGTACGTATAAGAAAGAGCGTATCCTTGCCGGCAAGCCGTACTTCAGCGTAGCTTCCGGCGGCGGTACAGGTCGTACCTTGCACCCGGATAACATGGCCGCAGGTCCTGCTTCGTACGGCATGACTGATACGCTCGGTCGTATGCACAGCGATGCTCAATTTGCAGGCTCAAGCTCCGTTCCTGCACACGTTGAGATGATGGGCTTCCTGGGTATCGGCAACAACCCGATGGTAGGTTGCACCGTTGCATGTGCAGTAAATGTAGCACTGGCATTGAACAAATAAACAAACGATATTTATTCACTTAATTAATTCGAAAAGAAAGTATGAAAAAAATTCTTTTTGCAGCCGTTCTCGTTTTTGCAAGCGTAATGGCTTATGCGCAACCTCGCGCAATTGGTCTCCGCCTCGGTGCTTTTGATGGTATCAGCTATCAACATGCAGTTGGCGACAACAACATGTTCGAAATCGAAGCTGGTTTCGGTTGGATGGGTCGTGCTGAGCGTTGGTGGCATGATTCAGGTGCAAGTTACCATGGTCGCTGGTACGGTCACAACGTACAATTGGCTTTCACCTATGACTGGATTGATCCGTTTGGTGCAACCTTCCCATGGGAGCACAAAGGTGAGTGGCATTGGTATATGGGTGTAGGTGCTGCTGGTGGTTATGGCTGGTATGCTTACGGTTATGCTCCCGGTTACGGCTGGGTAGGCGGTAATGGCAACTGGGGCTTTGGAGCTGCTGCTGGTCGCGTAGGTGTTGAGTATGATTTCTGGTTCCCACTGCAAATCTCGATTGACTGGCGTCCTACTTTGGGTGCTGCGTTGATGGATGATGGCATGGGCGGTGTAGGTGCCGGCCTGTACTGGGAGGTTACTTCCCTTGCATTGGGCGTACGCTACAAATTTTAATCGTTGAAGCGCTTACTGATAATAAGTCTTTTAGCGCTGACAACAATGACGCTTAGCGCAGAGTCCACGCCTTTCGGGCGTGGGCTCTTCCGCTATGCACAGTTCGGGCATAGTCTGTACGCAGACATGCATCCGAATTTTGTGAGGATGGATATTCCTTATTGCACCAATAATCCCGTGTATGACTATGGTTCGCATGGCAATGCCTACCGTTGGCATACTATGGGACTCTTCGGCATCAACTTACCTATTTGGACCGGAAATTTAGTAGATTCCACTTATGCACTCACGGTTAATATGCATTTGAGTGCCAATCTATGGATGGACTTCTACGATTTCAGTACCTCACCAATCGTTGATACCGACTATCGTATTGGTTTTCCTACATTCACTTTTCTGCATCGTCTAAACCGCGGATTCGCAAAGAACTACTCGATCCAATGGTCTCCGTTCAAACACGAGTCAACGCACATTGGCGATGAAACGCAGATACGCTATATTGACCGAGGGTATGCTCTTCGCCGCGTGAATGTCTCGTACAACTACACAGAGTTCGTATTCACACTGAACGAAGCAGAAGATCGTTATGCGCAGAACCACTGTTTCCGCCTGGGACTTATGTTGCTCTGGCACGGAGGATGGTTCAATATGGATCCGGATGGAGGCGATGCCTCGATTCTTGATCCGCACGGTATGAAAGATGTGCCGTACGCACAGCGTAATCCTTGGGAACTATATCTACAGTATCAATACCAGTCTCCGACTAGCCGCCATGGTTTTCAGGCCATCGCCTCAGCGGAGATTCGTAATAGAGAGTGCTACGGATTTGATCTGAGTGTTCTCGCCACAGATGACCCGAAACATCTGCAAAAAGAGAAACGGGTTTTCACCTATAATATGTTCGTGGGCGCGCGATACAACACGCCCGGGTACGACGGATATTTCTCACGCATAGCGTTGGGAGTCCGCGCATACCATGGCAACTGCCCATACGGACAGTTCCGTTCGATTGACAATTACAGTCAAATAGGAGTTAGTATGATGTTCGAGTAAGACGAACAAAGGTCGTCTCCCGACGACCTCTTGCTCTAAAAACATAACAAACAATCTCTTATTTACTCACTAATATACGAGTTTATAATCACTAAAGCAAACATCGTGCCAAAATACACTGATATGAAAAATTTTGTTGAAGAATTGCGTTGGAGAGGCATGCTCCATGATATCATGCCAGGTACAGAAGAACAACTGATGAAGGAAGTTACTACCGCCTACGTAGGTATTGACCCGACAGCGGATAGTCTGCATATTGGCCACCTCTGCGGCATCATGATGCTACGCCATCTGCAGGCCTGCGGCCATAAACCAATTGCTCTGCTGGGCGGTGCAACGGGTATGATTGGCGACCCAAGTGGCAAATCGGCCGAGCGCAATCTTCTCACAGAGGAAACTCTGCGTCACAATGTGCAGTGCATCCGCGAACAACTCGAGCATTTCCTCGATTTCAACTCCAACGAACCTAATGCGGCTGAATTGGTAAACAACTATGACTGGATGAAAGACTATACCTTCTTGGATTTTGCACGCAATATCGGCAAACTCATCACAGTCAATTACATGATGGCTAAAGATAGTGTAAAGAAGCGTTTTAATGGAGAGTACAGTCAGGGTATGTCCTTTACGGAATTTACATACCAGTTGCTGCAAGGTTATGACTTCGTTTATCTCAACCAACATAAGAACTGCAAACTGCAGATGGGTGGTTCGGATCAATGGGGTAATATCACTACGGGAACCGAGTTGATTAAGAAAATCACAGGCAACGATGCGTTTGCGCTGACTTGTCCGCTTATTACAAAAGCTGATGGAGGCAAGTTCGGTAAGACCGAGAGCGGCAATGTATGGCTGTCGAAGAAATACACCAGTCCATACAAGTTCTACCAGTTCTGGCTCAATGTCAGCGATGATGATGCCAAACGTTACATCAAGATTTTCACCAGTCTCAGCCGTGAGGAAATCGAGAGCCTGATAGCTGAACACGAAGAGGCTCCACATCTGCGCGTGCTACAGAAACGTCTGGCCAAAGAAGTGACGTGTATGGTTCATAGCGAGGCAGATTATAATGCGGCTGTAGAAGCCAGCAATATCCTCTTCGGCAACGCCACCGCTGATGCATTGCGCGCCCTAGACGAAGAAACATTCTTGCAAGTATTTGAGGGCGTAGAGCAATTTGAGATTTCGCTGGCCGAACTCAAAGCAGGTATCGGGCCATTGGATCTGCTGGCAGAGAAAACGGCTATCTTCCCAAGCAAAGGCGAGGCTCGAAAGATGATTCAGGCCAATGGCTTCTCACTTAACAAGGAGAAACTAACTGATCCGCAAACACCTATCACCGACTCTGCTCTGCTCAACGGCAAGTATCTGCTCTTCCAAAAAGGCAAGAAAAACTACTATCTGGTAGTAGCAAAATAACACTTTTTGCAAAAAAAGTACTGCAAAATTTGCACAATTCAAAAAAAAGCAGTACTTTTGCACCCGCTTTTCGAAAGAGAGGCGGAAATGGTGTCCACTCGTATATCGGTATTACACCGGATTTTGGTTCCGAGAAGCGAGGTTCGACTCCTCGGTGGACAACAAAGGGAAGCCTACCCTCAGCCCCTCCCTAAAAGGAGGGGTGAATTATGAAAAAAGGCACGTGTGATGGAATACACGGTATTAAGTAACACAAAAACAAATTAAAAAATGAAAGAATTTGCATTAGTAGGTACTCCGCGTAGCGAGTATGGCAAGAAAGCTGCTAAGGCTTTCCGCGCAGAAGAGTTGATTCCTTGCAACCTCTACGGTTGCGGTCAGAGCGCAACTTTCACAGTTGCTGCAGCTGATGTTCGTAAACTGATTTACACTCCTGACACACTGATCGTTGATCTGACTATTGGTAAATTGCAGACCAAAGCTATCGTTAAGGAGTTGCAGTTCCACCCAATTGATGGCAAGCCATTGCATATCGATTTTCTCGCCGTTGACGAGAAGAAACCGGTTGTTGTTGAGATTCCTATCCAACTGAATGGTCTCGCAGAAGGTGTAAAAGCCGGTGGTAAACTGGTTCAACAAATGCGCAAACTGCGTGTACAAGGTATCTACACTGCCTTCCCAGATCGCATCAATATTGATGTAACCGAATTGGGTCTTGGCAAGAAAATCGCCGTTGAGGACGTTAAGGTTGAAGGTCTGAAGATGGTTAACCCTGCTGATGCTTGTGTAGCGGAAGTAAAGGCAACCCGTCAGAGCAAACAAGCTTAATGACTAAAAGACCGCGGCGCTGCTGCGGTCTTTTTTGTTAGAATATGAAATACCTGATTGTAGGTTTAGGCAATATAGGTGATGAGTACGCAGGTACACGTCACAACATCGGTTTCCGCATGATCGATGCGTTTGCTGATTCGGTCAAGGCCGAGTGGCAAGACAAGCGCTATGGTTTTGTGGCCAAGTGCCGTGTTAAGAATGCGGAACTCGTTCTGCTGAAGCCGAGCACATACATGAATCTGAGCGGCAATGCCGTACGCTACTGGTTGCAACAAGAGAAAATTCCGGTAGAGAACTTGTTGGTTCTGGTGGATGATCTCAATCTGCCGTTCGGTACTATTCGCATTCGCAAGCAGGGAAGCAATGGCGGGCATAACGGATTAGGCAATATTCAGTCTGTACTCTGTACAGAGAATTATGCTCGCGTTCGATTTGGCATCGGCAATGAGTATACGCGCGGAGCACAAATCAATTTTGTGCTGGGCAATTGGACTCCGGAGGAAGAGACTGCCCTACCCGAGCGACTGAAGATAGTAACCGAGATTATTCCGAGTTTCTGTCTGCAGGGTATTGACCGGACCATGAATCAATACAACCGAAAACAATCGGGCGAAGAATAACGATGCAGTTGAAACGGCTGATATCGCATCCTTGGATCTGTGCAGCAGTCAACATCCTGCTGATTATGGCTCTCTACACGCTCATGCGTGTGTTTTTCTATTTGGTTAGTCAGGATTTGTTTCCCGATGTCAGCGGAGCGCATCTGAGAGAAATGCTCTTGGGCGGAGTTCGCTTTGACCTAACCGCCATTCTGTATCTCAGTTCAGTCTATCTGCTGATGATGATACTGCCGTTTCCGCTCAGTTGGAGACAGAACAAGAAGTATCAAACAGCAGCGAAATGGATTTTCCTGGTACCGAATCTTCTGGGAATTGCTGTTAACTGCATTGATATGGTGTATATGCGGTTTACCGACAGACGAACCACCATCACCTTCTTCGACGAATTTCAAAATGATGGGAACCTATTTTCCATTTTCTGTCAAGGCGCAGTACAATATTGGTACGTAACGCTTTTTGCGTTGGTCGTTATGCTGATATTGGTGGTTGGTTTTCGAGTATCGAAGCCTCAGCAGGAAACCGGCAGACGATTGCCCGCATGGCTATTCTACACCGCAGAATCCGTAATGTGCGTAGCAACTATTTACATGGTGGTAATAGGTATTCGTGGCGGTTTCGGCAAATACACACGCCCCATCACACTTAGCAATGCCCTACAATACACCGATCGTCCGCAAGAAACGCTATTGGTACTGAATACACCTTTCGCACTGATGCGTTCGACCGAAGGTACAACTTATACGAACCCGCATTATTTTGCAGAGGAAGAATTAGCCAATATTATGTCGCCTGAGCATGAAGGGAAAGAGCCAGACTTGATGCCAGATGGTTACGGCCAACTCAATGTTGTAGTACTGATTTTGGAATCTTTTTCCTCGGAATATATAGGTTTCTACAATCAATCGGCAGACTACGAAGGTTATACTCCTTTCTTGGATAGCCTATTGGCACAAAGTGTAACCTGGCAAAAATCCTATGCGTCCGGACGTAAGTCGATAGATGCGATGCCATCGGTGCTGTCATCTATTCCGATGCTGATAACGCCGTATGTAGTAACTCCATATTCGACGAATGCGGTTTCTTCTATAGCAGACTGCTTAGGTAAGGAAGGTTATACTACTGCGTTTTTTCACGGTGCGCCTAACGGCTCAATGGGATTTCAAGCGTATGCGCGCAGTGCGGGCTTCCAACACTATGTGGGAATGGACGAATATCCAGATGCGCATCGCGATTACGATGGCACTTGGGCGATCTGGGATGAACCGTTTTTGCAATTCTATGCTCAGCAAATGAGTACGATGCAGGAACCATTTATGACCGCCGTATTTACTGCATCTAGCCATCATCCGTTCCGCGTACCAGATTGCTATAGTGACACATTTCCTGTAGGTTCGCTGCCCATCCATCGTTGTATTGGTTATAGCGACCATGCTTTGCGACAATTCTTTGCATATGCGCAAACACAATCTTGGTTTGACCACACATTGTTTGTCATCACGGCTGATCACACCAACCAACATGTGCGACCGGAATATACGAATGCGTTGGGTTTGTATCGCGTACCCATTGCATTTTATTGCCCCGCATGCCTTCCTGCTGCGCAACGCACGGATGTTGTCAGCCAAACGGATATTATGCCGTCCGTATTAGGTTGCGTTGGTTATACAAAAAGGTTCTTTGCTTTTGGAGAAGATGCCATGACTCAGCACAAAGAACATAACTACGCCGTGTGCTACAATTATCCGGTTTTCCAAATCATGAGTGATAGCATCCTGCTGCAGTTTGATGGAGAAAAAGTAACAAATCTGTACAATTACGTAGAAGATCCGTTGCTGCAACAACCTCTGCCGGCAGAACAAGCGCCCACGGAAATGGTTCAATACCTAAAAGCCTATATTCAGCAATATACCACGCGAATGATAAACAATCAATTGACGTATGAGTGAAGTTCGTGTAGATAAATATCTATGGGCGATGCGTATTTACAAGACGCGTTCGATAGCTGCCGATGCCTGCAAGAACGGCAGAATCACCATGAATGGTGTGCAACTGAAACCCAGTCGCACATTCCATGTGGGCGATACATTCAATGTGCGCAAAGGACCTATCACCTACACGTATCGTGTGCTACAATTGACGGAGAATCGTTTGGGAGCCAAACTGGTTGCAGAGTATTTGCGCGATTGTACTGCTCCGGAACAATTGGAATTGCTTGAATTAGCGCGTTTGGCCGGACAAAACGGCCGCGATCGTGGCACAGGACGTCCTACCAAGAAAGATCGGCGTGATATAGAAACCTTTATGAGTGACAACTATTTAGACGAGATTGATTTTGATGAAGACGAAGCGTGAAAATATAGCAGAATATATACTCTGGTTGTGGCAGATGGAAGATTATCTGCGCGCTTTTCCGGAGCAAGCAGAAGCGACACAAGAACTGCAGGAACTGAATGAAATGATGCACCGCGAGGGAATCACCGAAAGCGGACATTTGCAGTTGGCACAGAATGCATTAGGCGAACTGGAAGATCTAAATGATCAACTACAGAATGAAGAAGCCACTTACCGCGCAGCCATCATTCGCCTGCAACCCAGTTTGAATCTGCTGAAAGCCAAAACCGATCGGCCGACGATGAGCGATATAGAAGCATGCCTGATATTGCTCTACCAAATTATGCTTCTTCGCTTACAAAAACGACCTATTAGCCCAGAAACCGCATCTGTGCAAGCCCAAGCAACGCAATTACTGCAATACCTAAGCAAGGTTTACTATGACAGCAAAACAGAGATTTGAAAATATCCTGGCTTGGTTCGCAGAGAATATGCCTGTGGCTGAGAGCGAACTGAACTACAACAATCCTTACGAATTGTTGGTTGCAGTCATGCTGTCTGCGCAATGTACCGACAAACGAGTCAATATGGTGACTCCTGCACTTTTTGCTGCCTATCCTACCGTAGAGGAAATGGCCAAAGCGACTAGCGATGCAATTTTTGAATACATCAAATCGGTCAGTTATCCTCGCAGTAAAGCGGAACATCTGGTGCAAATGGCACAAAGAGTTGTCGAGACATTCACGGGACAAATACCTGACAATATCGAGGATTTGCAGACTTTGTCCGGTGTGGGCAGAAAAACCGCAAATGTGGTTTGCGCAGTCATTTGGAATCAGCCGACAATGGCAGTCGACACGCATATATTCCGCGTGAGTGAACGATTAGGATTGACTACCAATAGCAAGAATCCTAGGCAAACGGAAGACCAACTAGTGAAATACATTCCCGCAGAAGTTATTCCCAAAGCGCATCACTGGTTATTGCTGCACGGCAGATACGTCTGCCAAGCGCGTAAACCAAAATGCGAGCAATGCGGACTAAGCGCATATTGCAGATATTTTAATAAAAAGTGAGCACATATTTGCATATGTGCTTTTTTTTTTGTAATTTTGCCCCGCAAAATTGAAATAACTAAAAAACACAATATTATGGCTGACAACAAACAACCGTCTGCAGAGAAACTGAAAGCGCTGCAGGCTGCAATGGCAAAAATCGACAAGAATTTCGGTAAGGGTGCTATCATGAAACTCGGTGACGAGAACATCGAGAATGTAGCCGTTATCCCAACCGGTAGTTTGGGACTGAATCTCGCACTCGGCGTTGGCGGATATCCGCGTGGCCGAATTGTAGAAATCTATGGTCCTGAGTCTTCCGGAAAAACCACTCTGGCTATTCATGCAATGGCAGAGGTGCAGAAACAAGGCGGTATTGCAGCCATTATTGATGCAGAGCACGCTTTCGACCGTTTCTATGCTGAGAAATTGGGTGTTAATGTCAGTGATTTGCTGATTGCACAACCTGATTCTGGAGAACAGGCACTGGAGATTGCTGACGAACTGATTCGTTCGGCGGCAGTAGATCTGATTGTGATTGACTCGGTTGCAGCTCTAACGCCAAAAGCAGAGATTGATGGCGATATGGGAGACAATAAAGTTGGTTTGCAAGCACGACTGATGTCGCAGGCATTGCGTAAACTGACTGCCTCGGTCAACAAAACCAATACCACCTGTATCTTCATCAACCAGTTGCGCGAGAAAATCGGCGTGATGTTTGGAAATCCGGAGACCACGACCGGTGGTAATGCTTTGAAATTCTACGCAAGCGTTCGCCTCGATATTCGCCGTATTGGTCAAATCAAAGATGGCGATAACATCAAAGGTAATCAAGTTCGCGTGAAAGTAGTGAAGAACAAAGTGGCTCCTCCATTCAAGAAAGCAGAATTTGACTTGATGTTCAACGAAGGCATTTCTCGCATTGGTGAGATACTGGACTTCGCAGTAGCTTGTGATTTGATTAAGAAGAGTGGTTCGTTCTTTAGTTACGGTGAGACCAAACTGGGTCAAGGCCGTGACAATGTGAAGAATGTTTTGGCCGACAATCCTGATCTGTGCGACGAGTTGGAAACCAAGATCAACGAAGCAGTGAAAGAGCAAGGATTGGAATCCGTTTTGGCAAAGATTGGATAGTAAAGAATACATACTTTCCCCACAAGACGCCTGGTCTGCAGAGCAGAAATGGCGCATTGTGAAACGTTCGGTAGATGCACGTCAGCGACAGTTGAAAGTGCATCTTACTGTATTGACCGATGCAAACGGCAAGCCAATAGCCAAAGATGCACCGATTCCGCTATATGAACAGCCTGTTTTTCAAGATGTTCACAAAGCCAAACAATCGGTTGTCATCATCGGTTGCGGCCCTGCGGGACTTTTTGCAGCACTCACGCTATTGAAGCATGGAATCAAACCAATCATCTACGAACGCGGTAAAGAAGTGAGTGAGCGCAAACGCGATATCGCTTTGCTCAATCGGAATGAAGGATTGAATCCGGAATCGAACTACTGTTTCGGCGAAGGCGGTGCAGGCACATTCAGCGACGGAAAACTATTCTCTCGCTCGAAAAAACGCGGCAATATGCAACGAGTGATGGAACTATTCCATTATTTTGGTGCAAATGATACGGTATTGTATGAAGCGCACGCGCATATTGGTAGCGACAAATTACCGGGAATCATCAAGAATATGCGCGAATGTATTCTTGCGCATGGCGGGGAGATACATTTTGAGAGCCGAGTAGATTCGCTCAGCGCATTTGGAGATACGCCCATCATCTTGGCGATAGGCCATTCTGCGCACGATACCTATCGAATGCTGGCCGCAGAAGGTGTGGCGATGGAAACAAAAGGTTTTGCAATGGGCGTGCGAATTGAACATCCGCAAAGTCTGATAAACAAACTGATGTACCATCAGCCTGATGACAAGCTAATCGACTTGATTGGCAATGCGTCTTATTCGCTAGTGACACAAGTAGACGGGCGAGGAGTTTATTCGTTCTGCATGTGTCCGGGCGGACATATTGTGCCTGCGGGAAGTAGCGCAGACGGTTGCGTAGTGAATGGAATGTCCGCCAGTCATCGCAATTCGCCTTATGCCAACAGTGGTATGGTGGTACAGATTTTGCCGGAAGATATTCCTGGAAATGATCCGCTGAGAGGCTTGGAATATCAAGAAGAATTAGAACGGCTGGCATTTGAGCAAGCGGCCATCAGCGGAAAGAAATCGGCCGCTCCTGCCCAACGGATGCGAGATTTTGTAGAAGGTAAGCCAAGTAAAAGTTTGCCTGAGTGCAGTTACTTGCCGGGCATGGTGAATAGTCGATTAGATCAATGGCTGCCGAAACATATAGGCAAACGACTGCAACAAGGTTTCCGAGATTTTGACAAGAAATATCCGGGATTTCTAACCAACGAGGCCGTGATATTAGGCGTAGAAAGCCGAAGTAGCAGCGCCGTGCGGATAGTGCGTGATCCGGAAACGATGGAATCGGTGAGCACCCGGAATCTGTATCCTTGCGGCGAAGGCGCAGGTTACGCAGGCGGAATCACGAGCAGCGCACTAGATGGCATCAATGCTGCGACATCCATTATCACAAAAAACAAGCACTAAAAATCTTAGTGCTTGTTCTTTTTCTAGAGAAAATTCAAAATCACGGGATAATATACTACGTATATTATAGGTATGGGTAGGATACGTGATTGTCTCGTTGTTCTCTCGTTATTGTCTCGATAAAGTCTCGGTCATTATTTAACTTCTGCTCCGAGGGCAGTATAGGTTCTGCCTTCTTTTTCAATGAGCAACATGCCATTGACGAGTTTTTTCTGCGGAGCAATTGGCACCAAGACCTCCTCGGGCGAAGTAGGGAGATTACCGGAATACCATTGTGCAGCAGGATCAGGCGACGACCAGTTGCCACGATCATCGGAAGCAAATGCAGCGTAATAGTACAACTGAGGAACTGTACTAGTTGCGTCCACACATTCTTCGGCTGTGCCGCGATAAATCTCCGTACCATCGGTAATAGATTGCGGATAGCCATTATCCTTACGCACGATAACCGTTTCCTGGAAATCAGGAGCAGGATTGACATCACCCGAAACGCGAATATCATCGATATAGAACGTACCAGAAGCGTTGTTTCCCAAGGAAATACTGAAGGAAATACGCGTTACGCCTTCCACATGATTGGCTTGGTCGGTATTGGGAGCCCAGTCGAATTGCAACATGGTGCGCATGTCCAGTTCCAGAGTCTGCCAAGAGGTGGAAGAAAGCGTGAATTTCTCGGTATACCACATATCCTCGTGTCCGGATGACATATTCTTACAAACCAGACGCAAAGCGGTACTGGTACCATTACCTTTGAGTCGGAAAGAGAGTTTCGGCGTTTTTTGCAAGTCTGTTGGCGTAGCAAAAACATAGTCGGCAGAAGCCGTTGTCCAAGCAGTCGTGATACTATAATCACACTTGAGCGCGCCATCACTAACAGAAGCTTGCATTGTGGCACCTTCTTCACTATCCGTTTGGATAGAAGCCATGCCACTGGAGAAATCCTCCAACAGTGTTTCGAGATGCACAGGACGAGTCGGATTTTGCCAAGTCAGGCGATAATGGCCATCTTGGTCGTAGCCCAGAAGCGCATTTGGAGCGGGCGGAGGAGTGACATCGGCCACCAACGTAACCACTGCAGGATTGGTGCAGAGAAAAGTTTGGCCTGCCGACTGAATAGCAGCATAGACATAGTACTTGCCCTTCGGCTCAATATTGCGCGTATACCATACATAACGATCGACCGTATTAGCGAGATTCTCGGCAATAAGCGTCATGCCCGTTACACTAGTGGCATTTGGATTTTGCGAATAATAGAGCGAAACTACGGCATCCTTGTTCGGGTCGAACGCATACCATTGCAGTTTGATGGAATCTTCGACTTCGACTTCTGTGGCAGGCGTAGTGAAATTGATGGAAGGAGTGATAACTTCACCTTCGCGCAAGAAATCGTAGGTATAAAAGACATTTCCAACTGAATCGTAAGCCGTGAGCGCGATCTTGGATGCATCGGCAGCCATATCAAGCGTGGAGAAGCATGAAACCTTGCGATAGAACATAGAGTACTTAGCATCTACAATCTGCTTCTGTTGCGCATAGTTAGCATCACGTCCGCAACCCGGGCGAACATAGTGTACGCCATCCTTGTACAGGTGCTCGAACGAGTGGTCGTCACCAGAAAGGGAAATAATATGCTTATTGTACGGAGCCGCAGCATACTTCTCCAATAGTGGAGCCGCACGTTTTGGTTCCTCTGACCACTGGCCGTGGTAACCAGAAGTATAGATACCTACGTGGTGGCAAACGATAATCCACGGACGCGAACAAGCGTTGAGAACAGAATCAAGCCATACGTATTGTCTGCAACCCTTTTGAAACTTCGGACTAGATTCGTCGAAGTTAAGATTGAGAACAATCACATCGGCATTTCCGTACACAAAGTGGAAATACGATTCTCCACGCGGGTCGATAGTATCGCCTTCGGATGCACCTTCGTGCGAGAACTGATGGAAATAGTCGTAGAAAGAAGACCAACGCAGGCCACGCGGGTCGCCCGTCTCATGGTTACCCGGAGATGACATACACGGCACTTGTCCCAGGAACTTCTGACCAGGAGTGAAATAATAGTTATTCCAGTTGCGGTCATTACCCTTGCTGCTAACAAAGTCACCATTCATAAGCGAAATATCGCAGTTGAGGTTACAGATGAAATCCTGCATATTGGACCAGTTATTGCGTGCGTTGCCGTGAATATCGCTGATGGAGAAGATACGATAAGCCGTGCCTTGCTCAGGCGCAGTCTTGGTCCAACTAATCTTCGGGCAACGACGCGTAGCGCTAGCGCCAACGGTGAAATAATAGCGAGTGTTAGGCTGCAATCCCGTGAGAGTAACTACGTGTACATAACCTTCGTCCGCTACGTTCCAACCAGAATTGGTTGTAACTTGCATGTTAAGATTGGTCGAATCGGTTCCATAATAAACAACCGCTTCAGTAGGACCGGTTTCCTCGTTCATCTGCCATAGCACTTTCACCGAAGTGGTAGTAGGAGCCATAGAATACGGCATCTTATACGGCTTATATGGATCATCAGAGTTGTCGTGCGCTTGCGAAGAAACACCCCAACGCGGATCACCCAGTGTCGTGCCATCAGTAGCTGCGTTGACTGCAGGACTATTGCTATAGAGCTGGAAATTGCCGTTGCTAGCATCCACGAAATACGGATCACGAATTACGTTATTCGCCTGCGAACCTCCTGTTCCAATCTTCACAGGAGCATTGAATGTGAGGCAGTTTCTTACATAAGAGTTGGTTCCGTATACCGCAAAACTTACTACATCTTCTATCCCCGTAGGATTCATGAAGATGCAGTTTGTAATATGTGCTCCATCAATATTCGCAGGGTATACTCCGCGTTTGTCACCGCTATTGTAAAAAGTGCAGTGATCTATTTCTACGGGGCCTTGTAATGCTATGGCGTTATCTTCATCTCCCGAATGTAAATAAACAAAACGTCCAGTACCGATGCCTGCTCCCATAAAGGTGGATTTCTTAATAAGTAAGCTCTTCAATTGTATCGGTGCTTTGGTTGCTGCAATAGCGCGAGAAGCCGCCATAGAATCTGTTCTAAGATTCTTACCTTCCGGCATCTGGAAGATACAATTCTCTATTGTCAATTTGTCAACGTATGGATTCGCTTGGTCCGTGTTATAAGCTCGAATGAAATAATTTGGGCAACCACTCAATTTGCAATCCTTTACACTTACATTATAGGCATCTGATCCAGGCACCATGCGTACCGCTTCACCGGTAGATCGAACCTCCACACCTTCCAATGTAAAATCCGCTTTAATCTCGAAACGGCTTGACATTTCGAGAACCGGTTTTGCTCCATCGGCGGCCTTGATTGTAATAGCCACTGTAGGCTTAACAGAGGACTCCACATAGGTTCCTGTTGAGAGAACAAGAACGTCACCTGCCGCGGCACTGGCGACAGCACTTCTCAATGTTCCAGAACCCGGAGAAACATTGACCGTAGTTCCGAAAGCAGTTAGGATACCTAGTCCTAATGCTAGAAATACAGAAAAGATTTTTTTCATAACAATACTAAATTTATTGGTTAAAAATAAATTGTGCTAGTCTATTTACGGGATCATAACTTTCTTTGTCTTACCACCTACGACGACGATATAGGTACCCTGATAGAGATGATCCATGGCATTAGTTACATCCTTGCCGGTATAGTCGTAGATGCGCATACCCTTCGGTCCGCTGATGCCGCTTTCGGTGATGACAACCGACTCGAGGCCTGTGCCACCGCTCTTAGGAACGGCACGGAAGACAGCGGTATAGGTGGTAGCAGCCGTAACGGTAGCGAGAGCAGGGTCCCATCCGTCGAAGACGTACCAGTTCTCATCATCCTCAGGTTTGGTCGGTGTCTCGCCCTTATACTCAGGCATGGTGCCATAATCCTCTTCACTCGACTGCAACTGCTCTACTCCATCCCAGTTGACGAAAGTGATGAGATATTTCTTCGGAGTGAAGATAGCTGAGAACGATTCGGTATTCTCATCGATAATGACTTCGCGTTCTGCACCTTCGGTGCTGCCATCGCTCCATCCTGCGAACTCATAGCCCTCGTTAGGCGTAGCGGTAACCGTAACGGTCTGGCCGTACTCGTAGGTAGATTGCTGCGGATCGACAGTGACCGTACCCATCGTCTCATCGCCACTGGTGAAGGTGAGGCCGGTGGCGGTCTTCTTCGTTGCCGTGAAAGTAGCCGTATAGGTTGCGTTGCCTGTAACAGCCACTACTTCCGGTGTCCAACCTGCGAAGGAATACGTGTATAGCGCATCTTCCGCCTTGGTAGGAGTAGCGCCACTGTATACCGGTGTTTCGCCGTAAGCAACTTCTTGCTCGCCAAGAACAGTACCATCTTCGTTCTTCCATGTGATAGTGTAAGAGTTCTTAGTCTTGGAGAAGACTGCGGTATATTCCGCATCACCCGTCACAGGAACGATAGTCGGGGTCCAACCTGCAAAGGTATAAGTATATTCCGCATCGGCTGCTTTGGTAGCGTCTGCGTGGGTCGGTACGACACCATAAGCGACGGTTGTTTGGTCAATCAGCGAACCGTCATCGTTTCTCCAGGTGATAGTGTACTCGTTGACTGTGCTAGTGAAGGTTGCAGTGTAAGTCGCATCACCCGTTACGGTTACTACTTCCGGTGTCCAACCTGAGAAGGTATACGTATATTGTGCCGTAGCAGCCTTGGTAGGATCAGCGTGAGTCGGTACTTCGCCGTAAGCCACTGTTGTTTGGTCGATAAGGCTACCGTCGTCGTTTCTCCACGTGATAGTATAGGAATTAACCGTGCTGGTGAAGGTTGCTTGGTAGGTAGCATTGCCTGTGACAGCCACTACCTCCGGAGTCCAACCTGTGAAAGTATAAGTATACTGAGCAGTAGCTTCCTTGGTAGGATCAGCGTGCGTCGGAACAACGCCATACTCTACTGTCGTCTGGTCTATCAGGTTTCCATTCTCATCATTCCAAGTGATCGTGTAAGTATTCTTGGTCTTGGAGAAGACTGCGGTATATTCGGCATCGCCTACGACAGGAACGATAGTCGGAGTCCAACCTGCGAAGGTGTAAGTATATTCCGCATCGGCTGCTTTGGTAGCGTCTGCATGCGTAGGTACAACACCATAAGCGACGGTTGTATAATCGATAACACTACCATCCTCATTCTTCCAAGTAATCTTGTACTTATTAACCGTTGTATTCCATTGGGCCACATAGGTGGTAGCACCCGTAACGGTCGTTATCTCCTGATTCCATCCTGCGAAAGTATAGGTGTACTGCGCATCCGCAGCCTTAGTCGGATTAGCAGGTGCGACAGGCATTGCACCATAGCGCAGCGTCTCGCTCTTCAAGGTTTGGCCTTCGGAGACGAATGCAATCAGGTAAGTCTTGCGGTCGTACTTGACTTCCACAACGGTCGTACCGTCAGCGGCGATTGTCTGCTGCACTATCGTCTGAGCGGTAAAGCCCGTGTAGGTATTAGCCGTGGCAGCTGTTTGTGAACCAGTTGCACCGTGTTTCTCCTCTGTCTCATGCTCGGTGTACTCATCATCGTTGATGTTCTGCCAGAGGTGACGTACCGTGTACTTAGTATCGCCTGCGGCTGACCAAGTAGCCGTGTAAGTCGCGTCATGGTCAGGCATCGAGGCAGGTACTGCAGGACTCCAACCGGCAAACTCATAACCTGTCAGTTCTACAACAGGAGCCGTCAGCGCAGTTCCATAAGCCGTCAGGCCATCAGGTGTACCGGCGGTGGTGATTGTACCGCCCGCCAGATCCCAAGTCAGCATCCAACTATTGAGCGTCCACTTAGCGAACAGTTCAACAGATTCGGTTACGGTATTGGCCGCAAAGTCCCAAAGGGTCGTACAAGCAGCTTCGAGATACCAACCACCGAAGGTATAACCCTCGACAGCGCTTATCGTCGGTTGGGTGGCCTTAGCACCATACGCTACTGTCTGTGCCTCAGGAGCAGTGCCGTGACCATTGGCATTGAACGATACGGTGTAAGTGTTGGTCTTTGCCGTAAAGACAGCGGTATATTCCGCATCTCCCGTTACAGGAACGATAGTCGGAGTCCAACCTGCAAAGGTATAAGTAAACTCTGCCGTGGCAGTCTTGGTAACATCTGCATGAGTTGGAGTTTCGCCATAGGCCACTGTTGTTTGGTCAATCAGCGAACCGTCATCGTTTCTCCAGGTGATGGTGTAGGAGTTGAGCGTTTGCGAGAACTGAGCCGTATAGGTCGCATTACCCGTGACAGCCACTACTTCCGGAGTCCAACCAGAGAACGTATAAGTAAATTGTGCCGTAGCAGCCTTGGTAGCATCTGCGTGAGTCGGAACTACGCCATACTCTACTGTCGTTTGGTCGATAAGGCTACCGTCGTCGTTTCTCCACGTGATAGTATAGGAATTAACCGTGCTGGTGAAGGTTGCTTGGTAGCTAGCATTGCCTGTAACAGCTACTACTTTCGGAGTCCAACCTGCAAACGTATATGTATACTGTGCCGTAGCTTCCTTGGTAGGATCAGCGTGAGTAGGAACAACGCCGTACTCTACTGTTGTTTGGTCGATCAGGTTGCCATTCTCGTCATTCCAAGTGATAGTGTAACTATTCTTAGTCTTAGAGAAGACGGCAGTATATTCAGCAGCACCTGTTACGGCCACTACGTTTGGTGTCCAACCTGCGAAGGTGTAAGTATATTCCGCATCGGCTGCTTTGGTAGCGTCTGCGTGGGTCGGTACGACACCATACTCTACTATTGTATGGTCAATGACTGTACCATCCTCATTCTTCCAAGTGATGGTGTAAGAGTTGACTGTTTGGTCGAACTGAGCAACATAAGTTTGGTTGCCTGTTACTTCCGCAATAGCAGGACTCCACGTACCATTGAACGTGTAGGTGTATTGCGCCGTTGCGGTCTTCGTAGGAGTAGAACCGTTGTACGAAGGCGTTGCGCCATACTTCACATTCAGGTCAGTCTCAATCGTGTTGTTATCGCCGTCCTTCCATGTGATAGTATAGGTCTTTCTGTCGTAGTAGATATCCACTACGGTGTTTCCGTCTGCGGCAATAGCGGATTGCGAGAAGGACTTAGCCGTGAAGCCTGTGTAGGTCTTAGCGGTAGCTGCAGTCTGTGCGCCCGTGGTGCCGGTCTTAGCTTCCGACTCGTGCAGGGTATAGCCATTGTCGTCGATATTCTGCCACATATGGCGCACCGTATAAGCCGTGTTGGTATTGGCAGTCCATTGAGCCGTGAAGGTCAGGTCATTGTCAGGCATCGTTGCAGGAACGGTTGCGCCCCAGTTAGCGAAGGTATAACCCGTCTTGGTAGGAGTATTCGGTTGAACGATGGTCGTTCCGTAAGCGACAGTTCCCTTAGTATAATTGCCTGTCAGCACATCACCATCGGTAATCCATGTCAACGTATGGGTGTTAACCGTCCACTTCGCATAGAGGACTTGAGCGCCTGTAATGACATCGGTATTGAAGTTCCATGCATTGGTGCATGTTGCTTCTTTGAACCAGCCACCGAAGGTGTAACCTGTTGCGGTTAGGTTGCCCGGGTTGGTCACTTTGGCGCCATACTCAACCGTTTGGTTGGATGGAGCGGTGCCATGACCTTGAACATTGAACGATACCGTATAACTATTGGTTGTTTGTGAGAACTGAGCCGTATAGGTTGCATTACCCGTTACAGCCACTACATCAGGACTCCATCCAGAGAATGTATAGGTATACTGTGCGGTGGCGGCACGAGTAGGCGTTGCGCCATCGTAAGTCGGTGTCGCGCCATAACGTACATTATTGTCTGTTTCTAGCGTAGCATTATTATAGTTCTTCCATGTAATGGTATAGGTCTTGCGATCGTAGTAGATATTGACTACTGTGCTACCGTTAGCGGCAATAGTTGATTGCGAGAAGGACCTAGCCGTGAAGCCTGTGTAGGTTTTAGCAGCGGCCGCGGTATTTGCGCCTGTAGTACCAGTCATATTCTGACGATCAGCAACTACCTCGGTATAGTCATTACCAACAAGATTCTGTTGCCAATGCTTAACTATATAAGCAGTATTGGTGTTTGCAGTCCAGAAAGGATAAAGAGTAATAGCCGTGTTCGCCGTGTAAGTACCTCCTAAATCATACGCTTTCGCACCGCCATCGGTAGTACTCCACCCCGTTTGAGTGTAACCCGTGCGAGTAAACGTGGAAGAAGATAACGTGAAGTTAACGCCATAGGTCTTAGTGCCAGAAGCGATGGAACCAGTACCGTAAGCGCCCGGATTATAAGAAATAGTATATGTATCAGGCGTGAATTGTGCGAAATAGGTCACATCGCCAGTTGGAATAGTAGCCGCAGTGATTTGCGTGCCACCAGTTGCTTGTGTGAACCATCCGACAAACGTGTGGCCCGTCTTAGTTGCAGATGGCAGAGTTCCAATAGCCTCACCTGCCGTAACAGTCGTTGTCGCGGTTGCGCAAGATCCACCATTGGTAGTCGCATTCCATGTGACAGTGTAAGTCGAAACAGGAACTTCGCATGCCAAAGTCAAACGTTTCAACTTCGGTTGGCTATATGGATAAGCATTGCGAACCATCAGCACATAGTTGCCAGTCGAGAGACTACTCAGATCCCATTGAGTGGCTTGCTCATATGCTTGCGAATCACCTGTAGTAGCAGCGCTGACTTTGGTAGTAGTGAATTCCGCAACCAAGTTGTTTCCACTAAACAACTGCATGATATATTGGTGTCCGTTGGAACAACTGGTTTCTTCGGTTACTGTGTAAGTAGTTGGGTAAAGGAGATTGACTCTCCACGCAGCCCAACGATACAGGTTTGTCGCATCTGTTGGACCAAGGTCGAAGAAATCATTGTTGGCGCCATAATAGGTCATGTCTTCGCTTACCGCACCCATATTGGCCTTGTTCAAAGTGTTAGGCAGATCAACCGCCGTGCCAGACAATTGTGGAATCGGTAAGAATTGTGCGTAGTAGGTTACATTGCCTGCGGGCACAGTTTCCTCATCTACCGGATGACCTCCCGTTGAACTGTCAAACCATCCTATGCAGACATAGCCAGACTTTGTTGCTGTTGGCAGTGTGCCTAAAGGATCGCCCGTATCAATTTCGGATGTTGCCGTTGCGCAAGATCCGCCATTGGTAGTTGCATTCCATGTAACAGTGTGCGAAGTAACTAAAGCCTCACACTCAAGTGTTATACTCTTGAGCTTAGGTTCTCCCCACTCCAGACTATCCTTTACACGCAGAGTGTACACGCCTGCAGGTACACTGCTTAAATTCCACTTAGCGGTTTGCGGGAAAGTTAAATCCTCTGTAGTACTTTGGCCCCAAGTAGCTGTAGTGGTGTATTCGGAAATAACATTATTTCCGCTCAGTAATTGTAGTTTATACTGGTGTCCGTTCTCATAATGACCTGTTTCCGATACGGAGTATTCTGCTGGATAACTCAGATAAACAGTCCAATCGGCATATGCAGTTGGAAATTGTGTACCTGTCGGGTTCAGATCAAAATAGTCGGTGTTGTACCATACCATGTCGTTACTTACGGCAGAGTGGTTTGCTTTGTTGAGTGTAGCAGGCAGTTCAACGGCACCACTTATGGCTGTTCCGTTCCATGTCACTGTGACAGTCTTGCTTGTTGCTCCACCTCCGGAGACTGTAACAGTGGCACTGCCGCTGCCTGTAGCCGAAGGAGTGAGCGATAACGTGACTGTCGCTCCGGCAGTCGCAGCGGATTGCGTAATGCTAGCAGGAGAAACGGTCAGAGCAGGATTGTTGCTACTAACGGTCACACCGCCAGTCAAGTTTGCTCCGTTCACAGAGAATGTGCGCGTAGCCGTAGTTGTTTGCATCACATCGCCAAAATTGATAGAAGTCGGCTCTACAGTCAACGATGGAGTTGAAGGCGTATTGGTAATGATGATACTTGCCTTCAGGTCGTTCATACCAGTAGAAGCAACCCAAACGTTGCTATTGGCAAAACGAACTGAATAGGCGGAATTGGATGCCAGAGAAGAGTATGCATCCGGCATGTGCAGATAAAGTTGGTAGGTACCCGTTGCGATATTCGATGGCAAAGTCAGTTCTTCGCTGACAGTGGAAACTACTCCGTTTGGTTTCCATGTACGCGGGTCTGTTGAGAGCGGAATAGAATATGTATGGCCGCTATTCTTCAATACGATGTAGGCAGTACGTTGGTTGTAGAGAGGAGCATAGCCCACATTCTTAATCTTCATATAAACTGACATCGTTCCACCCGGAGCAGCTTGTGAGGTGTAAGTACCATTCATGAGCGTGAAGCGGTAGCCCAAGTGAACACGAAGCGAGTCGTATGTCTTCGGAGTACTGTTGCGCCATACATTCGTCATGGCCTCGGCATAACCCTGGTTGATAAAGGTATAGTGCAAACGACTGGATTCGCGGACGGTATTGTTGTACGAAGCCTTGGTCTGCGCATTGTTGGTATTGGTCTCATTGGTTTCACCACCAATCGGCACATAGAGTGTCTCGCGTGCGATGTACGGTTTCTGGGTTGCCGTATCGGAATAGGTACCTTGGTCTTGGCCACCATAGAGGTAAGCATCGTTATGGTGTCCTAGACGCGCTTTGGCCGTATTCTGATAAGCCTCGGAAGCCGTTAATGCAGTTGTGGTGCTACCAGTTCGGCTCAAATAATCAGTCTTGAAGAGCGGAGTACGAATCAAAATATAACGGTCAGAAGGAACGCATTCCAACAACTTAGTTACCAAACTTCTACGGTTAGCGTTACTCATATCCGTGGCATGGTTGCCAAAGTTGGTAGAATAGTACCACTCGCCCCACGAACCTACGAATCCGGCTTGGAAGCAGAATATCACATCGGCATTGGCTTGCCATTTGGCTTTCAGTTGGTCGATGTGTTGCTGTACATAAGTCCAAGAAGCATCTGACTGAGAAGAGTTAGCATTATAAGCATAGCGGACGATACATTTCATACCCCTACTGCGCAATTCTGCCATATCTTCATCAAAGGCATTGATGATTTGGCTCGGCAGAGTAGCAGTAGTCTTGAAATTATCGAGGTAGTACACTATCAGAATCAACGAACCTTTCTCATTGGCATGCGAAGTCAACTCACTTGTATTACCCTTGACTGCGTATGGAGAGTTAGCCGTCAGAACCTTTTCGTAATGATAATAGAACCCACGCTCAGGATTGGCGAAGATAGATTTATCGTAGGTGTAGGTTACCGAATTGCCCGATGGGTCAGGATCTGGTATCGGATCCGGATCTGCAGGCAACTCGCCAACGTATTCCAGTTGCACGCTCTTTAACTTAGGCTGAGACCACTCGTATATATTAACAACGCGCAATCTATACTCACCTGCAGTGAAAGAGCTCAAGTCCCAAGTTCCATCGTTGTAGGTACCTGTATAAGCGCCCATCCGCACACAATCATGACTAGACAGCACGGTGCCTTGGGCATTTAACAACTGTAACTGCCATTGATGGCCATTGGAGCATGCACCATCTTCGGTGACAGTATAACTTCCCGGATAACGGAGATTGATACTCCATTCCACCCAAGTGTCGGTGTTGGGAGCATCACCGGGACCGAGATCGAAATAGTCGGTGTTGTACCATCCTAAACCGCTGCTCTTGTCTGAGTAGTTAGTTTTGTCCAACGTTGCAGGCAATTGGACTGTTACAGAAAAAGCATGAAGGAAAAATACTCCTAATACGACGAAAAGTGAGAAAAGTCGTTTCATGGTGGTGTGAGTTAAGTGTGAATAATGAAATTATTTGGCGCAAAGATAGCAATAAAAACACACATACGCACGCGGAAAAATATTATTTCGAAACATATACGTACATGCAAATTTGTTTCGGATTTTTAATTTGCTCAGAATGAGTCATTTACGTCTGCAACGAAATAGTGAGAATATTTTCGTAATATTTCGGAACTAACATATTCTATATGTCAGGTGATTGTCTCGATAATGTCTCGTGATTGTCTCGGTAATAAAATGACCATATATACTACGTATATATAATTATGCAGTTTTTGACAAACAAAAAAGCAGGCCGTGAAGCCTGCTTTTAGTAGTTATTTGAAGTGGTTGATTAGAGTTTCTCGCCCAGAGCGTTGTACTCTACACCATTCTTGCGAATGATGAGTTGGCCATCGCGGAAGAACTTCTCAGCCTTAACAGCAGAGTTAACGTTCTCTACACCTTCTGTAGAAACAGGAAGGATGGCAGACAGTTTAAATTTCGTAGCTGTAAAGCTTGCGTCACGCTTATCAGACCAAAGTACGATAGAAGTACTTTTTGCGGTCAATTCAGTATAAGTCTGGCAATCTTCACCCATTGCTACGAGATCAATATTACTGCCACCTGTAACACCCTCAACTGCGACACCATTGCAAGCTTCGATCGCATAGATGCGCACTTTCTCACCTACAGTTGTCGGGATAATCACTTTACGCTTGTTTCCATTAGGTTGGATATACTGCAGATAGGTTTTATAAGCAACCGTTCCATCGTTCGAGTTGGAATACCAGAAAGTAATGCCACCCATAGTAAACGAACACTCTGTGCTAACTGCAGCACCATCAACTATATCAGCTTTGTCAAGCTTAATTTCGTACTTATGTGCTGTTGCATCCGTTTCATTCAATAAAATATTGTTCTGATTTTGGATCAAGTTTTGATCGTGAATCTGATCTCCTAAATCTTTACCACGAGCATCAAAGCCAGTAAAAGAAGCTGCGTTAACAGTCATAGCAGCAAAAACAGCTGCAAAGAGGAAGAATTTCTTCATAATTGTTGAGTTTTAAAAGTTAATATTGTTGTTAATTGTAAAGTTCATTTTACAAATTCGGTGCAAAAGTACTACATTTTTTCGAAACAAACAAGTATTTACTGTCGAAAAATGTAGATTTTTTGCATTTAGTCTACTGCGTCCGGATCTTTGCCGTTGTAACGCACATTCTTAATCTTCTTGTAATCCTCGATAGGCATTGGCTTCGGATTGATCTGGCAGTTAACGAAATTGATATCTTCGGCATTCTCCAGTTTGATACCCTTCTTATTGCCAATAATCATGACATTATCGAAAAGGATATTATGAACTGGTTTGCCTTTAAGTCCTTGGATATCAACGGCTTGTTTAGATCCCACACAAGTAATATTACGGAAAGTAATATTCGACCAATCGGGGAAGAAAGCGTCCTTGTTGTCACTATCGGTTGCGCTAACGCCCGCACCTTTGTCGGCATAGCCCGAAGAGATAAGGAAGGCCGACTCGCGGATATCCTTCATGATAATATCGTAGCAATAGATATCTTCGCACCATCCACCACGTCCCGGAGCCGATTTGAAACGGCAACCTATATCCGTGCCCTCGAAACGGCAATCCTTCACCACGAGGCGTTGCATGCCACCAGAGAACTCAGAACCGATGACGAACCCACCGTGAGCACGATAGACGGTATCGTTGCATATGAGGAAATCGCGCTGAGGTCCCGCTGCTACGCCTTTCTCGCCTACTCCGCCCTTCATACAGATACCATCGTCACCACAAGAGATATTGCAATTGACGATAAGTGCCACCTGGATATTGCCCGGGTCCATAGCATCGCCATTCTGCGCCCAATGCGGACAACGGATGTTGACACCATCGATAATAAGATTCTGGATGCGCGTAGGAACGAGATGGAACTTAGGCGAATTGAGCAGATGGACATTCTCTACCAACACATTCTTGGAATCGGTAATGTTAACCAAATGAGGACGCATTTTCTCCTGAATAATCGGGTCTTTCGCGATATTTGGGATTCCGTACTCTTTGTTCAGATTGAACGGATACCAGATGAACGATTTCTTGCTATTCCCATCCGGTTTTTGGACACCGCCCATTGCGAGGAACTCATTCCATTGGTCTTCGCTCACTTTTTTCTGCTTAACCGGGCGCCAGTAGATACCTTGTCCATCGATAGTACCACGACCTGTAATGCCCACATTCTCCAGTTTGGAACCATAGATGAGTGCATTACACTTCTTGGAACCATCACGTAGTGAATCCTTAGCCTGGACATAAAGTTCCTTGTTAGTAGAACCCAAGATGACTGCATTGTCAGTCAAATGCAAATCGACATTAGAAACCAGTTTGACAGGTCCCGTAAGCCATTTGCCATCAGGCACGATAAGATGACCACCACCTTGTTTCTCCAGGTGTTTAAGTGCATTAGCGAAAGCCTCGGTACAATCGGTTTGTCCATCGCCCACTGCACCAAAATCGGTGAGCGCAACCGTATAGTCGGGGAAGACAATCGGCTGAACATGCTCAACGGGGCAAGGCAGATCGGTATAGTACTTGTCGTAGGGATTTTGCGCCATTACAGCCGCGCTGACAAGCGCCAAGAGAGGTAGTAAAATTCGTTTCATTGTGTATTGTTTTGGTTGTTCTCAAAAATATTAGAACAAATCTTGTACCAAACTATTCAGATAGACCTCAAGATTGGTAAAATCCTTATCCAAGGTATAGAGTTTTCCATCATTGTAGGAATTCTTATCCAGTCCATTTGCATCCTCCCACTCATCTGGCATGCCATCGCGATCGGTGTCGAGTGGCGGTTCCGCAGAATTGAGAGTCGGGTAACCTCCAACATCATTAGGAGTATCAATAAGTCCACCTTTGCTCGGATTGTCCTTATTGCTTCCTGTCTTGGTGGAAGAAGTAACTGTTACGCCATTGCGCACAAACCCGTTAGTATCACTAGTACGCACCTCGTTGACGATACGAGTATCAACTGCATCGCGATGGAGCGAACATCCCGCTTTGGCTAGTACAGTTTCATATGCATCTGTGGCTGATTGCTCATTACGAAGAACCGTCAACCCGTCAGTCCACCGACTTCCTGCCTTACATTGCGCAAGTTTACCGGATTCATCTGGGTTAACTCCTTTCCAGTTATCAGCCGTCACTTCGCTCGAACCATATACATAATTACCAACCACATAAAATTTACCCGGTTCAACTGTGCCGCCTGGATCTTTTCCACAATAGTCACTACATTTAGTAGTAGGATTGACTATACGCTCTTTTTTGCTAGTAATAGGACCGTATTTGTAGTAATTGTTGACCATATTGATATGCCTTCCGCCTGCTCCTTTGTTCGTGCCTTCACCTCCATAAGCGGAATTCCCTCCCCAATTGAAAATTACATTATTGACATGATCGATCGGTCCCGCACATTTTTTATTCACATAATCATGGTCAAAACGCGGATTACGACTATTGTGATGTGCCAAAAGGTTATGATGGAAAGTGGCATTCGTTCCGCCCCAGATTCCTCCATATCCATGCGCTCCCTTGACATGAACAGAATTGTTCAATGACTCAGAGATGATGCAATACTGCAAGGTAAAATCGGTATTGCCGTAACAACTGACACATTCATCCGTACTCCACGAGAAAGAGCAGTGGTCGATAAGGATATTCTTGCGCTCGTTGATAGAAAGAGCATCGCCCTCTACTTGGTTCTGGTCTCCCATACGGAAACGCATGAAACGGATAATCACATTACTAGCCTTGACCACCACCGGATAACCAGCAACACAAATGCCATCACCAGGAGCCGTTTGGCCTGCAATAGTCAAATTACCGCTAGGAATATCCAATTGACTCTTGAGATTGATGGTTCCTGCCACATCGAAAACGATGGTACGCGTTCCGTCCATCTGAACAGCCTTGCGGAGCGAGCCAAACACAGGCTGACCTGTAGTAGCATCGCGATCATCGGAAAGTGTTGTGACATGAACAACAACTCCTCCACGCCCTCCAGTAGTATACGCGCCACCACCTTCGGCCCCGGGGAAGGAAAGTGTTTTCTTCTCTGGTTGTTCTCCTCCCCCATTTGGTTTACAAGTTGTTAGACACAGAGGAATGCAAAGCAAGCAAAATATGAATTTGTTAATTGCCATACAAATAATCATTCCACAGCGAACCATTTGATGCTGCTATATTCACATCAAAGATTGGCCAATATTGATGCATGTCAATATCTGTTCCTTCTTTATATAAGTACCATTTAGCCGGAGTAATAATATTTGCTTCATCCTTTGTAAAGAAGGCTTTGGCTATCCACCCGTTCTCTTTGTCAAAGTCAGCAGGGCGAGTAGCATCCATATCTAATCCAACGAATCTATCGAACACAAATCCAGGAACACCTTGTCCATAAGAATCGTCACGTGTGTAGTGGAAATATACAGAGTCCGGACGTCCCGCGTAGTCACCTGTATTATTTTGTAGATCATAGACGGCTGCTTGTGCTGCTTCGAGTTTCTCTTTGAGTAGTCCCCAACGCATCAAATCGTATTTGCGGATATTCTCGCCGCAGAACTCAAATGCACGTTCGTCCACAATTGCCTCAAAGGTAAGCGGTTTGCTTGCTAAGCCTGCACGCTCACGCACTTTATCAAAACATTCTTGCGGATTAATTCCGTATAATTCACTTGGAGCATTACCTTCTTTCGAACCGATAGCCGCTTCGGCAAACATTAAAAGGATATCGGTATAACGCAATACTGGCATGTCTATTCCGTCTTCATTTCCAGAGAAAACGCGCTTCATCCATTCCACACGCAGTTTTCCACAGTAGAGTTGGCTAACATTCGATTGCTTTTGATAGACTTTTGGGTCAGAAGCCGCCACACCAGGGAACGCAATTGCAGGATTTGATGCAGTACCAGATCCATTATCGCACTCCCATGACCATGGTAAGATAGTTACATCTCGTCGTAAGTCCGCCTTATCATATTGATAGTAGAATGTCGGAACAATCCATATCATGGCTTGCGTCTTAGTATTGTTCTTATCTGAAGGTGCATAATACTTGGTATTAATCAATTTGCCTTGACATTTATCAGACATCTTGTTTCCAGTAAGAGCTAGTACTTGTCCACGCGCTCCATCCAAGAAAGGCAATGCCCATATCCATTCTGAGTTTGCGTAGTCGGTAACATCTTCACACAAATCTTTGAAGATATCCTCAAATTTTGGTTTGAACTTAGCTGCTTCACTGCTATTGTTAATAATCTGCGCACATGCCCATACTGCCTCCTGGTAAAGTTCTTGACGTTTGTCAGCCTCTTTTACGTTATACTGGACAGAACAAGCACTCGTTCCGCCTTCTGTAAACACATTAGGGCGCATTGCTAAGCCTGCATACATCATATCCATACGGGCCAAAAGACCAAGTGCGAGTGCCTTACTTGCACGGCCTGTAAAATTAGCCGCCTTGCCAATAGGTATATTACCGGACCATGGCATCAGACGTGCCGCTTCTTTTAGGTCAATACGGAGTTGCTCGAAGACGACATTACGGTCTTGCTTCTTGGTATAAAGCACTTCTTGATTATAACCATTGAACGACTCGAAACTGGCAGGAACATCTCCCCATAACTTAATCATCTCGAGATAGCAGAACGCACGGAGTGTTAATGCCTCGCCAAGAAGATACTTGAACGTAGCATCTGTTGTGTCTGAATGGAGACGAATACCATCAATCACCACGTTGGCACGCTCGATGGCAGAATTAAGGTACGCCCAAGGATCCTTACCATCAGCCGTAGAAACATTACCTATAGCACCTGTAATGTTATAAGCCGCATACTCAGCACTCTCCGTTTTTGAGCAATGCTCAATATCAGTGTTCATAGCCACATAACCACCACAAAGACGATTACGGAAGGACTTGTCCTCGCCGAAAGTATTATAGATGGCACCTATAGCTTGCTGAGTGAGGTCGGCAGACTTGAACACAGCCTCATCCATTGCTGATGGAGACTCAGTTTCAAAGAAATCTTTCTCGCATGCTACGAGCGAGAGAGCCAAAATACTTAAAATAAAATATCTTTTCATAATAATGAATGTTTGCTGTGTTAGAACTGAATATTAAGACCTACATTTATACCGCGACTCTTAGGATAAGCCGAGAAGTCAACACCCGGTGTCAACGGATTCTTGCTCGAACGAGTATCTACCTCCGGATCCAGCCCGGTATACTTGGTTGCACAGAAGAGATTCGTACCCTGTACGTAGAGACGGATATTGCTAATAACCTTTGTCTTCTCCATCCACACCTTCGGTAACGAGTAACCGAGAGTCAGTTGGTTCAGACGCAAGAATGAGCCGTCTTCCAGATCCTGATCCGTAACCACGAAGTGCGACATGATTGGACTATACGTATTGGCTCCTTTGTCCGCATTCATTTGGTCTAGTTGATTTGCAAAGGTGGTATATGCATCTCCGTAGACAAAAGCACTTGGAGCATATACATCTGGCATATACTGGCCTTCTTTCGAGAATAACGAGTAGCGGTCATTGTAACTCATAGCCGAAATCAAGTTACGCATCTTGGTTTTCTCAGTAATGGTAGTATACTCCATCTTCGACAGGTTCAGAATCTTATGGCCAAATGCGAAAGTAAAGTTAGCAGCCAAGTCAATCTTACCCCACTTGTCGCCACCGATATTGAAGTTCAGGTTGAAACCACCGGAATGGGTTGGAACGGTATTACCAAGGACTTGTTTATCCTTCTCGTTAATTTTACCATCACCATTTATATCCTTGAATTTTATAGAACCTGGGATTGGCTTGTTGGTCAAGAAACTATTCTCATCATAAGTAGGCACACCACTGGCTACTACCCAAGGATTTGCAACTCCTTGTTCATAACTTTCAAAATCAGCTGCGGTATAGTAACCATCGGTTACGTAACCTACCACGTTACCCACCGGTTGTCCTACCTCAAGCAAGAATTCTGCAGTAGTCAAGTATTCTGTTGACCCGAAACAACTGGTTTGTGCCAACATCGAAGTAACATTACCCAAGTCCTGAACACGGGTTTTGTTAAACGAGATATTGCCATCCAAGGCAAGGTAGTAACTCAAACTCTTGGATTTCTTGTCCAGAATGATTCCCTTGATGGAGAATTCCATACCCATATTGCGAGTAGAACCAATGTTTTGATACTGAGAGTTGTAGCGAGCGGGCATCTTTTGAAGAATAATCAGGTCCTTAGTGGTGTTCCAATAGAGATCGATTGTTCCCGTTAAGCGCTCGTTGAAGAAGCCATAGTCGATACCGAAGTCACGAGTAATAGTTGTCTCCCATTTGAGATTTGGATTAGCAGCAATCTTGCTACTTCCACCGACCACAAGAATATTACTTGTTCCTGCACCCATATCGATGTAGGTCATTTGCTGTGACAAGAAATCAGGATGCAAGTAACCCAGGTCTACATTATTATTACCCGCCATACCGAGAGATAAACGGAACTTCATATTACTCAACCAAGATGAGGCATCTTGCATAAACTCCTCATCGGACATACGCCATGCCACCGCGCCGGACGGGAAGTATCCCCATTGGTGTCCTTTAGCGAAACGTGTGGAGCAATCCGCACGGAATGTTCCAGTAATATAGTAACGTCCCTTGTAATCGTAGTTAGCACGGGCCAAGAACGACAACTGGTTGTCACGCGGATTGATATAGTTGGTAAATTCCGAATAAGATGCTTGACCCATATAGTTAAATATCTCGCCATGCAACACATCGTAGTTTCCTTTGTAGCCAAAGCCCATTTCTGTTTGCGTAGATCCCTTGCGAATAATTGTTTCCTCACCTACCAACACGCTCACATTATGGTCGCTATTGAAACTCTGCTTCCATTCCAGAGTGTTGTGGTTGGTCAACGTAGTACGACGTTCGTCTACCACTTCTATTTGAGCGGTTCCGCCTTCTATTCCAGGGCGGCCCGTATTCTTCGAGAAATAAGTGGTCGGACCATAATAACGATCGGTCGTAATATGACGATTCTCATAACCCATGTCAACGCGAGCCGTGAAGTGCTTAGCAAACTTGTAGCTCATGTACCCCTGAATATTCCACTTCTTGTCCAACTTCAGTTTGTAGTTGTCGCGAATAGTGGTCAACGGGTCATAGAGAGAACCAAAGGTCTCATCTGTATCTTCCGTGCCATCATCTTTTGAGAGCAAGGTTGTCGGAGTGTAAACTACGCAGTTACGAAGACGCGACTCAGTGGAAGTACCGTTATCCTTGATGGCATTCGAACCAGATCCAAGCACCTCAGTACTGGTATAACGGGTTGTAAATCCAATGGTAAAGTTCTTAAATGGTTTAAACTTGGCTTTACCAGAAATATTATTACGGGTATAGTTGGATTGCTCCATAATCGCCTTGTCGTCAATACGATTGTAGGAGAGCGTAAAATTGGCATTCTTGTTACCACCACTGACACTTACCGAATGATTGGAATTGAATCCTGTACGGCCAAATGTACGATCTTGCCAATCGATGAATTCATGACGACTTGGATCTGCGTACTCTTCCAAGACAGAAGAAATAGAAGAGTTCTCTACCTCAGACGGATCTTTGTACTTAGTATCATTGTATAGTTTATCGAAGTACGCATAGAAATTGCTACGCAGAGCAGACAATGAATTGTCCTTCAGGTAAGCCCACTCATATTGCATCAGGGCAAACTCCTGAGGATCCATCACATCGTACTTCTTGGCAATCTTCTTCCATCCCACATAACCGCTATAGTCAACGTGGAAAGTCATCTTATCGTCATCCGAATCAGAATCTTTGGTAGTGATGATGATTACACCATTTGCACCCTGGGCACCGTAGATAGCCGTTGCTGCAGCATCTTTCAACACGTCCATCGAAGCAATATCACTCGGTGCAATGTCGGCAATACTACTAACTGGCATACCATCGACGATGTACAACGGGTCGTTAGATTGAGTCAGGGACGTTCCACCACGTACACGGATTTTGACATCTGCATCTGGACTACCTTCCGTGGTCGTTACTGTCACACCGGAAAGTTTTCCCTGCAATGCTTCTGCGGCACTCGTTACGGGTATATCTTTCAATTGCTCGGCACCAACCGAAGCCACCGAGGTAACCACATCGCGCTTTTTGGTTGTTCCGTAACCGGTAACCACCACTTCCTCGAGCACTTCGCTGTTTTCTTGCAGCACTACATTCATCACGTTTCCGGTGATGGGCAGTTCTTGCGTCTGCATACCGATGTAAGAGAAAACAAGCACTTTGGCATCGTCGGGCACGTCGATTGTGTAATTACCATCGAAATCCGTAACAGTACCTAACGTGGTACCTTTCACAACCACCGAGGCAGAAATAATGGTCTCGCCCGTGGCATCCTTAACTGTTCCGCTAATCACACGCGCCTCGACAGCCACACTTAGAACAAGTGCGACGCCCAGCATCATGGTACGGAATACACTGAAATTCAGTTTCATAAAAGAGATTTGTTGTATAAAAGATTAAATTATTTGGCCTTAATACGGCGCAAAAGTACAACAAATACTCTATATGTATGTGGAAAAATTGACGGAAATAATACCGAAAGACGCTTTTTTGCTAAATGCAGTTGTCAAAACGGCTCTGCATAGGTGCAACCTTCGCGCCAACGAGAACAGCCGTAACGTGTATTACCTCGCACGATAAGGCCCTGACGACAGACAGGACAAAGCATGCCCGCCTTATTGGCCTTGACATCACGCACCACGCCCGTGGTCATCTCTTTGAGTTCGTCCAAGAACTGTTGGGCGGTATATTCGCCGCGCTCTATCTCACGCAGTTTTTTCTCCCACAGACCCGTTAGTTCGGCCGATTTGAGCAATGGGGAGATGATAGTGTGTATCAGGTCTATACCCACCTCTGTCGCACGCAGCGATTTTCCTTGCTTCTGAATATATTTGCGTTGGTAGAGTTTCTCTATGATTGCGGCACGCGTAGATGGGCGGCCTATACCATTCTCCTTCATCGCCTCGCGCAACTCATCGTTCTCGACTGTCTTACCTGCAGTTTCCATGGCTCGCAGAAGAGTTGCCTCAGTGTAGTATTTAGGCGGCGTAGTTGTTTTCTCCTTCAGTTGCGGTTCGTGTGGGCCTGATTCGCCTTCAACAAAAGCAGGAAGTGACTTGGCGTTCTCCGCTTCTTGTCCCTCGGTATTTTCTGGTGTCTCAACCGGTTCCGGATCTCCCTCAAAAACTACACGCCAACCGGGTTTGAGCACCTCGCGACCGGTCACCTTGAAATCGATTTCACCTGCCTTAGCCAGTACCGTTGTATTGCTGACTTCACACTCGGGATAGAAAGCTGCAATGAAATGGAGTGCCACCAGGTCGTACACTTTCTTCTCATCTGCAGTCAGGCCTTCCGGACGCATGCCTGTAGGTATTATGGCATGGTGGTCGGTCACTTTCTTATTGTCGAACACCTTCTTCGACTTCGGCAGCGAACCCGCACCTTTCTTGCCATCCGCTTTGAGACCAAGCAGAGGAGCCACTTGCGGGAAATAATCCTTGATTCCTGCCAGTGTGGCGGGAACTTTAGGGTAAATATCGTCGCTCAGATACGTAGTATCTACACGCGGATAAGTCGTCACGCGCTTCTCGTAGAGCGATTGAATCAGTTGCAGAGTCTGTTCGGCCGAGAAAGAGAATTTCTTGTTGCAATCTACCTGAAGCGAAGTCAGGTCGTAGAGTTTAGGGGCGAATTCCGTGCCCTTCTTTTTCTCCACCGAATTGATTACCAACGGTTGGTCCTTGATGCTATCTACCAGTTGCTGACCTTGCTCTTCGGAAGTAATGGCCCCCCTTCCGTCTAGGGTTTCCCCCGTTTCATCGGGGGCAACCGTCACCACAGGAATCTGTGCACTGAAGAGTGTATCGCGGTACTCTGTCTTCAGTTCCCAATACGTACGTGGCACAAAGTTCTCTATCTCTGCTTGACGTTTGACCACTAGGGCCAAAGTAGGTGTCTGCACACGTCCCACCGACAAAACTTGCCTATCACGCCCTGTGCCTTTCGCGTACCTTATAGTATATGCACGCGTGGCGTTCATACCAAGCAGCCAGTCGCCGATAGCACGCATCAAACCCGCCTCGTAAAGATGTTGGTATTCCGATTGGTCTTTGAGGGTCTGAAATCCTTCGCGAATGGCATCTTCGGTCAGCGAACTAACCCACAGACGCTTCACCGGACAACGGCAACCCGCTTTCTGGTACACCCAACGCTGAATCAACTCTCCCTCTTGGCCCGCATCACCACAGTTAATCACCTCGTCGGCTTGTTCTATCAGGCTCTTGATGACATTGAACTGCTTGTGAACGCCTTCATCGCCATGCACCTTGATGGAGAATCGCGCGGGAATCATCGGCAGCGAGCTGAGACTCCAGGCTTTCCATTGGTCAGAATATTCTTGCGGATCAAGCAACGCGCAGAGGTGGCCGAATGTCCAGGTTACCTGGTATCCATTGCCTTCGAAATAGCCGTTTTTGCGTTGGTTGGCACCAAGCACTTTGGCTATATATTCACCTACCGAGGGTTTCTCTGCTACGCAAACGATCATGGGGATGAAGGGTTAGCGGTTAGGGGTTAGGGGTTAAGAGTTAGTGGTGTAGCCGTAACCGTAACCATAACCCGCGTGCGAAGTCTTCACACCATTCAGCACACAAGTCACGCGTTTCATACGTTGTTGCTCGATAATCTGATTGATATAATCAATCATTTCTGTCGGTGTGTACTTGTAGCGACAAACGAAAATCGTCATATCGGCTATGCGGTCAAGCAGATAAGTGTCGCTAACCATAGCTACAGGAGCGGTGTCGACGATGATGTATTCGTAACGCTTCCGTAGTTCTGCGAAGAGTTCTTCCAGACGAGCCGTTTGAAGCAATTCGGAGGGGTTTGGAGGAATCGTTCCACACGGAATAATATCCAAGTTCTTATGCTCTCCGCTCGGCACAATAATATCATCCAATTGAACGGTCGGCTCGGCCAGGTAATCGGTCAAATGGCCTCTAGTATTGAGGTGGAAATAGTCGGCCAACATCGGCTTGCGAATATCCAAGCCCACCAATGCCACTTTCTTGCCCAAAATAGCAAGTGAAAGAGCCGTATTGCTCGATACGTACGACTTTCCATCGCCATTGATGCACGAGGTAACGAGTATCACAGGCGATTTGACTTCTGCGGGCAATATATAGCGCAAGTTGGTTCGAATCAGTCGGAACAGTTCGGCCGAAACAGTTGATTCGCCTTCGTGGATAGCGATGTGTGCGCCACGCGAGTTCTCTACAATCTTGCCCAAAAGCGGCGCTTTGATGCGGCGTTCGAACTCCTTCGGATCATCAATGCGATCGTTAAACAGCAGGTAGATATAGAGCAATCCCGCGGGGATAGCGAGTCCTAGGAGGATGCAAAGCATCAACAGATTACGCAGTTTCGGTTTTTGGCTCTTCAGGTCGCGTTGCGGTACGTCGAGCACCTTAGCTGGCATGGCGGTGGCAGCCAACATCAGGGCGTTCTCCTCACGTTTCTCGTAGAGGTAGAGATAGAGTTGCTCCTTGATTTGTTGCTGACGAACCACGCGGATATATTCGCGTTCTTGTTCAGGCGCATCTTTTATCTGGCGATTGAACTTAGTGTCCTGTGCTTGCAGGTTTTGCTGACGAATACGCAGACTCTCGCGCACAGAACCGATGGTCTCGATGATGTTCTGACGAATAGTGGTCAACTGAGCATCCATCTGCTCGATAACGGGGTTATCTTCGGTTGCCGTACGCAATATACGCATACGTTGCAAGAGGATGGAATTGTATTCGGAGAGACTGGACGAGAGAGATGCGTCAGTGATACCAATATTAGCAGGAATCAGACTGTTGCGCTTGGTGTCGTCGCGAAGGAACTCGTCCACATAATCCACCAGGCTGAGTTGCGTCTCTATCTCGGCCATTGAGCGTTGTTCGAGGCTAGAAGCCTGGAGAACCAACGACGATTGGGTTTTGATATCCGCTATCTTGTTCTGCTTTTTGTAGTCCGAAACAGCATTCTCCGCTTCGTTCAGTTCGTTGGTGATGATATTGAGTCGCTCGTCGATGAAAGCCGCCGTGTTGGTTGCAATCATATTCTTGTCTACCACGGCATTCATGTTGTATTGCTCGATGATTTGATTCAGCAATACTCGATCGCGCTCCGGCACGGTAGAGGTCGTAGAAAGCGTTATAACGTTCGACTCTTTCTTATGCTGCGCCACCTTGATTCGCTCGCGGTAACTCTCTACCACCAGTTCACGGCGAGCATGACCTACGCGGTAAGTGGTGTCTGTACTAAGCGGACGATTGGCGTGGATACGTATCGTTCCCGCAGTGGTCTCGATAGGCTGACTGAGATCGGCTACACGGCATGACGAACGATGCCAGAAACCCATTTTCACCTTGACGCGATAACCATTCTTCAGCGGTTTGACTTTCACCACAAAAGGTCTGGTCGTAGCATCTTTGTTGAGCTGCAGATAATCGATGGTAAGTGCGGGATTGCGGAACTCGCCTTTCCAACGCAGTCCATCGCTCTTGCTGCAATCTTCCCACAGATTGAGCGCATCGATACTCTGGTAGAGCAGTCCGCGCGACGAGAGTACCACCACCTCATCTTCCGCAGCCTGATTGCCTGTCAGACCTAGCATCGAGAAGGCTTCCATCTGGCTACCTACTCCATCTTTCGAGCGAAGCATGATACTTGCGTCCGTGGTCCATTTAGGAGTCTTGCGGAGGAAATAAGCCGTGCCGAGAAGCAGACAAACGGCTACACCGATAGCGAACCACCACCAGTGTTCCCATACCACGCGCACCAATTTGCGCAAATCTATTTCGTTAGTATTATTTTGAGCCATAATCGTTATTTTGCTTATTTAACTACAGTTACAATCACTGTCGCAGCGCTTAGTGCAGTTCCTATGATACTAACCCAAAGTCCGGAGTTGGCACTACTGATAGCACGCACTTTGTTCGGCGAAACATACACCACATCATTCTGCTGCAAATAGTAGAACGGCGAGGTATAGAGGTCTGCGCTACGCAGGTTGACGCGCTGAATCTGCAGTTTGCCATCCACTTCGCGAGTGATAAGCACGTTCTCACGGCGTCCGTAAGGTGTCAAATCGCCCGCCGCAGCCAAGGCCTCCAGGATAGTCAGTCGACCGTTATTCATCGGCACAGGACCGGGTTGAGCCACCTCACCCAAGACCGACACTTTGGCACCGGTCAGATGAACCTGAACCAACGGGTTGAGGACCTGAGTTTCCAATTGCGTTTTTATCAGATCTTCCACCTCATTGCGTTGCAATCCGGCCACTTTGAGCTGTCCGATAACAGGCAACTGAATCGTGCCATCTTCGCCAACGAGATAATACGGCAGCATGGGCGTAGTCTGCACTTGGTTGGTTCCCGGCGCGGAGAACACGGAAGTAGGCATATTATACGGCGCCACGGCTTCCTGGTCAAGCGCAGAGACAAAAATCGTCAACGCATCACCCGGACGAATAACCGTTTCACAACGAGCCTGAAATTTGGCATTAATGGAATCCTCCATCGAAGTATCCGCATCGCGCAGATAGGTCATCTGTTTCTGCGTGACACAACTGGTTCCGACAAGCGCTACAAGGGCCGTCAGAAGAAATACCTTAGTTACATTACTCATACGCATAAGGGCATATTTAGTCAAATTAGCGTGCAAAAGTACTACTTTTTTTTGATATATGCAAATATTTGCAACAAAATAACGAATCTGCCATCAAAAATAGGATTTTTGACAGACGAAGAGCGGCCTTTCGGTCGCCCTTCATCTTTCGTAGTGCTCTCGCGATTGTCTCGATAAAGTCTCGATAGCTTTTCGACCACAAATCGCGTGGGAGAGCTTATTCTACCAGCCCACCCTGGGCGTTGTAGGTCTTGCCGTTACGCTCTATGTAGAGAACACCGTCGCGGATCGTCTTTCTACTCTCAACTTTCGACTCTACACTCTCTATTCCTTGGCCTTCGTCCACATAGATGGCGTTGACGGTCAGGTCACCTTTGTAACGACGCGTGGTCTGCCAGGTCAGGTCATCCCAGCCTTCGAAACGTTTGCCCTCGTGCTTTGGAGCCTCCGGTGCTACAACTATCTCGCCGCACTCTACGTTCTCGCGCACTACAATCGGTGCGTTGGCCAGCGGGTCGAAGAACGTGATGTCGTAGAATCCGTCGCCCCAGATAGGATAGACGTGCTGTTCGCTGGTCACGTTTTCGATATTACCACCTGCCCAATCGGTAATCTCCTCACATTCGCGCGGTTCGATAGCAGCAACCTGTGCGGCCAGCACATCTTCTTCTACTGCATGTCCGTGCTGCACTTTCGTGAAGCCAACATTGGTGGTCTGTGCCTCTGCATCCTCTTGCGTCTCGTGGAAATAAACTTTGTAAATAGGCAGGTCTTGCGGCGTATAACGAGCGGTGTAGATAGTATCGCCCAGATTAACCACCGTCGTATCCCATGCATTCGCGAAGATATACATAAAGTCGTAGGTATAGTAAGGTTCGACCTCGGTCGGAATGATTGCCGGACGGCTACCTTGTTGAACTTGTTGCGGTTGAATGATGTTATTGCCGTTATGGTCGCGGAAACTGACTGTCCAACCCTCTATCGGACGCAAATCGAGCATATTCCACTTTTCGTCAGCCTTATAGGTTGCTATTCCAGCTTTCGGAACGAAGTATTTAACATCTTCCGGAGTCGGAGTATTGCCATATTGTTTAAGGGAGCTGGATGTATATGCACGCAGCCACGACGCATCCTCTTCTGTTTCCACCTCGTACGCATTATAAACCACAGGAGGCGTAACGGCTTTAATGGTGCAAGTCTCCAACAATGCACACTGATATATTACTCCGGAACTCAGAGCTTCCACTGTGGAAGGGATGGAAATATTTTTGCATGCAGGTATAGCACTACCACCGACTACGATACGCGTGCCTTCCTTAACCTCAATGTCTTGACTATTCGGAAGGTCAATCGCTATATCGCCCATATAACGGTATCCATGCTCTTCTTGGAAATAATCAGAATTACTCCGAATAGGTGACGACGATGCCCACTGAATACGTCCCATGCGCTCAATGTTAGATGGATTCCAGTCTACGATTTCTTCCAATTTATTATTGAAGGAGAAGACACCGTATTCTATGTATTTGACTGAACTTGGAATAGTGATAGATTTTAGTTCATACAAGTAAGCAAAATTATACCTTCCAAGATTTTCCAGTTTGTTTGGAATATTCACCTCTTTCACACCCGTCAATTCATCAACTCCTAAAGCATCTATTTTAGTGATAGTATTTGGCAGATGTAGTGCTGTTACACTATTACAAGTCCAGAATGCATATTGAGCTACCCTAACCACTTCAAATTTCTCATCGAAATAAACCGCAGAGTCCGGAATCGTCACTACGCCGGAAGTATATTTGTCAATGGCATTGGGTCTTGTACCTGTACTGTAGTCGCCCACCTGTACCGTCATGTTACCTGCTTCTTTGGTCAGGACCTTATAAGTTACACTTACGCCTTCTACGGTGTTGGCGGTGAATGTATCGCCTACACCAATATTCTTCTTCACGTTAGCCAAGATGAGGGTGTCGCTTGTAACTTCGCAAGTAGTTGTCAGTTCAGTCGAACCGTTGTTCCAATTGACGAACGTATAACCTTCCGGCACATCGCTCAGCGTTACCGTCACCGCGTTGCAATCGGTTGTGTCCGTGATGGCAACGGTGCCCTGCGTTGTGCTCACTGCATACACGTTCCACTGAAGTTGTTCGGTCATTGATTGAACGCTCGCAAATTCTCCTTCCGTTCCCGCGTAATTTCCGGTAGTATAGTACTCCGTCAATCCGCAACCCAGCACTACATCTCCGCTCGGTGAGTTGCGGGAATCATGATATTCAAAGTCGATTTTGCTATTGATGTATAAGGTTCCCTTGAAATCACTCATACTGCCATATATTGCGCTGGTAACTGTCGAAGGAATATGAATTTCTGCGTCCGCGCCCAGCCCGAACGGAAGGGATATCAGTTTTGTTACATCGCTTGTAAAGAGGCAACCACGCATGGCGACGAAATGGCCACCCGGCTCACACGACATACCTATCGCGTGGTCGAACAAACCGGTTTGACTGGAGATTTGGGTCACTGACGCCGGAATATGTACCCATTCTATATTCGAGCCAAGGAATGTCCATGGACCAATAATTTTGATTTTCTTGAAGTCTATGCTCGTCAACAACGGGCAATTGTCAAAAGCGTAATCGTATAGCTCTTCCACGACGTCACTAAAGATGACTTCTTGCAGAGCCGTACAATTTCGGAAAGCAGCTCTCGGAATGAGTGTAATGTGCTTATTGTCCGAGAAATCGATTGAAGTTAATTGGTCGCAATCGTTGAAAGCGCTCATGCACATGGTTGTCACTGCGTACTTGTTGCCAAACCAATCTTCTACGCTATCCGGAACAACAAACGCGCCAATCGGATCATGCTCCGTGGATGTCCAATGCCAATAATAATCCAGCGAACCTTCGTGAACGAGTTCTGCCTCATGGCCATCCACACTGGTTATCTTATAAACCCAAGTCTGTCCTTTGTATGTATAGCGAATCGTGTCACCGTATTCCGGCTCACGCATGAAAACAATCGGGTCGGTATTTCCGTCGGGGCGATTAACGCCATAACTGCCGGAATTGCCATTAAACGAATCGGTTACCTCCGCTCCTTCCGGCTCGACAAGCGTGCATTTTTTAAGCGTCAAACCATACAATCCACCAAATGCCCAACTATCTTCATCATGAATCTCAAGATTGGTTCTGTCGAGAGTCAAAACACCGGATTTGCCATTAGTACCCACTTTGCCCTTCTCTACATCTACTATCATGTTCTCGATGGAAACAGTAGTAGGCAAGAACATAGCATAATCGGCGGTGCCTTTCAAAATCAACATACTGCCACGATTAACACCAAGGATTCGAAGACGACTATTGGTATGTGCTCCTTCCGTCAGAATAATTCTGGAATACCAACTGCTAGTTGTTTCAAGCGTGGCAGAACCATAAACCCTGAAGATTACTTCTTTGCCCTCCACATTAGCCGAGTCGGTCAGCGTGATGATTGGACTCACATTGGACTTGAGACTCACATAGCCAAAAGTTAGAACGTGATTAACAGAATCGTAATCGATGCTACCCGACACAGTGGTATTGGGCAGACGATTCAACGAATCCACAATTCCGGCGTCTATTACGTCCTTGGTGATGGTGACTCCACAGATTGTAAACTCACCTGACGCGAAAGCCGTTAATGTCATTGCTGCAACTAGCAGCGTAGTAAAAATTTTCTTCATAATCTATGTCGATTTTTAAGATGTTTGTTCCTGTTGTTAATCTTTTCAAGCGGGCTTCACCTGCTCTCACAAAAAATCGCACAAAGATACAACTTTTTTTTCATATATGCAAATTTTTTTTCAGACTTTTACGAATTTAAGCACCTTCAAATGTACCTTTCGGAAATATAGACAAAAGAAAAACTTTCTTCCCCCACACCCCTTATTATTTAAAAGAAAATGTGCCTAGTCTAGTCTGTCCTGTCCGTCCTTTCAGTCCGTCCAGTCCAGACTTACAACATCCCCTATAATCCCCTTCATGGGACAGGACGGACTACAGACAGCGGACTGGACATTTTTTTAATATTTTTAGGGGCTGTCAAAAAGTGAATATTTATATATACTATGTATATATGGTCATTTTACTAACGAGACAATATCGAGACGATTACCTGACAATCACGTGATTTTTTCCTTTCTGATGGAAAAAATAACACCCAAAATTTGTATATGTCAAAAAAAAGTTGTACTTTTGCAGCCGCAAAAGTCAGTATAGAGCGCCAATGGCGCGTTTGAGTTAAAGGTAAAAGGTTAAAGATTATGAGTCACAGATTACAAGTAATAGTATGTTTATTGTGCTGCGCCATGTTTGCGTATGGGGTGCTACCGAGTGTTGAACTGAAAGATGTGAACGGCAAGACGGTGAGGACGGAGACGCTGGCAAGCACAGGCAAGCCGGTGATTATCTCATTCTTCGCGACGTGGTGTAAGCCGTGCATGCGCGAGCTAAAAGCGATAGATGAACTATACGCGGACTGGCAAGAAGAGACGGGCGTAGAGATGTATATCGTTTCGATTGACCAAGGCCAGGACACGAAGAAAGTGAAGCCTCTGGTGGACGGTTTCGGTTGGGAATACCATGTATTGCTTGACCCGAACGGAGCATTCAAACGTGCAATGAACGTGCAAAGCGTCCCGCACATATTCGTGATAGACAGCAAGGGGAAAACGGTATATAACCACATGGGATACACCGATGGCGATGAGACGGAGGTGAGGAAATATCTACGTTAAAGGTGAAAAGTTACAGGTTACACGTAATAGGGCTTTTTGTTATCTTTGCTCTTTCGTCCATATGGGCGCAAGACACGGTATATGTGAGCGGGAGCATCCAACATAACGGTTTGTTTCCGACAGTAGACGTGTCGGGTGTACGTGTTGCCCCTCGTGCCGATTGGGCAAAAATAGACCACCTAAGCAACAACTATCTTGACCTTTCCGTTCATTGGCTACATTCAGACAGCAACAAATTAGGCTTTCGTGGGCTCCAAGCCGATACACGACTGGAGATGAACCAATGGCCGTTGCTGGGTTATGAAACAGAGTTTGCGGGTCATGGTGTGGGGCGGCTGAGTCTGACAGCGGATTTCGTTTGGGGCCAAGTGAACGTAGGTGACATCTATGGCCAGTTCGGTTCGGGCATCATACTGAACCTATACGAGAACCGCGATTTAGGAATAGACAATTCGCTCCGCGGAGCCAAGATAGACGTGACGCCATATAAAGGCATTCATCTGACGTTAGTGGGCGGCAAGCAGAGACGCTACTGGAACTGCTACGAAGACGGAGCATGGGGCTGGAACTATACGCGTGACGCGGCGATGGGGGCAGATGTCGAACTTAGCCTGAGCGAATGGGCACCTTTGCTTCAAGATCGCGGTGTGGACATCCTATTCGGCGGCAGTTACGTGAGCCGATACGAAGCCAAGGACACCATACTGACCATCCGGAACGGCAGTACATACATGTACAACCTGCCGCGGTGGGTAGGAGCCGGAGATGTGCGTGCCGAAGTGCAGGGACACGGCTGGGATGCACTGGTGGAATATGCCTACAAAGCCAACGACCCGAGTACGGAGAATGGCTACAGTTACCGTCCGGGGCAAGCATTGCTGCTATCGCTTAGTTACTCACAGAAAGGGCTGTCGGTGCTGGCACAAGTAAAACGTTCGGAGAATATGTCGTTTCGTTCTGCCCGCAAGCAGACAGGAATCAACGGGCGTTTGAACCTGCTACCGGTCTTTACTCCGCAGAACACGTATATCCTGCCTGCCCTATATCCCTATACCACCCAATATATCGGCGGCGAATGGGCCTTTCAGGCGGAGGTGTGTTATACATGGCCGCGCCGAACGAAGATGGGCGGACGCTACGGCACCACGATGAAACTGAGTGCGGCACACGTGCAGGGATTAGCCGGAGAAGGCAGTTGGATGGTCAAGCCCGGCGCTGCGGGAGTCTATTACACCGACGTGCATTGGGAGTTGCAGAAAAAGATAACCAAGCGTTGGTCCACCAACGCCATGCTGCTCTACATCGGCTATAACCAGACAGTTATCGAAGGAGACGGTGTGACCGTTCATTCCGGAGCTGCCATTTGGGAGAATAAAGTACAGATAACGGATCAGGTGGCGCTACGCAACGAACTACAGTACCTCTACACTCGCCAGGATGCCGGTCAATGGGTGTTTGCTCTGCTGGAGTTAAACCTCTGGCATTGCTTGACACTAAGCGGGCAATGGGAATACAACATAGGCGGAGCAGTGAACGAGACTAAAGAGCATTACTATGCCGCGGAAGCCGTTTATACGCATGGAGCGCATCGGCTGTCGATGGGCTACTGCAAAACAAGCGGAGGATATAACTGCTCGGGCGGTGTTTGCCGCTATGAACCGCAGCAGGAAGGGGTAAAAATGAGCTATGGATTCACATGGTAATAAGGGCTATGGATTATAAGTTATGGGTTATAGGATTTCTGGCGCTGCTACTGGCGAGCTGTGAAGTTATCGGCGAGAACGAACGCCTGATAGCACTGCCACTGCCGGAGGACACCACGGGGCGTAAGCATGTGTTGATTGAATACACGGGGTTCCGTTGCGTCAATTGTCCCAAAGCGGCAGAGGCGGCAGAGGTACTAAAAGAGACCTACGGAGAGCGGCTGATTGTCGTTAGCATGCATCCGGCTAGTAATCCATTCACACAGGGCAAATACGACTATACCTGCAATGCAGCGGATGTGTATTACCAGTATATGGGCGGTACGGCTACCACGCCGTTCCCGACAGGCAATGTAGATTTCGAACCAAGTGAAAAAGGGTTCTTGCACGACTTCAGCGAATGGCCTACGCTGGTAGCACAGCAGATGGTTCTGCCGGCACAAGGCAAAATCATACGGCGCCTAACATGGCTGGTAGAAGACAGCGTACCGGGAGTACAGGCCATGCCGGACGGAAGCGTGAATACACAATACTATCACCGCCATATGTTGCGTGGTGCTATAGGGGAGCCATGGGGCGAAGAGACAAGCGATTATACGCTGCCTGATACATTGCCGCAGCCCCTCACACTACCAGAAAACTGCAATCCGGAACATTGCGCGATAGTCTATGTCTTGATGGACGAAAATAACATTATTGTAAATGCAAAAGAAGTGAAACTATGAAAAAGATATTTATCCTATTGGCAGCCACGCTGGCTGTTTGTATCAATGCCAATGCACTGATTGTGAGTGTCCAAGGGTACGGCGAAGTGCCGACCGAAGGTATGGACATAGAGATTACAGAAGGTGAGGAGGACGAGTTGACAGGCGATTACACTATGGAAGTACAAGGAACCTTGTTAACTTCTGCTGCGCAGATTAAAGTCTTGATTGTTCGCTCGGATAATGGCCTTTCTGATGAGTTCTGCTGTGGTAGCAATTGCACGGCAGGCGATGGAACGCAAAATGAAGAAAAGACCTTCAACATGAACGGACCTACTAACTGGTACGCACATTACACTCCTCAACCGAATTCGTATGCCGTTATCCGGTTCGCTTTTGACGATGGAGAAGAACAACGCGAAGTGAGAGTGGTCTTTAACAATCTCGCAGAAGGAATAGAGCCGGTACAAAGCGAGAAGGGACAAAATACCAAAGTACTGCGTGACGGACAACTGGTTATCCGTTGCAACAATAGTGAATATTCCATTGACGGAAAGCAATTATAATTAATCAAAAACAATATTCGTATGAAAAAGTCTGTTTTATTTTTAGCCGCTTGCGGTTTGTTAACATGGGTCATGACGGCTTGCGAGCCGAAAGAAGAGCCAATTCCTGATTCATTCCCGAAGAAAAACCTGATTGAAGAGTTCACCGGTCAGGGTTGCGGTTATTGTCCCTACGGAATGGACTGTGTACATGATTTCATCAAGAATGACCCCAACTGGATTGTCGTGTTGCATCACTACGGCTATCAGGCCGACCATTTTTCCGTTGCCGGCAGTAAAAAAATCACCAATAAGTTACGTGTGGATGGCGCTCCTTCTATCACTGTTAATCGTGGCGAGACTAGTTATATTAATGACAACAACAAGAAACAAAATGATGTTGTTTTCCACCCTGCCTATCTTGAAACAACAGACAAATCGCAGTTCGAAAAGAACACCTATGCCTCTGTGGTCATAGAAAACAAATATGACGCCGATATGGGTATGGTGCAGATACACGTGAGCGGCGCTATTTGCAAAACAGATTATCCTGCGCTAAAACTGACTGTTCTCATAAAAGAATCAGGCATGATTGATACCCAGCAAGACTATCTTGGATCGTATGAGGGCTGGAAAGAGTTCCGTCATGCCAACGCAGTACGCGAATTCGTTACCGAGCCAATGGGAGATGAATTGACGATTGATGAGAACAGACGCTATTCCGTTTACTACAACGTCTATCTGGATGACAAATGGGTTCCTGAGAATTGTGCTGTGGTGGCTTTCTTGAGCGAAGATTTCAAGCCTGTTGTACAAGCCGAATGGGCTCCGGTGGTTGCCGGCAGCAAAGGCGGTTCGGATATCCTGCACGGAGGTATAACTCCTGTGCCTGTTCCCGATTATTACCCGGAGCCGGGAGCAGACGTGTCGCCTAAAACATACTCAGGTGCAGATGCTGACACAGTGAGTATCGCCAGTGCCTATTACGCTGACTACGAAGGTTTTAGATTGTGGCAGATACAAGCATACGACCGTAACAATGCTGTGACCGTAAACAAGACAACATGCGTACCCTTCGCCAATCTATACTTGTTTACAAGTCTCAGTGACTCAAATATCCCCGTCGGCACATACGAATTTGGAAGTACTCCAGAGCCTGGAAAAGCCTATGCAGGCTACCGTGATGACGAACATATGGAAATTGACGGTTCTATGTTCTATTATGTCTCAAAGAGTTATCTGCAACAAGGTTATCTGGTGCCAGAAGCCCAGTGGCTGATTGCGGACGGCGCTATAGAGATTACTGCTTCAGGATGGGTTTTAACAGGGCATGCGCGTAATGGTTCTGAGATACGATTGGTCGGTAGTACTCCTATCAAAAAAGGAATTCGTTCAGCTCTCCCAAAGAAGGGGCAACAACCGAATACAGTCGCAAAAAATCTCGAAGATTAAAAAATAATTTGTTTATTTGAAAAAAAAAGTTGTACTTTTGCAGTCGCAAAAGTTAGTTATGACACAACAAGAGTTACAAGCCATTAAATTGAGGTTCGGCATCATTGGCCAGAATGCCTTGCTCAACCGAGGGATAGAGATAGCTGTGCAGGTTGCACGGACGGACCTGAGCGTGCTGATTACCGGTGAGTCGGGTGTCGGCAAAGAGCATTTTCCGAAGATCATCCACGCCTACTCCGCCCGCAAACATGGGCCATATTTCGCTGTCAACTGTGGGGCTATTCCTGAGGGAACGATCGATAGCGAACTTTTTGGACACGAGAAAGGTGCCTTCACCGATGCCAAGAACGAGCATAAGGGTTATTTTGAGATAGCAGACGGAGGTACGCTCTTTCTCGACGAAGTGGGTGAATTGCCACTCCAGACACAGGTGCGTTTGCTGCGTGTCCTGGAGACCGGCGAATATATGCGTATGGGTTCGGCGCAAGTCCGCAAGACCAACGTACGAGTGGTAGCTGCCACCAACCTGAACATGCGTCAGGCCATTGACGACGGGCGTTTCCGCGAAGACCTCTACTATCGTCTCAACACCGTAGAAATCAGGGTTCCCGCCCTACGTGAACGCAAGGAAGATATACCATTGCTCTTCCGTAAGTTTGCCGTAGATTTCTGCAACCGCTACCAGATGCCGCCTCTCTCGCTCAACGAGGAAGCCACGCAACTGTTGCAAGCCGCCTACTGGCGAGGAAATATTCGTCAACTCAAAAATCTGGCCGAGCAGATTGCTGTCATTGAGATGGACCACCAGATCAATGCCGAGACACTACGCAAATACCTTCCTAAAGAAGAAAATCAGCAGAGCATCGTTCTGCGTAATCCGTCGGAGCAAATCAACGGGAAAGACTATTCACAGGAAATCAGCATTCTCTACAACATGCTCGTTAAAACCCAACAAGAGTTGCGCGAATTGCGAGAAAGCCTACCCAACCCCTCCCTAAAGGGAGGGCAACAAGGGCAGCCCACTTCCTTCCCTTCAGGGGAGGACCGAGGAGAGGCTTCGCGGTTAGAGGCGAGAGAAGTCATTGACGCAGAGGCAGAAGTGATAGGCAGTAGGCGCATCGAGGATGCCAACAAAGAGCTGATTCGCACCACCCTGGAGCAATGCGAAGGCAATAGGAAAATGGCCGCTGAGCGACTTGGCATAAGCGAGAGAACACTCTATCGCAAAATTAAGGAATATGACCTTTAAGCACTACATATTACTCCTGTGCATCGCGCTTTGCGCCACTTCTTGTAGCATTAGTTTCAAGATGAACGGGGCCAATATTGACTACCAGACCACCCACTCTATCTCGATAGCCGATTTCCCCAACAATGCGCCAATGGTCAACCCTACGCTTAGCAACAACCTCAGCGAAGGCATACGCGACCTCTATCAGCGTCAAACACGACTTGAGATTCTGCGTCGTGGAGGTGACCTTGAACTCGAAGGCGAGATTGTCGGATACGAACTCTCCCAAGGCGCTATCTCTACCGATAGCTACGCTTCAGAGAGCAAACTGACTATCCGCGTAACCGTTCGTTTCACCAACAATGTCCATCCCGAAGAGTCCTTCGAAAAGACCTATTCGGCCTATCAGACCTTCGATGCAAGCAAGTTGTTGAACGATGTTCAGGACGAACTCTGCGCCACAATGATTACCGAAATTGCAGAGAATATATACAACGATACAGTGGCAAAGTGGTAATTTTTTGCTAAATATTTGCATATATGCAAAATTTATAGTACCTTTGCAGCCGATTTTTGAATAAACAAAACTAAAACATCAATAACAATGTACGTATTTATTACTATTCTTATCGTCATTGCAGCTATTCTGCTGATCCTGTTGGTTCTGGTTCAGAACAGCAAGGGAGGAGGTCTCGCCTCCGGTTTCTCGAGCGGTAACCAAGTGATGGGTGCTCCCCGCACTACCGATTTCCTTGAGAAAACCACGTGGACGCTGATTGCTCTGATTGTTGCCTTCAGCATCGCTGCTGTTGGTTTCGGCAAAGCACACCACGGCAACGAGCAGCAATCTGCTATCCAGGTAGAAGAGACAGCCGCTCCTGTTCAGGAGCAACCTGCCGCTGAGCTGCCTGCTGAGCCCGCTGAATAATCAGCCCGCCAACAATCTGAGAGGTTAGACCTAAGCTGCTAACCCACAACAAAAATCCCGACCGCTTTGGCCGGGATTTCTGTTTCTATTTACTAGACGATTACTCGTCTTCCATTCCATTGAGCGCAGCCTCAGCAGCCTCGCGAGCGGCTTGGATAGCTGCATACTCTTCCTGGTTGTGAACCGAGAGACGTGCGAACTCGCGCAGACCGGTTCCGGCAGGAATCTGGTTACCGCAGATCACGTTCTCCTTCATTCCTTCCAGATAGTCTACTTTGCCGCGAATTGCAGCCTCGTTGAGCACCTTGGTGGTCTCCTGGAACGAAGCAGCCGACATAAACGACTTGGTTCCCAGAGCGGCGCGAGTGATACCTTGCAGAATCTGCTTAGCGGTTGCGCACTCAGCATCACGAGCTACAACGAGCTTCTTGTCGCGACGACGCAGCGAGGAGTTCTCATCGTGCAGACGACGCGCGGTAACGATTTGGCCTTCGCGAAGTACTTCGCTATCACCGGCATCGGTTACTACCTTGCGGCCCCAGATACGATCGTTCTCGTCCAGGAAGTCCATCTTATCGACTACATCACCCTCCAGGAAGCGTGTATCACCGGCTTCAACGATTTCTACCTTACGCATCATCTGGCGAACGATAATCTCAAAGTGCTTATCGTTGATTTCCACGTGCTGCATACGATATACGGCCTGAGCCTCGTTGACGATATAGTCTTGTACAGCGGTCGGACCTTGGATAGCCAAGATATCCTCAGGAGTGATAGCTCCGTCAGACAGTGCAACACCTGCGCGTACATAGTCACCTTCCTGTACCAGGATTTGCTTACTCAGAGGAATCAGATAAGCCTTCTGCTCACCCAGTTTGCTCGTTACGAACAACTCACGGTTACCACGTTTGATCTTACCGAACGAGATCTCACCATCGATTTCTGCTACTACGGCAGGGTTAGACGGGTTACGAGCCTCGAACAGCTCTGTGATACGTGGCAGACCCGAGGTGATATCACCGCCCGAGTTAGATACGCGAGCCATCGAGAACAATACGTCACCAACCTCAACTTGTTCGCCATCTGCATGCATCAGGTTAGCCTTTACAGGCAAGTTGTAGGTACGCAGCACATTGCCCTCCTTGTCCAGGATGTGAGCCTGTGGCATCTTCGTCTTATCTTTGGTATCGGTGATGTAAACCTCACGCTTACCGGTCATTTCGTCCACTTCGGTCTTACAGGTTACGCCCTCTATCACGTCTTCGTAACGGATACGACCGTCTTGCTCGATGATGAGCGAAGTACGATACGGATCCCATTCGCAGACTAGGGTTCCCTTGGTATATTTCTGACCAGGAGTGATATAGAGTTTCGATCCGTAAGGAATTGGGAAGTTGCTCAGTACTACGCCTGTCTTCTCATCCTTGAGCAGCAGTTCGTTCAAACGGCTAACAACCAATACGGTGCCATTGGCCGTTGTGATAGTACGGAGTTCCTCAATTTCTACGATTCCATCACGAGTCAATTCGTATTTGCTCTGCGAACCACCTGTTCCGGCCAAACCTCCCGCGTGGAAGGTACGCAGTGTCAACTGAGTACCAGGCTCACCGATGGCCTGAGCAGCGATAACGCCGACAGCCTCACCACGTTGAACCATCTTACGCGATGCCAGGTTACGACCGTAACACTTAGCGCAGACACCCTTCTTGCTCTCGCAAGTCAAGACAGAACGAATCTCTACTTCCTCTATTCCGGCTGCTTCGATAGCCTCGCATTGGTCTTCGCGAATCTCTTCGCCCGCTGCAACTATCAACTTGCCTTCGTTATCCAGAATATCGTGAACCGATACACGGCCCAGGATACGCGATGTCAACGATGCCTGTACTTGTCCGTACGAGTCCTTGATAGCTCTTGCTGTCAGACCACGCAACGTACCACAGTCGTCCTCGTTGATGATTACGTCGTGCGATACATCCACCAGACGACGAGTCAGGTAACCGGCATCGGCCGTCTTCAATGCGGTATCGGCCAAACCCTTACGAGCACCGTGAGTAGAGATGAAGTACTCTAGCACGGACATACCCTCTTTGAAGTTTGCCAACACAGGGTTCTCGATTTCTGCACGTGGGTCAGTAGATCCCGCTCTTTGCGGCTTAGCCATGATACCACGGATACCGGCCAACTGCTTGATCTGTTTCTCATCACCACGGGCACCGGAATCCATCATCATGTATACGGAGTTGAAGCCTTGGTCAGCACTCTTCATCTGACTCATCAAGATCTTCGTCATCTCGTCGTCGATAGATTTCCATGTATCGACAGTCTTGCGGTAACGCTCGTCATCGGAAACCTCACCCTCGTTGTACAGAGACATGATGTTGTCCACAGTAGCATTACCCTTCTCTATCAATGCCGGCTTCTCAGCAGGAATAATGATATCGTTCAAGTTGAAGCTCAAACCTCCGCGGAAAGCGCGATAGTAACCCAGGTCCTTGATATCGTCCAGGAACTTAGCCGTGCGAGCTACACCACAAGTCTTGATTACTTGCGAGATAATAGCCTTCACAGCACCTTTCTTCATCAGCACATTCTGGAATCCGATCTCCTCTGGCATGTAGTTGTTAACAATCACACGACCCGGAGTAGTTTGAATAATATGCTGAACAGGCTTGCCATCTACGATGTCGTTGACACGAACATTCACTTTTGCGTGAATATCTACACGACCCTCGTTCAGAGCGATGATAGCTTCGTCACCGGAATAGAAGGTGAGACCTTCGCCCTTCACGCCCTCGCGTTCCTTAGTAATATAATATAGACCCAGAATCATATCCTGAGAAGGAACGGTAATAGGATTACCATTAGCCGGATCCAGGATATTGTGCGAGCCGAGCATCAAGAGTTGAGCCTCCAGAATAGCCTCGTTGCTCAATGGCAAGTGAACAGCCATCTGGTCACCATCGAAGTCGGCGTTAAATCCGGCACAAGACAGTGGGTGCAACTGAATAGCTTTACCCTCGATCATACGCGGCTGGAAAGCCAAGATACCGTGGCGGTGCAGTGTCGGGGCACGGTTCAGCAGAACTGGGTGTCCTTCCATTACATGCTCCAGAATCTCGTAGATAACCGGTTCACGACGATCGATAATCTTCTTCGCCGACTTAACGGTCTTAACGATACCACGCTCAATGAGTTTGCGGATGATAAATGGTTTGTAGAGTTCAGCCGCCATCTCTTTAGGCAGACCGCACTCGTGCATCTTCAATTCCGGACCTACAACGATTACTGAACGAGCGGAATAGTCCACACGTTTACCGAGCAAGTTCTGACGGAAACGACCTTGTTTACCCTTCAGCGAATCCGACAGAGACTTCAGCGGACGGTTTGCATCCGACTTCATGGCCGTAGTCTTACGGCTATTGTCGAACAAACTATCTACTGCCTCTTGCAGCATACGCTTCTCGTTACGGAGAATCACATCCGGAGCCTTGATCTCCATCAGTCGTTTCAGACGGTTGTTACGAATGATAACACGACGATAGAGGTCGTTCAGGTCAGAAGTAGCGAAACGGCCACCATCCAGTGGAACCAACGGACGCAACTCTGGAGGAGTTACAGGAATTGCCTGTAGTACCATCCACTCAGGACGGTTCTTTCCTTTACTTGCGCGGAAAGCTTCTACTACTTGTAGACGCTTCAGAGCCTCCTGACGACGTTGTACCGAAGCCGACTTGTCGGCTGTCGAACGCAGTTGATAGCTCAGTTCGTCTAGATCGATAGCTGCCAGCAGGTCGTAAACGGCCTCAGCACCCATCTTTACAATTACTTTCTGAGGATCGGTATTCTCCAATTGGTCGTTGTCCTCCGGAATCAAATTGCGTACTTGTATGTACTGATCCTCATCCAGTAACATTGCGTTCTCAATTGGAATACGATTCTTGTCGGTATCGTGCTTCTCGCCGATCTCCACACCTTCCAACGCGCCGGCACGTACTACGATATATTTCTCATAGTAGATAACCGATTCGAGTTTTTTGGTAGGGATACCAAGCAGTGCAGCCATCTTCGATGGCAACGAACGCAGATACCAGATATGAGCAACAGGTACCACCAGTTTGATGTGACCCATACGCTCGCGACGTACCTTTTTCTCGGTAACTTCTACGCCACAACGCTCGCACACGATACCTTTGTAACGAATGCGTTTGTACTTACCGCAGTGACACTCATAATCCTTGGTAGGACCGAAGATACGCTCGCAGAACAAACCATCGCGTTCTGGTTTATAGGTACGATAGTTAATGGTTTCCGGTTTGAGCACTTCGCCCGAAGAGATTGCCATAATCTCATCCGGGGAGGCAAGACCAATAGAAATCTTGGTAAAACCGGTACGTTTAGTTTCTTGTTTATAAGCCATAATTCTTCAAATCTTATTCCATGTTAATACTGAGTGCCAAGCCTTGCAATTCATGCAGAAGCACGTTGAGCGATTCTGGAAGACCCGGTGTTGGGAACGGTTCGCCCTTAACGATTGCCTCGTAGGTACGAGCACGACCCGTTACATCATCTGATTTGATGGTCAAGATCTCTTGCAGAACGTGAGCTGCGCCGTGAGCCTCAAGAGCCCAAACCTCCATCTCACCGAAACGTTGACCACCGAACTGAGCCTTACCTCCAAGAGGTTGCTGAGTGATCAAACTGTACGGACCGATAGAACGAGCGTGCATCTTGTCGTCTACCATGTGACCCAGTTTCATGAAGTAGGTAACACCTACCGTTGCCATCTGGTCGAATGGTTCGCCCGACTCACCATCGTACAACTGAGTTTTACCCGCACGTGGCAGACCTGCCTTGTCGGTCCACTCATCGAGTTGCTCTAGTGTACAACCATCGAAGATAGGAGTCGAGAACTTAACGCCCAGTTCGTGACCTGCCCAACCAAGCACAGCCTCGAAGATCTGACCGATGTTCATACGAGAAGGCACACCCATCGGGTTCAATACGATATCTACCGGTGTTCCGTCTGCCAGGAACGGCATATCCTCAACGCGAACAATCTTGCTGACGATACCCTTATTACCGTGACGACCGGCCATCTTATCACCTACGCGGATCTTACGACGCTTAGCCACATAAACCTTAGCCATCTGAACAATACCGTTAGGCAGCTCGTCACCGATAGTCAGGTCGAACTTCTCGCGTTTGAGACGTGCATCCATCTCTTTGTACTTAGCGATATAGTTCATGATACACTGACTCAGCAGTTCGTTCTTGTGTGCATCAGCGGTCCAACCATCGAGCATTACAGAGAAGTAGTCGATCTCGTGCAGACGCTCTTTGGTGAAATGCTGGCCTTTAGCTACCAATTCGGTACCCAGGATATCCTTAACCGAAACAGCAGTCTTGCCATTGAGCAGCGTATAGAGTTTCTCTATCAATTGCTCACGCAGCGACTCTGCTTTGTCGCGGAACTCAACATCCATACGCTGAAGAACTTCTTTGTCTTTCAGCTTCTGGCTGCGATCCTTATTAGCCTTGGTGTAAATCTTCTTGTCAATGATGACACCATCCAACGAAGGACTAGCCTTCAGAGATGCATCTTTCACATCGCCGGCCTTGTCACCGAAGATGGCCTTCAACAGTTTCTCTTCCGGTGATGGATCGGTCTCACCCTTAGGAGTAATCTTACCAATCAGGATATCACCCGGTTGTACGTAAGCACCGATACGGATGATACCGTTCTCGTCCAGGTCTTTGGTTGCCTCTTCCGATACATTAGGTATATCAGCGGTGAACTCTTCCAGACCACGCTTGGTGTCACGTACCTCAAGTAGTTGCTCAACTACATGAACAGAAGTGTACATATCCTCACGCACGATGCGCTCGCTCAGCACGATGGCATCCTCGTAGTTGTAACCTTTCCAAGGAATATAAGCCACCTTCAGGTTCTTACCCAGAGCCAATTCTCCGCCTTGAGTAGCGTAACCCTCGGTCAGTATTTGACCTTTCGTTACACGGTCGCCCTTGCGAACGAGCGGGTGGAGGTCGATGGTTGTATTCTGGTTGGTTTTCTCAAATTTAGGCATCTTGTACTCACGCTCAGCTGATTCGAAGGAGATGAACTCTTCCTCCTCGGAGCGATCGTAACGGATACAGATTTTGTCAGCATCAACGTAGGTTACCAGACCTTCGCCTTCTGCCTGAATCTGCGTACGACTGTCGTTCACAAGCTGCTCCTCTATACCGGTTCCTACGATAGGAGCCTCAGAGGTAATCAATGGAACAGCCTGGCGCATCATGTTCGATCCCATCAATGCACGGTGAGCATCATCGTGCTCCAAGAACGGAATCAGTGCGGCAGCCACAGATGCAATCTGGCAAGGAGCCACATCCATCAAGTTAACCTCGGAAGGTGCAACGACTGGGAAGTCAGCACCCAAACGGGTCTTAACCTTATTTCGGATGAAATTACCGTCCTTAGTCAACGGGGCATTACCCTGTGCTACGACTTGCTTCTCCTCGTCTTCTGCAGACAGATAAACTACATGATCGTTGTCCAAATCAACTACGCTGTTAACCACCTTACGGTACGGAGTCTCGATGAAGCCAAGATTGTTGATCTTAGCGTAGATACACATCGAAGAGATCAAACCGATGTTCGGGCCTTCAGGAGTCTCGATCGGACAGAGACGTCCGTAGTGAGTATAGTGTACGTCACGTACCTCGAATCCGGCACGGTCACGGCTCAAACCACCAGGACCAAGGGCCGACATACGACGCTTGTGAGTGATTTCAGCCAACGGGTTCTGCTGATCCATGAACTGGCTCAGAGCGTTGGTTCCGAAGTACGAGTTGATAATCGACGAAATCGATTTAGCATTAATCAGGTCGGTCGGAGTGAAGACCTCGTTGTCGCGGACGTTCATACGCTCACGAACGGTGCGGGCCATACGAGCCAAACCAATACCAAACTGGTTGTAGAGCTGCTCACCTACGGTACGAACACGACGATTGCTCAAGTGGTCGATATCGTCCACCTCAGCATTCGAGTTGATGAGCGAAACGAGATACTTGATAATCTCGATGATATCTTCCTTGGTCAAAACACGTGTATCCTCAGGAATCGACATGTTCAGCTTACGGTTGATACGATAGCGGCCTACGTCACCCAAATCGTAACGTTTCTGCGAGAAGAACAGGTTCTGAATCATCTCACGAGCGGTAGCATCATCTGCAGGCTCGGCGTTACGCAACTGACGATAGATGTAGAGCACAGCCTCTTTCTCCGTTTTAGCAGGGTCTTTCTGCAAGGTGTTGAAGATGATGGAGAAATCGTTCTCACGCTCTTGATCCTTGTGCAGAAGAACCGACTTAGAACCGGATTCCAGGATGATGTCAATCACCTCCGGGGTCAATTCAGCCTCACGCTCTACCACAATCTGGTTACGCTCGATGGACGATACCTCACCGGTATCCTCATCTACGAAATCCTCGATAGTAGGCTTCATCACATAACCTGCCAGGCGGCGACCGATGCAAGCCTCCAGGGCCTCACGGTTGCACTTAACCTCTTCGGCCAAGTCGAAGCAGTTCAGAATCTCCTTGTCGGTCTCGAAACCGATGGCACGCAGAAGCGTGGTTACCGGCAATTTCTTCTTACGGTCGATGTAAGCATACATCACCTTGTTGATGTCGGTCGCAAACTCGATCCACGAACCGCGGAACGGGATAATACGAGCCGAATAGAGTTTTGTACCGTTGCTGTGCATCGATGTACCGAAGAATACACCCGGTGAACGGTGCAACTGACTAACGATAACGCGCTCAGCACCATTAATAACAAACGTTCCCTTTGGCGTCATGTAGGGGATGGTTCCGAGGAACACATCCGAAACAACGGTGTCGAAATCCTCATGATCAGGATCTTCACAACTCAGACGCAGTTTAGCTTTCAAAGGCACACTGTAGGTCAATCCACGCTTGATACACTCGTCGATGGTGTAGCGAGGACGATCGACGGAATAATCCAGGAATGCCAACGTAAAGCTGTTTCGGGTATCCTGAATCGGAAAGTTCTCCGAGAATACCTTGAATAATCCTTCCTTACGACGCTGCTCAGGAGTAGAATCCATCTGCAGGAATTCCTGGAAGGACTTCAGTTGGATGTCCAGAAAGTCAGGATAGGGCATATGCTGTTGCATACGCGAGAAGTTGACTCTCTGTTGTTTTTTTGTTGTAGCCATTATTTTGATGGTTGAAAAGTTGTTTAACAGAATTAAACTGTTGGTAATGAATAATTTAGAGCTAAATCAATAGGTGTAAATTTTATAGTTTTTTAACAATCACCAGCAAAGAATTACCAAATTTTTCAGTTTATTAATCATTCTGTTCTATTGAGCAGAAAAGGTTTAGACCCCCATTTATCACAGGGATCTAAACCTATTCCACTCGGATAGAGTGGTTGGTCAGAGAGGTATTACTTGAGTTCTACCTCAGCGCCTACTTCTTCGAGAGCTTTCTTCAAAGCCTCAGCAGTAGCCTTGTCAACGCCTTCCTTTACGTTAGCCGGAGCTGCGTCAACGATGTCCTTAGCCTCTTTCAGGCCAAGACCAGTTTGCTCCTTAACGGCCTTAACGACCTGGAGTTTGTTAGCACCAGCGCTCTTCAGCAATACGTCGAAAGAGGTCTTCTCCTCTGCAGCCTCAGCTGCAGCGCCACCAGCTGCAGGACCGGCAGCAACAGCAACAGCTGCTGCAGCAGGCTCAATGCCGTACTCCTCTTTGAGGATAGTAGCGAGTTCATTAACTTCCTTAACAGTAAGGTTAACAAGGGTTTCAGCAATAACTTTAAGATCTGCCATTGTCTTATAAATTTTAAAAGATTATTAAATTTCAATAAATTAGTTTGATGTGCTGATTACTCAGCTTTTTTCTCCAATGTCTGGAGTACACCGTGAATGGTGTTTTGTCCACTTTGCAGAGCCGATACGACGTTCTTAGCAGGCGATTGCAACAGAGCAACCAATTCTGCGATGAGGTCGTTCTTCGACTTAACAGTGCACAAGAACTCGAGATTTTGCTTGCCTACGTAAACAGTTTCTTCTACGTATGCAGCTTTGAGTTGTGGCTTAGCGTCTCCGGTCTTGTCGCCCTTGGTAAACTCTTTGATAAGTTTAGCAGGAGCATTTCCGGTTGCACTAAGCATGAGAGCGGTGTTGCCCTTCAGTGCAGCAAATAACTCTGCATCAACGCCCTTTTTCTCAAGAGCTTTTTGGAGCAAGGTATTCTTTGCCACAAGGAGCTTGATGTCTTGTTTGAAGCACGCACGACGCAGGTCGCTGGTCTTCGCAGCATCCAGACCCTCGATATTAACGAGGTAGAAATGCGGGAACTCAGCCAATTTAGCGCCAAGGGCTTCAATGACGAGATTTTTATCTTCCTTTTTCATACTTGTCTTTTTGTTTTTAGAGATTAAAGCGATTTGGTATCGATCTTAATACCCTGACTCATAGTGCTGGAAAGATAAACGCTCTTGATGTACTCACCTTTGGAGACAGCAGGTTTGAGGTGCTTGATAGTATCGATGAAAGCGAGTGCGTTCTCAGCGATTTTCTCAGCAGTGAAACTAACCTTACCAATAGAGGTGTGTACAATACCGAACTTGTCAACCTTGAAGTCGATCTTACCACCCTTGACCTCTTTAACGGCCTTAGCCACGTCCATGGTAACAGTACCGCTCTTTGGGTTCGGCATCAAGCCACGAGGACCCAATACGCGACCGAGGGCACCAATCTTACCCATGATCTGAGGCATAGTGATGATGACATCAATGTCAGTCCATCCACCTTTGATCTTTTCAATATACTCATCCAGACCAACATAGTCGGCACCTGCCTCTTTGGCAGCAGCCTCCTGATCCGGAGTACAGAGTGCGAGAACACGGACAACCTTACCGGTTCCGTTAGGAAGGGCAACCACGCCACGAACCATTTGGTTAGCCTTACGCGGGTCTACGCCCAGACGTACGTCAATATCTACACTTGCGTCGAACTTAGTGGTAGTGATCTCTTTAACGAGAGCAGCAGCCTCTTCGATGGTGTAGAGCTTGCCAGCTTCAATCTTTTCAGCAGCAAGCTTCTGTTTTTTTGTCAGTTTTGCCATAGTTGTTGATAATGATTGAAGTTAGATTACTTAACGACGATACCCATGCTACGAGCGGTACCTTTGACCATTTGGAGAGCGGACTCAACGGTAAAGCAGTTGAGGTCAACCATTTTGTCCTCAGCAATCTTGCGAGCCTGATCCTCGGTGATAGTAGCCACCTTGGTACGGTTCGGCTGATCGCTACCGCTCTTCACCTTAGCAGCCTCGAGGAGCTGGATAGCTACAGGAGGAGTCTTAACGATGAAGTCAAACGACTTGTCAGCATAGACGGTAATGATTACAGGCAGTACTTTGCCTGCTTTGTCTTGTGTTCTGGCATTGAACTGTTTGCAAAACTCCATAATGTTCACACCCTTAGAACCCAGAGCCGGGCCTACTGGAGGAGCAGGATTGGCAGCGCCACCCTTGATTTGGAGTTTGATAAAACCAGCAATTTCTTTAGCCATAGTTTTACGTTGTTAATAGTTTTTGGCCTGATAGCGGACTTATCGTCCTCGGCCGGTTAATAAATAATAAACTACCGAGTAGTAACTAACGACCCGTAACAGAGGTCTCCTACTCTTTTTCTACCTGATTGTAGCCTAACTCGAGAGGAGTTTGGCGATCAAAGATAGTGACAACCACTTTGAGTTTGTGCTTATCGGCACTGACTTCCTGTACAGTACCCTTGAATCCATTGAAGGGACCGTCGACCACCTTAACACTCTCACCCACGAGGAAGCTGATCTCGCTAGCGGCACGTGACTCAGACTCGCTGGCAAGGCCGACCAACTTGTTGACTTCTTCCTGCGAAACAGGATCGGGTTTGGCAGTAGATTTACCTCCACTCAAGAAACCGAGTACATTAGGGATGTTGCGCAACAGAGGGAAGCTCTCGTCGCACAAGTAGCATTCTACAAGAACGTAACCGGGGAGGAGGTTTTTCTCCTTCTCAACACGTTTACCATTCTTGACAGCTACTACTTTCTCCTTAGGAATCAATACTTGCGATACATACTCCTGGAACAAAGAGCTAGTGTGGAGAGCAGAATTGATATACTCTTCTACCTTACCCTCCTTACCGGAGATAGCACGCAGCACATACCATTGTTTTTGTTTCTCAGCCATAACTAATTCAGTTTTTCAGATTAGAGCAGACCATAAACAAAAGTCATGATTGACTCAAAACACCAGTCCATCAACCAAACGATCAGCGCCAGTATTATGGAAGCGATCAATACTATCACCGAACTCTGTGCCAATTCCTTGCGGGTAGGCCAACTGGTTTTGTGGACTAATTCGTTGTACGATTCTTTAATGACTTCTACAAACTTCATATATATAGTAGATTTTTTCTGTTAACTATTTCGCATAATAAGCCACGCCAACAATCCGGCCTTAGCGGATGCTAAAGTCAGATTGGAAGCTATGTCTGTATTTCATCCGGTGTAACAGTCCGGATTAGCACGGAAGGCAGGAATCGAACCCACATTAACGGTTTTGGAGACCGCTCTCCTACCATTGGAGGACTTCCGTAAAACGCTCGGGGCTCGATGCCCCAAGCGGTTTACTCATAAGCTGACTTATTAGTCAATGAGTTTGGTAATCTGACCAGAACCTACGGTACGGCCACCCTCACGGATAGCGAAGCGCAGACCCTCAGAGCAAGCTACCGGGTAGATCAGCTTAACGGTGATCTCCAGGTTGTCGCCCGGCATTACCATCTCAGTTCCTTCCGGCAGAGTGATCTCACCGGTAACGTCCATGGTACGGATGTAGAACTGCGGACGATAGTGGTTGTGGAACGGAGTGTGACGG
>JAEEGH010001744.1_pt1 | contig 61411 bp, 48 predicted proteins | sample 9134181 | NCBI WGS metagenome assembly JAEEGH01 (sample SAMN16246544, study PRJNA631951) | gut metagenome | biome: gut microbiome; feature: rumen; material: DP-attached | host: Bos | place: Iran: Karaj | collected 2018-10
ACTCCTCGGAAACTCTGGGACGCGGTTTTAATCCAATTTCATAAGAGTGAGCTCGTCGATTTCGTTAAGTCTCTTGAAAAGCTCATTCTCGTCGTTCTTGTTGTGAATCCTTACCACAACATCTATCTTGTATCCGGTAGGGGTTTCGCTTACATTGTAGTTGCTGACCATATACCTGGTTTCGGCCAGGATTTTCTGAACGGATTCCAGCTGCTTTTTAGCAGGAATCAGGAGTTCGAGACCTATACTTCTTAGTCCCAGGCCTTTGAAGAAGAACCGGAGAACTTCCAGGCCTACCAGGATGAGAATGGTGGCTGTTATTCCGACAACATACATTCCAGCTCCTACGGCAAGTCCCACGCCTGCCAGCGCCCAAAGCCCTGCCGCCGTTGTAAGTCCTTTGACAATCTGTTTCTGGAGTATGATCGTTCCAGCTCCGAGGAAACCGATACCGGATACCACCTGGGCTGCTACTCTGGCAGGGTCCAGTCTCATAGCATTGACCTGTCCGCCGTATTTTTGCAGCACTGCCTCAAAACCATACTGTGAGATCAGCATGAATGTGGCGCTGCCGAGGCAGATGAGGAAATGGGTCCTGTAACCGGCAGCCTTTGCGCGGTATTCCCTTTCCAAGCCCACCATCGTTCCTAGTATTCCTGCTACAAGGAGCCTGAGAAGATGTTCCCATTGTATATTTGCGAAGAATTCCTGCATATTATTGGATTCTATTAAAGATTAAGTCTTTCCCGGATTCTCTTGTGGTTGTAAAGATACTGGCTGAGCTGACGGGCTTCCGGGAAATCCATCTTGCTTCTTGCGAATGATACCCATTCTATTGCAAGATCTGTCTGCCCCAGCATCTGGCAGGCTACCGCAATGTTGAAAGCTGCATAGGATGCTTTTTCCGGTTTCTGGTCTTCTGTCAAAGGAATCCATGCCTTTATCGCCTCTTCCCACTTGAAGTCCATGGCGTTTTTGTAGGCACCGTGCCAGGCGGAATCATCAGGATAGTCTATCAGCATCCATTCTTCTTCTACCCAGCTGTTGCATATATGGTCTGCGAGCTTTTGCCCGAATGCCGTCATTATTATGGAGTCGTTGGCGGCGATAAAATCCTTGACGGAACTCTCGGAAAGGCTCAGTTCATAAGGGATCTTGAAGAGAATGCTGTCTGATACCCTCTTCTGGAAAAGAGTGGTGTCCTGAATTGCATCATAGACTGTTATGGAGGTACTTCCTTTCATAGTCAGGAATGAACCGGTACCCAACATTCCGTTGTATTCTCTGCGGAGGCGGAATTTCTCCAGGTTCAGACCGTCCAATATCACAAGTATCGGACTTCCGGTGGCCATCATCAGCTGTTCAAGGTATTCCTTGTCATTTGTTCCCTGATATTCATCAGAAGGAATCGTGTAAGCTCCGACGCTGCCTACTTCCAGCGCATTCTTTTCTTCAAGATATGTTGCTGCGCCAGAGGCGATGCAGGCCATGTTGGTACTGTCTTTCTTTTGCAGGTCATATGTTGCAACAACGGAGGCGTTCTGCTCGTCCAGGTTCAGTACAAACGCTTTAGGAGTCATCACCTCCACATCGAACATCATTGCCTGGGGTGTAGCGCACCCGGCAAGTGCGAGGCCCAGAAGGGCCATGAATCCGTATCGCTGAATAATTTTCATAATCCTGAATTTGACTGCAATAATTGCACCAACAGGTGACTTTTACAAAATGTTCAGGCTCTGTTCGCGTATTTTCTCAAGTTCATCCTTCATCTTGACCACCAAAGCCTGTATGGAGGCGTCGTTGGCCTTGCTGCCCAAGGTGTTAATTTCCCTTCCCATTTCCTGCACTATGAACCCTAGCTTCTTTCCTGCCAGAGGGTCAGACTGGATGGTATCCATGAAATACTTGCAATGCTGGGCAAGCCTGACTTTTTCCTCGTTGATGTCCAGTTTCTCCACATAGAAAACTATCTCCTGCTCCAGCCTTTCCGGATTGGCTTCTATGCCAGCGTTGTCTATCTTCTGGCGAAGCCTTTCTTTGATCGCCGGCACTCTCTTGACATCCAAGGCCTTGACTTCTTCCAGGCAGTTCATTATGTTGATCACTCTTTTAAGGACATCTTCCAGAAGGGCAGTTCCTTCAGTCTCTCGATAGGCGTTTAGCCTGTTTATAGCCTGGGAAATAGCCTTGTCTATCTTGCCCCAGTCCTCATCGCTGAACTCATACTGCTTTGTTTCCATCACGTCAGGCATCCTTATGATGGACGCTATCAGGAATGAGTCGGAAAGAGGGAGAGCCGCTGCATCCGGAGACTCAGTCTTCTGGATGTCCTTTATCTGGTGAAGAAGATCCAGGACGGCCTCCGAGTTTATCTGCTTGTTTGCCGCCGGGTTCTTGAGTTCCAGATTCAGGGAGAAGTCTATGCTGCCCCTTACGAGTTCCTTGGAAAGCAACTTGCGGATTTCCAATTCCTTGTCTTTGGGCACAATCTGGCTCTTGAAACTGATGTCGGCGTTTTTCCCGTTGAGAGATTTAATCTCCACGGTTATCTTGCTGTGGTCTGCAAGGGTGCATTCTCCCTTGCCATATCCTGTCATTGATCTTATCATAAGGGCAAATTTAATATAAAATCAGTATATTTGCTATTTGTGAAAACACAATAGAAAATCATTATGGAAGAAGCAAAAAACCTCAACTTCATTGAGGAAATCATTGAGGAAGACCTTAAAAGCGGAAAACACAAGAGCATACTTACCCGTTTCCCTCCGGAGCCTAACGGCTATCTGCACATAGGGCATGCAAAGAGCATCTGCCTGAACTTTGGAGTGGCCAAGAAGTACGGTGGCAAGACCAATCTGCGTTTCGACGACACCAATCCTACCAAGGAAGACGTTGAGTATGTGGATTCCATCAAGAACGATATCCGCTGGCTTGGCTTCCAGTGGGCTGAGGAAAGATATGCTTCTGACTATTTCCAGCAGCTTTATGACTGGGCTGAACTGCTGATAAAGAAAGGTCTGGCATATGTTGATGACCAGTCTCTGGAGGATATCCGCCTCAACAGGGGAACCGTCCAGAAGCCTGGAACCCCATCTCCTTGGCGCGACCGCAGCGTTGAGGAAAACCTCGCCCTTTTCCGCGATATGCGTGACGGCAAGTTCAAGGAAGGCGAGAAGGTTCTCCGCGCCAAGATAGACATGGCTCATCCGAACATGCTCTTCCGCGATCCTATAATGTACCGCATCAACTACGCTCCGCACCATCGTACGGGCACCAAGTGGTGCATCTACCCGATGTACGACTTCGCCCACGGCCAGAGCGATTCCATAGAGGGCATCACTCACAGTATCTGTACTTTGGAGTTTGATGTCCACCGTCCTCTGTACGACTGGTTCATAGAGAATCTGGAAATCTTCCCTAGCCATCAGTACGAGTTCGCAAGGCTCAACCTCACATATACGGTAATGAGTAAAAGAAAGCTCCTGGAGCTTGTGAAGAACAACTATGTCCGTGGTTGGGACGACCCTCGTATGCCTACCATCTGCGGCATCAGGAGAAGGGGCTACACTCCGGAGAGCATAAAGATGTTCGCCGAGAAAGTGGGCGTGGCAAAGCGTGACAACATCATAGACCTCTCCCTTATGGAGTGGTGCGTAAGAGAAGACCTTAACGCGAGAAGCAACCGTTATATGGCTGTGCTTGACCCTGTTGAACTGGAACTCGAGGGGTGGCCTGAAGGCCAGGTAGACTGGGTTGAGGCTCCGATGAACCCGGCTTTCCCGGATGGTCCAAAGAGAAAGATTCCTTTCACCGGCCACGTTTACATCGAGAGGGCAGACTTTATGGAGAATCCTCCAAAGAAGTACTTCCGTCTCCAGCCTGGTGGAGAAGTACGCCTGAAGTACGGCTACATCATCAAGTGCAAAGACATAGTAAAGGATGCAGACGGTAACATAACCAAGATCATTTGCACCTATGACCCTTCATCAAAGCCTGGAGCAGGCGAATGGAGAAGCGTCAAGGGTACCATCCACTGGGTCAGCATCCCTCATGCCAAGAAGTTGGAAGTAAGGCTTGTAGACCGCCTGTTCACCGAGCAGTACATGGATCAGATTCCGGAAGGTTCAGACTACAAGGATTTCCTTAACCCTCATTCAATGGACATCATCACGGCCTATGCCGAGCCGGCCCTCCTGGAGGACAACTCCGGCATCGCCGTCCAGTTTGAGCGCACGGGCTACTTCTTCAAGGATCCTGACAGCACCGAGGACCTGCCTGTCTTCAACCGCACCGTCACCCTGAAGGACACCTTCAAGTTCAAATAGAAGATATGACATATAAATCCTTAATAGCAGTAATCGTTGTGGTTTCTGCAGCCTTTGCCTGCAAGTCCAGCAACACCCGGGAACCTGGAATGACCTTCACCCAGGAAGAACTTGTGATTCTGAACCAATCGGATTCCGTGATGTATCTTACTGTCATCGGCGACAAGTCTGACAGCCTTATTCTCAGGAAAGTATCCAGGGATTTCACCGATGAGGAGCTTCATAGCAAGGAATTCAAGACCCTTGCCAGGAACCTCCTTGCCACTGTCCAGGACCCTAGCCAGGATGGAGTGGGCATTTCCGCTCCGCAGGTTGGCCTGAACCTCAGGATGATTGCTGTAATGCGTTATGACAAAGACGACAAGCCCATTGAACCTTACGCCAACGTCCACATCACATATTTGAGCCAGAACATCAAATCCGGCCCGGAAGGCTGCCTTTCCGTTCCTAACTACAGAGGCATCGTTCCGCGTTCAGACAGCATCATTGTCTCTTACTACGACATCAACTCCGGCACTCAGAAAACCGACACGATAGGGGGCTATACCGCCATCATCTTCCAGCACGAGACAGACCATCTGGAAGGCATCCTTTACATAGACCGCGCAGACTCCGTGTTCTTCAGCCAGAGTTCTGCCGACGAGCGCAAACTCTTCGAACAGCAGGGCGCCTACACCAAGCCCGCCTGGTGGCCGTACAAATAACGCCCTGACCCGGAGATATGAACCCCGTTGCCTTACGTCTTCTCAATCAGCAGCTTATGGCACCTCAGTTCACCGATCCGGCTGAGGTTGTAGGCCATTTGTGCGCCATTCAGGCACAGGAGTATCGCATGATGCGCTGGGCTGTTGCCATGCGTACCAAGAAGCCTTCCGCCAAGGCATTCAAGGATGCGTTTGACAGCGGAAGCATCATCCGCCTGCACCTTATGAGGGGCACCTGGCAGCTGGTGAGTGCACAAGATTACTGGTGGATGCTGGACCTTTGCGCTCCCAAGGCCATCGCCGTCACCAAAGGCTGGATGGCCAGCAACAAGATCTCCATCCCGGGCAAAGAGCAAACAAAAATCAGGGACATTCTTTCCCGTATCGCTGAGGAAAAAGGAAGTGCAACCAAAGAAGACTTCAAACAGGCTCTGAAAGAGAAAGATATAATTATGGATGACCACAGGCTGTCCTACCACATCCGTATGGCCGAGTTTACCGGCACTCTCTGCAGCGGAGACCTCCTTCCCATGAAGGCCACATACGCTCTGGCATCAAATAAAGTAGGCCCACATCCTGGCAAAACCGACAGGGACGAGGCTCTTATGAACTTCACCCGCAAGTACTTCCAGAGCCGCCAGCCTGCCACTCTCGAGGACTTTGTCTGGTGGTCCGGCCTTAATGTCAGCGATTGCAGAAGGGGCATAGAACTCCTGAAAACTTCAATCCGCAAAGAGCACCACATTGGCCGTGATTTCTACCTTACCGACAACTGCCGCACACGAGGCTTCCGCCATGGCAAATACCTTCTTATTCCTCCATACGATGAATATCTGATCGGCTACAAGAGCAGAGACATAGTCCTGCCCCAGGAACATCGCCACAAGGCCCACAACAACAGCGGCATCTTCCAGCCCGTCATCGCCCACGACGGCATCATCTGCGGCAACTGGGCTCCCTTCAAACCAGGCGATCAAACTACCTTCTTCCACCAGTCCACACCCGTAGCCAAGCATAGCAGCTCCACAAAATCCTATCCGGAGCCCCTCCAGCACGCCTGGACGGTTTACAACCGTTTTTTCTGCCTTGAATTGGATTATGAGAAAGCCTTGTACAAAGGAAGAGTTTGATGCCGCCGTAAAACGCGGTGTCAAGTAAGATGTCATCGCTGAGTATAAAAGTATTTCTTGGTATATTTGTGCCGAGATGAAAGAGATTCTGACAGCATTGATGATACCACTGGCAGGAACTGTAGTGGGGGCAGGGTTCGTGTTTTGCCTGAAGAAGGAGATTTCTGCCTGGATGCAGAAGCTGATGCTTGGGTTTGCGTCGGGAGTGATGGTGGCGGCCTCGGTATGGAGCCTGCTGATTCCGAGCATTACAATCGGAAATGTTTGGCATGCAACGGTGGGGCTTCTTTGCGGGTTCGGATTTCTGCTGCTGATAGATTACATAACTCCACATATACATTCCTCAGGCGATGCAGAAGGTCCTAAAAGCCGCCTTTCACGCACTTCAAAGCTGATGCTTGCAGTAACCATCCACAATCTGCCGGAAGGAATGGCAGTGGGAGCTACGCTTGTAGGGGCGATAACTTCAGGGGCAGAAATATCAATGGCGGCGGCCTTTGCGGTAAGCATAGGTATCGCCATACAGAATATCCCTGAAGGGGCAATCATTTCTGTCCCGATGAAAGCAGAAGGCAATTCCAGGGGCAAGTCTTTCCTTCTCGGATGCCTGAGCGGGGTGGTAGAGCCGGTAGGGGGAGCGCTTGTAATCGTTCTGGCATCTGTCTTTACTCCTATGATGCCTTACTTGCTGGCGTTTGCGGCTGGGGCGATGTTGTATGTGGTTGTGGAAGAACTGATTCCTGAAACATCAAAAGGATTGCATTCTAATTTGGGGACTGTCGGCTTTGCGGTGGGGTTTGCCCTGATGATGGTGCTGGATGTAGTATTGGGATAAAGGAAATTGACAAATAATAACAATTATGGCAAAACAGTATCGTTGTGAGACCTGTCCGTTCAGGGCAAAGTATGACAAGAACCCTAAGTCTCTGATAGGAAGGTTCTGGAGATGGCATATCAATTTCTGCCCTGGGTGGAAAGGGTATTTCACGCACCAGAATGAAGAGGTAAAGGCATCGCTGAGAGAAAAGTATAACTTCCAGAAATACAAGTAGGCGGTGGTGCTTTTGGGAAGCCTTTGATCTTGAGGAAGTCAGAAGTTTGACTATATTCCCCTCATTTTTTACAATTCCAAGATTATGCGGGAGGATTAGCTCTTTTCTCCTTGGTCTTCTGTGGCTATGGGGCCTTCGTAGTGGAGTTTCCAGGTGTGGCCGTTGCTGAGCCTGATGTCTATGTCTGCCACATAGCCTTTGGACGGGATCAGGTTAAGTGAGAATGTGCCGGAAGGTGTCAGCGGGAGTATGTCCCAGTCGCTGTTTCTGATTATAGGATTGGAATCTGCCTGCATGAAGATGGTGCAGTCGTTTTGGTAGTCGTTGCTTCTGTAATTCAGGAAGCAGGAATCCCAGTCTTCTGTAAGTGCAGGAAGAGGCTTGGAGATGTCTATGGTCTTGCCCAGAAGTTTGGCTGGTATCCATATTCTGAAATGCTCTGAGCCGTCAGAGAAATCCACATCGTAGGAGTCAACTTCCGGAGAACCCATATAATACTTGTAGCCGGAGGCCTGTTTGATGGGGTAGGATGTGCCGTTTCTGGACATTGTCCAGAAGACCTTTACAGATGCGGTGTTCCTGACCGCTCCGCATGTTGCAACAAGGTTGGCGGTTCCGGCTTTGACACCTGTCACCTTGCCGTTTTCGAAGGTGGCTATGTCTGGCTTGCTGGAGCTGACCTGAAGATCGCCCGTGTTGGTGGCGTTCTGCGGAACGGCGGTTATCGTAACGGGAAGGCTCTGGCCGACGAAGATTTCCATCTTGTCAGGCTTGAATTCTATTCCGGTTACTGGAACTGTTTTCTCGCTTTTGCTGCAGGAAGCGGCGAGAGCGATTATCGCAGATAAGGCCAGCAGTCTGATACTTGGCTGCTGCTTGAAGGTTGAGGTCATTTTACTTCGCTTTACAAGTGTTCATTTTTTTGCAGTTCCTGTTTATCTGATTTCAAACAGGTTAAGGAAGCCAGTCATCATAAACACAGAGCGGATGTCGTCGTTGATGTTCTGGATTATGATCTTGCCTCCCTTGTCTTCGGCTGCCTTCCTGAGGGTGAGGAAAATCCTGAGACCGGAACTTGAGATGTAGGTCATTTCCTTGCAATCCAGGAAGATTGTCTTGTCTGCCTCTTCCAGAAGCGGATTGATGACAGGATTCACTTCCTGAGCAGCTGGGGTATCTAACCTGCCTGTGAAGGCTACTATGATCTGGCCTTCTTCTTTGGTAACTTTGGTTTTCATTCTTTTATCCTATTTTCTTTATCATTGTCAATATATTCTTGTCTCCCAAGCGTTTGTAGGTGACTTCGTCCATTATCTTCTTGAACAGATGGATGCCAAGTCCTCCTATCTTGCGGTCACCTAGACTCTGGTTTGTGTCCACATCCGGAGTCTGGGTAGGGTCGAATGGCTTGCCGCTGTCCTTTACGGTATAGATGATCTCATTGTCGTTTGCCTCTGTTTCAATATCTACCGAGTCTGCGCCTGAGTACATTATCACGTTGGTTACGGCCTCTTCAATTGCAATATTGATGCTAGTTGCCACACTTTGAGACAAATTTTTCTCCTCAGCGACAGTCGCCAGGAATGAGGAGAGCTTTGGAATCTGCTGTATATCGCTGTCCAGGTGGAGTTTGCGGACTTTCCCCTGATGGTTCAGGTAGTGGAAGAAGAGCATCGTAAGGTCGTCGCTCTGCGCAGCATCCTTTACGAAATCCGCCACGGCCTTCTTGACATTTTTCAGGTGTTCCTGGGCCGGTTTCCTGCCGGAAAGGGCGTTTTTCAGCCTCTGGAGCCCGAACAGTTCGTGGTTCTGGTTTTCAGCCTCGGTGATGCCGTCTGTATAGAGGAATACCGCATCGTCATAATGGAGATCCACTTCCTGGAGCGTGTAGTTCATTCCGTGCATCACTCCAAGCGGGAGGTTAGGATCCACAGGCAGTTCGTGCATCTTGTCAGTAAGCAGAAGAGGAGCGTTGTGGCCTGCGTTGCAATACTGCATCTTTCCGTTATTGAGGTCCAGCACACAGCAGATGAAGGTTACGAACATATTGTTTTCGTTGATGTCTGCCATACTGTTGTTTATGCTGGTAACAATGTCCTTCGGGTTGTCCTGGTGGGCGCATATGCTGCGGAAAAGACTTCTTGTAACGGCCATCAGCAATGAGGCGGGAACTCCCTTGCCGGACACGTCGCCGATGCAGAAGAAAAGCTTTTCGTCGCGGATGAAAAAGTCGTACAGGTCTCCGCTGACTTCCTTTGCTGGAACCAGGGCAGCGGAAAGGTCTATGTCCTTCCTTTCAGGGAATGGCGGGAATGTCTTTGGAATCATGGACATCTGGATGTCGCTGGCAATCCTAAGCTCGTTCTCCATTATTTCCTTCTTCTCCGATATATATTTGACCTTGAGCTGGTTCTTGGCTATCGAGCGGAAAATCATAACCAGCAGAAGAAGACCGATGATCTGCAGCATCCTGATAAGGTTGTCCAGCTTTTTCAGGCTTGCAAACATCTCTTTTTCCGGAATGATGATGTTCATAGCCCATCCGGTTTTGTCGATAGGAGAATAGTAAACCTGATTCTTGACGCCGTTGACAGTGACTTGCAGATTGCCGCTCTCTCTGTTGAGCATGGCCCTGTTAAGGGCGTTCAAGTCTGCCGAATCTTTTACTGAAGAGGCATACTCGTCTATGGTAGTGGTCATTACAAGGGAGGAATCAGGGGTGACCATAAGTCTTCCGGTGCGGCTTACAACAGTGCTGAAGGCTCCAGGATATATTTTGATACCATTCACCAGGGCGCTGAGCCACTCAAGGTCGAGGTCTGCCGTGAGTACGGCTGCTATGCGTCCCTGATTGTCCTTGATAGGGACAGAAAAAGTAGTCATCAGGATTTCACCTCCGCCTGTATCAATGTAAGGTTCAGACCAGTATTCGCGGTCAAGCTCGATAGGCTTGGTAAACCATTCTTTGGACGGATAGTCATATTCCGGAGTTGCTAGGGACGTTTCTATTATTTCTCCGTTTGTTATTGCAGTATACGGCGAATATAGTGGCCGGTTTTTGTAATAGTTTGGAACAATGGCAATTGTGGACCCTGCGATGATAGGGTTGTTGTTCACGATCAGCTTTGGAATGTTTGCCAGGCTGTCCGGAACCTGAAGGCACCATTGCGCGAGCCAAACATTGTTTCTGACTGCACTTTCCGCCTGGTTTACAACATTCAATATTCCGCTCCTGACAGCATTAAGCTGGCCTTCGGCTTTTGCCTTGGCTTCTTGCCTGATGCCATCCTTCGCGTAGTATGCCTGGACATGTGAGATGGCTTCCAGAATCACCAGGGCGATGACAATAAGAAGAAGTCCGGTCCACCTGCTCCTTCTTTTCATGTCCTTTTCTACGTGTTTTCTTGCGAACTCTGTTATATTCATAATACTGATTCAAGTGCAGCCCTGAAGCAAGGCATAGGGCAATTGGTGTCTCTTTCTATGATTAGTGTCTTGAGTCCCGCGTACGGGCGAATCATCTCCTCTGTGTCTTTGAGGCTTATGCCTTCTCCGAAGTACAGGGGGGCAAAGGTATCCCAGGCCTTCATTGCCACGGCCTTTGTCATGTGATAAGTCTCCTGGATGAACTCTTCGTCACTAAGGTAGCAGCACAGGTAAACCATACCGACATCGAACAGCCGGTTCCCGCGACCGAAATCGCCGAGGTCAATGAAATACCTTTTATTGTCCGGAGTGAAGATGGCATTGCTGAACTGCAGGTCTCCGTGAAGTGCCGTGTTTTCATCCGGAGTGTCGGCGATGAATTTTCCCAGTTTGTCTTTCTCCTTTACGGAAAAGAAAGGATTGTCTTCCAGAAGTTTAAAATAGCGGTCCTTAACATTCCCGAATTCAGGGTCGAGCTGTATCTTGTGCAGGTCCAGGCACATCTGTGCAAATTCAGAAACAAGCTGCGGAATCTTTTCAGGGTTGTCCCCGATGGCTCTGGAATAGGAAGTCTTTTCCATAATCCTTTTGAAGCGGATTCCGTAGCGGCCGTCTTCCGTGACGACATAGTCTCCCGGTTCTGGGGTAGGGATGCCCAGGCTATAGACCTTCCTTGCCATTAGCATCTCGTCCAGCGGCTGGGTTATCTTGCCTGGAAAGTAGAGCTTAAGCATTATGGTCGGGTCTGTCTTGTGGTTGTAGCTCTCTCCGTTGGCACCACCTCCCGAGAGAACATAATCACTGAGGGAAATCTTGATCGGCTTCATTTGAATACTTGGTTGATGAGGGACTCGAATTCCTTGAAAGCAAAGGTGTCTTGCAGTTCTCTAAGAGAGTCTGCCAGCCCCCTGTAATGCCATTCGTGGTCTTTTTTGTCTGTTACGTGGAAAATCTCCCAAAGCTTGTCTCCCATGACACTGTAGTCTCTGGCTATAGCTCTCATATTGGATAGTTTGTCTCCCAAAGCCACCATCTTGGTGTCCCGGGACGCTTTTGCCAGACGGTCTATCGCACCTTGTTTGCGGTCATACCAGCTGTCATCTTCACTTCTTCCTTCGATTCCCTTGTCGCTTTCCGCATCGACGATGGATGCTATCCTGTCTCCGAACTCCCTCCTGATCTGATCTATGGTCACGGAGGTGTCTTCCACGGTATCGTGAAGGACGGCTGCTGCCAAAAGTTCCTGGTCGGACGTCATAGTCGCCACGATTTCCAGGGCCTCCATAGGATGTACGATATAAGGGAAACCCTTACCTCTTCTCTCGGTTCCCGAATGGGCTTTCACGGCGAATGCTATCGCGTTGTCAAGTAGTTGGGTGTCAATAGGTTTATTTGCCATTTCTACTGGTTCATGAAAGGCATTTCCTTTGCCTGTTCAACAATAATTTCAGCTACGGTCTCGTTGCTCTTCTTCTTGCCGTCGAGAAGGTCGAAGAAATAGCGGACTCCGCCCTTTCCCCATCCCTTCTTCAGAATATATGCTATGCAGAGATTCTGCGGGCCTACGGAAGATGAAACGATATCGAGGTCGGTCAGGCCCATCTGGTAGCAGGCAATCTGGTAAGCTCCTTCAAAACTGGTGTTTATAATGTTTTGGATATCTCCCAGTGTATTGCAGCCAATGCCTTTGAATACCGCAAGATAAGGCAGGAGGGAAACTTCCTGTATCTCGGCTTGGTTTACGGCAGCAATCTTCTTGTTTATCTGCTTGAACGGTTCCAGTTCGAGGAAACTGCGGAATGAGTCAAGGTCAAGCGGAACCTCGTCCAGATTTCCTGATGAAACCAGTTTTTGAATTTTCCTTCTGTAGTCTGTAAGCTCAGAACGGATCTTGCTGAATTCTTCGTCTATCAATTCCAGCATTCCCGCCAGCCGGCTCATAGACCTCAAATACCTTTTCGGAATCTCAACTCCTGACTTGTAGCCTGTGTCGTGGTCCAGGTTGGCCCATGCGTGCTGAAGAACCGTACGCATCTGGACTTCAAACCTGTAAGGGAACCCTTCCATGGAGCAGACATAGTGCAGGGAAACATATCCGAAACTGTCTATGGTGTGTATTTTGCGCTTGTCGATGGAGTTTTCCCAGTCAACCTCGAACATTCTCTCGATTGCAGTTGCAATCTTGTCCACGTCATCTATGTAGTAGGTTATGACCCTTATGCCCAGAACATCGGTTATGTCTGCCAGGCTCTTGTATTTCTGGCCTTTCCTTTCCAGTTTCCCGGCAAGTGAGCGTTCTGTCTTGATTCTGGATTCTACGCTTGCCACGTGAAGTCCCGCATCCTTGAAAGTATGTTTCAGAAGCGAGATCACCTTTGATTCAGCCTCCTCGAATTGTGGATGTTTGTCCTTGTATTCCTGGAGGATTGACAGGCAATGGGGGTCGAGATTAGAGGTATAGGACATTTTTACTTAATGTATGCAAGTATGATATCTACGATTTCTTCTTCTGTATGGTCGTCGGCATTGATCACCAGGTCATAGTTTCGGGAGTCATAGCGGCTATTTCCCGTGAAACGCTTAACGTAGTTGTCTCTGGACTCGTCGATGGAATCCATTATGGTCTCTGCTTCGGTTTCTGTAAGATGCTGTTTTCTCACGATTCTTTTGATACGGTTTTCCCTTGATGCGGTGATGAACACGTCCAGCTTGTTAGGATGGTTTTTCAGCACAAAGAATCCGCTTCTTCCGGCTATAACGCATGAACATTCATCGGCGATGGCGTTAAGGATCTCAGATTCAGCTTTGTAGATGTCATTTGTAGTGACATCTGAGCGAAGATTCTGCATAAACTTACTGTCCGTGTCCATAATCATTCCGACCTTAGGCACGGGAGCAACCATCTGGATAAACTCTGCAAACCAGCTTTTCTTTTCTCCTTTGAGTTTTTCGATTGCATAGGTTGTCAGGTCGAATTTCTCCCTGAGGTTGCGGATGAGTTCCTTGTCTGAATAGCGTACGCCCAGTTTGGCGGCCAGTTTGCGCCCGATAGTTCTTCCGCCGGAACCGATTTCGCGGGCAACAGTGATGACGAATTTCTCTTTGGTATTCATATCTTATTAATGTTTTATTTCTCCTAACCTACAAATTTAATAAATTCTTGATTGAAAAGCAGGCTGAAGGTGTTTTTTGCCTTTTTGTCACTTAAGATGGTCAATTATTCCTCTTTTAGCGACAAGATTTCCTTTTTGGAAGGAAAAAATCGTCTGGTACCTGATTTGCCGTTGATGGAAGTGTCTTCAGTTACTGAAGATCAGCGAACAAGGTCCATGTGGGCTAGAAGGCTGAACATTAAGAATTTTACGTTATGCTACCTGTAAGAAGAACTTCAAATAGCTGGCTGCCGGAAATTTTTAATGATTTCTTCGACAACGGCTGGATGGAAAGGACCAGTTACACAGCCCCGGCCATCAATGTAATCGAGAACGAAAAAGAATATGAACTTGAACTGGCCGCTCCTGGCCTGAGTAAGGAAGACTTCAAGATCCAGCTTGACGGCGAGGGCAACCTCGTGATCAACATGGAGAAGAGGACCGAGAATAAGGAAGAAGAGAAAAAGAAAGGCCGCTTCCTCAGACGCGAGTTCTCATACGAGAAGTTCCACCAGAGGCTGATGCTTCCAGACGATGTTGACATCGAGAAGATAGACGCCAAGATGGAGAACGGTGTCCTGAATGTTCATCTTCCAAAGATCGTGAAGACTCTGCCCGCCACAGAGCATCGTACGATAGATATCAAGTAATTGCTTGTCTTTTAGTTGGCTACAGCTAATTGTGTAACAAGCCTGCCGGGTAACTGGCGGGCTTGCTTTTTCTAGCTGATCGCCGAGTAGTCTTTGATATCCTTCCCTTGTTTGCGGAGGATCCTTAATTGGATTTCAAGCAGCTTGTTTTCCGGCTTTTCAAGCAGCGGGTCCTTGTCCAGGATTTCCAGCGCGGTGCGGCGAGCCATATCTAGGAATCTTCCGTCCCGGTAGAGGGAGGCTATATGAAGATCTATAGCAAGGCCGCTCTGCGATGTGCCCTCAAGATCACCGGGACCTCTCATCTTCATATCTTCTTCAGCCAGTATGAAGCCGTCTGTGGTCTTGCACATGAGCTCAAGACGCTTGCGGCTTTCCTTGCTCAGTTTGTAGCCGCTCATAAGTATGCAGTAGCTCCTGGCGGCGCCCCTTCCCACTCTTCCGCGAAGCTGGTGGAGCTGGCTCAGGCCGAACCGCTCAGCACTCTCTATCACCATGACGGAAGCGTTAGGTACATCCACTCCAACCTCTATCACACTGGTAGCTACCAGTATGTGAGCCTTGCCTGATGCGAAAAGGTTCATGTCTATGGCCTTGTCCTCAGGCTTCATCTTACCGTGGACCACAGCGGTTATGTACTGTGGAGTCTTGAATTCCTCGATGATTCGCATATATCCGGCCTCGAGGTTTTCGTAGTCCATCTTCTCGCTTTCCTTGATCAAAGGGTAGACAACAAAGACCTGACGGCCTTCATCTATCTGCGCCCTCATGAAGTTGAATACCTGACGTCTTTGGCTTTCCCAGGCGTGTGATGTCACCACAGGAGTGCGTCCAGGAGGCATCTCGTCTATCACGCTGACGTCCAGGTCTCCGTAGAGTGTCATGGCCAGAGTCCTTGGAATAGGGGTAGCAGTCATCACCATTATATGCGGGGCAAGTCTCTCAGTCTGAGATTCATCGTTCTTGCTCCACAGCCGGCTTCGCTGATCCACTCCGAAGCGGTGCTGCTCGTCTATAATGGCAAGCCCCAGGGCGTGGAACTTCACCCTGTCCTCAATGAGAGCATGTGTGCCGACGATTATGTTCAGAGTCCCTTCTTCAAGATCGCTGAGAATCTTTTTCCTGTCCTTAGCCTTGGTGCTTCCCGTAAGGAGGGCGATAGAAACAGAAGTGGATTTGAGGAATTTTGAGATACTTGCAAGATGTTGCTGGGCAAGGACTTCGGTAGGTGCCATTATGCAGGCCTGATAGCCGTTGTCCACCGCAATGAGAGCCAGCAGGACGGCTACCAGAGTCTTGCCGCTTCCCACGTCTCCCTGAAGGAGACGGTTCATCTGCTTACCGCTGCGCATATCTTCCCGCATTTCCTTGATGACACGCTTCTGTGCGCCAGTAAGAGGGTATGGCAAAGATTGGTAGCAGCGGTTGAAATTATCGCCGACCCTGTTCATCATGATTCCGCTGCCCTTGCTCAAACGGGCGTTTTTCTGCTTCAGAAGGCTGAGCTGAAGGTAGAAAAGTTCCTCGAACTTGAGCCTTCTCTGTGCCTCTTCAAGGGCTTGGTTATCAGATGGAAAATGTATGTTTCTCAGAGCTTTTTCAAGTGAGCAGAGCCGCTTGCTTTCTATGAGGTGTTTAGGCAAGGTTTCCTTTATGTGGCCGCTGACCTTTTCCAGAAGGATGCTTTCAACTTTGGTGATGGCTTTGATTCCGAAACCGCCGCTTTTCATCCTTTCTGTAGTCGAATAGATGCCGGCCATTGAACCGGCTCCGTAGGTAACTGCCTGTGAAGGGGGATATATCTCGGGATGGACTAGGTTGACACGGCCGTTGAAGACACTTGGTTTTCCGAAGGCTATGTATTCCTCTCCCTGTTTGAGCTTGTCTGTAATCCATTTAAGACCACTGAAAAAGACAAGTTCAATGCTGCCCGTGGCATCCTTTATGGTGGCCACTAGCCTCGTCTTCCCTCTGACTGCCTTTCCTTTTACCGCGCCCACCATTTCCATACGGGTGATTATGCCTCTTATCTGGACATATGCGGCAGAAGGAGAATCCTCGTTTTCAAGATCCTGAGTGGCGACTATTTCGCTGATGGGATACACCTTGCTCTTGTCTATCCAACGGAACGGGAAATAGTAGAGCATGTCCCTGTAGGTATGGACACCGATTTCCTTGGCGAGCAAATCTGCGCGCTTGGGGCCTATGCCGGGAAGATATTTTATGTCGGTATCCAGAATGTCCATACCTATAGTGTTTCTGTCTTTGCAAATTTACAAGCATTTTTTGTAAATTGCACTCTATTATGAAACAGAAACTTGTAATCGGAATTACGCAGGGAGACAGCAACGGAATCGGCTATGAGGTTATTATCAAGGCTCTTTCCAATGCCAATGTGCTGGAACTTTTTACTCCGGTGGTTTACGGCTCCTCTAAGGCTTTCGGATATTATCGTAAGCAAATACCTGAAACAGAAAACATTAACACTAATCTGATATCCTCCGCGAAGGATGCCCATCCGAAAAGGGTGAATATCGTCAACTGTGTGGGAGATGATCTTCCCATAGAACCGGGCAAACTCACCCACGAGAGCGCCAAGGCTGCTATCGCTTCCTTGGAAAAAGCTGTTCAGGAAGCTAAGGCAGGTTACATAGATGCCATTGTTACAGCTCCTTTCAGCAAGAAGGGAGTTACGCTGGAGCATTTCAAGTATGCCGGACATACAGGATATCTGATTGAGACTTTCGGAGCGAAGGACGGACTGATGTTCATGTGCTCTGAGACTCTTAGGGTAGGTGTGGTGACAATGCATATTCCACTAAAGGATGTGTCTTCCTCAATCTCCAAGGAGCTTATTATGAGCAAACTCAGGCTGATGAACAATTCACTCAAGGAAGATTTCCGCACCGAGCGGCCTAAGATTGCAGTGCTTGGCCTGAATCCTCATGCCGGGGACAGGGGACTTCTCGGCGACGAAGAGCAGAACATAATAATCCCGGCCATCAAGGAGGCTAACGCTGAAGGTATAGACACCTTCGGGCCTTTCCCTCCGGACGGTTTCTTTGCAGCCACTCTTCAGAGCAAGTACGACGCCGTGCTTACTATGTACCATGACCAGGGTCTGATACCTTTCAAGACGCTGAGCTTCGATTCCGGAGTAAACTATACTGCAGGACTTCCTGTCGTAAGGACATCCCCGGATCACGGAACGGCATTTGACATTGCCGGCCAGAACAAGGCCAATCCGCGTTCTATGCTGTTTGCAATATACTTGGCTATAGACGTTTATCGTAACCGTGAGCATTACAAGGAGATACACTCCGATCCTATGACAGCCCAGATCCCAGGAAACGACGAACGCAAGAATCAGGCTCCGGAGGCTGAAACAGAATAATATGCCAGAAAAACGCCCTCCGATATACCTTTACACCGACGGGTCTTCCCGCGGAAATCCCGGCCCTGGCGGTTGGGGCGTCGTTCTGGTATGCGGAGATCTGCGCAAGGAACTGAGCGGCGGGGAGGCCCTTACCACGAATAACCGTATGGAACTGACCGCCGTAATAGAAGGTCTGAAGGCCATCAAGTGGAAGAATGCCACTGTCCATATCTGGTCAGATTCCTCCTATGTGGTCAAGGCCATAGAGGAGGGGTGGCTTGATGGATGGATTCTCAACGGGTTCAAAAAAAAGAAGAACGAGGATCTCTGGCGGGAATACGTAGAGGCCAGCTATGGTTTCGACCTCCACTTCCACTGGTTGAAAGGGCATGCGGGGCATCCTGAAAACGAGAGGTGTGACGCTCTGGCTTTTGCCCAGGCCAGTGTTTTTGCGGAAGAAAACAAAACTTAGTATATGGACACGATTTTAGGAAAAAGAAATCTCAAATTCGCTATGGTGGGTAGTGGTAGCTGGGCCACGGCTCTGGTGAAGCTTCTTATGAACCATCAGACGAAAATCTCCTGGTTCATAAGGGACCAGAAGAATATAGACCGGGTGATGAAGAATCACCGTAACAAAGTCTATCTGAGCTCCGTGATCCTCGAGCCGGACCGCCTGTTCATGTCAACGGACATCAATGCTGTGGTAAGCAGTGCTGATGTGCTGGTATTCTGCATTCCGAGCGCCTATTTCCTCGGAGTGATGGATAGACTGACGGTTTCTCTGGATGACAAGTTCGTTATCTCCGCCATTAAGGGCTTTGTCGGCGACAGGACTATAGCTGAGTACTTTAATCAGGTTCACGGCATCCCTTATGACAGGATAGGAGTAGTCAGCGGTCCATGCCACGCTGAGGAAGTGGGAATGGAGAGGCTTTCATATCTGACATTTACCAGCAAGCATATCTCTAATGCCAAGGCTCTTTGTGATTTCTTCGAGTGCGATTATGTGCGGACAATGCCGGGAACGGATATTTACGGAGTTGAGTATGCCGCCGCCTTGAAGAACATCTACGCCATAGCCGCGGGAATAGCTCACGGGCTTGGTTACGGAGATAATTTCCTTTCAGTGCTGATGACCAGTTCTTTCAAGGAAATGACTGAATTCCTGAACGCCTCCCATCCTGACAAGAAACGCAACGTGCTGACTTCTCCTTATCTTGGAGACCTTCTGGTTACCGGTTACAGCCAGTTCAGCCGCAACCGAACTTTCGGCAGCATGATAGGAAAAGGCTATTCGGTGAAGAATGCACAGGTGGAGATGAATATGGTGGCGGAAGGCTATTACGCAAGTGATGCCATAAACCGCATCAACAAGAAATACAGGGTGGAAATGCCAATCGCCGAGGCGGTATATGAAATCCTCTATGAGGAAAAATATCCGGCTTACGTGTTCAAGAGACTGAGCGAGAAACTTTATTAGAAAATTTTTGGCTTATGCTGAAACTTCATACCGAGATGATTGAGCCCTTCATAGGGCCTGAAGATTTCAAGAGCGCTATGGGAAGCGCCATGAGTGCATATGATACACTCATATCCGGAAACGGCCCCGGTGGAAACATGACGGGATGGCTGGACCTTCCTGTCAAGACTCCGCAGCGCCTGCTGGCTGACTGCCGCCTGATCGCCAGCCGCTGGCTGGGAACCATGGATGTGGTTGTGGTTGTGGGAATCGGAGGATCCTTCCTTGGAGCAAAATGTGCCCTTGAGGCTTTTTCGCATAGCTTCGCAAGTGCCGGAGAGAGGAATTCCCCTCATATTGTATTTGCTGGATATTCCCTTTCAGAGGATTATATGTCTGATCTTCTGGGCTATCTTAAGAAAAAGTCATACGGCTTGATAGTCATATCAAAATCGGGGACGACAATCGAGCCTGCCCTGGCCTTCAGAATCCTCAGGATGGATATGCTCAAAAGGTTCGGTGCAGAGGATACAAGAAGGAGGATAGTAACTGTCACCGACGAGCGTAACGGTGCTCTCAGGGCTATGAGCGAGAAATACGGATATACTTCCCTTTCAGTGCCTTCCAATGTGGGTGGCCGTTATTCTGTTCTCACGGCGGTAGGTCTTTTGCCTATAGCGGTTGCCGGCTTTGACATAGAGAGTTTCCTTGGCGGGGCGGCAGAGGCGCGGGAGAACCTCTTGAAGAGGAACGAGAACAATCCTGCACTGGTTTATGCGTCGCTGAGGAACATCATGTATTGCTGTGGTAAAAAGATAGAGGTCTTCGTCAATTACCATCCGAAGCTCAAGTATCTGGGAGAATGGCTCAAGCAGCTCTTTGCGGAGAGTGAAGGCAAACAGCTCAAGGGCCTGTTCCCGGCAACTCTGGATTTTACTACGGACCTTCATTCCGTGGGGCAGTACATCCAGGACGGAGAGAGGACGATGTTCGAGACTTCCATCCTGGCAGGAAGCAAGGAGGTTGAGGTGTATGTTCCGAAATCTACGGATAACCTCGATGGTCTGGACTATCTTGTCGGAAAGACTCTGGAAGATATCAACTTCATGGCAGAGAAGGGAACCCGTTTGGCACATACCAGCGGCAACGTTCCGAATATCTACATAGAGATGGAAAAGATAGACGAGTGGAATATGGGACAGCTTTTCTATTTCTTCGAATTCTCATGTGCCATAAGCGCTTACATGCTGGGTGTTAATCCGTTTGACCAGCCGGCGGTTGACGTTTACAAGAACAATCTCTACAAACTGCTCGGAAGACCTGGATATACGGAATAGCGATGACATCTGCCATTAATCCTATGCTTCTTGATCTTGCCCTGATACTTGTGGTAGCAGGGGTTGTCACGATTATTTTCAAGGCGCTGAAGCAGCCCCTTGTCCTGGGTTACATTGTGGCAGGAATCCTGACAGGACCATATATCGGATGGGTACCTACAGCTACCCAGGTTGCCAGCGTGGAGTTCTGGGGAAAGATCGGTGTTATCTTCCTCCTTTTCGGCCTTGGCCTGGAGTTCAGTTTCAAGCAGCTGAAGAAAGTGGGAGGCCCCGGTGCCACCACAGTCTTTTCGGAGGCGGTGGTTATGTTTTGCATGGGCTTTCTGATAGCCAAGATATTCGGGTGGGAGACAATAACCGCACTCTTTGTAGGAGCGATGCTTTCCATTTCTTCCACTTCCATTATAATCAAGACGTTCGACGATCTTAAAATAGGCGGGAAAAAGTCCTCTCAACTTGTTCTCGGGGCCTTGATCTGTGAGGATATCGTAGCGATTCTTCTTCTGGTGCTTCTGCCGACATTTGTGATAAGCAAGACTTTCAACGGGGTGGAGCTTGCCACTAAGATATTGGGTATAACGGTATTCCTCCTGCTCTGGTTTACGGGAGGAATATACTTTATCCCAACTATTTACAAGAAACTTCGTAAGCTGATGAGCGACGAAACCCTGATAGTGGTCTCTTTGGGGCTTTGCCTTTTTATGGTTGTTGTTACCCTTAAGGCGAATATCTCCGAGGCTCTCGGGGCTTTCGTTATGGGAAGCATACTGTCAGGCACGGTTCAGAGGGACAGGATCGTAAACCTGATCAGGCCTATCAAGGACTTCTTCGGTGCCATATTCTTCGTGTCTGTGGGTATGCTTGTGGATCCGGCCATATTGCTTCATTACTGGCCTCATGTGCTGGTGATTTCCCTAGCCGTGATAATCGTGAAACCTCTTGCCGCAACTATCGGTTTCCTTTTTAGTGGACAGGCTCTTAAGATAGCGCTCCCGGCCGGACTGTGCATGTGCCAGATTGGTGAGTTTTCCTATATCATCGCTTCTCTCGGCAAAAATATGGGAGCCACCCCGGATTATCTTTATCCTGTGATAGTTACGGTATCCATACTGACTACTTTCGTTACTCCTTACTGGGCAAAGGGCGGAGAAAAGGTCTTCGGTTTCATATACAGCCATTCCTCCGGAGGATGGCGAAACGTCATAGACCGCCTGGGCAGCGGAAAGAATACTTACAACCAACAGTCAAGATGGAAAAAACTGCTTAAGAATTATCTTGGCAGGGTATTTATCCTGACTACCTGGATGGCCTTCATAATCATACTTTTTACCAAGGTCATCAACCCGTTCCTCAACAATCTGGTAAAATCTCTATATCCGGAGATCGCCGGTTTGCTTTGGATCCGCGTGATATTATTCATCCTGACGATTTCCGCCATGTCCCCGTTCGTCTGGGCCCTTCTTAAACTCAAGGACAAGGAGGGGCTTTACGACCAGATATGGGCAGATGGCAAGTTCGCCCGCGGCCCGCTTCTCTTCCTCAAGGCCATAAAGTTTATAATCGCCTTTATGGCAATATCTTTTGTCGCCAGCCTTTACCTTACCAAGAGTACCGGAGTAATCATTCTGATTTGTGCTACGGTGATAGTGTTCGTTGTATTGTCGCAGAGGATAAAGGGTTATTATTCCAGAATCGAGCAGAATTTCCTCACTAATCTTGACAGCGAGGGTGGCCGGCGGTTTGTCGTTCCGAGGGAGATGGCCAACGAGATCCATATGGAAAAGTGCACCGTGGGCCAGAATTCATACCTGGCTGGCCGCACCATCGGTGAAGTTCACCGTAAAAAAGATACAGGCGCACTGGTCATTCAGCTTATCCGAGGCAACAGGATAATAAACCTTCCCCATAAGGAACAAGTCTTCTATCCTTCTGATTCCCTTTTGATTCTGGGATCTGACAAGCAGCTTGGTGCCTTCCTGGCCCTGTCAAAGGACAGAGATAAGGATCCAGCCACAATTCCGAGTGAGGAAACTATCGAGATGCGTCTTTTCCAGATTACCCTTGGCAGCCGTGCTCCTGTCATAGGGCATAACGCCAACATCACGGCCTTCCGCAAGCAGTTCGGGGTACTTCTGGTGGGAGTGGAAAAATCGGATTCCGATGTCTTCCTCCGCCCGAATTCAACCGTTATGATCGAGAAGGGGGACACCATCTGGGTTGTGGGCAACCACGAGAAGGTCAAGAAACTGAATTTTACGGAAGATTGACGGAGATTGTCAATCCCAGGGCATACCTTTGCGAATATGGAAAAAGCGTTTTTAAGTCAGGTCGCATCGCTTTTTGTCAGCGATAACTTGGATGACTATACCTTCATTTTCCCGAACAGGCGGTCTTCTCTCTTTTTCCTCAAGCATTTGGGAGATCAGAAGAAGAAACCTCTGTTTGCCCCGAAAGTGTTCACGATAGACAGTCTTTTTGACTATCTGTCAGATCTTGAAGTGCTGGACGACCTCACACTGGTTTTCCAACTCTGGCAGACGTATACTGCTCTTCAAACGGACTCCCAGCTTAAGGCAGGGGTCCGAAAGGAAGATATAAAGACTGAAAGCATTGATGATTTCGTGTCTTGGGGCAAAATTATCCTCTCTGACTTCAATGATGTTGACCAATATATGGTGGATGCCAGCCAGTTGTTCATGAATCTGAAGGATATCAAAGATTTGCAATTGGATACATCCTATCTGAACGAAAGGACACAGCTGGAGGCCCTGAAGAGAATCGGAGAGTTCCGCGACAGTTTGGGAGAAAAAGACATAATTCAGCGAAAGTTCCTGACTCTATGGGATATGCTACTTCCTCTGTATGACTCTTTCAGAAATGCGCTGAGAAATAAAGGAGCAGCTTATTCCGGAATGCAGTACAGAATTGTAGCGGAAAGCATTGCTCAGGCTAAAGCCGGAGACCCGATTATCAGCAGGCTGGAGAAACTGGGCCAGGTTGTTTTCATAGGCTTTTCCGCTCCCTCACAATGCGAGAAGAGCCTGATGACTTATTTCAAGAATCATGGAGGGCTTTTCTACTGGGATTATTATTCGGATATGATCCGTACAGTGCATAATCGTTCTTCTCACTTGATTTCCAAGTGTGTGGATGTATTCAGCAATAGCTCCAGGAACATTGGACCAGACGGCGGGTGGAAAAAAGGCCGGTGCAAATTCAATATCATTCCTGCCAGCGGCTCTACCGAGCAAGCCATGATCGCATCCAAACTTCTGGATATCATAAAGAAAGACAATGTTGCAGAAATTGAAACAGCTGTGGTGGTTGCCGACGAGACACTTCTTCTCCCTCTGCTTGAAATGATAGGCAGGGAGGATATCAATGTCACGATGGGATATCCGCTGAAGGCGACATCAATAGCTTCCCTTGTATTCAGCCTGGCGGATCTTCATCTGCGTTCCCGCCATTCAAAAGACGGCATATCGCTTCTTCCGGGTGAAGTTCTTTTATCAATTCTCAATCACCCTTACATCAAGGAGATCGATCCCCAGGCAGCTTCAAAGGCAACGGAACATATCCAGGCTTCAAATCTCTATATGCTGGATGCCCGGGAGCTTTCAGGAGATACTCCACTTGAGGTGGATTCAGATAGTCCATTGTCCGTAATCCTGAAACTTTTGCCTCCAGAAGACAATATGTATGCTGAAAACGGGTCATCAGACATTGTTTCCGGCATTATCGGTTACTATCGCAGAATATGTGAAGGGATTTCAGCTCATTTGTCTTCTGTAGAGAGATCGTTTTTGAATAGTTTTCTCGGGATCTTGGACCGTATTTCAGCCAGTGGTATCAAATTCTCTCAGGAAAGAAGCGTTTATTCAGTAATCAGGTCTGCTGTCAGGTCTGCATCTGTTCCTTTCAGGGGTGAGCCTTTGAAGGGACTTCAGATTATGGGTGCCCTGGAAACCAGGGCTTTGGATTTTGACAGGGTAATTTTCCTTTCTTTCAACGAAGGAACATATCCCGCAAGTGGAGAAAAGAGCAGCTGTCTTCCATATTTTCTGCGCAAAGGCTTCGGTATGCCTACCTATGAAGATGAGAACAGTATTTCGGCGTATAATTTCTATCGCCTGATACAGAGGGCGTCAGAAGTTTATATGATATATGACACCGCTAATACGGATAAGCTCAGGACAAAGGAAGAAAGCCGTTTCATCAAGCAACTTAAATATGATTTTGAGGAACCGTTGAATGAGATGAAATTTGATTTCCCGACACCTTCCTCAACCAAACCTCTGACAGCACCTGTTGTCCTGTCAGATGATGACCGCTGTCTGCTTGGGAATTTCTTCTCTGACCTTCGGCAAGATAACCTGACAAAAGACGCACTCAGGTTCTTCTCGGCCTCATCCCTAAATAACTACATAGATTGCGAAAGAAAGTTCTTTTTCTCAAATGTGCTGAGAATCAAAAAAGAAGATGATCTTTCAGATGCAGTGGAAGCAAGTACGTTCGGAAGTATCTTCCATTATTGTATGGAACATATCTATGATGATTATTCCGGCGGCAAAGGGAATACGCTATATGTTGACGGGCAGGTCATGTCCAGGATAAAGAAACGGGCTTTGGAGGGAGACTATCTGGATAAACTCATTCAGGCGGCCTTTGACAAGGAAATGAGGGTCAAGCGGATCGAGGGTCAGAATCTTGTCATTAAGAAGAGCATTGAACATTATGTCCGCAAAGCCCTGGATGCTGACTGCTCCAAGGCTGAAGTTCCATATTACCTGCTTGGAAATGAGGTCCCAGCACCTGTGGATTTGGGAGAGGCCTTTTCCAACGCCTGCTTTACAGGTAAACTGGACAGACTTGAGGAAGCTGGCGGTATTCCAAGGATATGTGATTACAAGACAGGGAAGTTCTTGATAATTGAAGACAGGAAAGGGCTTCTGGCTACGTTGGATGCATTGCATTTCAAGAGCAACCCGCAACCTCACTATCTTCCGGTCAAGGAACTTGAAGACAGTGATTTTGAAGTCCTGCTAGAATCCATGTTCAGGACCGAGGTACATCGGGATAAGTATTCTTCCATCATGTTCCAGCTGTTCGCATATGCCTTCTTGCATAAACAGAAATACGGCAGGTCTTCCGATATCTATCTTTCAATATATCAGTTGCCGGTCATTGAAAAATGCGGTCCTCTGACAATCAGGATAACTGATAGTCAATTGGATGGTTTTTCTGTAAGGCTCTCATCTTTACTGAAGGAAATAAGGATAAAAGCGGAGACTCCCGGTTCTGTGATGGAGGTTTGCCGGAAGGTAAAGGACAATTGCGACATATGTGACTTCAACAAGTACTGCAGGAGGAGCAATAAGAATGAATAACAAGCTTTTGGTGTACGACGCTTCTGCAGGAAGCGGCAAGACATATAAACTGTCTGAGAAATTCTCTGACTATCTTCTGGAGGAATTCAAAAGAGGAAATCAGGATGCCTACAAGTTCGTCATGGCCGTTACCTTTACCAACAAGGCAACTTTTGAGATGAAGACCAGGATCATAAATCGGCTGTACGAGAGGGCTAAGGGTATTTCAAGGGAGGACCAGAATCTTTCCGAAGAGGACAAGAAGCAATCAGATACTATACTCAAGCATCTTGTCCACGATTATACAATGTTCAGGGTAAGTACTATAGACAGTTTTTTCCAGAGAGTGCTGAAAGCTTTTGCGGTGGAAATGGGAAGCAGTTCCTCCTATGACACAACCCTTGACCAGAATCCTGCCATAGAAGCAGCGATGGACAATCTGTATTCTAAACTGGATTCGAACAGGGAATTGCTTTCAGCCGTAGAGAACATCTCCCTTTCCAGAATTGAAGAAGGCAAGAACTGGAACTGGAAAGATAGTCTTATGGATATTTGCCGTCGGGTCCTGGATTCCGAATATCAGAATTACAGACCGTCTTCTGAAAGCCTGGGCATTGATGGGTTCGAAAAACTGTTGAAGAAGGGCATTGCGGATCTCCAGTCTTGTTTTGTGGATCCTGTCATCAAGTTGTTCAATGAAATGAAGGACAATGCAAATGACAGAGTCTTGGATGGTCTGGCGGTAAAGTCATCGGTGAAGAAGTTTATCCGGGGAGAGTTGGCCGACAGCAGCAGGTTCTTCAGCGAAGAGAAAGGCAGGATCATCAGGAAATATCCTGCAGTTTTGGCAGACTGGCTGGCGGATCCATCTGGATTGTTGCTGAAAAAAGGAACACAGGCAGATATAGATGCCATCAACGAGCATTATGGGCGATATCTTCAAGGAATAAAAGTATTATTTGACAAGCATTACCCTAGATACAGGTCTCTGCTTCTGATAAATAAGAACATCAAGGAATTATCCCTTCTCGGTTATGTTTCAAAAGAGTTGGATGATTATCTGGAAAAGGAGCAGCTTACCTTGCTGAGTATGGCGCCTCAGATCCTTTCGGATCTTATAAACGGAAGTGAAACACCATTTGTATACGAGAAGATAGGTGTCTGGATTGACCACTATCTGCTGGATGAGTTCCAGGATACATCTGAGGTTCAGTGGAAGAACTTCCGCCCGTTGCTTAAGGAAAGCTTGTCAAGGAATGTCAGCAGCTCTCCTTCTGCAATGGAATCTATGCTGGTAGGTGATGTAAAACAAAGTATCTATCGTTTCAGAGACGGAAAGTGGGAGCTTTTCAAGGACAAGGTAAAGGAGGATTTCAAGGATAATTATGACAAGAAGCCGCTTAATGTCAATCACAGGAGTCTGAAGAATATCGTTGAATTCAACAATTTCCTCTTCTCGGGCGTTGAGAAGGAGAAGTGGTTTGAGCACTCTGATGAGGCCTTGCCCGGGGCTCTGGTATCCAGATTTATGGATAACCTGGATAGATATACCGGCGCAGAGAAAGTATTGTCAGGCACGATAGCAGAAATCTACAGGGAATCAGCCCAGCATGTTAAGCAAGAGTACGAAACAAATGGAAAGAAAGGAGTCGTCCATGTTATTTCTTGCGGTTTTGATGAAAGCTCGTCAAAACTGAGCCGTGAGGATTTCATACTGTGGGATTTGGCAAGGAAAATCAAATACCTGACCTCATCCAGAGGCTACAGCCATAATGACATAGCCATCCTTACGGACAAGAAAGCTCAGGCCAGTAAGGTAGCGAACTATCTGGTGGACAATGGTATAAATATAGTTTCTGGCGAAAGCCTGAAGTTGGATTCAAACAAAGTGGTTGCAACCCTGGTGGAGATAATGAAGAATATCGTCAATCCTAACGATAAAGGACTGGAGGTTCTCAGGCGTCTCTACGGTTTCGAGCTTAAGAATCTCAGTCTCCTCGATGCTTCATCTGAAGACGGAAGGTTGTTCATGGATAGGATAAGGTCTTGCAATACGCTCTATCAGATGTGCAAACTGATGCTCCGTACTTTTTTCAACGATCTGGAAGAAGGAGACATTGCCTTTGTCAAAGCATTTCTGGACAGGACCTTGGATTATTCTGCCGTAAACGGGACCAGCATCCCGGATTTCCTCAAGTGGTGGGATTTGACCAAGGATAAGCTCTTTATACCTGAACCGTCTGCCAGCGAGGCTGTTCAGATAATGACCATGCATAAAGCCAAGGGTCTGGGGTTCAAAGTGGTATTTATACCATATCTTAGAGACGAGATGATCAAGATCCTGGGCAATGAGAAAGTTTGGGTCACTTTGCCTGAACTGGGATATGACGGTCCGTTACTCGTTCCTTTTTCAAAGGAAATGGCAGACAGCCTGTACCAGGATTACTATTATAACGAGTTGATGGAGCGCAGCGTGGATAACCTTAATCTGGCATATGTGACTTTTACCCGAGCTAAGGAGAGACTTTATATCTATGCTAAGGAAAGCAAGAACAAGACCGACGGATCCATATCAAGGATTTCAGCTGCCCTTAACGAGATTTTACCTATGATCAGCGGTGAGGGCAAGATGTTTAAAGCTTGTCCCGAGACTTTGGAAAGCGGGGAAACCGTGACTGATTACATACTTGGCAATGATGAGGAAACTTCATTGGAGGAGCATAATCCTCAACCCGCAGGTTTCAAGTGTGATATAGAGTCTTCAATGCTGATGAAAGATTCATCGAGGATTAAACTCAGGAGTGTTTTCGACGAGGATGACGTTGTAAGGAGAGGGGTTTTATATCACGAGTTGTTCTCATATATAGATTGTGAGGGGAATGATGAAGGCTCCATAGAAGAAAAGGTAGGCAGGGCCGTATCGAAGTTCCTTGTCAAGAATCCTGGCTCCATCCTCGGCGATGATGCTGAATCGCTTGTTAAAGAGGTGCTTGGGAGGATTGGTGAGGTTCGGGAATATGGCTGGTTCGATGAAGGGAAAAAGATCTATGCCGAAAGGAGCATAATATCCGGAAAGGGGAATTATCGTCCAGACAGAGTGATACTCCCGATAGAAGGTAAAGATTGGGCGGTTGTCGTTGACTATAAGTTCGGGGAATATGAAAAAGACTCCAGGAGCGACAAGTCATATTGCCATCAGGTCAGAAACTATATGAACCTACTGAAAGAAATGGAATATTCAGACGTGAAAGGTTATCTCTGGTATGTTCTTGAAGGGAAAGTTTCGCAAGTGCAACTTATTGTCTGACAGTAGATTGAAGTTTACGCTTTCGGTAAACGTAAAAACTTTTATTCCAGCAGGGTAAATTTTACCGTTTGGCTTGTTCCCGGGAGGGGGCGCTGATATTTTTGCCGTTGAAATTTTAGCGGCAGATTATGAAGCGCATATCAAAAATGATTCGGCGTACGGTTGCGGTTGCAGCGTTCTTGCTGTTTGCCTGCACGGGTTTGCGCGGACAGAATTATTCAATTTCTACAAATGTGGCGGACTGGCTGGCTCTGGGCACGATCAATGTCCAAGGCTCGATGCCGGTATCCAGGCATATAAGCCTCAGGACAGGAGCCGCATATAATCCTTTTACATTCGGAAGCGGGGAAAAACAGAAGTATTTCCGCCGCATAGAACTGTCTTTCGGTGCCAGATACTGGCCGTGGTTTGTGAACTCCGGCTGGTATCTGTACAGCTATGCAAACTGGGCAAAGTATGCCTGGGGAGGAATCTTTACGCATAAGGCCTATGAAGGCTATGCCTACGGGGCAAAGATAGGAGGAGGCTATGCCCTTATGCTGGATAAGGGAATTAACCTGGAAATGGGTATGGGAGGCTTTATCGGGATGACCAATTATACAAAATATTCCTGCCCGCATTGCGGCCATAATGAAGGCAAGAAGGAGAAGTTTGTGGTGGCACCGGCCGGGCTGCTTTTGGGTATATCGTTCGTTTTCTGATAATTATGAAGAATAAGGTTAGTGTTGTAATACGGTTTGTGGGGACCGTTGCCTTGGGGCTTTTGACAGTGTGTGTGTTGATGGAATGCCGCAGCGGTCTGAGGGGAGACAACCAGAGTCGACTGAGGGTAACCATTGCTGATGCCCCCGGAAATGTGGATATGTCTCTTACGGAAGGAAACAGGGATAGGCTCACAACCGTTTCCGCAGAGGATGAAGAGCTTGTGCTGAATGCCGAGGTAACGGAATCGGGAGGGGAAATTATGGCGCAGGGCAAGCTCTCGCCTCTAACGGTTACGGCTTTGCACCGTAACATTGCCGAGAGGGGAGGAAAGGTACGATTGAGTTTCGATATGAGGGTGAGCCGCGAACTTCTGGCCAAAGACAGACAGCTCAGGGTTGTACCCAAACTGATGATGGATGAGGATACGATGCTGCTGGACAGGATATTCGTGACAGGAGCCGCTTACCGGGCAGAGCAATTGAAAGGGTATGAGAGATATAACAAGTACTTTGCTTCAATAATCCCGGACAGTGTGGATTTCCTTAAGGCATTCGGTTATCTGGGGCTTTTGAAGTACTTTACCCAGCGGAATATCGAGGACAGGCCAAGAGGAGAATTCGGAGTAACCGAGCCAGAGGCAATCGACTATTACATAAAGCATTACCTGGTACGCCTGAACCGACGGAGAAAAGACCGTCTGGAAGAAGTGTTCCGCAAGTGTGTGAAGGATCCGATAGACCGCCTTGGTATCAGGCTGGACACGGTACTACGGGATCCTTCAGGAGGACTGACATACAGGTATGTACAGGATCTACCCGCAACAAGGGATATGCGTAGGCTCAGGATGTGCTTTGCCGGGAGCGTACATTCATACGGGAATACCCTGTACAGGTTCAATGCTCCGGACACACTTACCTGGTATGTAAGTTCACTTACCCAAATGGCAGACACTTCTGCTATTTACCGCAAGCAGACCCTGGCGCGTGACGTCGAGGCCAGTACCCTTGCTTTCATAGAATTTGAAAAGGGAAGCTGGACTATAGATACCACTCTGGGAAACAACGCTGATGAGCTGGAGAGAATCCGCAGGGAATTTGATTCTCTGGCCGTCAGTAAAAGATTTACAGCAGACTCTGTAATCATCTGCGCATCCTGCTCTCCTGACGGGAGTTACATGGTAAACCAGAATCTTTCCCATAAAAGGGCGGAGTCTATCATGGAGTATTTTTCTTCAGCGATAAAGAATAAGGTCAGGATGCATACGGAGCATATTCCGGAAAACTGGGATCTTCTGAAAGAGCATATCATACAGGACAGCAATGTCAGAAACAAGGATCAGGTCCTTGACGTATTCAGCGAGAGGGATCCAGACAAAAGGGAGGAACTTCTTTCCAAATGCGCTGATTTCAAGTATATAAGAGAGAAACTATATCCTCTTCTCAGAAGGATAGATTTCACCTTCAGGCTGCATCGCAGAATATATGACACCATTTCTACGGAAGTTGTGCCTGACGAGGCTTACAAAGAAGGAATCCGCTCTCTTATGGACAGGGACTTCAAGAAAGCCGTCGGCCTGCTCCGGCCATATGCGGATATCAATACAGCGATAGCATATCTCTGCATGGACTATAACGCATCTGCCCTGAGCGTCCTTGGGGAACTGGAGAGAAACTCCAGGACAAATTATCTGACAGCACTGGTTTACAGCAGACTGGGAGATGAGAGGAAGGCAATGGAATACTTCCGTTCAGCAATCGCTGAGGATCCGCGCCTTAGGTTCCGTGCTTCCCTGGATCCCGAAATGGAAAGACTGCTTGAACAACTGAAATAAACGTTTAACTCAAATATTCAACTATTATGATCAAAAAACTTTTTTGTGCGGCTCTGATAGCACTGGCCTTAGCCGCCTGCAGCAAGGAAGCAGCTGTAGAAGAGGCTGAATCTCAGGAGAAGGCAACAATCCACCTGTCTGTTTCTCCTTATGAAATCGTAACCAAGAATACTGACCCGAAACACGGAGAAAACAAATGGCTGGATTCAGTAAAGATCATCGATGTCTTTGTTTTCAGGGAAGGGGGAGCCTTGGAGGCATACAAGCACTTCAGCGTGAATGATGTGGGAGGAATGAACCTGTCAAACCTTCCTATAAACGCCACGGTCGGAAACAAGACGATCTATGTAGTGGCTAACGCGAAAGAGACATCCTGGGCAGGAATTGTCAGGGAAGATGCCTTCCTCAATCTGGCGGTATCTCTCCAGAAAGAGACGCTGGGTAATTTCACGATGGCAGCCAAAACAACGGTCAACCTGCAGGAAGACCAGGTCGTGAGTGTCGTGCTTAAGAAGCTTGTTGCCAAGGTTATGGTCAAGGGCATCAAGACCAATTTCGCAGGTGGTCCTTACGAGGGAATCAAACTTAGGAACGTGAGAATCTATCTGACGAATATTTCCGGAGCCAAGACCTATATGGGGGAGGATCCATCCTCAAAGGTCATCTTCAATTCAAGGGGATATTCTGCAGATGACTATGCCGGATGTCAGATGACCGCTTTGTTCGCCGAAGGTGTTCCAGGCCTTGTCGGAGATGAAGGGTATACAACTGTCCATCATTTCTACTGCTATGAGAACCTGATGGATACGGAGACTTCTACAAACAGGTTCACCCGTCTGGTCCTTGAGGCGAATCTGGGTGGAACCGTTTACTATTACCCTGTTGACATCAACCAGCCGGGATACGGATGGGATTCTTCTATCGGTCACAAGGGAGTAAAGAGAAATACCTGCTATTCCTACAACTTTACCATTACCGGGCCGGGAACGGATGATCCGGAAAGCAAGATTGTACTAAAGACCATAACGGTGGATGCTTCCGTGGAAAGTCTGACGGATACCCCGGAATATTCTGTTAGTTTCTGATGAAGAAAATCTTGTTGATATTATTCTCGGCGATGCCTCTTGTCTTCTCAGGGTGTAATATCTGGGAAGACAGGGAGGCTTGCCCAAAGATTTTGGCCGTTGATTGCAGCCTTCTGGAAGGCAAGGCTTTATATGCGGATATATGGATATTCGGACCTCAGGAAGGCTTGCTTTGCCGTACCCGCATTACCGAGCATGAGTTCTACAAGAAACAGATTTTTGAGGTCCAGAGAGGAAACTACCAGTGCTATGTGTGGGCTAATCTGGGTGATGGCACTATTATGACAGACATCAATACCTTGTCTGGAAAACTGTTCAAGGCAGCCTCAAAAGATGCGGATCCGTTGTTTGAATATTCCAGGAGTGTCGAATTGACCAAGGATTCCGCTTTAGTCAGAGTCTTGCCTAGGAAGATGTTCATAGACGTGTACATAACCTTTACAGGTCTTAAAAGTGGCGAAACTGCGGAGGTTGAGCTGCTAAGCCCGTGGGGAGGATTCAGCCTTGGCGGAGAGCCGCTGCAGCAGCAGTCTTCGTCAAAGGCGGGAGATAAAACACCTTTGCATTTGAGAATGACACGCCCGGGAGCCCTGGAGGGGGTAAAGCTGGAGGTTTCCTGTTTCAGGGATGGGGAGCAGACTCTGAGTTCTGATTTTGAACTTGGACAATATCTTGCCCAGAACAATTATGACCTTGTCTCAGACATGATAAAGGACATTTACATCACAATTGATCTGGCCAAGCTGAAAGCCGTGATAGGAACCCAGCCGTTTGAGAACGTGCCTCCGGTTACAATAAACTATTGATCCTCTTCCCAGACAGCGTCCACCAAGAAGCAGTTTTTGCCCCTATAGCTTGCAAGACTGTCTTCATGGATGGCTTCCACGGTATAGTTCCTGGATGGTATTCCCATACGCTTGAGATAGTTGGAAAGGTTCTCGTTTCTGGATTGTGCCAGGGAGAGAACCTTCTCCTTTTCTTCTTTCTTGAGAGCTTTCTTAAGGTTGAATCTCTGGCGGAATGTGTAATGGAGTTCATCCTTTTCCTGCATCGCTTCAACAATCGACCCTAGTTTCCCATACTCGCTGGTGGAAAAATCATCTTCTTCAAGGTCAATCTCAATGTGGTCCAGATCCTCTCCTTTTGCCAGCATCTTTCCTATGGCTCTGAGAGGGGCTGCGGAAACCTTCATGAAGATATTCAGCATACCCTTGAAGACAGTCTTCCTGTAGGAAAAATCAGGATTATCAATATCGCCCTTTACCGGAAGGTTTATATTCATAAGGCCTTTCTTGTTAGTCAGGGCATAGACTCCGAGCCTTACAGGTGCCTGATACACAGGCTCTGTCCTTCTGGAACGGCGGCTGACTTTCGGTTTGTATATTTCTATCTGGTTGTTGCCTTCCAGATGGCCTCCGATTATGGTGTTCCGGCTTTCCCACTTCATGGTTCCTCCCTCGATGCTGTTTCCTACATAGTATTTGGAGTATGGAGTGAAGTCCTTAAGGTTGATGTTGGATGCCTTAAGGTCCAGATATACGTTTTTCATCCGGACGAAATCCGTTGTCCATTCAAACTCGACCTTACCTGCTTTTCCTGCCACGGCGCTTCCTTTGAGAATATTCATCTTATCCAGGCGGAAATCACTGCATGTCAGGTTGATTTCGCTGAGCTTATAAGAAAAGGATTCTTTAAGGGTGTTGTCCTTGAAATCAACCTTCCCATCGCGGACAGAAAGGCTGTCTATGGTAAGGATTATCTGAGGAGACTCTTCCTCCCTCTGCTGATCCTCGTCTTTGAGAAGGTGGGTGAAATTGTCCGTAGAGTCTTCCATTATCTCGTAATAGGTTTTAGGGCCGTTGATTTCCAGAGACTTTAGACGGGCAATACCTTTTCCGAGGTTGAATCTGGATATCTTGGCCTTGAGTGTTTGGGCAAAGAAAACTGCTTCCCTTCTGTCATCCATGACTTTAAGGTCCTCAGCGATAAGGTCTCCCTTAATGTCAGCATCTGCTATATGCTGTGTCTGACCGTGGATTTCCAGATTTCCCGATACGCTTCCCTTGCAGCGTTTTACGTTGAGAAATTGCTGGAGATATGGGGTAAGACCTTCTGTTCCGAAGTCTTTAAGGCTAACGTTTACATTAAACCGGCTTCGGTCCGGATTATAACTTATCCGGCAATCCATCTGCCCTCCCTCCTCAAACGAGAGGACTGTTCCCACGTCCGTGTTTTTTCCGCTGAGGTTGATCTTTGGAATATCCAGGCTTATCTTGTTTAGGGCGAACTTGCTTCCGAGAACCTTGTCGCGGTAGCGGATCTTTCCGCCGCTGAGGGCGATATTCCTTATATCCATCACCCATCCGCTATCCTCCGTGTCTTCCTCCAGATAGGCGTACAGTTTATCCTTAAGGTCATCGAAATTAAAGTGGTCTCCATCCTGTACGATATTGATATACAGGGAGTCTATTCTTATTCCCTTAATGTTTATTATCCTTCTTGTCACAGGGCGCAGCCTTATGTTTCCCTCGAGTGAAGAAAGGGAGAGGAAATCTTCTTTTCCGTCCTTTTCCAATATGTGGAGGTCTTTGACCCTCATCCCGGCGGTGAGAGGGTTGATGCTGAGGCTTCCAATGGTAACGTCCCTTCCGATTAGAGAGTTGCCGTTTTTCTGTATGTAATAGCGCGCAATGGTTCCGCTAAATGACAAAATCAGCGTCACAAGGGCAACGGCAACAGCCAATGTCCACAGCAGTCCCTTGCGCAGTTTTCTGAAAAATCCTGCCATATGAAAAGTTTTTCCTTCTGCGAAAATACGCTTTTGCTATATTTGTACACAGCAAAAATTATGCTATGAAAAGAGTTTACGATTTTCTGGCCGCCCTTTCCAGAAACAACAACAAGGTTTGGTTTGATGCCCATAAAGCCCTCTATCTGGAGGCAAAGGAGTTTTTTGAGGAGTTTACCGCGGAACTTATAGAAGAAGTGGCAAAGTGGGACGAGTATGTTTCGGCCTCAAAGCCGACCGTTAAGCAGAGTACCTACAGGATTTATAGGGACCTTCGCTTTTCCCGGGATAAGAGCCCTTATAAGACACATATGGGAGCTTTTGTGGTTCCTGGCGGAAAGAAGTCTCCTTACTGCGGCTACTATTTCCACCTGGAGCCGCCTCAGAAAAGGGAATACATAGGAGGGAATATGCTTTTTGTAGGGTTGTACCAGCCTGACCCGAAGATACTTGCAAGTTTCAGGGATGAGGTTTCGGTTAACGGGGATTCTTTCCTTTCAGCTATGGAGAAGGCCAAAGGATGGGATTTATACACAGAGAGTCGTTCAAGAAAAGTGCCTGCCGGGTTCGAGAACGTGGAAAAAGAGGAATGGAAGGATCTCCTTAGGTTGAAGGACATTAACCTTACCATGCCTATGGATGAGAAATTCCTGTTCGCTCCGAATCTCGCCAAGCGTGTGGCAACCCGCCTTAAGAGATGCAAGGATTTTTCATTCATCCTCAACCGATGTGTTGATTATGCTTTGGAGGGCAACCTATGAAATCCAGGTGGATCATAATTATGCTGGGTGCCGCTTTGGCCGTAGCGGCAATTGTCTTTTTCGTTTCCAGGAGGAATATGAATGCAGAGGACCAATATATCTTGTACATAGGCGGTTACGGAAAGGCTGCCGTAAAGTGCGTTTTCAACGCCAAGAGCATGGAGTACATTATCAGCCAGGATTTCAAGGCCAGGAACCCTTCGTATCTTCTTACCGCCAATTCTCCAAATAGAGTCTATGGAGTTAGCGAGAGCGGTTCCCGTTCCGGAGTCTGGGGCTATATGGACAGCTCTCTGGAAGAGAGCCTTGGGGAGGTGAAAGACGGTGGGGCTGATGCCTGTTATCTGACTTTTTTCGACAATCATCTCCTGACGGCCGGATATGGCAGGGGATGCATAGGGGTTTATCCCCTTGATACTGCAGGGAAAATCTTGCCTGCATCACAGATAGTGAATTTCCCTTCCGTTGGTGGGGTTTCCAGGCTTCATATGGTTAAAGTGCTGACCGCCCCGCAAACCGGAAATAATTATCTTCTTGTCACCGACAAGGGTTGTGACAGGATTTATTCTTTCCAAATCACCGAGACTGAAAAGGGGTTGAGACTTAAACAATGCGATTCTGCATTTTTCTCCGTCCCAAAAGGTTACGGGCCTAGACATATGGAATTTTCCAAGAACGGGAAATATATGTATCTGCTATGCGAAACCAGCGGGATGATACTGGTGTATTCCGTGACGGAGAAAGACGGTAACATAATATTGCACCAGATTCAGGAGGCTGTTTCGGATAAGAAGAAAGCCGGAGCCAGCGCTGACATCCATCTTTCCCCAGACGGAAAGTTCCTGTACTCTTCCAACCGAAGGGGCAAGGACGGCATAGCGATTTTCAGAACCGAGGAGGACGGAACGCTCACAAGAATAGCATATCAGGTCACCCTTCAGTGGCCCAGGAGTTTTGCCATTTCCCCGGACGGGGACTTTATGTTCGTGTGCTGCCAGAAATACAAGGCTGTGCAGATATTCCGCATAGACAAATCCTCCGGATATCTTTCAAATACCGGAAAAATGATGATGTTCCCAGACCTGGAACCGTCCTGTATACTGGCAATAAACAACTAGAGGGCTTTCTCCCACTTCTTGTACATACGGTGGGCGGTCTCAAACTCGTTTCCGTATGTCTTTTCAGGATAGTTCTTCGGGGTAGTTATCCAGTTCCATTCCCATTGCCTTAGGGCAGAATAGAAATCGTCAGCTTCAATGGCTTCCCTTCCTGAGGTCCTGTGGAGCTTCTCTTCGTATTCCTTGTAGTCTTTCCAGCTGCCGTCCAGAAGTTTTCCGCGGAGCATTGCGTGGAACTTGTCCCATCGCGGAAGATAATAGTCGCGGATAAGCCCGCTCCATTCTCTCCAGGAATAGTCGAAAAGATAGTTTGTTCCGCTTTCCTTGTCGGGGCCCCACTGGGTGACAAGCAGTGATTGGTTATAGTCGTAAAGCTTTGCCTCTTCAGGAGTTGTGGCCCAGGTAAGGGCTTTTTCTATCTTGTCTTCAAAGCTGTATTCACGCCTTGTTCCAACCAGTTCATCAAGGTCTGAGAGAAGGTCGTGATACATCTTGGTGTACTTGTCGTAGTCGCTGAGGTTTCCGCTGTTGAAGGCTTCCTCTATCTTGCCCAGAATCTTGTAAGCCAGGTTGCTCATATACTGCCTCTGGATATCTACGGCATCGAACCTGATGCCGTCTGTGTAAGGTTCCAGGCCGAGAACAATATCCATTACAATCTTCAGCGAGTCGTTGTCGTAAGGGAAGCTGAAATTGCCGCTAGGGCCGGATTTCTTGACGTGCAGAGCAGGTCTTGCTGCCACAGCGGAGCTTCTTTCAGTGCCGTCGGTGCCTCTCTTGTAGGCTGTCTTTATCAGCAGTTTTATCAGACTTTCCGTGTAGTCTGAAGTATAGCCGTAACGTCCGGCAGCATATTCGTAGTTCCATTCCAGGAGGTTTCTTTTGGTCTGGTACAGAGGCATATTCAGAGCCAGGTCATAATAGAGAGGGTTCTGGCAGATTCCTTCCATAAACACTCCGGTTCCGATGGCTTTTTCTCCGGCTTGCCTGGCTTTGATGTACTGGTTGTCGGCAAGTGCATTTATGTCTCCGTGGAGTTTGATCCTTCCTCCGAAGTTGTGGAGGTTTCCGGAGAGGTAGCTGTAACCCCAGAACCTTTCCTGCCCGTCTTTTCTAGGCGTATAATCCGGGTCTGCGAGGTCGAGGATTATCAGCGATTCCTTAGGAATGGCCGTCACGATGCCCTTTGTAGGTGTCCAGCCCTGCATTATCCAGAACTTGAAGTTAGGGTCGACAGCCTTGTTCAGGGCCATGATCGAATGTGCCACCTCTGCCAGATAGGTGCTGTCCTTTGATATAGGTTCGCTTTCGTGGAAAGGGTCGGATGCATAGTATCCGTACAGTCCGAACAGTTTCTTCTCTTCATTGAAGAACACTTTGCCGAATTCCATGAACAGAGGGTCGGTAGGGTCAAGCTGATAGACGGACGGGAATCCGCACCAGTCTTCCTTTGCCGCGATGACAGCATTCGGGTAGCGGTCTTTGAAAGCCGCCGGGACATTGCCTGCAAAGCCTTGCTGAATAGGATGCATGCCGAGTTCTATCTCCCTCTGCATCACCTTTTTGCCCAGTTCTATATGGCTGTCTATCCAGCTCTTTGGAAGCGGGCCGGCAAAGCTCTCGATGTTTCCCATCCACTGCCAGGCGAAGTAAGCCGGGCCGCACAGATACTGTCTGGCTTCAAGGTCGGTGTACCCGATCTTCAGAAGGGCATTGTACCAGATGCCTTCCAGGCCGACTACCTGAAGCGGCATGTTTATTCCGTTCATCGCGAGGAAGTCTATTGTCCACTGCCAGTCTTCCCAAGTCCACCAGGCTGCGGTGTAACTGAACGAGCAATAGTTGAAGAAGGAGCGGTACGGGCCGTTTATCTGGCCTTTGACGGTTTGCGGAAGTGGAAGTCTTCCGGGAAGTTCCACGTGACTTCCGCAGAAAGACAGGTTAACGTTGCAGCACTGCCTAAGATACTGATAGTAGGCGACACAGAGCGCAATTGTGGTATTTCCTTCCAGCAGGATCTTGTCTTTTGAAGTGGAGTATGAATAGTACTCTGGTTCCTGGTTGCTGTCAAGTTTGAGGACAAAGCTTGAAGAATAGCCCGGAGTTACCCTCTCGATAAGTTCATAAACGGCTTTTGTGCCCTTGTCTTTCCATTTAGGTGCGGCACTGGCAACCGTAGAGATGGCAAATGCCGTCACCAGAAGGATTATTTTGAAGCTTTTCATTTTATATCGCGATATAAATTATTCTTGTCTTGCATTAACGAGAGTGTATTTAACCTTGGTTACCAGGCCGTTGTCGAACTCGATCCTAACCTTGAGCATACTTACGGTGTCCTTGCTTTCATCCTGAATCATCTTGGCCAGGTTGAAGATTCTCCAGCAGCTGAAATGTTTCCTGCCGTAGGAGCCCTCAGCCTTCTGCTTGAAGATGGCATTCCCGTTTTCTATGGTCACCGTCAAGGAGGTGTATCTGGTTTTTTCCAGGGCCAACCCTTTGTGCAGGAAGTTATTGTATGTGTATTCTGCCAGTTGGTTCATGTAATGTGGCATAACTGGAAGTGGATTCATATCAGCGTCTGTTTTTTTTAGGAGTGTTGTCAAAAATACCGGTATAGTTGTTTATCAGTTTTCCGTCCTGGTTGTAGACCTTGACGTTGTTCTCGAATCCATAAGGCCTTTTGTCGCTGCCGTGGTAGAAGATACGTATTTCGTAAGAAACCTTACGCCCGTTTTTCTTGGCGTTTATGGCCTTTTTCTCAAGTTCGAGTATTTCTCCGGCGTTGAGGTCCCTTCTTTGGGGAACAAAGTTTATCTGTTCCGCCGGACCGTCAAGTGCCTGGGGGATAAGGTGTCCGCAGTTGTCTCCGGAAACGCCGTCCTTGAATTTTACGGAGTATTTCTGGGAGCTCTGGTTGCGTCCCCTGGATTTAAGGTGCAGATCCGGACAATAAACCCTCTTGATCCTTCCACGATTGTCTGTGTAATAACTGATGTTGTCCACCAGATAAAGGGCAGAAGGGAGATGTACTGAGTTCAGAAGCATGTTCACGTACACTTCCTTTCCGTTTTTAGGCTTTACTCCTGCATCGGCGACAATCATGCTTTCGCTCACAAGCCCGCAGAACTGCCCCCTGTTGTCGAAAGCGGCCAGCCATCTCTGGTTTCTTCCGCTGCGTGGAACTCTGGAAAGCAGTTTCCCGGCCTTGCGCTGGGAATCGGTGTCTGGTCCGCTGCAAAGGGACTGGAGATCGACGAACTTGAACTTTCTGAAATCCACGTTGTAATACTTGTGGTTGCAGGCCTCGTTCCACCAAGAGGTGAGCTTGGGTGATTTTTCCAGCGGATTACCCCGGAAAGGGGTGAATGACGCCAAAGCCAAAGGCAGTATCAGGGCTGCCAACAATGAAAATACTGAAGCTCTTTTCATAACTTCTACAAATTTAGGTAATTTTGCAGAAAATGGCAGAATATGGAAAAAGTCGATTTCTATAAGCTGAGGCGAGTGTTCGGAAAAAGAAGCAACTTTCTGGTACTGGGCATTGCCTTGGTAGTGATGATGATATTCTATCCGGTTGACGGAAAGTTCAGGTATCAGTACAAGAAAGGCTCTCCATGGTTGTACGAGACACTGGTTTCTCCAATAGATTTTCCTTTGCTTAAGACCCAGCAGGAACTTGCCGAAGAAAGGAACCGTGCTGCGGAATCCATGATCCAGTACTTCCGCTCTGATGAGGGGATAAAGAGTCAGGTGCTTACCGATTTCAGCGGCAAATGTCTTTCCGACAGCGTGCCGGCTGCCATTATGGATGCTGTAACCGAGTCTTTGGTAAAGGTTTACAATATGGGAGTCCTGCCGGAAAGGACATTAACGGACAAGACAGTTTTCATCCAGAGGGGTAGAAACGCCCTTCCGGAAATAGAGAAAGACCTCTATACCCCGTCCAAGGCACTGAAGCTTTTGCGCTCTGACCTCAAATACGCTCTTCCTCATATAAATCCGGATTCCCTCATCGATGCTATGGGCATCGCCGAGCTTCTGGTCCCTAATCTGACCTTTGACCAGAACACCACGGAGGAGCTCCATCACAGGGCTGCGGACTATATCTCGCCGACCAAGGGAATGGTTTATGCCGGAGAGCATATTGTTACTGAAGGAGAGACTGTCACTGCGGAGATCGCCGAGATACTGGATTCTTTCAAGGCTGAATACCAGAAGAGTGTGGGTTATTCGGGAAATCTTCTGATGCTCCATCTGGGGCATGCCCTGATCATTATCATACTGCTGATCATGGTGTATGTGGCGGTTTATTTCTCGGATCCGGATGTGCTCAGGCACCAGAACGAATTCAATTTCGTGATCTTCAACCTCTGTTTGAATTTTGTGGTGATAATGCTGGTTAGGAGGATTTCCCCGGAATTCCTCTATCTGGTACCGTTCGCGGTTATCGTACTTTACCTTAGCGCTTTCCTTTACAACAGGGTGGTGCTTCCGGTATATCTTGTATCGATGATGCCGCTGCTTTTGATTTCTGAAAACGGAGTGGAACTGTTTACCATTGCCGCCGCCGCGGGTTGCATCGCGTTCATTTCTTTCTCTTTGTACGAGAGGGGATGGCTTCAGTTCATAAACACGATCTACATATTCATTGTCTGTGCAATTGTCCATATAGGTTTCAAACTCATAGCGGACGGAACCATTTTCCCGCTGGAGAGTATGATTTATCTTTATCTGTTCATAGCCAGCATATTGGTGGTGATAACCTATCCTTTCGTCTTCCTGATGGAGAAGGTGTTCTATATGGTCTCCATTTCTACTCTCAAGGATCTTTCAGACACCGAAAACGTCCTTCTGGAGGAATTGTCGGCCAAGGCTCCCGGAACTTTCCAGCACTCTCTTCAGGTTGCCAACCTGGCTGAAAGGGCAGTTGTTGCAATTGGGGGCAACCCGAGAATAGCCAGGGTCGGCGCCCTTTACCACGATATCGGGAAAATGAGCAACCCTCAGGCATTCATAGAGAATGCGACACCAGGTGTCGATTTGCACAAAGACTTGTCCCCGATGGAAAGCGCACAGCTGATAATCAAGCACGTGGAAGACGGAGTCGTCTTGGCTCAAAAGAACAAGCTTCCGCAGCTTGTACAGGATTTCATACTGTCCCACCACGGCCATTCCATGACCGAGTATTTCTACAATGTTTACTGCAATACGGGCGGAGATCCTCAGAACAAGGCTATGTTTACCTACAAGGGCAACCTGCCTGTGTCCAAGGAAGAGGTAGTGGTTATGATCGCCGATGCTGTCGAGGCTGCTTCCCGTTCCCTGAAGGAATACTCAGAGGAAAGCATTTCCGCCCTGGTAGACAACGTGGTGGCCAAGAGAATCTCCGGAAACCAGCTCATACGTTCAGACATGACCTTCCGTAACCTCAATATCATCAAGGCGGTCATGAAGCGTCAGATCAGGGAAATATATCACGCCAGAATAGCCTATCCGAAGAGAAAGGCCTAGGATAGCCTTCTCCTTCTGGTGAAAACGCCAATCAGCAAGAATGCCGCTGATATCCAGCAGCAGATAATTCCTATGATATCTCCGTACTTTACAAACGGGGTTTCCTCTTTATTCGGATAGACGCTGCCTCTGATGGCGCATTCCTCCCACCATGGTGAAGGCTGGAGAATGTCTCCCCTCTGGTTAACTATAGCGGAAGTACCGGTATTGGCGCTGCGGGCGATATCCCTTCTTGTTTCAATTGCCCTCAGCGATGCGTAGTGCAGGTGCTGGATGTGGCCGCTGGTGTTTTTCCACCAGCCGTCATTGGTGATTATGGTCATAAGATCAGCCCCGTCATCCTTTATGTAATCCCTGAAGAAGTTAGGGAATACGGATTCGTAGCAGACAGCGCTTCCTATTTTGTGGCCGTCATCGGTGACGAAAAGGCCCCTGTAGCTCTGGATTCCGAAGTTTCCGAATCCTCCTCCCAGGTCCAGCCCGAGAAAGCCCAGAACGCTTGTATTTCCAATGTAAGGAACGGTTTCCGCCATTACCACCAGCTTGGATTTGTGATAGAAACTTAGAGAGGAATCCCTCCCTGAGAAAACGGCGGTGTTGAACAGGTCGTACCAGGAATAGGCGCCCATAGGTCTGGCGGAACGTGTCGGCTTGTTCTCAACTCCAGGGTAATTGAGCTGGGTTACGGCTCCGAATATGAAGTTCACGTTGTTTCCAGCAGAAAAACTCCTGATGCTGTCCAGGGTAGGATTGCCCACCGGATAGTTCTCCAATATGTTTCCGGCGGTCCTGGAAGGGTTGAAGAACGTTTCAGGAGCCACTGCCAGGAAGGTCGAGTCAGTCAAGTTGGCTTTGGCAAGGTCTAAGAGGATCTGGTCCTGCTGTCTCTGGGTTTTGCCTCCGAATTTGTCCTGGTAAGGGTCTATGTTCGGCTGAAGAATCACCACTTCCTTTGCGGATGACGGACTGAAGGAGGCAATCTTCTTTCCGTATTCAGCGTATCTTATGTGGGAAAGGACAATCGGGACTGCAATCAGAAGCGTTGCCCCCAGTGCCCACCATCCTGCCTTGCGTCTTTCCGCTATGTTTAGAAGTGTTTTGAAAATCAGACCGTTTGCAAGCAGGATCCAGAATGATCCGGCTGTTGATCCGGTCACCTCGTACCACTGGATATGCTTTATGCTCTGGGCAAAGCTGTTGCCCAGGTTAAGCCAAGGCCAGGTAACCTGCCAGTCCTGGTAAAGATGCTCCCAGGTACACCAAAGGGCGGCAAGGGCAAGGTAAGGGAAGAAACCGGCATATCTTTTCCTGAGGAATCTGAACAGTCGGAAAACAACAGCCATCTGAAGTGAGTTCAGGATTATGGCCGCAACCGTTCCTGCCGGAGTGGCATACCATATCCACCAGGTTGCAACGATGTTCCAAAGAAGGAATCCTGAGTAATAGCACAGGCCAAAATGCCTGATCCCGTTTTCCGTGGCGATTCTTTCAGCTGCAAGCAGCGGAAGGAAGGCTACAAGGCTTACAAGACCGCAATGAGGATAAATGTACGGAACTGCAAGCAAAAGTCCTGATATCAGGCTCAGGATCCAAAGTTTTCCCAGGCTATTTTTTTTCATCACTCAAAAATAGTAAATTTGCGCCTTGTTATGCATAACGAGATGCTGGAAGTTTTCCTTAAGGGACTGATAGTGGGCGTAGGGGCGTCTATTCCTCTTGGCCCTGTGGGAGTCCTATGTATCCAGAAGACCATCAGCAAAGGCCGTTTCGCGGGCTTTTTCACAGGTCTTGGAGCTTCCATCTCGGATACTTTCTACTCTGCCCTTTCCCTTTTGGGCTTGTTTATGGTAGATAGTTTCCTGGACCAGTATAAGGCCTGGGTCCTCCTTTTCGGCGGAATTGTCATAGCCGCCATCGGAATCAGGGTGTACCGCAGCAATCCCGTCAAGCAGATTAAGCAGAAACAGGGGAACGGCAGCAGGATCAAGGACATGCTGGAGTCTCTGGCCATAACCATCACCAATCCTGGATCCATATTCCTGATTTTTGCGATGATGGCAGCGGTCAGGCTGGATGTTTCTGATTATACGCTCGAAACCGCCCCCGGTGCGGTAAGGATTCTCCTTCTGGCCATTTTCCTTGGAACCGCACTTTGGTGGTTCTTCCTGACATCTCTGGTTAGTATATTCCGCAAGAAATTCCGCCTGAAGCAGCTGATCGTGATAAACAAGATTTCAGGAATCGTTATTATTCTGCTGGGCATACTGAGTTTTGGAGAAGGACTCTTCAAACTGATTCTTCAGTATATCATAAAGTAGTGGAGGTGAGCGGAGTCGAACCGCTGTCCAATCAGGCCGCCAACCGGTTTTCTACGTGCGTAGCTCCGGTTTGTTTTTCGTCAGAGAACCCGCCCCGGAGCGGGCATGTCCAATGCTTATCCTTTAAAACTTAGGAGGACTTAAAGGAGTCATCCTCCGCATTCTTCTTTAGATGATACCCCGTATGCCAGATCCAAGAAGACGGAAAACCTGGCGGGATACTCGTCCGAGGCACCTTGTGCCTCAAGGATTAAGCGCCGTCAGCTTAGCCGATTACGCAGCGAGTCTAACATTAGTGTTGCCAATTAATGGCTGAAAGTCATTGATTAACGAGCGCGGCTCCCAACGCTCGGCACGCACCCCGACCAACTGATCTGATGTCAAAACCAGAACACCCCCGGGATAATTGGGAGGCAAATATACAAATTATTCTGAAGCCTCATCAATGAGGTAGAGAAGGTTCTTGAAGACAATTCCGCTGTGATCGCTCAGGCCGACCTCGCAGGTACGGCTGGTGGCATAGCCTTCCGTGCATCCCTCCACCTGTTTTTTCAAGTCTCTGAGGCCCCAGTCATTGAGCTCTGGAGTGAAGAAACCCTTGTCACCGGCAAAACCGCAGCAATTGGTGTCCATAACCTTGACTTTCCTTGCACACTGTTTTGCGATCTCCACGATGGTTGTGTCCACTCCAAGTTTCTTGGATGTGCAGACGGCAAAGACAGCCACGCTTTTATCCAGTTTACGGATGGTAAGGTTAGGCATGAGGTAGAGCTTTGCGAATTCGGCCGGCTCGTATAAAGTGAGTTTGTCTCCGAAATTTGACTTCATCGTGTAAAGGCAAGGCGTCATATCGCAGACGATTGGCAAAGTGCCTCCTTCTGAAGCCTTTGTGAGTTCTTCCAGCAGGTTGTCGCTGAGCATCTTGCCTGCCTTGACAAAGCCCTTGCTGGAGAAGGCCATTCCGCAGCAGAGCTTCTTCAGGTTAGCAGGGTACACCACCTCGTATCCGGCCTTTCGGATAAGTTTGTCCATGAGGCTTGTAAGGCTAAGTGCATCCCTGTATTCCTTGCTGTTACCCATTGAGCGGGTAAGGCAACTCGGGAAGTAAACGACCTTTCCCTTGCTCGGCGATGGAATCCTTGACAAATCGGTTCCTTCCAGGATGGCCTTGGAAATCTTTCGGTTGCCCTTAGGGAAACTAGGATTCCACTTTGGAATAAGTCCGCAGGTACTCCAACGTGCAAACTGTGCCAGGGGTTTCATAACGGACTTGCCTACAGTCCTTCGCATTACATAGGACATGTTCCATGCGGCCCTCATTCCCCAGACGGCCTTGTCCCAGTGGGCTGCCAGGCTGGCCGCCCTGTCTTCCTGCTTAGGAGTGTGGTTTTGGTGGCGGAGTTCCTTAGTGAGTTTTCCGTTATCCACCTTGACCGGGCAGGCTACGGCGCACAGGCTGTCCGTTGCACAAGTCTCATCTCCCAGATACTTGTAATCCTTCTTCATCAGAGCCAGGTCGGCAGGATTCGACCCTGTCTTTTCCAGTCTTGTCATCTCCCTGAAAGACACCACTCTCTGCCTTGGAGAGAAGGTCAGTCCTTCGGATACGCAGTTCTTTTCGCAGAAGCCGCACTCCATGCACCGGTCTATCTCCGGACTTGTCTGTGGACAAGGCTTGAGATTCTTGATATGTGCTTGTGGATCATCGTTGAGGATGACTCCAGGATTAAGGATTCCCTTAGGGTCGATGAGCTGTTTGATCTCTTTCATCAGACCATAAGCCTGCTGTCCCCATTCCAGTTCAACGAACGGGGCCATGTTCCTTCCGGTTCCGTGCTCTGCCTTGAGGGATCCGTCGTACTTGTCAACCACCAAGTGGCATACATCGTCCATGAAATGAGCGTATTTGCTCACTTCTTCAGGGCTTTGGAAATCCTGGTTGAACATGAAGTGGAGGTTTCCGGCAAGTGCGTGACCGAAGATTACGGCATCGGAGTAGCCGTCTTTGTCGAACAGTTCCCTGAGGTCTGTAACTGCCTCTGCAAGGCGGGGAACTTCAAAGCAAATGTCTTCTATGATGGCAGTTGTCCCGGCCTTTCTCATGCCGGCAACTGTCGGAAGGCATTCTTTCCTGACTTTCCAGAGAGTTGCCCTTTCCTTGTCATCCATAGTAAATGAGAAAGGAAGAACGGTCTCGAAAGGAGAGAGGGCCTCGGTGATTCTCTTCACCTTTCCCTGGAGGGATGGCTTGTCCTCTTCCGTGATTTCAACCAGCAAGCCGCAGGCTCCGTCCGGCAGAGTCTTCAGGTATGCAGGAACCCCGTCCGCGTTTTCTACGCTTCGGATGGAGGACCTGTCTATCAGTTCCACTGCACTGACGGGCATCTGCTTGAGGACCTGGACAGCGCTGCAGGCTTCCCGGATTGTAGGGAAAATCACCAGTGCCAGTGCCTTGAACTTATTGTCGTCCACCGTGTTGTAGGTAATGGAAGAAATGAAGGCAAGTGTACCTTCGCTACCTATGATCAGGTGCTTTAGTATGTCTATTCCATCCTTGTAATCCACAAAGGCGTTAAGGCTGTAGCCCGTCGTATTCTTGATCTTGTATTTACGTTCGATCCTTTCCTTCAGAACAGGATCAGCTTCGATTCTCTTGGCGATATCCTCCAGTCCTTTAACTATATGTGAATGAGTCTTCCTGAAACGTGTGACAGAAGAAATGTCCGCTGTATCCAGGTCGGTTCCGTCCGGGAGGATGATATTTATGTCTGCGATGGTCTTGTAGGAATTCTGGCTTGTTCCGCAGCACATTCCGCTGGCGTTGTTGGCTGCTATACCTCCGATCATCGCCGAGTCAATGGATGCCGGGTCCGGTCCGATCTTTTTCCCGAAACGGGTCAAAAGGCGGTTTGCCATAGCACCTCTTATGCCCGGAGCGAGACGTATCTGCTCTCCCCTTACGGAAATGCTGTAGTTCCTGAAGCCGTGAGTGCATATGATCAGCACGGAGTCTGAAATAGACTGGCCGCTCAGCGATGTTCCTGCTGCCCTGAAGGTTACAGGGATATCCATCTTGTGGGCTTCCATCAGTATCTGCCTTACTTCAGGAGACGAATTAGCCCTTACCACCAGCTTAGGCACCAGACGGTAGAAAGACGCGTCTGTACCGAATGCCAAAGTTGTAAGCGGATCGTGGAACATCCTTTCCTTTGGGATGAACGCTTTTAGCTTTTCGTAAAATTCCTTGTACTTTCCGGTTAGCATATCTTATTGTTTTTGTTTCAGGATATCGTTAAGTTTTTCTGTTGAGGTGCCTTTGAAGATGACGGTTCCGTCCCGGTCTATGACCAGAATCAGCGGAACTGCTTCTATATAATAAATCTTTCCTAGTTCAGACTGTTTTCCCCTTGTGTAAAGTTGTCTGAATTCCAGATTGTTGGAAAAGACAAACTTTCTAAACTCCGTAGTATTTCCTCCAGCGAACACACCGGTGAAGGAAATTCTCTTCCCATATTTCTTCCATGAGCTGATTATCTGGGGCAGGGACTCCTTGCATACTTCGCAGCCTGTGCGGTAAAAATACAGCACCTTTATCTTCCCGTCATCAGGCAGCAGGTCTGCCGGATTGTCTGCTATATCGTAAAGGGTGATATTTTCCGCAATGCTTCCAGGGGCATTCATACTGTCAGCCTTCAGAATACTTGCCACACTGGATGTAAACACCGTATCTTCCCATAGGTCAGGCTTGTTCATCACATACTCCTTTCCAAGATACAGGGCTGTCCTGGTATTCGGGAGGTAGTTGGAAAAGAAAAGATAGGTGAAAGCTTGTCTCATAAGGCGGGAAAAAGACTTCGAAGTTTTTACGCCCTCATAAATCTTGTCAACTGCATCTTTCCTAGCTTCCAAATCCAATACAGCATCAGGAGACAGCTCCTCGGAAGGGAAAATCTGGGACAGGTAATCATAAGCCTTGTTGTCTTCCGCGGCTTGCTCAGTCAGCATTTCTTTGAGGGTAGGGGTGAGGATGCCTCTTCCCCTTATCCTCAGGCTCTCGTCCAGGAGAAAGATCTTTGGAGTGCTAACAATTCCATAATCTACAGGGAAATTGCTCTGTCTGTCAAGATCGGCAAGATGGATCCAGTTGATATATGGATTATCGGTTTGGAAATTCTTGCGGATATAATCCTTCCATGCTGAGGCATCAGTCCCGGTATATATGGCAGCGATGCTAAGCGGGAATTCGTGCCAGGAATCAATCAATGAAACAAGCCTTGGAGTTTCAACCTTACAGTGGGAGCAATCGTCAGAATAGAAATATATTATGGAGTGGTCTCCCATCAGTTCCCGGATACTCCTCTCCACTCCCGAGCTATCCTTCAGCCTTAGATCCGGAGCCTTTGCACCGACCAAAGTACCTTTGTTAACGGTAACGAACCAGGCGGCTTCAGCCTTGTCCTTCACAGAAACAGCATCGTTGCCGAGTATGTATTTCTCGGCCGCATAGACAGCGCTTCCCTCACATCCCATCACAACGGAAGAAGAATACCTTTTGAAACACTCCATTGCCGTGGCAGCTCTCATCTCAGGGTCTGTCAGGTAGCGGTTTTCCATAAGATAGTCTATGGCCATGTTCCTGATACTTTCTTTGGAAAGCTTGAACTTGTCTAGGAAAATATCTATGTATTTTTTCCCGAAGTCTGTGTAATAAAGCCTCTCGTCCGCGATGTCCGATAACTGGCTGTTGTCACTTGAAGACAGAGACTTGCACAAGAATTTCAGGTAGATTTCCACGAGACTGCCGCTCGCCAGTTTCTGAGCCTGGAGCAACAGGCCATTATATGTGGCTGGCTGATTGTCTGCCTGAAGAAAGATTTCATTCTCCCTTCCTCTTTTTCTTGAGCTGCTGTTTTTCCAGGCGTCCTGCCGAAATGAGAAGGTTTCCTTGAAATCTCCGCCATCCACTGGAGAATAAAGGAAGCCTAGCAGTTTTTCATCATTACTTGTCACGTAATATTGACCGGCCGTGAAGAGACTGCTGTGCTTGACGCTGATTTGGGATGGGAACACAAGTCCGGCAAAAACCGCCTTCATCTTTTTGCTTACGGTTGCCGAATCTATTACAGTTCCTCCAGGATTATCCCAATTAGCCTTCTTCAGGTAGAGGCGGTTTCCTGGAACTATACCGTTTCCGTATCCGTTTAGATTGACTGTGACCTTGTATGTTCCAGATGGGGTCTGGGAGAAGGCCGTAAGGCAGGAAAGAACCAGGCATAGGGCTGCAATGGCCAGTCCTTTAAGTGAATAAGCCGATGTGTTTTTCTTGTCTGGCACTATTTCTTAAGTTCTTTCTTGGCCTTGATGTATTTCTTTATGTCAACTCCGGTGGGCATGAAAGGAGTGGCGTCGCCGTTGTGGATGAGAAGGTCTCTGACAACGGTGGAGGAGATGAAGGAGTATTCATGGCTGGCCTGGACGTAAACGGTGACCACATCCGGGTCGAGCACCCTGTTGGCCTGGGCTATAACGCCTTCAAACTCAAAGTCTGTGGTGGTTCTCAAGCCTCTGACTATGAAGTTAACGCCGAGCTTGTGGCAGAGATCGATGGTCAGTTGCTTGTAGCAGCACACGTCCACTCTCTCTCCGTAAGGCTTTATGGCGTCCTTGATAATCTTGATCCTGATGTCCACAGGAAAGAAACCGGTTGTCTTGTTGCTGTTGTATCCGACTGCAACTATCACTTTGTCAAATAGTTTCAGAGCTGAATCCAAAACATCCAGATGGCCGGCGGTAAAAGGATCGAACGATCCCGGGAATATTGCTGTACGCATGTCTTTTTCTCTTTTACACTTAACAAAATGTAAATTTAAGAAAAAGTAACGGGATTGCCTACAGTCTCCAGTCTATAGGGGAGAGGCCGCGGCTCTGAAGAAAAACATTGCACTTGGAGAAGTGGCGGCAGCCGAAGAAAGCTCCTCCTGCAAGCGGAGAAGGATGAGCGGCTTCCAGTACAAGATGCTTTGAGGTGTCGATGAGAGCTTTTTTGCTTCTGGCAAAATTGCCCCACAGCATAAAGACTACTCCTTCCTTATTGTCTGATATAGCTTTGATTACGCTGTCTGTGAAAGTTGTCCAGCCAATTTTGCTGTGAGAAGCGGCGGTGTAGGCTCTGACCGTGAGGATGGCGTTCAGGAGGAATACTCCCTGCTTTGCCCAGCCGGTAAGGTTTCCGTTTTTCCCCTGCATCGAGATTCCCAGGTCGGACTCTATTTCCTTGTAGATATTCTTCAGCGATGGGGGAAGGGCCACTCCGTCAGGAACGGAAAAGCTCAGGCCGTGAGCCTGCCCGGGATTATGGTATGGGTCCTGGCCCAATATCACAACCTTTACATCGTTGAAAGGTGTAAGGGCGAATGCATTGAAAATCAAAGATCCCGGAGGGTAGATCACCGCTCCGGAATCTTTCTCTTTATGCAGATAAGCTGCAAGGTCCCTGAAATAAGGCTTGTTGAACTCATCGCTGAGCACTCTCTTCCACTGCTCTTCTATCTTTACGTCCATCACTTCTGGAAAATGAAGTTTATAACCTCGTCTATCTTTTTGACATACTTGAACTTGAGGCCTTTAATGTATATAGGCTTTATCTCGGCGATGTCTTTGCGGTTTTCCTCGCTGAGGACGATGGTTGTAACGCCCGCTCTCTTGGCTGCCAGGATCTTCTCCTTTATTCCGCCAACAGGAAGGACTTTACCGCGGAGCGTCATCTCTCCGGTCATCGCGATCTTGCTCTTGACCTTCTTCCCCATCAGGGCGGATGCCATGGCGCTTACCATAGTGATACCGGCTGACGGGCCGTCCTTAGGTATGGCACCCTCCGGAACATGGACGTGGAGATCGTATTTCTTCAGCTGCTGGGAGGTCATTCCCAGAATCTTAGGATTAGCTTTCAGCCACTGGTAGGCGATGGTGGCGCTTTCCTTCATAACGTCTCCAAGGTTACCGGTAGTGGAAAGCATACCCTTGCCTTCGCTGCGGATACATTCCACAAATAGGATTTCCCCGCCCATTTCAGTCCATGCCAGACCGGTAACAACACCAGGAGCCTCATTGTCTTTCTGGAGGTCGTGCTGGTTGGTCGGAAGTCCGAGTATTTCCTTGACGTCCTTGGCATCTATCTTCTCTGGAACTTTCTCGTCCATAGCCACTTTCATTGCCTGATGGCGGGCAATCTTGGCTATCTGCTTGTCCAGCTGCCTTACCCCGCTCTCGCGCGTGTATTCGTCTATGATTTCGTTGATGGCATCTTCCGTCAGGGCAAGCTGTCCGTCCTTAAGTCCGTGCTCTTTCATCTGCTTTGGAACGAGGTATCCGGTTGCGATATGGAATTTCTCCTCTGCCAGATAGCCGGAAAGCGGAATCATTTCCATCCTGTCCTTGAGGGCGGCCTGGATTGTGGACGTGTTGTTCGCCGTGGTTATGAACAGTACCCTTGAAAGGTCGTAATCTATGTCCAGGTAATTGTCGTGGAATGTTGTGTTTTGCTCAGGGTCAAGCACTTCCAGAAGGGCGGACGAAGGGTCTCCGTGATAGTCGTTGGAAACCTTGTCTATCTCGTCCAGCACGATTACCGGATTGGATGATCCGGCACGGTTGATGGCCTGCATTATCCTTCCGGCCATAGCTCCGATGTAGGTCTTGCGATGTCCCCTGATTTCGGACTCGTCGTGGAGTCCTCCGAGAGAAATCCTCTGGTATTTTCTGCCAAGAGCCCTTGCAATGGATTTTCCCAGGGAAGTCTTACCTGTGCCTGGAGGGCCGTAGAGGCAGATGATAGGGGATTTCATGTTTCCCCTAAGCTTCAGGACTGCAAGGAATTCCACAATCCTCTCCTTTATCTTTTCCAGCCCGTAGTGGTCTTCATCAAGAACCTGCTGCGCATGCTTGAGATCCAGGTTGTCCTTGGTGGTTTCGTTCCAAGGCAGGCCGACCAGAAACTCAAGGTAGTTAAGTTCCACGTTATAGTCAGGAGTGTTGGGATTCATTTTCTCCAGACGGCCTATGCAGCGGTCGAATTCCTTCTTGGCATATTCCGGCCAGTCTTTCTTTGCCGCCTTCTTGGCAAGTTCGGAAACATCCTTTGAGTTTCCGCTCATTCCGAGCTCTTCCTGTATGGTTTTCAGCTGGTTGTTAAGGTAATACTCCCTCTGCTGCTGGTCCATCTCGCTTTTTACCTTCTGCTGGATGTCGTCCTTGATCTTCAGGATTTCAATCTGCTTGCTGAGTACGGCCAGAAGCTTGTAGGCTCTCTGCTTTATGTCGCTCTCCATCAGCAGCTTGATCTTGTCTGCCACAACCTCGTTGTCCAGGGTGCTGGCGATAAAGTTGGTAAGGAACTCGAAGGAATCTATGTTTTTTATCGCGAACTCGCTTTCAGCCGCAAATGAAGATGAATACTTGACTATCCTCAATGCTGATTCCTTGATGGAATCTGAAAGGGCCTTGATATCCTTGTCGTCCTTTGCCGGAAAGATATCCGCAAGATTCTCTATTATACCGATTATGTACGGCTCTTCCGCGATTATGCTCTCGATGCGGAAACGGCGGATTCCCTGAAGAACCGCGGTAAGCGCTCCGTCTGGCATCTCGATGAGTTTCAATATCTTGGCACTACATCCTATTTCATACAAATCTGCCAGGCGAGGATCGTCCTTGTGAACGTCTATCTGGGTTGCGGTACCGATGACCCTGGTTGTCTTGTAGAGTGCCCTCACAAGCTTGACGGACTTGTCTCTTCCGATGGTAACCGGAAGGATCGTGCCAGGGAACAGAACGGAATCCCTCATCGCCAGAATAGGGAGGGTTTGCGGAACTTCTATCTTGTCTGTCTTTGCATTTGCTTCTATACTCATGACGGGGAGAATGTTGATGTCTCCTCCCTCGATCTGGTTAAGCATTTCCTCTAAAAATTTCATACGGTCTCCTTTCTCTTTCTATTGTCTGCCGCCTGTGTCAAATTGTCAGTATTCCCCTTCCCCGGAGTGTTTTCTTCCGGGAAAAGCCTTGCGCAGAGGCATCCGTTTATACGGTATGTCAATCATTGTGCCAAAGGGCAAATTGACAGAAATGGCAGAAAAATCACCGGTTTTTACCGAAAATGTGCCCTAAAAGGCTCTCTTTTAAACATTTTTTCAGAAATCTTTTTGCTGGAATCAAAAAAAAATCTATTTTTGCGCCACAAATATTCACCAATTTTAAGTATTTAGAATTATGACTAAATCAGACATTATCAACGAGGTTGCTAAGCAGACTGGCTTAGAGAAAGTAACCGTAGCTCGCGTAGTCGAGGGTTTCATGGCAGCCGTTAAGGGTTTCCTTGCAAAGGGTAAGAACGTTTATCTTCGCGGTTTTGGCTCATTCGTAATCAAGAAGAGAGCAAAGAAGACTGCAAGAAACATTTCTAAGAACACTACAATGGTTATCCCTGCTCACAACATTCCTGCTTTCAAGCCTGCAAAGGTTTTCATGAGCGGTGTAAAGGGAGGTAGAAAATAATTATTATGCCTAGCGGAAAGAAAAGAAAAGGACACAAGATGGCCACTCACAAGCGCAAGAAGCGTCTGCGTAAGAACAGACACAAGAAGCGCAAATAAGGCATCTTGATTTGTTGATAATCTAAGGCAGGGCCCTGCTCTGCTTTAGATTATTTTTTTTGAGATGGAGAAGGATTTGATTATCGATGTAAGCCCTGCGCAGGTGACAATCGCCCTGCTTGAGGACCATCGCCTGATGGAAATCAACAAGGAGCAGAATACCTCGGCGCAGAGCATCGGTGTCGGAGACGTCTATCTGGGAAAAGTCAAGAAAGTTATGCCGGCCCTCAACGCCGCTTTCGTGGATATCGGGGACAACAAGGACGCTTTCATCCATTATTTGGATCTTGGCCTGAATTTCAAGGCATTTGACTATTTCACAAGACAGATCAACACCCAGAAGGATCTTCAGACCTTCTACTCCAAAGTGAGGATCGGTCCGATACTCGAGAAAGAGGGGAGGATCGACGAAGTGCTCTCGCCGGGCCAGCAGATTGTCGTACAGATAGTCAAGGAGCCTATATCTACCAAGGGCTCGAGGCTTACGGCGGAAATTTCCATAGCAGGAAGAAATATCGTCCTGCTTCCTTTTGCAGATAAGGTAAGCATATCGCAGAAGATCTCCTCCAAGGAGGAGAAGAGGCGTCTGGAGCGCCTGGTGCAGAGTATTCTGCCCAAGAATTACGGAGCTATCATCAGAACTGCCGCTGAAGGGAAAAAGGCAGCCGTTCTGGATGCAGAGCTCAGTTCATTGATAGAAAAATGGGAAGGAGGGTGCCGCAAGCTGCAGACTAGCCGTCCGCCGCAACTCCTTTTCACAGAGAACAGCAAGACCACGACAATCCTCAGAGACCTTCTGAACGACTCGTTCTCTTCCATAGAGGTTAACGATGAGTCAACCTTCTATGAAATAAGAGACTATATCAGAACCATCGCTCCCGAGAAAGAGAAGATCGTCAAGCTCTACAAGGGAGAAATGCCTATACTTGACTATTTCGATATCACCAGGCAGATCAAGGGTTCGTTCGGAAAGGTGGTTCCCCTTAAGAAGGGCGCGTACCTGATCATAGAACACACTGAGGCATTGAATGTTGTAGATGTCAATAGCGGAACCCGCGTAAAGAAGGGCGTTGAGCAGGAGGACAATACCTTCGAGGTCAATATGCACGCCGCGGATGAAATTGCCCGTCAGATGAGGCTCAGGGACCTGGGCGGAATCGTCATAATAGACTTCATCGATATGGACAACGCAGACAACCGCACCAAACTCTACAAGCATATGCAGGAGCTGATGCAGGGCGACAGGGCCAAGCATAATATATTGCCTCTGACCAAGTTCGGCCTAATGCAGATTACCCGCCAGAGGGTCCGTCCGGCAACTGAAATCAAGGTTAACGAGACTTGTCCAATGTGCCACGGCACGGGCGAGATCGCTCCTAGCCTGATAGCCGACGAGGCTCTTGAAAGACAGCTGGCGTATTACACCAAGGAAAGGAAGATTTTCTCTTTCATCCTTACGCTGAATCCTCTGTTCGAAGCTTATCTTACAAAACGCAAAGGACTGTTCCACAGTATCATAAAGGACTGGTGCAGGAAATATTCCTGCTCTATCAGGACCAAGACAGATACTGATCTTCCGCTTCTGGACGCTCACTGGAGCGACCGTAGCGGCAATCCTTTGGACCAGGAGTAGAATTTCTCGGCGATTAAGGTTGATGCGGCCTCTAGAACAAAGAGCGCCGCATCTTCTTTTCTATGTCCTTTAAAGCCAGATTCCCTATGCTGCCGATATGGGTATGGTGAAGTGCTCCGACATTCATCTTTTCCTCCGGGAAATCAAAGGTTTTCTCAGCGACTTCTCCAGCAACTTCCCTATATGCCTGACGGAAAGGCTGTCCGGCAAGTACTCTTTGGTTCACTTCCTCCACGGTGAATATCGGCTTGTAAAGAGGATTGGTGAAGATATCCTTTGATACCTTGATGTTTTCAACCATGATGGCTGCCATCTGGAGGCAGTCGTGGGTCTTTTCAAGTGCTGGCATGATGACTTCCTTAAGCAACTGGAAATCCCTGTGATAGCCGTGCGGAAGATTTGTGGTCAGTATGGCTGTCTGACCGTAGCAGGAAGAAATCAGGTTGCAGTTTCCCCTTATCATTTCCCATACGTCAGGATTCTTCTTGTGAGGCATTATGCTGCTTCCCGTTGTAAGGCTGTCCGGAAAACTGATGAAGGAGAAGTTCGGGCAGGAAAACAGGCAGCAGTCCTGGGCCAGTTTGTTTAGAGTACCTGCTATCTGGCCGATGGCCGCAGCTATGGCCCTTTCTGTTTTACCCCTTCCCATCTGTGCTGCTATAGAGTTGAAACTCAGAGTGCTGAATCCGAGCAGCTTGGTCGTGAGATCTCTGTCCAAAGGAAAGGAATTGCCATATCCGGCAGCACTTCCCAGAGGGTTCTGGTCCGCGATTTTGTATGCCGCTCCAAGCATAATCATATCGTCAGCGAGGCTTTCCGCATATGCTCCAAGCCAAAGCCCGAAGGATGAAGGCATGGCACATTGGAAATGAGTGTATCCTGGCATCAGGACATCCTTGTATTTTCTGCTTTGCCTGATAAGAAGCTTGAATAGATGCATCACTTCGTCTCTTATCTTCTGGCATTCATCCTTGAAGAAAAGCTTCAGGTCCACGGCGACCTGGTCGTTGCGGCTCCTGCCGGAATGTATTTTCTTGCCGATATCTCCAAGTTTCTCTGTAAGAAGCAGTTCTACCTGAGAGTGGATATCTTCCACTCCTTCCTCCAGGTGGAATTTCCCGTTTTCCACATCGGATAGTATAGCGTCGAGGGCATCGCTGAGCTTAAGATAATCGTCAGATGGCAAAAGGCCGATTTTCTCCAGCATAGCCAGGTGGGCTTTGCTTCCAATTATGTCATATTTTGCAAGTCTGAGGTCAAGTTCCCTGTCTTTTCCAACGGTGAACCGTTCCGCCTTTTCTTCAAATCTGAAGCCTTTGTCCCAAAGTGTAGCCATTATAGTTTTGTTTGTAGATGTTTTATAATCAATGAATAACCCTTTATGCCACTGGAGATTTCACTTTTGGTTATATACTCTCCGCTTTTATGGCTCCGGGAACTGTCTCCCGGGCCGATCTTTACGGCAGGAATTGGAAGTCGGGCCCAGTCTGATGAAGTGGGGGATACAAATGCTTCCAGCCCAAGCTCCTGTACGGTATTCCAAAGCGGGCATCCTTTCCGGGTGACACAGCATTTGTGATTAAGATTCCTTGCCCTGAGTTCGCCGGAAACTTTGGCAGATAGCATATTCAGGATTTCCAGCGGGGTGTACTTTTCGTTGAACCTTATATCCACGACATAAGTGCAGATATCCGGTACAATGTTGTGAGCGGAGCCTGCATTTATCTGTGTGACAGAAAGATGAGTTTGCCCTACAATATCGGATCTTCTCCTGAAGGTGAATTTTTTCAAGGTTTCTATGTCCTTTATGGCATTGTAGACTGCGTTGTCCTGCACCGGGTATGCGGCGTGAGAGAGGGTACCATGGACTATGGCGTCAAGAACCAGGAGACCCTTTTCTCCGACAGCCGCTTTCATTCCGGTTGGTTCTCCAACCAGGGCGTAATCCGGCATGGGGATAACTTTCTGTTGTCCAATGTATTCCAACACGCTTGGAAGTCCTCCTCCGCCTCCGTTCTCCTCTTCTGCCGTCAGAGCCAGCAGAAGACCGCATCCGTCTTTATCCTTTGCCCTGAGGATGAATGCTTCCAGCATGCAGACAACACTGCCACCGTCATCGTTGGTTCCCAGTCCGTAAAGCTTTTCTCCTTTCCAAACGGCCGGGGATTGAGGATGTCCGGACGGCTTGACCGTATCGATGTGTGCGCACAGGAGCAATGTTTTCTTTCTTTCGGAGGGATGGTACAGGAGTATATTGTTCTTCACGCTGACCATTATGACCTTTCCCTCCAGCCCCTCGTCTTTAAGGTAAGAACGGATTTTCTCTCTCAAAAAGGCGCTCCTGGCTTCCTCCCTAGTGGAGGGAGCTGGGATGGAAATCATTTCTTCCAGCAAGGATAATGCTCTGTTAACCAGTTTGTTATTTTTCATTTGAGGCTTTGTCGCTGAGGCTGTAATAAATCTTGAGAGGATTCGCCAGCACCCTTGTGAATCCGATGACGTCCTGGGCCGTGAAAGACTTGTTGTCTTCTCCGTATGCTCCGAATTCCGGATTCATCAGATCGTACGGACTCTTGCATCCGAGTATCTGGAAACAATAAGGCCTGAGTCTTATGAAGACCGTACCGGTAACGTTTTTCTGGGTACTTTCCAGGAAAGCCTCCATATCCCTTGCCGTGGGGTCCAGATATTGGGCCTCATGCATAAGCTGCCCGTAATATGCTGATATATGGTCTTTCCAGTTGAGCTGTCCTTTCACCAGAACGTGCTTTTCCAGAAGGTGATGAGCCTTTATTATGACCAGCGGTGCTGCCGCTTCGAAACCAACCCTTCCCTTGATGCCGATTATAGTGTCTCCCGTATGTATATCCCTTCCAATGCCGTAAGCGTTTGCAATGGCGGCTATATTGCGGATCGCTTCAACGGGGCTCATCTTGACGGAGTCTACCCCGACAGGTTCTCCTTTGAGGAAATCTATGCTGATAATCTTTTCTTTTTTCTCGGTAACATGGTGGGGATAAGCTTCTTCCGGCAGCCATCCGTCAGAATGGAGAGTTTCCTGTCCGCCTATGCTCGTTCCCCAGATTCCCTGGTTTATGGAGTATTTGCTTTTCTTCCAGGAGAAATTGAATCCCTTGCTTTTCAGGTAGTCGATCTCGAATTTTCTCTGGAAGTTGTTGTCCCTGACCGGAGCCACGATTTTAATGTCCGGTGCCAGCACGTCGAAAACCAGGTCAAAACGGACCTGGTCATTTCCGGCTCCGGTACTTCCGTGGGCTACGAAAGAAGCTTTTTTCTTTTTCGCGATCCGCAGGACCTCAAGTCCCTGAAAGATTCTCTCGCTGCTGACGCTAAGCGGATATGTGGCGTTTTTGAGGACATTCCCGAAAATCAGGTATTTTATACCTTTATTATAATAGAGTTCAACGATGTTGGAGCAGGTATGGCTTTTGGCGCCCAGCTCCATTGCCCTTTTGCGGATTTCCTCTTCCTCCCCGGAAGAAAATCCTCCGGTGTTTACGAATGCGGTATGAACTTCATAACCCTGTTCCTTTAGCCAAGGGATGCAGAAAGATGTATCCAGACCTCCGCTGAATGCCAGTACAATTTTCTTTTTCATATTTTCTGTTGTTTTTGTTGTTTCTTTTCATCTGCCGGATCGTAAAGCAAGGCGGTGCACAGGCATATCTTGCAGTCGTTCCTTTGAAGTATGTCATAGTTGGGACATCCATAGCAGCCTTCCCAGAATTCATTTTCCGATGTCAGCTCCGAAAAGGAGACAGGCTTGAATCCTAACTCGGTATTTATCTTCATTACAGCAAGTTGCGTGGTGATGCTGAATATCTTTGCATAAGGATACATTTCTCTGGAGAGCTCGAATATCCGTTTCTTTATGCGTCTGGCAAGTCCGCTTCTGCGGTAGGGAGCCGCAACTATCAACCCCGAGTTTGCCACAAACTTGGTATGGCTCCAAGTCTCTATGTATGAGAACCCTGCAATCGTCCCATCCTCATCAAGGGCGATTATTGCCTTGTGGTTTTCCATCTTGTCCTTGATGTACTCCGGGGTTCTTATTGCAAGAACGGTCCCTCTTTCCTTCGAAGACCCCTCCATCATTTCAACGATTTTTTCCGCATACTTGAAATGGCTCTGGTCAGCTACTGCGATATTGACTTTCATTTTTTTATAATATGTGATTGTATAATGGTCCTATCGTATGAAATAGACTGTAATCTAAAAGATTATAGCTATAAAGAAATATGAGCGAATTGTTGCTCTGAAAGAAAGCACCTCTGGTAGGGCACTGGATTCAGTGACCTTGACCGGGTGCTCAAGATCGGACTCTTAGAAAATTTCTAACAGAATGAAATATGAAAATTTTTTCTGTCACGATGCAAAAGTATAAAAATATCTTTTAATGCGCTATAATGAGGATTATTTTTGCATAAAAAGTGTAAGTTTTATCTTTTGAACAAATTTTTTTGAAATTTTTTTGCAAAAAGATTTGGAGGAAAGAAAAAAGTGTTTACCTTTGCAGCCCGTTTCGCTCAAGAAATGTGCGGAACGAGTTCATTGAAATCCTGAAGACAAGCAGCAAACCTTTAAAGGTTTTCCAAAATTTACAAGGAAAAAGAGCGTCAGATTCTTTTGAGAATCGAGCGGGAACAGACTTAGAAAATTATAACATTATACAATGAAGAGTTTGATCCTGGCTCAGGATGAAC
>JAEEGH010001747.1_pt1 | contig 61351 bp, 52 predicted proteins | sample 9134181 | NCBI WGS metagenome assembly JAEEGH01 (sample SAMN16246544, study PRJNA631951) | gut metagenome | biome: gut microbiome; feature: rumen; material: DP-attached | host: Bos | place: Iran: Karaj | collected 2018-10
AGGTTCCAGTGGCATTACGAGGTGAACCACGGGGTGTTCACCGTGATGAAGAGCATGCCCAACTACCCCGAGGCCATTGTCTTTGGCGATTCTTCCATTGTGCCTATAGGCGAGTGGGCGCACCTGGCGCTGGTCTCCCAGGGTGGCGTCGTGACCATGTACGTGAACGGCGAACAGGTGGGCGAGTCCCAGGAATTTACGCCCAACGACCTATCGCGCCCGGTGCCGCTGCGCGTTGGCGGCAACGAGGTGGACACCGAAACCTGGAACGGCGCCCTGGACGAGGTCCGCATCGAGACGGTGGCTCGAAGTGCCGAGTGGGTCAAGACCGCTTACGAGGCTGGCAAGAGTTTTGCGGAGTAGCGCCCTGGATTATTCTCCCTTGCGTGGTACAAAAAACAGCACCCGAGGTTCGGGTGCTTAAATTTTTGCCAAGGGGCGCCGTTACACGCCCCAAGTTAATGGCGATTACGGACGCCTCGTTTCACTACGGTGTCTATGACCGAGCCGAAGCATTACTCATACTTGATAACGCCGGCCGGGCAAGAGTCAGCGGCGTCCTTGATTTCGCTTTCGTAAGCGGAATAGTCGACACCTTCCTTGACCTGCATCTTTTCGGGAACGCTGAACACTGCATCGCAAGTTGCTTCGCAAGCACCGCAGGAGACGCATTCGTCGTTAGATTCATCGAGCCAAACTTTTGTAATAGCCATAATTTACCTCTTGTGTCTTTGGTTTGTGATTAGTCTAAAGATATAAAAAAATGGTGCTGTAAAGGGGAAAATTCTGTAATGGGGTGGATTTTTTCTAAATTTGCGGGCGGAAATTCACCGTCTTTTAAGGCGAACAAATCGAGAGGACAGCACCTGCGATGAAAAAAGTGGTTGTAAAAATTGGTGGCAGCCTGGCAATCGACGAAGCCAAGCTGGCTGATTTTGTGTCGGCAGTCTCTAGCCTCCCCGGTAGTGGCTGTCAGGTGGCCGTGGTTCACGGCGGCGGCAAGGACATCAACGAGAATATCGCCTTGCTCAAGGAACAACCGACATTCATCGACGGTCTCCGAGTCACGACCCCGGGCATCATGAAGATGGTCGAGATGACCCTCTCGGGCCACGTGAACAAGAAGCTCGTGCGCATGTTGCTGAACAACAACTGCAACGCCATCGGTATTTCCGGCGTGGACGGCAACCTGTTCCAGGTCGTCAAGAAGCAGGGCAAGGTGGACCTTGGCCTGGTGGGCGAAATCAAGCAGGTCAATCCGAAGATCGTGGCCGACCTGTGGTCTGCCGGTTGGACTCCGGTGGTAAGCCCGATTTCCATCGGTGACGGCATGAGCTGGAACGTGAACGCCGATACGGCCGCAAGCGAACTGGCTGTGGCGCTCGAGGCCGACCAGTTTGTGCTGGTAAGCGACGTGCCGGGCGTGATGGACGAAAACAAGAATGTAATTCCCGAACTGAGCGAAGCGGACGCCGAAAAGCTGATCGAAGCTGGCGTCATCTCCGGCGGTATGATTCCCAAAGTCCGCGAGAGTTTCAAGTCGATCCGACGAGGACTCAAGAGCATCCACATCGTGGGTTGGAAGGACGCGGAACACTTTGGCAAACAAATTAATGGAGATTTAAACTATGGCACAATCTTGCGCTAACCTGCTCGAACAGGACAAACAGATTATCGCGCCGCTCTACGGCAAGGCTGACATCAACTTCGTGAAGGGTGAAGGCTCTTACCTCTTTGATGACCAGGGCAACAAGTACCTGGACTTCGTAGCTGGCATCGCCGTGAACGCGCTCGGTCACCAGAACCAGGCCATCAAGGATGCGGTGGTGGATCAGATGAACCACTTCAACCACATCAGCAACCTTTACCCGAACTACCCGCAGATCGAACTCGGCAAGGCCCTCCTTGAAATCACCAAGTTCGACAAGGCATTCTTCTGCAACTCCGGTACCGAAGCCAACGAAGGTGCCATCAAGTTTGCACGTAAGTACTTCGACCGGAAGGGCGAAAAGAATCGTCAGAAGATCGTGACCTTCATTAACAGCTTCCACGGCCGTACTTTCGCCGCACTCTCTGCAACGGGTCAGCCTGCTATCCGCGAAGGCTTCGGTTCCATGCCGGGTGACTTCGTGCATGTCACTTGGAATGACTGCGCTGCATTGAAGGCTGAAGTCAACAAGGACACTTGCGCTATCATGCTCGAAAGCCTCGCTGCCGAAGGCGGCGTGATGACGCTTTCTGCCGAAATGGTCGAGACCATCAATAGCTTGCAGAAGGAATTCGGTTGCCTCGTGATTGTCGACGAAGTGCAGGCTGGCGTGGGCCGTCTCGGAACCTTCCTCGGTTTCGAAAAGTACGGCCTGAATCCGGACCTCGTAACGCTAGCCAAGGGTATCGGTGGCGGTCTCCCGCTCGGTGCGGTTCTCCTGCGTCAGCATATTGCCGACCAGCTCAAGGCCGGCGACCATGGCACGACTTTCGGCGGTAACCCGATTGCATGCGCCGCAGGTCTCGCTGTCGTGAAGCAGATTCCTGGCCTCCTCAAGAATGTGGCTGAACGTTCCGCCCAGATTAAGGCTGGCCTCAAGGCTCTTACCGAAAAGTATGCATTTGCCAAGGAAATCCGCGGCGAAGGCTTGATTCTCGGTGTGGCCCTCGACGAATCGATGCCGGTTGGCAACATCATCGCTGCTGCCCGCGCTGAAAAGCTCATGGTCTTGAGTGCCAAGGGCAACGTGCTGCGTATGCTCCCGCCGCTCAACGTGAGCGAAGCCGAAGTCGCCGAAGCGCTCGAAAAGCTCGGCAAGGCTTTTGAGAGCTCTTCAAAGAAATCTGCATAACAACAGATAGATTACGAGACGTTTTACGAAAAATCCCTGACTTGGTCAGGGATTTTTTGCGAAAAAACGATTATATTTAGAATGAATATAAATTAGGAGGATTACATGCGAAATATTCTACCGCTTCTTTTTCTTGTTCCGGTGGCGGCTCTCGCGACTGGCGGGACGATGGCCGGTTCTGGCACGGAAGCCGATCCCTGGCAGGTCGCCGACTACGAAGACCTCAAGATGGTGGGCTTGGGCTCGTATACGATGGACGGGCACTACCGGCTGGTTGCCGATATCGATGCAGGCAAGTCGCAGAAAGAAACTTTCTGGTATGAATCGGGTTCGGTAAAGGGCTTTAAGCCTATCGGACAGCTGTTCCCGGCGGCTCTCGATTCTGCGGATTCCTACGGGCGCTTTGAGACGGTCCCGTTTTCGGGCTCGTTCAACGGTGCGGGACATACCATTAGCAACCTGTATATAGTCAACTTCAGGGAACCTTCGACCGGTATGTTCTCCGTACTCGATTCTGCAGCACGGCTGGATAGCCTTACGCTCAAGGATTACTATTTCCAGGGAATCTATTCCGGCGGTATCGCGGGAGAGAACTATGGCGTGATAAACGCAGTCCATGTCGATACGGATACGCTCGATTTCGTGACTTCGGCTGGCGGTCTCGTGAGTACGAACTATGGCGAGATTTCGAACAGCAGTTTTTCGGGAACGCTGAAGGGCGCCTACCTGGGTGGCATCGCCTACGAGAATTTCGGGACGATTTCAAATAGCCGTGTAAATATCAAGAACGGTACTGCGGGCAGGGAACTCACCATGTTCGGCGGCATTGCCCACAAGAACAGGGGAACCATTTCGGACTGCAATACGGAAGGTGGTATCAAGGCCTCGGTGAATATCGGCGGTATCGCTTCCGTGAACTATGGCCTGGTGGAACGCTGCTCCTCGTCCGTCGATATCGTGGGGACGGGCGGAACTACCTATACCGGGTTGAAAATCAACGATGTCGCCGCACTCGGAGGCCTTGTCGCGGTTGACAGCGGAAAGATCTATAATTCGCATGCGAGCGGAGACATTACCGCTTCGGCAAATAACGCAGGAGGCTTTGTCGGTATCGCTTTTGGCGAAATCGTTGGCTGCAGCGCGTCGGGAACGGTAAAGACGGTCGCCTTTAGCGGGTCTTTTGTCGGCACGAACCGCGGTAAAATCGATAGCAGCTTTGCGACGGGTAAAGTCGTCGGCTCCTCTTACCTGGGCGGGTTTGCCGGGTTCAATTTCGGCGAAATCAAGGCTTCGCATGCAGAGGGCAATGTCGAGTTTACGGGCTCGAATGCGGGTGGCTTTGTCGCCAGGAACGAGCCCAAAGGCATTATCGATGAATGCTATGCCACGGGCAACGTGAACGGGTATAACTATGCGGGCGGTTTCGCCGGCGAAAATGACGGGTCCATCTCGAATTCCCATGCGAACGGCCATGTCAAGGGAACGACTTCTGTCGGCGGTTTTGTGGGCAAGCAGGAAGGCGGCAAGGCAATTATGTGCTATGCGACCGGGGCTGTCTATGGCGAAATCTACGTAGGCGGGTTTGCCGGTGGGCTCTGGAAAAATTCTAGTGTAAAGATGTGCTATTCGACAGGCGATATCGTGGAAGGGGAAATCCTTGTTGCCGGGTTCACGTCGGTCGTTTCGGGTTCGAAGATCGAGAATTCCTTCTCGCTCGGGAACATATATTCCACAAGCGACAATTTCCACGAGGCGGGTTCGTTTGTGGGTGTTGCCGACACCGCGTCCAGTATCTCGACGAGTTATTCGATGGGTGGAATTTCAAACGAGGTCGCTGGCATCCAGAAGCTCTGCGCCATGGAAAACGTAATTGGTACCGTTGGCTACTACTGGAACTCCGACAACTGCACTCCTGTAGATACTGCCGACTACGGAATTTCGCTCACGGGCGAACAGATGAAATCCCAGGAAAATTTCGACAAGTTTGCTTTTGGCGAACAATGGGAATACAGGGAGGGAGTTCCGTTCCCGACGCTTGTTTCCCTGCCCTTTGATACGACCTTCAATGATTCGACGGGATTCTTTGGCCGTGACCCCGAACGCTATGTGCCGGATTATGTGAAGCCCGATACGACCAAGAAGGATACGATCAAGACGGATACAACCGAGACGGATACGACCAAGAAAGATACGTCGGTTACGCCTGGGGATACGCTTGAACCGTATGCGATTCCCGAGGTATCGCGCCACGTGGTTCCGTTTACCTGCCGCTATGCGCAGGGTGCGGTGCTGGTCAACTTTACGCTGCCGCGTTCGGGCGTGGCGGATGTCCGTATCTTTGACTTCCAGGGCCGTGAAGTTGGCGCCGTTCCTGCACTTGACGCCTCTGCAGGGCTCCGCGGGGTCCGCTGGGATGCCTCGCAGATATCCCGCGGTCGCTATGTCGCCGTGCTGCGGCTCGACGGCAAGGCCATCGCGAAGTCTACCTTCCAGAAGTAAAGGCTGGTCAAAGCATTTTCGGGTATAAATCTGTAGCGGAAAGAAATAAATTGCTTTTTTCCGCAAAATAACCTATATTCTAGGCATGATTTGCCCCTTTTGCAAGAACGACAACGACAAGGTGGTCGATAGCCGCGTGAGTGGAACCGCCATCCGCAGACGGCGTGAATGCCTGGCCTGCGGCCGCAGGTTCACGACCCGCGAGTATATCGAAATGCAGCCGTTGACGGTTGTCAAGCGGAGTGGCGAAAAGGAACCTTTCCAGCGCGAAAAGCTGATTCGCGGCATCATGAACTCGTGCAAGAAGCGCCCGCTTACGTCCGAGGACATCGAAGAATTGGCAACCCGCGTCGAGAACGCCCTGCCGGTGAACGACAATTCCGAGGTGGGCTACGATACCATCGGCAACCTCGTGATGCAGGAACTCAAGAAGCTCGACCCGGTCGCCTACGTGCGTTTCGCCTCTATCTACCGCGAATTCAAGGAAGTGGGCGAGTTTGTGGACCAGATCAAGTCGATGTCCAAGGCTTGACGCGGCTTTAACATGCGTCGTCTCCTCGAAATTGCAAATGAAAAACGTTCGTCGCTGTTCCAGGTGACGGATGCCTACCGCATTGTGAACGGGGCTGCCGACGGTTTTCCGGGGCTTACGCTCGACCGTTTCGGCGACCGCTATCAGGTGCAGTTCTTCGGACCGGAGATGCTCCCGCGCCGTCGCGAACTGGTGGATGCCATTGTCGAAACGTTCAAGCCCGCGTGCGTCGTGGTGAAGGAACGCCTTTCGCGTTCGGGCAAGTCGCTCGAGAATGCGCCTATGGAAGTCGCTTTCGGGAGTCGCGAGGCAGCTGTGGGTACGGTACGCGAAGGCAACGCGCATTTCCACGTGGATTTACTTGATACCGTGAATCCGGGGCTGTTCCTCGACATGCGTCATGTGCGCCTCGAGGTGGAAGACCGCTTCCGCGCGATGCCTGCTCAGTCCTCCGCCGATATAAGCGGCCCGCGATTCCTCAACCTCTTCAGCTACACGTGCAGTTTCTCGGTGCATGCGCGCCTCGGGGGAGCCGCCGTCGCTACAAACGCCGACATCAGCGGCAAAATTCTCGACAAGGGCCGCGAAAACTACGCGCTGAACGGCCTCGACCTGCGTCCGGGTGAATTTTTCCGCGGCAACGCGCTCGAATATGTGCGCTGGGCCATCAAGAAGGGCCTCAGGTTCGATGGAATCGTGCTTGACCCGCCGAGTTTCGCGCGGTTCAAGGGCTTTAACTTCAATGTGCGCGAACACCTGATGCCGCTCGTCGAAGAATGTGCGCAGGTTCTGAATCCGCGCGGGTTCTTCATGGTGAGTTCCAACTACAGCGAGTTCGCGCTCGACTCCTTTGCGCGCGACGTGCTTGCCGCCGTCAGGTCGGTGCATAAAGAAGCCCGCACTGCATGGAAGCGCGGGCAGGATATCGATTTTGCGGGTAGCGGCGCCACGAAGGACTCTTGCCTCGTCGCGACGCTCGTGGAAGTCTAGGCTTCGGCGGTTGCTTCGCCCTCCGCGCCTTCCGTTTCTGCCGCAGCATTCTCCTCTTCCTTCTTCTTCAGCCAGGGCGGGACGCGTTTTGCCTTCGGCTTTGCTTCCGGTTCGGGTTCCGGCGGGTACAGCAGGCCGAAACGGATGCCCGCGGTACTGATGCGGAACGTCTCGACACGCAGTTTTTCCAGGAGCGACTTGAGCCAGAACAGCCCGCAGATGATGACGTCGCTGCGTCCGTTCTCGAGTCCGGGGAGCATCGCGCGGAGTTCCTTCGAGAGGTTCGATATGCGCGTGGTGACGGCGTCGAGGTCGGAGATGCTCATCTCGAGCCCTTCGATGGCCTTGTAGTCGAACTGCTGCTTGTTCAGGAACACCATGGCGAGCGCGGTGCCCGTGCCGCCGATGAGGTAGACCTGCTTCTTGGTCATGCCCTTGAAGCTTACTTCCTTGAAGGTCTCCTTCACGAATTTCTTGTATTCGGGGCCGGGAATCGGACCCATCGCCTTGAACATCTTGAGCGCGCCCACGGGAATCGAGAATGCGGTCTCGCCGTTGCTAAGTTCGGTGGAGCCGCCGCCGATGTCGATGGTGACGATGTCGCTGCCGTGCCATTCCTTCACGGAACGGAAGGTGAGTTTCGCCTCTTCTTCGCCGGTGATGATGCGCGGGCGGAACCAGAGCGCCTTTTCGACGGCTTCGATGACTTCTTCCTGGTTTTCGGCCCTGCGCATGGCCTCGGTCATGGCGACTGCCTTGATGTCGGCGCCGAGCGCGTGCAGGTCCATGCGGAACGACGTCATTACGCCTACAAGTTCCTCGATTTTCTTCTCGGAGATGCGCCCTTGCTCGTAGATGTCCTCGCCGAGCTTGCAAATTTTCACTTTCTGGAGCTTCGGGACGAGTTTTCCGTCCTCGAAGGCCGCGATGAGCATGATGCAGCTCATGCTCCCGATGTCGACGGTCGCCTGTAACTTGTTATCCATTATGGCCCTCGCTGTTGTCTTTGGCCTCGGCTTCGCTTCCGTTTTCCTCTTCGGCGGGCTTCTGTTCGAACTTTTTCATCCCCGCCTTGATCTTCTCGGCGATATTTGCCGGGTGCAGCAGGAATTCCTTCGCCGACGCGATGGCTTCCTCGATGACGTATTCGGAATATTTTCCGTTCCAGCTCGCGACAAGGTCGCCCGATTCGCTTCCGAGGGGCTTCTTTTCGCGGATTTCCTGGCCCATCTTGAGCGCAAGCAGCAATCCGAGTTCGAATCCGCGCGGGGATTCCTTCGCTTCGAGCAGTTTTTCGACGCGCTTGATGCGTTCGTCGTAGGGAATGTTCTGGAGTTCTTCGAGGTCTTTTTCCGAAATCATGCGTTAAAGATAGCAATAAGTGCGGTGCGTAAAAAAAGAAAGGGCCTGCTCGCGCAGGTCCTTTCCCAAAGAGAGCTAAAAGAAGAATTACTTCTTGGCAGCAGCCTTCTTAGCCGGAGCCTTCTTGGCAACAGCCTTCTTGGCCGGAGCCTTCTTAGCAACAGCCTTCTTAGCCGGAGCAGCCTTCTTGGCAGCGGGCTTCTTAGCCGGGGCAGCCTTCTTGGCCGGAGCAGCCTTCTTAGCCGGAGCCTTCTTGGCAGCAGCCTTCTTAGCCGGAGCGGCCTTCTTGGCCGGAGCCTTCTTAGCCGGAGCAGCCTTCTTGGCAGCGGGTTTCTTAGCAGCAGTTTTCTTTGTTGTAGCCATTGTATTCTTCCTTTTTTGAGGGTTAATGATTTGATGACTTTAAAATAACTTTATTTTCACAAAAAATCAACACCTTTTTAAAATTTTTTTCATTTTTTTTCAAAAAACTATTGACAGGTGAAAAAAATCACTTCTGAAAATTCCCAAAATGCAAAACATTAATTTATCTGTAAAATGGCGCGAGCCCAGTGTTTATGCGGGTTCCAGCCGATTACGCAAAAATCCGGCGCAAGCCGGATTTTGATTGTAACTTGGTGATACTCAATAGATTAAAATGAAATTTTTCTTCTGCGGCTAGATTTTCGCCTTCACGCTCTCCACGTACTTGCGGAAACCTTCGACTCCGAGGCTGTACATGTCCACGAACTTCGTCGCGAAGGGTGGAATCTTCCTCGGATGCATCCCGAGAGCGTCGTGCATCACGAGAACCTGGCCGTCGGTGAAGTGTCCGCCGCCGATTCCGATGGTGACTGCGCCTACTTCGCGCGTAATCTTCGTCCCGAGTTCTTCGGGAATGTGCTCCAGCACCATCTCGAAGCATCCGAGAGCGTCCGTGAACTTCGCCGCGGCCTCGATGGCGGCCGCTTCTTCCTCGGTTTTGCCCTTCTGCTTGAAGTTCTCGGCGGTCTGCGGCAGCAAACCGTGGTGTGCGCACACGGGAATGTCCTTGCTGCGGAGGTACTCGATGACTCCCTCGGGTGTCCCTTCGAGCTTGATGCTCGAACATCCCACGTCCAGGAATCGGCGCGCGTTGTCGTAGGCGGTTTGCGGATCCCTGTCGCTCATGTAGGGCATATCGCCGATCACGTGCGTGTTGGGGGCGCCACGGCAGACGGCGGCGGCGAATATGAGCATCTCGGTCATGCCGATTTCGCGCGTACTCTTGTAGCCGAGCATGGTGTTCGCGAGGCTGTCGCCCACGAGAATCTGGTCGATTCCGGCTGCTTCGGCCATCTGCGCGAAGGCGAAATCGTAGGCCGTGACCATGGCGACCTTCTCGCCCTTGGATTTTTTCGCCTTGATTTCTTCTGGAGTGAGCATTTATATTTTCCTTATTGCTAGTTGTTCGCTGCGGAGAGCGCCTTGCGGCGTTGCAGCACCTGCAAATCTAGAATTTTACCGCCGTATAGTCTATGTCGCGGGGAAAAGCTTGCGCGCCTCGTTCAGGAACTTGAGCGAGTTGATTTCGCGCAGGAACCCGATGTGGTTTCTGAGGTAGGCGAGGAGCGCGTTCTCGGTGAATTCCGGGTGCGCTATGGCGCCTTGGCCGGTGCGGAGCGCGTAAAAACCGTCGAGAGTTTCTTTCCTGGCGCGTGGAGTTTCGATTCCGAGGCAGCTTTTGCAGACGAATGCGCCCGTTTCGGGGTGGAAATCTGCCGGAGCGCCCTCGATCGGGAGACCGCAGCGGCTACAGGTGTGCATGTCGAGCGTATAGCCCCACAGGTCGCAGATGTCGAGGAGCCATTGCGCGAATACGTTCGATGGAGGGATTTTTGCGGTACTTGGATTTGCGGAATCGGAATCCGCGGGTGCATCGAGCGCGGCGAGCGCATTTTCGAGCAGCGAGAATTCCCCTTCGAGCGGGACGCCCGCGGGCGCATACCGCAACACGATTTCGGTCATGACCTGCGCCTTCGCCGTCTTCAGGAGGTCATCGCGCATATCCTTGTGCCAGTCGAGGAGTGTCGCTTCCTTCACGAACAGCAGTTCAGCGTTCGGATTCTCGCGGAAAACGACCTCGCTCAGGGCGAGCGGGTCAAGAGCGCCCTTGAAGGGCGACTCCTTGCGCTTGCCTCCCTTCACGATGAAGGAGACAATGCCGCATTCCTCCGTAAGCGCCTTCACGATCCAGCTGGAGTCGCTGTAGGCGTAACGGTGCAGGACTATGGCACGGGACTTGATCATCTTCTAGCGCCGTTGGCGCGTTTTGCCTAGACGGTCGGGAACGGGGGCCAGCCCATCGCCTGTCCGCCCACCACGTGCAGGTGGATGTGGAACACGGTCTGGCCGGCGTCGGCCTTGCAGTTGAACACGAAACGGGCGCCGCCCTCTTCGAGGCCGAGGTCTTTGGCGATGAGCTGCGCGCGGTAGAGCATCTTGCCCACGAGCTCGCAATCTTCGGGCTTCATGTCCATGATGGTGGAAATGTGGCGCTTCGGCACCACCAGGAAGTGCACGGGGGCCTGCGGGGCGATGTCGTAGAAGGCGAACACGTCGTCGTCTTCGTAGATTTTCTTGGAAGGGATTTCACCCTTGATGATTTTGCAGAAAAGGCAGTTTTCACTCATAGTATAAGTAATAGTAGTAAAAAAGTTTATTGTTTTTCCCGCTGGGCGAGGATTTCGTCGACTTTGCGTTCCAGGAGTTCACGCTCGCGGATGATAGAGAGAGTCTTCTCGTTTTCGATGATTACCGTCATGACCTTGATGTAGACTACAGCGGCAGAAACGATTAAGGCGAGGGAGAGCATGCGGAGGGCGACCTGTTCGTAGCCGACAGAGGGGATGAGGCTTACGACCGACAACATGAGAATCCACTTGAGCATCCCGGGGGCCGGCGCGACAAACTTGGCCTTCCGTTGTGCGAGCATTTTTTCTTGGCGGTTGAGGATATCCTTGAAAATGTAGTAGTCGAAAATTCCGCAAAACCCGGGAATTAGAGTACAGATTGTGGCGGCAATGGGCGAAAAGGTCGTTGCTGTGAACTTACGCAATGTCTTGACGGTATTGTAAAGCCATCTACAGGACTTGAATGCCGCGATGAGGAGAACGCAGCAGAATACGAAGACCGGGAACAGGTAAAAGAGGAATGCAAATGCGGTACCGAGGAACATTGTTGGCTGAATCGCGGCTTTGTTCACTGATGATTCCAGGTAGGGCTTGACAACAATAATGGCAAATTCAGAAAGAATACCGGTGATAACGCCCAGGACGATGACAATCTTTGTCCAGAAGATGGCGCTCTTGCCGCGCACGACATTTTCAGGCTCTTCCTGGTTGAAAGCGCTTAGTTGCTCGTCGGATGTTTGGGGCTCGGTTTCGGGCGTTTCGTCCGGACCTTCGTTCGGTGCGTCGCACCACAGGCATTTGGGCATGTCGTCGTTGTATTCTCTACCGCACTTCTTGCAAATCATCGTTTCTCCTTTTTGGGGGCAATGTAGTAAAAATCCCGGCGCAGGGGCCGGGATTTAAAAAGGGTGGTTTGCCTGCCGATTTGCTACTGCTTTATCGTCGGGGCCTGGCGTGCCACAGGGGCCAATTGCCCGTGCTTGCGGAACAGGTGCTTCACGAGCGTGCCGAATCCACGGAATACGCGGTAGCGTTCGCGCGGGTTCTTGATGGCCATGATTCCCTGGCGGAATATGTAACTCGGGCGCAGGTAGAACTCGCGGCGGGCCTTGTCACAGAAGTCGACGAGTGCCTGGCTCGTGAGTTCGCCGCGCTGGATTGTAGTGCGGTGGAACCCGTCCTTGTCAAGCCACTGGTTGTAATCCTTTGTCTGTAATGCTCCGCTTGCGAGGGCTTCCTTGTACGCCTCGGTACCGGGGTACGCCATGATGGGGTAGAACTGCGCGGTGTTGGGGTTCAACTTCTTGGCGTAGTCGAGCGTCATGCGGAGCGTTTCCGGAGTGTCGCCCGGGTTACCCACCATGAAGCAGCCATGCACCAGCAGGCCTGCCTTGCGGGCGTTCTTCGTGAACTCGATGGCCTTGTCGGTGTTCTTCACGCCCTTGTGGATGTTCTCGAGCACCACGGGGGAGGCACTTTCAAACCCAACGCACATCTCGCGACCGCCCGCCTTCTTCATCAGATTGAGCAGGTCGAGCGGGACATCGGCGCGGGCGTTGCAGCTCCACGTAATCTTGAGTCCGCGTTCCAGAATCAGGTTGCAGATTTCACGGACGTGCTCGTGGCTTGCAGTGAACGTGTCGTCTTCGAAGAAGACTTCGCCCAGGTCCTCGAAATTGTCCTTGATGTACTGCAGTTCGTCGACCACGTCCTTCGGCGTGCGGCGGCGGAACTTGTGGCCGTTGAGCGTCTGCGGAATCACGCAGTAGCTGCAGCGGTTCGGGCAACCGCGCCCGCTCAGGATAACAATCAGCGGGTTGAGGTTCGCACCGTAGAAATACTTCTTGTAGCAGCTGTACAAATGCTTGCGGTAAACTTTCGAGACCCACGGGAGTTCGTCCAGGTTCTCGATCTTCGGACCTTCGGGCTGGAAGTCGGTCGTGCCGTCTTCCTTGCGGAAGGCGAGGCCCGCGATGCTAGAAACTTCCTTGATGTCACCGCGCAGGTAACGTACGAGGTTCCTCGCGGTGTAGTCCGCCTCGCCGATAATCACGAAATCGAGGGAGGGTTCCATCTCCATGGATTCGAGCGGCTCGGCGGTGGCGTGCGTCCCCATGATGGCAACTTTCGCGCCGGGGAGCGTTTCCTTGATGGCATGCACCACCTTGAGGTCGTTCAATATACTCGGCGTACTCGTGCTGCAGACGACGAGTGCCGGGTCAAACTTCTTGATGCCGTCCAGGGTCTTCGGAAGGTCGAGTTCCATGGCGGGGCTGTCGATCAGCTGGATTTCGTTACCGTCCGCCTCAACTGTGCCGGCGGCGTAACTCAGGAACATGGGCCAATAAAGAGTACTCGATTTGGTCACGCACGGACTGCGGGACTCGCGACTGAACATCGGATGGAACGGCGGATTTAAAAAAGTAATGCGCATAAGCAACTGCAAAATACATAATTCTCGCCGATAAAACTACATTTACAGGTGATGAGAAAAGATTTTTTCGTGATACTTCTGGGTTGTGTGTGCGCAACCGCACTTGCCGCCCCCAAAAAGGCGGCGAGCCCCAAGCCTGCGCCCCAGCCCGAAGCTGCGCTTGATACCGTCCGCGAGACTTTCGCCGACGGAAGCCTGTCGCGCATCTACACCCTCCAGAAGGGGACGGATATCCGCGAGGGAGTCTCCACGAGTTACCATCCGAACGGCAAGGTCGCCATCGAGGCCCCGTACAAGAACGGCAAGCTCGACGGCGTGTTCAAGAGCTATTACGAGAACGGCCACCTGTGGCAGACCATCGGGTACAAGGACGGCGTGGAAGAAGGCGCCAGCACCGACTACTACGAGGACGGCCGGAAGAAGAAACGCGAAATCTACAAGGCCGGAGTGCTGGACGGCAAGAGCGAGGAATGGAGCGAACGCGGACTTTTGTGGCGCGAGATTCCCTACGTGGAAGGCCGTATCCACGGCGTCGCGAAAATCTACGACGACCTTGGCGCGCTTAAGGAAGAGATGACGTTCGAGAACGGGCTGCGCAACGGGCCGTACCGCCGCTTCACCAAGGGCGTAAAGACGCTCGAGGCAATTTTCGAAAACAACCGCTGCGCGAAGAACTGCGACTTCTAGTGAAAACTCTGTTTGCGGAGGGGTGCCGCAGGCCTATTTCTTGGGCTTGAGGGCGCACCACGTCATGTAGGCGATGAACAGCACGCCGAGCGCCACGAGCCCGATGGAAAGTTCGTGGCTGTAGGTCTGGATCAAGTCCTTCTGCCCGTGCGCGATGTAGCCGAGAACGGCGAGGATGATGTTCCAGAAGGTGGCGCCGATCGCAGTGAACAGCGCGAAGGCCCAGAGCTTCATCTTGGAAAGCCCTGCCGGAATCGAGATGAGTTGGCGGATGGCGGGGATGAGCCTGCCGACGAGCGTCGAGACGGCCCCGTGTTCGAGGAAGAAACGTTCCGCCTTAGTCACCTTGTCCGAGTCGAGCAGCAGGAAGTGCCCGAGGCGGCTGTCTGCGAATTTGTACACAATCGGGCGTCCGAGGAGCTTCGCGAGGAAGTAGTTGATGAATGCACCTACGAGCGCCCCGATGGTCGCGAATATCACGATGAACACGATGTTGAGGCCGGAGTCCGGTTGCATGGCCTTGTAGGCGGCGGGCGGCACCACGAGTTCGGAGGGGAAGGGGATGAACGAGCTCTCGACCGCCATGAGCAGTGCGATGGTCCCGTAGTTCAGGTTGTCGTTGTACCAGTCGATGACCTTGTCGTAGATTCCGACCTTGGCGGTATCGATTGTCTGGATTGCTGCTGTCGTGTCGGCCTGGCTGGCGGTGGCGGTCCCGGTAGCAAAAGCGAGCGAGACCGCGAGGGCTGCGAGTATGGCGATTTTTTTCAAGGCCTATCTTCTCTTCTTGGACTTTGCTTTCTTCTTCTTCGCGGCCTTGGCGGCCTTCTTCGATTTCTTCTTGTTCTTGCTCTTGACCTTGGCGGGAGCTTCTTCCTCTTCTTCTTCCTCGGCCTCTTCTTCGGGTTCCTCCACCGCCGGTTCTTCTTCCTGGGGCGGCTGGACATACTCGGGAGCCTGGTATTCCATCTGCGACGGGGCGCTGGAATTCGCGGCCTTGAGAGCAGCTCTCGCTTCTTCGACGTACTTGCCGTTGGGGAAGCGCTTCAGGTAGATCTCGTAGTCCTTGAGACGGTTGCTGTTCTTCACCAGTTCGAAGATACCTGCTTCGGCTTCGTCGCGGAAGGCTCCGTTCGGATTGTCGTTCAGGTAGGAGAGGTAAGCCTTGAAGGTGTTCTGCGCCTGGATCTCGCGGAACTTGTGGTATTCGCTAAGCGTGCGGATCTTGGCCTCGACCTCGCCGCGGCGCGGGGAGTCGGGGTAGTACTGCAGGAACATTTCGAGCATTTCGGGGTCGTTGGACGCCATGACCTGGTCGAAGCGGGAATCTTCCTGGCGTACCTGGTATTCCTTCAGTTCGACCTTGCCCGAATCGAGCGTGGCGTAGAGCTTTTCCTTGGTGGCGAGGTCTGCCGGGTGGCAGAACGCGAGGAAGCTTTCGAGCACGTCGGAGAACTGCGTCTTGGTGTAGGCTTCGCTCATGTCGGGCAGGTCGCCGTTCTCGTCGAGGAAGAACCGGTAGTCGCGCTCGATGGCCATGCAGTCCCAGTCGCTCAGGGTATCCTTGACTTCGCTGTTGTCGCGCAGCACCTGGTCGCGGTCGCGCAGGTTGAAACGCATGCGGCGGTCGCGGTGGCTCTCGCGGCCGAAGTCGAGCGAAAGCTCAAGTCCGACGCGCACGGGCCACTTGTAGGAAATCTTGTCGAAGGTGATGCCCGAGTAGCCGGAAGAGGGGGTCGGGTTGACCTTGTCGTACTTGTAGGGGTGGGTCGCCTTCAGGTCCTCGTAGGGGAGGAATTCCTTGCGGACGTTGACGCCGATTTTCAGGTCTACATCCTGGAAAACTTCGGTAATGCGGTATTCGAGGGCGCCGGAAACGAACGCCGTCGGGGCCATCTCGGTGTGGTCCTTCGTGCTGGTGGAGTAGTTGTCCACGAACGTAAAGAAGTGCATGCCGTAGCCGCCCAACACGCGGAGGTCGAAGTCCCCGGCGATATTGACGGAGAAACCGCCCACTACGGACGGGGCATAGGCGCGGAACGAGAGCGAACGGCCTTCGCCGGCCAAGGTAAGGTCCTTCGTTGTGTCGGGCTTGCCGCTGTCATTGACACCCCAGTAGGAGGGGTCGCTGTCAATTTCACGGAACTGGATGGAGTTCATCTCGGCACCGAGCCAGATGGTGAACGGAATATCGGCCTTGAACAGGGGGGTGTAGAGGGGGCTGAAGAGGAAGCCGACGCTCATCGGGACGGTAAGGATTTCCTTGTCGATGGGTTTCTTCAGCAGCTGAGGTTTCTCGGACTCGAAATGTACGAAGGCGGGTTCTGCCTGCAGGTACATCTGGGCTCGCCAATTGGAGCGTTCGAAGTCGGCCGCGTAGACCGCTGCAGTCAGAAGCAAAAAAGTGATAAGTAGTTTACGCATCGTCTTGAAATTTAGTTTTTATGTAGCCTTTTTGCGCAAAGATTTGTCGGGAATGGCGCTTTTTCGGGGATTTTTGCCCCGAATGGCTAGAAGGTGAGGAAAAAGCCCAGGCCGAACACGGCGATTCCCGCCCCGACGAGGCTTCCGCCGATGATGGTTTTCCTGTCTCCGGAATCCACGAGGTCCTTGTTCTTCTTGACCTTCTCGTTGAACTTTTCGCCCTTTGCCGCACTCGGCATCCGGAGCGCGCCCTTGATGTCTTCGGCCTCGTCGTAATCTTCCTGCGCGAGGTAGAGGAACAGCGCCCCGATGATGACGGGGGCGACGGAGGATCCCATCAGGATTTTTCCGGCGCGGCTCATGTTGCGTTCGTGCAGCCAGTCCTGCTGCTTGCGCACCTCGTCGAAGTCCGTGAGGTGTTCCATGGAAATGTCGAGGTTGATTTCGGGAACGGGGGCTACGAAGAACTGGACGAGCGTGTCGCGGTAGCCTTCCTTGCGGAGCCGCAGGTACGCCATGCCCGGCGTGGTAAGCGAAATCTTTCGGGGTGTCGTGCCGATGGATTCGCTGTTGCGCTTGATTTCGGCTTGCCCCGGGAAGATTTCTGCGCCGACGGGGTTCGATACAATCTTTATTTCGGGAGTAATCCGCTTTAGCTTGAGGGACACCTTGGTCGTATCGCCGGGAAGCGGCCGCACGAAGGTCTGGCTTCCCCACAGGTGCTGATCCACGGTCCAGTAGGCGTCAATCTCGATTTTGCCCGTGTCGGTGACGGCGAAGGTGCAGGGCGACTTGCAGATGGCTTCTTTTTCGGGGCGCGAGATGGTGGCGCTTTCGGGGTCGGTCTCGACATGGATGTAGCTGCGGGGAAGCTTCTTTTGCACGGGGAGCCCCAGCGATTCCTTGGCGAGTGTCGCGATTCCCCCGTTGCGTGCGAGGTCCTGGAGCATGCTGTCCCTGCTGACGGTCGTTGCCGACTTGTAGATGGTGGGGAGTTCTTCTTCGTAAAGGACGCGCGTGATTTCGAGAGTGACGGAGTCGGGATGCTTGGCGTGGGAAACCTTGCCGAAGAACATGTCCTTGATACCGCGTTCTTTCCAATATTCCTGGACGCAGGAACGGTTGCTGCAATCCGTGGCTCCTTCCGCCTTTTTGAACGTGGAGTCGAGTTCCTGCAGGAGCGCGAAAGCGAATGCGTCTAGCCGCGCGAGTTTTTGGGCGCCGATGTCGGAGGATTCAAAACCGATGAATAGTTTGTTTGCAATTTGCGCAAGGGCTTCGGGTGCAGGCTGGGCGGAATCGGCCACCACGCTTGCGCTGTCCTGCACGCTGGAATCCGCAACTGCGGCCGTGCTTGTGTCGGTAGCGGTACTTGCCGCGGTATCCGTGGCGGCAGAATCGGCCTTGGCAGGGAACAGGTTCAGGAGGTCCGTGCCATCTTCGCCGACAATGCTCTTGAACTGGGACTTGTGAAGCTTCACGACGGTAAACTTGTTCTTGATGTAGCCGCCGAGACTCACGGTGTCGTTTGCGATACCCAGGAACTGCGCCTTCTGCTTTGTGCCCGATACGAGTTCCACCTGGGCGTATGGAGCCTGCACTTCGGCCAGTACCGCCGAAATGAAGAAGGACATGAGGAGGATTGCAATCTTTTTCATAGTTTACCTAGAAGGAAAGGACGACTCCGATGCCGAGAAGTACTGCGCCTGCGATAAGCATGTCGATGGAAAGCGTTCGTGCCGTTTCGGCCCGGTCCCGGTAGTCGCCGTAGCGTTCGAGGTTGTGGTTGTAACTTTCGTTGTCGTGGAAAAGGCTCTGCTCCACGAGCCGCTTCTTTTCGTTCGCCTTGTCGATGCTGCTGTTTGCGACGATGGCCGCGACGGCGCTTGTGGCGAAGGGGACTGCGGAGGCGACCATCAGGCGGAATCCGAAGTTGTGCCTTGAACGCTGCGAAAGGGCGCTGCGCTGGTCGCTCAGGAATTCGTCGTCGTAGCTGGGGGTAAGCGCGACAATCAGGTAGGATGTATCCGATTCCGGAATCTTGACGTTCAGGATGGTATCCTTGAAGCCTTCCTTGAAGATGGCGACCACGACGCTATTCTCTCCGTCGGGAACCTCGATGAATCCGGGCAGCTTGCTGTCGGGATTGCGCGAGTGGTTCGGATGTACAGTTCCGATATAGGCGTCTGCATACGAGGGGTTCGTGGAAATATGCAGGTATCTGGGAGCCTTCTGCGCAAAGGCGGAGACGCAGAACAGGGCCATGACGAACAGGATTGTGAGCCTCATGGGTCACCTCCCAGTTCGGAATAGGGGCCTTCGGCGCTGTTCGATTCTGAATTCAGCTTCCAGTAGAGGCGCGGATTTTGGTTGCGCGCGTAGTCTTCGACGGATATGCGGACCTTGCATGAGGATGCGCAGGTGTTGCGGAACTTGATGAACGGCTCTTCGTAGATGTATTCCAGCGTGTCGGAGTTTGCCGTGACGACAATCCTTTGGGGGTTGATTCCCGAACCGTTGTCGAGGGCGTAGAAAATGACGGTATCGCGCTGGTCCTTCGACGGGGTGAGCTGGGCGACCTGGGGCTGGGTCTTGTCCTGGAATTTTACGGTGTCGAGCAGGACCTGCGTTCCGGACAGGACGTTCAGCGTGATGCCGTTTGTGCGGTATTCGGTCTTTTTCAGGTCCGTTATGCTGATGCGGATTCCTGTCTGTGCGTCGATTACTGCATGCAGGGTGGTCGGCGCCTTGAAGTTTTCCAGGGTGGTGAGCGTGTCTCCCTGGACATTCGTAATAACGACGAGCGTATGAATGTTCGTGTCCCTGAGGTCTTCATAGACGATGGGGATGTCGATTCTTGATTTATCGGTACGGATGTAGCGGGTCGAGAAGCGGAAAACATCTGTGGAATCCCGCTCGATGAATCCCTGGTCCGTAGTTAGCGATGCCTTGACTCCCCAGTAGACCGTGACCGAGGTGTCGGGCTCGAAACCGGTAGAAATTTTTTCGAGTAGGCCTTTCGATATGTAGGTTCCGAGAAGCTGCGCGCCGTGGAAGCAGTTGACTTCGCCGATATTTTCGTTCCATATCTCTTCGGCGTCGAAGGAGGCATAGATGAAACACCTGGCCGTTTCCCAGGAATCGACTCCGGAAAGTTCCCAGTTGAGCTCGATTTCGGATTTGGAGGCCGGATCCACCTGGTTGTACCCGTTGATGGGGGCGACCGCCCGTATGGAGATGGGCGTGTTCACGAAGATGTTCAGGGTGTCCTGCAGGGTGTCGCCGAAGAGGTCGACCGTCCGGAGGATTCCGCGGTGGTATCCCGGGGCGGGGAAACTGTAGCGCAGCGGCGAGACGTTATAGGTCTCGTTGTCTATGGTCCAGCTGTGGCTCAAATAATGGGCTTCCGCGTTGTCCGGCGTCAGGTACATGCCATCGAGGGAATAGACCGCCCAGAATTTCACGGACTCGTTCGTGTCGAGATAGACCGTGGAGGAGGGAACCGTATAGAGGTAGGGCTGTCCCGAAAAACGGTCGGGTAGGGTGAACATGTGCTGCACGAGCTGTGGAACGGCTTCTTGCGAGAACACGTAATCGTCTCCGCATGCAGTCATGGAAAGCGCTGCAAGGAGCGAGGCGGAGATGCTGGTGAATGTCCTGGAAAGCCTAGTCATTTCGTGCCCCGTTGGTGTTGTTGGTGATGTACCATTTTTTCCAGGGCGAGATCCCGTTCGTGTAGACGGCGGTGCTGCGGATGGCGTTCTTTCCGGTATTAAAGTAGCTGGGCGCTACGATAATCTTGCAGGGGGCTCCCGGTATGGCCCGTGCGGACAGGGTGTGCTTGCCGTTAATTTCGAACTTGCAGGAGTCGAGCGTGAATCCGTAGGGGTTGTTGTCGATGATGAACATCGTGATGCTTGTCGCGGAATCCAGGATGATGTCGCTGTTCGTCTTGATCCAGCTGTCGGAGGGGGTGAGGGTGAACGACTTGGTCGTCTTGTTCTTGCTAGCGTCGGTGGCGATGACGCTCAGCTGCCGCGTGTTCCATGAACGTGCCGATTCGGGGAGTGCGATGGCGAACGTGTCGTTCGGGGATTGCTTTTCGGCGAGCAGCGAGGATTCCAGATAGAAGGAAACCGTCTTGCCGGCGGCAGACGAACCCGAATCGGAAACGAGGAACTTGAGCGTGTCGGCAAAATCGATGGTGTCGGCTTTAGTCGGGGCTCCGTCGAGGATGAGTTCAATTTTCGGGGCGGTGGTGTCACGCATCGTGATGGTGTCCATGTCAAAAACTTCGTTCTGGAAAAGCTTTACCGAAACTGAATTTGTAAAGAAATCCGGGTACCTCGGGATTCTCGGACGAATAGTATAGGAACCTGCTTTCAGGGGGTGTATGGAGAAGGACAGGGGTGGCTTGCCACTAACGCTGTCTATACGGATGAGGTTGTCATCGAGATCGAAAATGTCGAACAGTACGGTCAGGATGGGGGAGCCCTGCCCGCTTTCCTTGACGCTGGTGTTGATGACGCCTGAAATGCCGCTTTCGTTGTTTTCGCCCTTGGTGAAAAAGTCGCCTTCAAGCCTGTTTTCGGAGATGAACCCGAATTCGTTGATGGCCTCGACCCACCAGTGGTAATGGTGCAGTGGGATGAGATTGCCCCAGTAGGTGAAGTGCGGCTCGGAAATAATCGTGTCGACGAAATTGTCGATGACGAGACGGTAGTTGAGCTGTGCTATTGAATCCGGGTCGCTTGCTGCCCAGGCGAACGTGACGCCGCCCGAAATGGGAATTCCCTGGGTACCGGCGGCGGGGAAGAATACGCTGTCGTGAAGGACGGGCGGGTTCGAAACCCAGAGGAACAGCGTGTCGCTCAGGGTGTCGCCGAAGGTGGTCTCGAGGATGAAGGCGAGCTCGTGGTAGCCCGGCTTGTCGATGGAACCGCGGAAACTGAAGTCGAAGGAGAACGGCTTGCCGTCGAGCATCCAGATATAGCGCTTGAGCTTGATGGATTTCGAGGGCAGGATGTTCGCGATAAAGATGAGCGAGTCGCCCGTGCGGACGGTGTCGGCCTTGATGCGCGTACTGCTCGAATCGAAGGAGGCCGCCATTTCTACGGAAATATCGACAAAGATGGACTGCGATTCGTCGTAGAGGAGGTCTTCGCTGTTGGTGCAGGCGAAGAACGTCATGGCGACGAGGAACGCTACGAGCAGGGCCGGTATGTGTAGATGCTTCCTCATCGTTTGTCCTTCAGGGTGTCTAGCATGTAGAACGTTATCTCGGGAAGCGAGTCGGCGTCGCCGTAGGAATCGTAGACGAATACGCGGAAGGAATGCTTTCCTTCGGAAAATCCGGATTGCATGATTTCGGTGACGCTTCCGACATGGGTCTCTGCGCCATCGATGACGAGCGTGTGCGATAGCTGCTTGAAGTCGTTGTCGTCGCTGTCTGCCGAATTCCACTTGAAACGTATGGCGGTGTTGCTGCTCCCGTATAGCGTGTCTCCGTCCGCGGGTTCGGTCTTTAGGGACATCACGGGAGGCGTGTTCACGATAATGGAGAACGGGAATTCCTGGGTGTTTCCGACCTTGTCCTTGAGAACGAGGAGGTTCGGCAGGGCGCCAATCGTGATATAGGCGGGAAGCGTATAGGTTTCGTCGGTTCCCAACAGGGTGTCCCCGATGATGGTTTGCCTGATCCAGCTAAAGGAGAGTTCCTTCCTGTATTGCCGCGGGTAGACCTGTGCTGCGAGAATGGCCGAGTCTCCTGGCCTGATTTTTAAAAGCGAGGAATCTTGTTGGCCGTCCTGGAGGATATAGAGGCTGATGGATTCGACTTCGCGGTCCGTTTGTGGCTCGTCGGGGATGTCGAGGCAGCCGATGAACGCAAAAAAGACAATAACCAAAACCGCCCCGCACGCCAGGCGGAATCCTCCGAACATGCCCGCGGAATGTTTCTGCAGGCTGTGGTGCTCTTTTTTCTCCACTGGAAGTAAATGTAATTATTGGAAGGGCGTAGATGCCGAATTTTGTATGGAAAAGGGTCGAAAATAAAACTATATTCCCTTTTGTATGAGTAAGGAAAATTTCGAATACAAGAACGCGATGGAGCGCCTGGAGGCGATTCTTGAGCGTATCGACAATTCCGAGATGGAAATCGACGAACTCGCCGAAAACGTGCAGGAAGCGACCGGCCTCTTGAAGAAGTGCCGCCAGATCCTCCTGGACACGGAAAAGAGCGTGCAGGGCGCGCTTGAAAGCCTGGACGGGGAGGCGGATGCCTAATTTGGGCGCAATCCCCGCTATCGAGGCGAACGGGCTTACGGTCAAGTTCCCGGTTCGCGGTGGCGTGCTCGGCAAGGTGAAGGACTACTTTACCGCGGTCGACGGCGTCTCGTTCACGCTAGAGCAGGGGAAAATCCTGAGCGTGGTGGGCGAGTCGGGCTGCGGCAAGTCGACACTCGTGAAGTCGCTGGTGGGGCTCGTGCCGCTCGCTTCGGGCAGCGTGAAGCTATTCGGACGCGACGTGCATGACGGCAAGGTCGCCGCAGCTGCAAACGGTAAGGTGGAGCGCGTCTGCGACATGGTGCAGATGGTTTTCCAGGATCCGTTCAGCAGCCTGAACCCGCGCATGACGGTGGAAGAGATTCTCACGTCGCCCTTGACGGCTCGCGGGGTCACGTTCGAGGAAGCGCGCGAAAGCGCATGTAAACTTCTGGAACGTGTGTCGATTCCGGTGGCGGCGATGGAAAAGTTCCCGCACGAATTTTCCGGCGGGCAGCGGCAGAGGTTGTGCATCGCGCGGAGCCTTACGGTAAAGCCCAAGATTTTGCTTTGTGACGAGGTGACCTCCGCACTGGACGTGTCGGTTCAGGCGCAAATCCTTCACCTGCTCGACGACTTGCGCAACGACTTCGGCCTCAGCATACTCTTTATCAGCCACGACATGCAGGTGGTACGTGCCATATCGGATGACGTGCTGGTGATGTACTTCGGGAAGGTGGTGGAACGCGGCGTGGCCGACGAAGTGCTCTCGAACCCGCAGCACGACTACACGAAGAAGTTGCTTTCTTGCGTACCCGTTATCAAGAGAACATGATTAAGGCCTAGTGGCCGCGCTTGCACTTGATGCCGATGGTCTTGACCATCCGTTCCTGGTTCGTCTCGAACTTGTCGTAGGCGAATTCCTCGACGTAGACGGCCTTGCAGTCGAAGAACTTTTCTTCGTACACGGGCTTCATGTCGGAGGAATAGTGGATGATGACCATGCGGAAGCTCTTGAGGTATTCGTTCTTGATGCAGGTTGTCACGAGGTAGTCCTCGAACTCGTCGAAGGAGACTTCCACGATGGTGAAAACGTCGCTCGTGTTTTCCTTGAGGAACTTGACCTTTCTGCAGCGGGCGGACAGGTTGTTTGCCAGTTCGGTAAATTCCTCTTCCTTGCCCTGCGGCATGTTCTCGAACGTAATCTTTACGTTGAACAGGTAGGACTTGGCCAATTCCGGAAGATCTTGTCTATGCATAAATACCGCCCTTTGCTCGAAACCATAAAATAATATAAACAGAAAAATCCGCGGGGTCAAGTGCCCCGCTCGCTTTTTGCCCGAGCTACCGGATTACTTGAATATGGCCGTGTAGGTGGCGCCTTCTTCGTTGGTGACGAACCTCGTGGCTGTGGTTTCTCCGTCGCTCCATCCGGCAAATACGGAGCCGTTTGTCGGGGTCGCGGTGATGAGCATCCCGATGCCAGCGAAGAACTTGCCCGCATACTCCGGCGTGGGGGCGGGTCTGCCTTCCACGGCGATGTAGCCGTTGCCGGTGACGTTCAGGTTGACGGTCACCATGCCGGCGAGCCCGAATTCCTTCTTGTACTCGTCGACGACGTTCCCGTTACGGACATTCGACCATTCCTTGAGGCAGGAACCCGTCTTGCTGAACCCGTTTCCGCAGGCGTTTTCGTAGTACATTTCGTTCTGCTTGAATTTCTTGAGGTCGCGCGTCATTTCGGCGGTATCGATAGTTGCCGTCATCGCGTCGACGATGCGAGTCACGTTTGAGCCGTTCACGTTGTTCTGCAGCATCATGGCGGAACGGTTCAGGAACACGCGCTGGAATTCCGGGTTCTTGATCAGCTGGATGTAGAGGTTCGCGAAGCAGCCTTCGTCCTTGCAGGGCTTGTTGCCTCCGCCCTTCTTAATCCAGGGGAACATCTCGTTGTTCTGGTTGAACTCGCCGCCGTTCACGCCCCACATCCAGTCGAAACCGTGGTCGAGGTCGTAGACCATGAATTTCCACGGCTGTTCGGGGCTCTTCCAGGCGCGTACGTTGTTGTTCGGCCAGTCGCCGTTGTGGTAGTAGATTTCGGCCGCCATGTAGTCGGCGAAGTTGCCCACGTCCATGAGCGACTTGACCGTCTCGTAGTTCTTGTTGCCTTCTCCGCTGAAGTCGTTCTGGGCCACAAAGCTTAAGAGCGTCTTGTATTCGTCGATGGTGCCGTTGCTTGCGGTGATGTCGTGGCCCAGGTGCTTCACCATCGTGACCGTGTTCGCATCGATGCCGTAGTTCGTTTCGACGTAATGCTTGTTGAAGCGTTCGCGCATGTCGTGGATGCCGTAGTAGCGGCCGTTGTAGAACACTATCACCTGGCGGCTTCTCTGGTAGTCGACTCCGCTGCCTTCGAGGAGAGCTCCTCCCATGGCGTCGCCGATGTAGTCGCTCACGAAGCGGTTGCCGTTGTTACGCAGGTTGAACCCGCGGAACTTGTTGCTGGATTCCTTGCGGGTCTCGAACAGCGGGTAGTTGATTTTTCCGTCCTGGTATTCCTCGCGCATCACGATGGCGACGGATTTTTTGTCCTTGAGTCTGCTGTAGCCGCCCATGATGGAAATGCCCGCGTCGACTTCCCAGGCGGGTGCGGTCGACTTGCTTCCGTCGGGGAAATATTCTACATGCACGGGATACTCGACATCCGCATAGAGCCCTTCGGGGGCGCTCTTCGGGGATTCGGCCTTGGTCTTGATGTAGGCTTCCCTGAAGAATACGGAATCGACGCTTACCGCGACGACCGGCATGCGTGCGGTTTCGCCGATGAAGAAGGTCTTCGTGATGACGTTTGTGGTGAGTGCGCCCGGCTGGAACGCCGCACAGCGCAGCACCGTGTTTGCCGAAAGGGTCATCGGGGCGTTGAACGCGGGCGATGCTTCGGTCGGCTTGGATCCGTTCTGCGTGCAGCGGACAGTCGTGCCTTCCGGTACGGTGGGCGGGTCGAGCGTGATTTCGCTTGCGTAGAAGCCTGCGCTCTTGGTGCCGAAGTCGAACGAGGGGGCGAGGGTCGCGTATGCGCCCGCGTCGTTGTTGGCCGCTTCGGGGGTCGCGACCGCGAAATACATGAGGCTACCGTCGGAAACCTTGCCGAAGCTTATGCCGGGTGTGAGTTCCGGGTAGGGAAGGCTGTCGTGGATGGCGTTGTGGTTGTCGATGATGTAGACGATTCCGCCCTTCTTGTCGAGTTTCCAGTTCGTGTGCGTACGTGCGTGCAGCGGCTGGTTCTCGTCGTCGATTCCGTCTGCCATGCCTTCGGTGGTAGAGATGTCCTTCTTGTCGAGGAATACGGTACGGTAGGATTTTGCGGGGATGGTCTCGCCGTGGAAAACCCACTTCTGCGGGTTCACGAGGTTTTCGACAAGCGAGTAGCCCTTGAGGTTGATATCCTTGTCGCCGGAGTTGTAGATTTCGACCCAGGCGGGATCATCGCCTTCGTGGTCGAGCCACGAAAGGTTGAGCGCGGAAATTTCGGTGAGGAGGAGGACGGGCGCGTCCGAAACGTGAAGTTCCTCCTTGGGAATGGGGATGTCTTCTCCCTTGGGGGAGGTGGGGTCGTCGGAACAGGCCTGGAATGCGAGCCCAAGCCCGAAGGCGAGCGTCGCGGGTAAAATCTTGCGCGTGAGGGAATATTCAAACATCTTGCTTACCATACCTACCATAAAAAGAAATCTACAATCAAAAAAGCGCCGTGTTCACAGCGCTAACATTTTTTTACCGGATTTGGGGGCTTTTTCTAGGTTGTCGTCGGCTTTTGTGATTTGCTTCACTTGGCCGCCTGGCCGATTGCCGCGACGGCCTCTTCCATGTACTTGCCGAGGAGCTTCGAGATGGCCTCAGCCACAAGGCGGGGCTCGCGGCTGCTCACGGACTGCCTTTCGTCAAAACGCTTTTCCCAGAGGGGGGTGTCGCTGTCGGGTTTCTGGAGCGTGAGCTTGATAGAAAGGCGCGCGTACTGCGAGGAGCCTTCGTCGATTTCCTCGATGGCGTCGATGTGGCCGAGGAGTTCCAGTTCGGGCTTGCCCGAGGCGCGGGTGTCTACCGCCTGGAAGATTCCGCTCTTCTCGATGTATTCGGCGGCAACCTGCGCTACCATCTGCTCGGGGCGCGAAGCCCAAAGGTCGAGGTCGTAGAACATGAAGTCGTAGGCGGATTCGCGGTAGACGATGTTGTTACGCTGGTAGGCGGGCTCGATGGTGAACTTGCGCACCTGAAGGCGGCCGCTGGCACTCCCTGCACTCGGCATGTCGATGTTTTCGACGGCGAGCGTGTAGTAGCGGGTGGGTTCGCTCGTGCTCCCGCCGAAGCATGCGGTAAGCGTCATGGCGGCAAGGGCCGCGGTTAAAAATGCAAACGTAAACTTCTTCATGCTCTCTCCTTATTTGCGGCGGGTCTTCGCGGGTTCGCGGATGAGCGCGGAGGGATTGTTCTTGATTTTCTGGCTGAACTCTTCGAGGTTCTCGAGCACGGCGTTCAGTTCCACGATGGCTTCGCCCACCTGGTCCTGGTTCTTGTAGACCATGCCGTCGAGCCGCTTCGAGAGCTGGCTGATGGATTCGATGGCCTTCGTTAAGTTCTCGTTCATCGCCTTCGTGTCGATGGCGTCGAGCTTTTCCTTCAGGATGTCGAGGTCTTCGCCCGCCTTCGCGGCAATCTTCGCTTCTTCGATTTCACCCATCACACGGTGCATCGATTCTGCGGACTTGGAAATGTTCTCGATGGGCTTCGCCATGCCCTGCGTGACGCGCTTCAGGTTCGCTGTCACTTCTTCAAAATTCTTGATGGCCTTGCTCAGGTTTTCTGCATTCTCTGCAGAGAGCAGCGTGTTGACGTTCACGAGCACGGAATCCACGTGCGCGACGATATTGCCCGCCTGGTTCGTGATGTGGTCGAAGTGCGAAACTTCCGCCGGCACGAGCCCGCCTTCGGGCACATTCGGTTCCGAGAACGAACCGCCCGAGAGCACCACCTGCTTTTCGCCGGTGAGGTTCATGCCCGCCGTCATGCCCGCGCGGGTGCCGATCTTGATAGGCGTTCCGTGTGTCACCTTGAAGGCTACCACGACCTCGTTCAGGTTTTCCTCGTTAATCGTGATGCGCGTGACGCTACCGACGTCGATACCGTTCAGCTTGACCTTCGCGTCTACAAAGAGCCCGTTCACCGAGGTGTCGAAGATGGTGTAGTAGTTGTCGTACTGTTCGCTCAGGTAGCGCTTGAGCACGTAGCCGAGGAATACGCAGATGAGTATTCCGCACAGCAGCATGAACGCGCCAAGTTTAATTCTTTCGGATCGGGTGGTTTCCATCGTTTCTCCGAATCAATCTACAAAATTGAAGTGGTAGAGTCCTTCGGAGTATTCTTCCTTGGGGCACTGCCGGTTGAAAAAGTGGCTTAAGGTCGGGTCGTCGGACTCCATGCCTTCTTGCAATGTTGCATCCTTGAGCACGAAGCCGTCTTTCAGATACACGAAACGGTCGCAGATAATCTTGATGCTCTCGAGTTCGTGGCTCACGATGACCATCGATACCTTGAGCGTGTCGCGCAGTTCGAGCAGGAGTTCGTCGAGGGAGCGTGCCGTTACCGGGTCGAGGCCCGTAGATGGTTCGTCGCAGAAGAGCAGCTCCGGCTTGAGCGCGATGGCGCGAGCGAGGGCTGCGCGCTTCTTCATGCCGCCCGAAATTTCGCCCGGGTACTTGTGGAAGGCGTGCAGCAGGTGCACCTTCTCCAGGCGGTCGGCCACGATGGCTTCCATTTGGCTCTTGGGCATGTAGGGCATGCTGCGCTTGAGCGGGAGCATCGCGTTTTCGGCGATGGTCAGGTCCGCGATGAGGGCGCCGCTCTGGAAGAGCACTCCCGTGCGCATGCGGGTCTCGCTGTCGAGGCCTTCCTTTGCACCGAAGGTCTTGCCGAAGTAGGTGATAGTGCCCGCATCGGACTTGATGAATTTTAGGATGTTGTTCAGGAGCGTCGACTTGCCGCAGCCCGAACTCCCGAGCACCATGCGGATTTCGCCGCGCTTCACGCCGAAGGAAATATCCTTCAGGATGGACTCGCGTCCGTAACTTGCCTTCAGGTGGTCTACTTTGAGAATTTCTTCCATAATTACTCCTAGTAGAATATGAAGGCGAAAAGGGTGTCGGCGAGCACGATGCAGCAAATGGCGGCGACCACGCTCGATGTGGTTGCCTTACCCACGGCCTCGGCACCGCCGTGCGCGTTCAGACCCTTGTTGCAGGCGATGAGCGTCACTATCCAGCCGAAGACGAGCGCTTTGATGCTGCTCTTTAGGAACGTGATGGGCGCAATGCCGTCGCGGATGCCCATCATGTAGTTGGAAAACGAAATGTCGCAGAAGAAGTAGGCAATGAGGAACCCCGAGAAGCACCCGAAAATGGAGGCGCAGAACGAGAGGATGGGGGTCGCGATACTCATGGCGATAAAGCGCGGCACCACCAGGTACTGCACCGGAGGGATTGCCATAGACTTGATGGCCTTGACTTCTTCGCACACGCTCATGTTCGCGATTTCGGCGGCGACGGAACTGCCGGAGCGGCCTGCGAGGATGATGGTCGTGAGGAGCGGACCGATTTCTGCGAAGATGAGGAAGCCGAGGCCCGAGGCGAGGTAGGAGCCGCCGCCTACTGCGTTCAGCATGATGGAACTCTGGAGTGCCATCGTAAGGCAGATGAGGGCGACCATCAGGAAGCATATTCCCATGGCTTCGCTCCCGAGCTTGAACATCTGCTTGGCGACACCGCCAAAGTGGATCTTGCCCTTGTCGAACGGCCCGAAGATGGTCCAGTAGATGGACATGAACAGGAGCGTCAGGACCTCGAAGGTCTCCTTGATGACCGCAAAGCCGATGCCGCCGAGCATCTCGAGAACGTTGCTCGTGCCCTTCGCGGGCCTTGCGGGAGGCTCCATCTTGCGGAGTGCCGAAAGGTGCGCCTTGATGTCGGCGTTGAAGTGGGCGAGGGTGAGCGCGTTGCCCGTCTTTTCGGAAAGTTCGGCGAGGAGCGCGAAAAAGGCGTCGCCGCTGTAGTCCATGCTTGCAAGGTTGCTCCCGTCAAGGCACAGCGCACCGCTACGGAGTTGCTTTGTGCAATTCCTCAGCAGTTCTTTGCTGTTCGCCGCCGTAAGCGTATCTGGCAGGAGGATGGTCGTCATGGTGCAAATACGGGCGAAATATAGAAAAATACACCAAAAAATGCCCGCTTTCGACCATTAATGCGATAGCGGGCGTGTTTTACCGACAAGGTGTTGCTGTCGTGGGTTAAAAGCGCTAGTCCTTGATACAGCGAATTGGATTCGCCTCATTTTTGTTTATGACCTCAATGCCGGCCTGCTCAATTCTGGCTCCCAAATGTAGAGCAAATGCATCTTCTGGGTTGCTGTATTCGGACGCACTCCAAAATTCGTTGAATAAGCCGATGGTTCCGAATTTTCCCGCCTTAGAACGACTCCCGGCGGGCAAGGCACAGAAACCAACGCTATCAATGCCATTTCCGCCGTTGTCCCAACCTGACTGGGATTTGAGAATTCTGCCGGCACCTTGATATCCATTCACGGATTCAAACAGTAGTCTCAATTCACTTGTATCTGGTAAATGCCAGTTTTCTGGACATGCAATTATAGCTGCGTCCCAAGAGTATAGGCGACCGGTGATATTGCATTTGGCAGAGTCGTTGTCGTAACACCAGTTGTTGCCTTTGAGATTTGGTGTCTTGATGCTGTCTGCATAGTTGAGGTTCTCCGCCATCCACACCTGTTCGCCGATTTTTACGATTTTGTAGACCTTGCCATCGCGCTTGTCGGTGATGCTGTCATAATGGATCTCGGGATTGAAGTAGGCCTCCTTCGGAACATTCCAGTTCCAGCCTTCGGAAGAACTGGATTTTGTGGAACTACTTGACGAAGAGGCTTCGCTGCTTGACGACGGGGCCGTGTCTTTATCTTGTACGCAGCGGACGGGGTACCCGTAGTTCTTGTAGGGGTTCCATAAGCCCGATTCCTTGTCATAATATTCTAGGTACATGCACTGCGCGCGGCGGTCGTCACTTTTATCCCCGACAGAACTCCAGAAACATGTCTGCCGGCCGTCCTCGCTAAATTGTCCCTCTGTACTTCTCCCGCCTGCAGGCAGACCGGAAAACCCGTAGTCATCCGTGCCATTCCCGTCTTTGTAATTGTAATACCAGCCGGTCGTTGTCTTCAGGACTGTCCCCGCATTTGCGGTACCGCCAACGGCTTCAAACAGGGTCTCGAAATCTGTCTGGGTGGGCAGGCGCCAGCCATCGGGGCATATTCCCTGCAATTTCTTTTCGAGGAGGAGACATTCGATGTTGAAACCGCATTCCATCGGGCTTTCGGCATCGTTTGCAAGCGCGACCGAATCGATTGCCGCAGCCCAGGTGTACAGGCGCCCTGTCACGAGGCATTTCGTACTGTCGTTGCCAAAACACCACGACTTGCCCTTAATACTTGGGGTCTTCTCGTTATCGGCGTAGTTGAGGTTTTCCGCCATCCAGACCTGGTCGCCGATTTTTACCGTCTTGTAGACCTGACCGTCGCGCTTGTCCGTCATTGTCCCGTAAACGGTATTTTGATTTTGGCGCGCTTCTTTGGGCACATCCCAGCCCCATCTACCCTTCACGCTCACCCAGCCGCTAGCCGCGCAGTAATAGCTGTTGGTATCTACCTCGGCCCCGATGATAAACGTGCCGATTTCTGCCTCGGTGCAATTTTTTCCGTAAGTGTCGATAACCAGAGTTGACGGGAGAACCCAGTTTGATTTTTTACAGATATAGTACTGGTTGCGCGACGTTATCTTGTGCATTTCGCCTTCGCGCCTGGTCGTGCAGCCCTGCAGGTTCAGCGTCGTGTCATTGGTCTGGGCCTTTACCCACTGGTCTAGTTCCGCGTCGTACTTGAAGGCGATTCCTGTTGAATCGTCCCTCCGTATCTCGCCGTCGTCTCCGTCTTCCCAGTTCGGGACAAAAGCCTGGCTGCTGCTGGAATTCTCTTTCTCGCTCGACGAAGACTTCGTGGAGCTGCTGCTCGACTTGCCGTTGCGGGAACTCGAAGAGTTCGTTGCAGTCTCTTTCCCGCTGGAAGAAGACTCGTCGTCGCAGTCTTCGCAAATGGACGAAGAGGAATCCTCGTCGTGCGGGGCAAAGCTGCTATCGTCGTCACCGCAGGCGACGAGGAACGCGAAAGATAAAAGAGCTAAGGGGAGAAGCCTCTTGGTCATTTGTTGTCCTCCTGTAAAAATGCGCTAGTCTTTGACGCAGCGGACAGGATTACTTGATCTTTTTTTGGAGGTATAATACCACGCGTTGTTGTTGAATATATCCAAATGTATGGCGTATGCGTCTGTCGAATAGTAAGATGTTGATGTCCATATTTCCGTTGAAAGGCGTGGAATGCATGCAACACCTACACGGATGTCCCAATATGTGCCAGAAGCAAGTGCGGAAAATCCGTAAGTGTCTTTTCCTCCATATCTTTTTTTGTCATCATAATTGACTTGAGTTTCCCAATCTGGGCTTCTGGATTTTAAATGTTCGCCTGCGATTGAGTCTCCACCCGCTGTGTTAATCAAGATTCTCCATTCTGTCGAGTCTGGCAGGTGCCAGCCACTTGGACAAATGCCTCGTACTGGATAAGTCGGAGTGCATCCGTTTCCTCCACAACCTTTGCCGTTAGTACTCCAAGTCCCAATGCTGTCCATGGCTGTACTCCATGGGTAAAAACGTCCGTATCTTTCGCAATAAATGGCTGAATCGTTATAACAGAAGCTGCTTGAATCATAATCCCATACTTTGCGCAGGTCTCGGTAGTTCAGGTTTTCTGCCATCCAGGTTTGGTCCCCAATTTTTACGGTCCTGTATGTCTGACCGTCTCGGTCATCAACCATCTCGCCGTACGAAATCTTGGGGTTAAATTGGTCTACGATGGTGTAAGGTTCCGTTGTACTGGAATAATTCCTTGCCATGCTCGACGAAGACTTTGCGCCATCAGGGCGCGCGATAAAATCGCTATCGTCGTCACCGCAGGCGGCGAGGAACGCGAAAGATAAAAGAGCTAAGGGGAGAAGCCTCTTGGTCATTTGTTGTCCTCCTGTAAAAATGCGCTAGTCTTGGCTAGTCCTTTACGCAGCGAACGGAGAGGTTGTCGCCTACGCCGTCGATGCTCAACCCGACATCGTCATCGGAATAAAGGATGTACAAGTGGTATGCGTAGTCGTCATCCTTTGTTGAACTCCAGAAATTTGCGCTGAAGCCCTGAACGTTGAGGGAGTCGAGGGAGAATCCTTCGTAGCCAGCCGGGAGGGCGGCAAAGCCATAGGCGTCCGTACCGTTTCTTTCGTTTTTCCAGTCTGTCTTGGATTTGAGCTTCCTTCCGGCGGTTGTTCTATCGCCAATGGTCTCGATAAGGGCTTCGAATTCGGTATAGGAAGGCAGGTGCCAGCCTTCGGGGCACACGCCGCGCACCGGGTATGTCGGTTTGCAATTCCAGCTTCTATAGCCACACCCCGCGCCATTTTTGCTCCATGTCCCCGCACTGTCCATTGCCGTACTCCATTGGTAAAGACGTCCGAACTTTTCGCAGTTTTCGGGATCCTCGCCGTAGCAGACGCTATTCTCTGTTTCAAGTTTGAGATTCTCCGCCATCCAGGTCTGGTTGCCGATTATTACGGTCTTGTAGGTCTGGCCGTCACGTTCGTCGGTGAGGGGGCCGTAGCTTCCGGAGTAGGTCGCTTCGGTTGCCGCATCCTGCTTGGAGGATTTTCCCTTGAGACAGCGGACATAAACGCCCGATTCCTTTTCGGCGTCCCAAAGATATGCTGCTGAGTTTAGCCAGTTTAGGCATAGTCTGAACGCATTGTCGTCATCATTTTCCGTGGCGCTCCAAAAATTTGCATCGTCGCCCATTCTGGAATATGTTCCTGAAGAATTCCTGAAACCGCCTGTATATGCCGAAAATCCATAGTCGTTGGACTTGTTGTTCAGGAGAATTGTGTGGGCTTTGTTATGTGCCTTGGAGCCGCCGCTTACGGAAGCAAGCAATATGTCGAATTCAGCAACTGTCGGGAGGTGCCAGCCTTCGGGACAGATCGTCAATGCGGAATCCCACGTGTAGAGCCTGCCAAAAGAGTTGCAATTTTTTTCTTGATCGTTGTAGCAGTAGCTGTTTTCCGCTTCGTAGTTGAGGTTCTCGGCCATCCATTCCTGCTCGCCGATGATTACGGTCTTGTATGTCTTGCCGTCGCGTGCGTCAGTAAGCGAATCGTACACGCAGTTGTCTTCGCTCTCGGTTTTGCACTCGGGCACTCTTAGGTTTATGCTGGAACTCGACTGTGCGGCAGAAGAACTGGAGGCCTCGGAGCTGCTCGATGGCGAGAGCCAGCCCCACTTGTCGAGGTATTCGTCGTGGGTGCAGATGAGTTCGCTGTCTTCGGCGTAGCGGGCGAGGCCGACCTGGCCTTCGCGGGACGCGTCGCAGGTGGTGTTGAACGCTTCGGCGAAGGTGTCCCATACGAAGTCGTACTTGGAAAGGTCGCCGGAGCTGCTGGAATTGCCATCGCGGGAATCCGAAGAGTTCGTGGCAGTCCCTTTCTCGCTCGATGAGGATTCGTCGTCGCAGTCGTCGCAAATGGACGAGGACGAGTCATCGCTGTCGCGCGGGGCAAAGCTGCTGTCGTCGTCACCGCAGGCGGCGAGAAGCGTAAAAGACAGAATGGACGGGATTAAGAAAGCGTAATGCTTCATTTGTGTTTCCTCCTTTTTTCTGGAAAGATATAATTTTTTGCCCCCGCGTGGGGCCGTTTTTCTATCTTTATGCCTATGTTCCGCCGTTTTGACAAGCCGGGAAGGCCGCGCAGGCCGAGTCCTAAGCGCCCCGCGATTACCCGCGAGGTGTTCGAAGTCCGCATCGAGAAGATGGTGCAGGGCGGCGAGGGTATGGCTCGCCTTGCGGACGGCCGCGTGTGCTTTGTCGCGGGTGCGTTGCCGGGTGAACTCTGCAAGGTGGCGGTGACGTTCACGAAGAAGGATTTTGCCCGCGGGCATGTCGTGGAAGTTTTGGAAGGGGCTAATCCCGACCGTGTGGAAGCGCGTTGCCCGCTGTACGGCAAGTGCGGCGGCTGTAGCCTGCAGCACTTGGATAGCGAAAAGCAGGCGGAGTACCTGGCGCAGGTCGAGCGCGAGAACTTCCGGCGCATCGCCCGCATCGAGCTGCCCGAGAGCTTCACGGTGCATACGGGCCCCGCGTGGGGCTACCGCAACCGCGCCCGCGTCGTTGTGGTTTGCGACCAGGCCGGCGACAAGCCGATTGTGCGTTTCGGGTTCCGCAAGCAGGAGAGCAACAGCGTCGCGCTGTTCAAGAACTGCCCCGTTTTGACGCCTGCACTCAACGAGTTTTTGCAGGGCAAGGCTCGCGAGATTTTTGCGGGCAAGTTCCGCCCCGGCCGCGAGATGGAAGTGAACCTCTTCGACAACGGCGCGGGCGAAATCTCGTACTATTACGAAGGAATGCCTGCCAGCGAGTTTAGCGGGAATGCGGTGAGCGTCGCCGAAATCTGCGGTAAAAAGATCGAGGCCGATGCGAGCGTGTTCTTCCAGAGCAACCTCGCGCTTTTGCCCGCGCTGGTGAAGTCCGTGCGCGATGCCGTGGACGAGGGCCTTGCAAGCGGGGAGTCGAGCGACGAATGGCTTATCGACCTCTTCAGCGGGGTGGGGTTCTTCGCCGCGATGCTCATGGACAAGTTCAAGCGCGTGACGACCGTGGAACGCGAGGAAAAATGCCTTCAGCACGCAAAAGTTAATTTATCTGCGTCGTGTGACGATAAAATAGAAAACGTTTCCGCCCCGGCCGAGGAATGGCTCGCGCAAAACGTGGTGGACATTCCCGCGACACTTATCGTGGACCCGCCGCGCACGGGCCTCCCGAAAGAGGCTCTCGACGCCATAGCGGATTCTTCGGTGAACCGCCTGATTTACGTGTCCTGCCACCCGGTGACGCTTGCCCGCGATACGGCCCTCCTTGCCGAAAAAGGCTTCAAAATCCGCCGTGCGGAGGCTTTTGCCTTCTATCCGCAGACTCCCCACCTCGAAATGATGCTCGTTCTGGCCCGCTGATTTGCCTTCGCGGGGCTTTTTTGCTAACTTGTCGGGCAGACTTTGTCAATAATGGGAGGTTTAAGAATGAGAAAAGTGATTATGCTTGCCCTGGTTGCGCTTGGTGCGCTCCTTGCCGCCTGTTCCTCCGAAGAGGCCAAGATTGTCTGCGGCCGCGAATGGAACCCGGCGAACCAGGTGGTCGCCGACACGACCAGCGAATTCCAGCTCATCAACCCGATGATTGTCCAGTTCCGCTACGGCACGGGCTTCGATTTCCCCGCCCTGAAGATCACCTTCTACGAAGGCACCGAAAAGAACAAGGGCAAGGAAATCTGGCACTACGAGACCAAGGTGAACGAGAAGGTGAGCGTCTACACGCTGCAGGGACATTCCAAGCGTGGCGGCCTCATGACAGCTGCCGAACTCACGCGCCACAGGGCCCCGGGTGCAATCCTCATCGAGGCTACTGCGGGTGACAGGCTCCTTGCGTTCAAGGAAATCAACCTGATCAAGAATAAACAGTAAGAGAATACGTAATGCTTTACAAGAAACTCCTGGGAGCGCTCTGCCTCGCCCCTGTCGCCTTTTTTGGCTGCGGTGAATCCGAGGTGACGCTCAACTACAAGCTTGCCGCCCCCGTCGATGTGGAAGTCTATACCGAAAGCTACTTTGCGACAATCGATTTGAAGGGCGAGGAGCAGATGGGCACGATTACCGCCGCCTATGTGGACCTCAACTATTCTACCGCGGGCGACACGACCAAGGTGCAGCGCCTCTACCGCGTAAACAACTCCCGCGGCTACCTCAAGAATTTTATGCCTTCCGAGCTTGCGTGGCGCGTGAAGGAGGTGAACCTTACCGCTATCGACCGCGAGGTGCTGGGCGTGACCGGCCTCGACGAGGGCTATGACACGCTCCTCGCGCATATCCCGATGCCCGAACGCTGGCGCAAGCAGCTTTTAAACCCCGATTACAAGCCGCACCTGCGCCGCCTCGAGAAGCACCGCTGGGAGATGGACCACCTGCTTACGGGAACCGTCCCCGTGAAGGCGAACATCACGCAGATGCTCAAGGACCAGGGCCGCCTCAACTTTGCGCTTATCCAGATCGATTCCGTGGTGACGAAGGGGTTCGAGAACCGCGACCACCGCCATTGCCTGGACTACAAGATCTACCTGCACGAGAAGGAAAGCTTCCCCTACTACATCTGGGAGCAGCATGTGAACAGCAATATCGTGCCCGAGAAGTACAAGGCCTACACCAAGGGGCTCAAGGCGGAATACGATACCGAGTTCGAGATCATGATCGACCCCGAAACGGGAATTCCCTGCCAGGAGCGCGAGGTGAAGGTCGGAACGCACACGATGGTGAACCCGGTGACAAACGACACGGCGACGTTCAAGAGCAACATCACGCACGAACGCCTCTTCAACATCAAGCGAGCCGAGAAGGAATAGCCCATGCGCCTGTCCTTCCGCATAGTCATGGCCCTGTCCGCCGTATTCCTCGCGGCGGCCCTTTCGGGATGCACGACGCACCCCTCGCCGCAGCAGACGATGGTCGACGACCGCTACATGATGTACAAGGAGACGTACAAGGCGTACAAGGAAGCGGAAGAACGCTACCTGAACATCCTCTTCAACATCGAGCGCATGCCCGAGGAGGAGGAACTGTGGATCATGAAGCGCGACCAGATGCAGGAACTGTTGCAGCTCCGCGAACTCATGCTGCAGGCGCGTGGCGAATTCGACGATTCCATGAAGGAATGGGAGACGCACCTGATGGAACTGCAGGCCGAGGTGAAGGCCGCACAGGTGAAACAGTACAATCCGAATTTCAGGGGACGTGACGCGCAGCGCACGAGCCCCGGCCAGCTGCTTCCCGGCGAAGTCCCGAACAGGAAAAGGTAGTGGCAAGTCGGTGGGTGGCCCATGAACCTTTCGAAATCATATCAGGAACTTTCGCGCGACTGCAATGGCCGCATCCTCGCGATGGACGGGGATTTCGCTCCGGTATTCGGGGCGGGTAGCCTTGCCGAGCGGGACTTCCGCGGGAGCCTGTTCGCGGACCATCCCGTGTCGCTGGAAAATGATTTCGAGGCGCTCTGCCTTACGGACCCCGAACGCGTGAAGGCGATGCACCGCGCGTATCTTGAATCGGGCGTCGACATGTTGCGTTCGCTGACCCGCAACGCAAACCCCATGAACCAGGCTGCATACCGCTTGGAGAACATGGCCTACGATATCGCAAAGGCTGGCGCGCAACTGGCGCGGCAGTCGATCGAAGAATATAACGACGACATCCTGAAGTCGCGTGCCGGAAAGCTGGGGCAGCAGCCCGAGCGGAAGTACGTGGCGGGCTGCATGGGCCCGTCGTCACGCAGGGCGCCGTTCCACGAACTGGTGGAAAATTACGGCGAGCAGGCGCGCGGGTTGCTGGACGGTGGTGCCGACGTGCTAATGCTCGAAGGCTTCACGCACCCGATCGATGTCAAGGCGGCGCTTTATGCCATCCTCCGCATCTGCAACGAGCGCGGCGAACTCTTCCCGATATTCGTCTCCGCCCTGGTTTCGGCTGGCGGCAGGCTTTCGTCGGGGATGAGCGTGGGCGCGCTCAGACACTGCGTGAGCAGCTTCCCGATTTTTGGTCTGGGCGCCGAATGCCAGCCTGTCACGCTCGACGTGGTGCCCTTCTTGCGCGATTTCTCGTTGGCCGCGGTGCGCGTGGGCGGTCTTGTCGATTTTGGCACCACGGGCGTAGAAAAGGCCGGTGGAGACTCTGAACGGGCCCTGGCCGAGGAAGTGTGGCGGCTTGCGGATTCCCGCGCGCTGAACATCGTCGGTGGAGGGCATGGCGTTTCGCCGTCGATAATGAAGACTGTCGTGAAGGCGCTCAAGGCCTGCCGTCCGCGCAAGATTCCTGCCCGCAGCTACAGCACGCTCCTGAGCGGTTCCGATGCGCTCGACGTGTCGAGGCAGAACGGGCTCGTTTCTATCGGGAGCAGGCAGGGGAATGCCCAGGTGGTTGCCGTGAATGTCGGTGGCGACGGGGACGACCCGAGACGCGTCATGGAGAGCCTGGTGGGAGAGCTGCTTTCGGATCCCGAAATCGCGCGCCTGCCAGTCATGGTCTGCTCCGAAAAATGGGACACCTTGGTCGCGGGGATGGAATGTGTTCCCGGCAAGGGAATCGCGAGGGCGGTGAGCCTGCGCGAGGGCGAGGAGGTGTTCCTCTACAAGGCCGAAGAAATCCGCAAGCACGGCTTTGCCGCCGTGTTCCGCGCCGAAGACGAGGAGGGCGAGGCGACAACGTTCGAACGCCAGTCCGCCATCATGGAACGCATGTACCGCCTGCTCATCGGCAAGCTCGCCTTCCATGCCGAGGATATCCTTTTCGAACCCAACATGCCCGCGTCGGACATGGACCTCGCTTCGGGGATAGATACGTTCTTCAGGATTTGCAAGTTCGTGAAGGTGAACTTGCCCTATGCCCATGTGCTCTGCGACATTTACAAGGTGGGTCGCCTGTTCGAAGGCGACGATTCGCTGCGCGGCGTGTTCCATTCGGTGTTCCTGCACCATGCGCGCAAGGCGGGGCTCGACTTTGTGCTGACGGATGCGGTTGCCGCCCCCGCTTACGAGAGCCTTTCGTACAAGCTATGCTGCCTGGTCGAAAACGTGATGTTCAACCGCGAGAGCGATGCGATGGAAAAGTTGCGTCAGTTCGTTGTCGCTTCCAGAAAGTGACCTGGCTGTAGACTCTGCAATGGGTTCCCGGCTCATTGCCAGGTGTTTATAAATCCCATTCCGATCGCAAACTTGATTTTTGTGGGCGAAGCCTTGTCCGGTAAGAGCGGGACGTCGATGGGCTTTACCTTCCAGCTGCCCTCGCGGCCGTCTTCGTCGCCGATGCGGCTGAGCGCGCGGGCGAACGTGAGCGAGATGTCGAGCGGGAGGCTGTAGAAAATCTTGTTGCTCATGCGCAGCGAGAGACCCACGGAACGGTCCCAGAAGTCGTGGTCGGTGAACTTGTCGGTGTCGAACCACTTGGTGTTCCATGCGGCGCCGATCTGCGCGAATGCGTCGATGTAGAACCCGCGCGTCTCGAAAATCCAGAAGCCCTTGCGCCAGTCGTCGTAGACGGGGAAGAGGTAGTGGAGTTCCGCCATGGCGGTCTTGGTGCCCGCGCGCGTGTAGTTTTCGGAATTGCGCAGGTAGGGATAGCCTTCGAGCAATATGGGACTGTAGTAGTACGAGTCGAGCGAATCCTGGTCGGCGTCGGTGTTCCAGTTGAAGATTCCGCCGATCTTGCCGCCGGCCGCGAGGCGCGCTCCGGTGAGCGGGCTCTGGAGGCTGCCGTAGAGGCTCAGGCCAAATTCGTGGATGTTGAAGTTCCTGTACTTGGGCTTGATCTTGCCGCTCTTGGTGATGACGAAGCTTTCGGCGAAGGTGCCGGGGCGGTAGAGGTCGCTGTTCGAATACATGTACGAGATGGCAGCTCCGTTGCCCTGGCCGCTGATGCCCGTGCCGTCCTCGCCTTCGGAGTCGCCGTAGATACCGAAGAGCGCCATCGCGCTGATGCGCTTCTGGTAGGTCCAGGCGAAGTTGTCTTCGTACAGGTTGAAGTCTGCCCAGTCGTAGCCTGCGGCAACTTGCAGGGTGTCGATGCTCTTGAAGATGCTGTAGCCTGCGGTCGCGACAATGGCCTGCATCGGGACCGCGTAGTTGCTTATGCCGAGGCTGTCGCCGTTGTTGGCGCGCACGTCTTCGTAACGCACGGTGTCCCTGCTCGTGTAGTTCGCGTAGGAATAGGAGAGCCCGAGGTCGATGGGCGTGCTCCTGTTTTCCCAGGAGACGAAGAATTCCTTCTCCTGCTTGGGGTTGATTCCGCCCGAGTTGATGTAGTCGAGGCCGTTGGCGATTTCGAGCAGGAAGCCCACCTGTACGGTGTTCTTCTTGAGCGGGTCGGAGATGATTGCCGCAAGTCCGAGTTTCGCCTTGAGCTGGCCTTCGCCGAAAACGGTAAGGTCGGGGGCGTTCTCGTTGAACGTGAGCATCGGGATAAACAGCGGTACGGTGGGGATGGGCTTGTAGTCGCGCTCGGTGCCTGCGAATTCGCGGCTTTCGAGTTCGATGTGCTTGTTCACCTTGGGCGGGAGCGTTCCCTTGAGCACGATTTCGCTCGGGGCGGGCCTCTGCGTGATTGTGTATGTCGTGTCGTAGAACCTGATGACGCTATCGCCCTTTGTAGGCATCGGAATCTTTGTACAGGTTGTATCACCCTGAATCCGTGCATAAGCAACTGAATCTATTATGTAGCTAGTAGAGTCTGTACATCTCCATATTGAATCGGTAACGATGTCTTCAGGCATCGTGTGAACAGGGAGTCTTATGCAGCTGCTGTCACTCTGGGATCTGAACGTGGCGATAGAGTCCCTTATGATTTTTTCAAGGGAATCGTTTACACACGCCCATCTAATGACGGTGTTTGCCGACATTCTCTCTTCGTCTTCCACGATGTTCATCGTCGTGTCGTTTACCATCGCGACGCTCGTGTACTGGAGCTTGTAGAGCGAGAACCCGTCCTTGTCGTACTGCGTGAAGTAGAGTGTGTCGCCTGCGAGTACCGGCGTGAATGCGCCGCCGACCACGTTCGTGAGCGGGCGTTCGTACCCGGTGTCGATGTTCTTCTCGATGAGGTTGAAGATTCCGTTCCTGTTGCTCGCGAACACGATCTTGCTGTCGTCAATCCAGTTCACGTCGCGTTCGTCGTAGCCCTCGGTGCTCACGACCTTCATGTTCTTGCCGTCCGCGTCTATCACGGCGATACCGCGGTGCACGTCGTCGAAGAAACTGAAGGCGATGCGCTTGCCATCGGGGCTGTACTTGGGGCTATAGATATTGTAGTACCTGAACTTCGCGTCGGGCACGTAGATGTCTATCGGGTCTTCTGCCGTGTATTCGCTGAAGTCCGCGGTGAAGGGAACCTTGCTCAGCACGAAGCGCGTGCTGAAGGGTTCGCGCCGCACGAAGGCGACTTCGTTCCCCTTGGGGCTGAATGCGGGGTAGACCGCGTCCACGAGGTGGGTGAGGGTGAGCTTGTTCTTGTTCGTGTCGCTCACCGCGATGTCGAAATGCGCGTGTCCGTCCTTGTCGCGGTTCTGGAATGTCACGTACGCGAGGATCGGGCCTTTCTCCGGGGCGTCGTACACGTCGATGCCCTTGTCGAACCAGGGCTTTTTCGCGTGGAAGCCGCTCTTCGCGTAGTCATTGATGTCGATGGTCGAGTCGCTTTCTTCTTCCTCGATGGAAATCTGCCCGATCTCGATACCGTCAATCTTTTCGTCGGCCTTTGCCGTAGAGTCCGTAGCGCTGCTGTCCGGTTCCAGCGGCATCTTGAAAACTGCGCCGTCGAACCACGGTCCGCCGAAATTGGAAACGCCGTAGAGGTTCTTGCCCGCGACTACGGGGAAGTCCTGCCAGAAGGCATCGGCAGTAATCTTCTTGCCTTCGACGAGTGGGCCGAGCGAATCCTTCTGCGCTTTGTACGCCTCGGTGATTTCCTTCTTCCACGCCTCGTAGAGTTCCTTCTCGCTGATTCCGAGGACCTTCTTGAGCGCCCCGTCGAGCGTCACGCGGTAGAACTTCGAAAGTTCCGTCCAGATTTTCGGGACGGCATCTTCGCCGTAGTGCTTAGAGATGTAGAGCACGAGCGAGAAACCCTGCGTGTAGGGTCCGAGTTCGGCAAACAGCGAGTTGTCCGAGAAGTCGTGCATGTATTCGAGCGGGAGCAGGGTGTCGTTGAGGGCCGCGATGCGCAACATCATGTCGCGGTGCGTATCCCAGGCGTCAAAGCCCATGCGGCTCGATTCGAACTGCGCCGTACCTTCCGCGAACCACAGCGGCTGCAGCGTGAAGGGGATGAACGTCATGAAGTCGCTCGTGATGCGCTCGTTGTAGTAGTCGGTGTAGCTGAACTGCATGCCGTAGATGCTCGGCTTGAACTTGCTTCCGTTCTCGATACTCACCAGGTGGCTGAATTCGTGCGTGATGACGTCGGCAAGCCAGCCGTGGCTGCTTCTCACCTTGAAATCCCAGTTGGTGAGCCACAGGTTTACCGCGTTCTCGCTCGGGACGGCGCTGCCGTTGCTGTAGAGCGCGTTGTTGAGTACCGCGTTCACGCGGCCCGGCAAGTCCTTCTTGTAGCGGCCCACCACCGAATCGTAGACTGCTTCAGCGTAGGCGGAGAGCGCGGAGGCGTGCTCGGTGTATTCCTGCGGGTAGATAAACTGGAAATGCTTCGTGCCTGCGGTTTTCCACTTGATGTCGCTCTGGTTGCCGTAGAACCCGGCTGCGCCTGCGGCCCCCGCAAGCAGCAATACGCCTGCAAGTGCTGTGCCTGCAAGCCTGCCCGCGACCTTTGCGGAAAGTCTTTTTGCCTTAAAGAGCATTACCTCTATAATTTAGGAAATTTGCGCTGGAAAACCCAAAAAAAGAGGCCGCGCGGTTGCCCGCACGGCCCCATGTGTTAGGAGGAGATTCTTGTTCGCCTTATTCCAGGCCGAAGGCTTCCTTCATGCCTTCGATAAGCTTGGTGCCCTTGACGCTTGCGCCTTCGGATTCGAACAGGGCGAATCCGCCGGTGTAGCCCCAGTGCGTGAGCGGGATTTCGAGCGTGTCGCTGATTTCCCTCATGGCGGTCATGTAGTTGAGGACGGACTGCTTGTCTGTTTCCAGGTTGTAGGCACCGAACTCGTTGATGATGACCGGCACGTTGTTCTTCACGGCCCATTCCTTCGCGGGGAGGATCAGGTTCATGATGGCTTCCTTGTTGCCGTTCTTGTAGTAGTTCTTGACGGCGCTCTTGATCCAGCTTGCGGTGCTCTTGTTCACGCCGAAGTCAGCGCTGTATTCGCTCCACTTTTCTTTGTCGTAGGGGAACATGAGGTTCTTGATGGTCTTGGTGTCAGACCAGCTAGCGCTCTGGTGGGTGAACACGAACGGTTCGTAGGTGTGTACCGCGTAGATCACGTTGTCGTCGTCGAGCTTTTCGCCTGCGGCGAGGTGCTTGATGGCGTACCATTCGGCATCACCGAAGATGATGGTGTGCTTCGTGTCGACGGTGCGGATGGAGTCGATGTCTTCCTGGGCAGCCTTGCGCCAGGTTGCGGAAGGCACCTTGCCGTTGGTCATGTCGGGTTCGTTCAGGAGTTCGAAGAAGATGTCTTCGCGCTCGTTGCTTGCGTAGTGGGCAGCCACGTGCTTCCACACGTTCGCCATCATCTTCGTGTAGTTCGGATTTTCGGCGCTCGTGGTGTTGTAGCTGTTGTCGTATTCGTGGTAGTCGATAACGATCGACATGCCGTGCTTGCCGGTCCATTCGACGAAGGAGTCGAGGACTGCGAAGAGGTTGTCGTCGTCGAACTTGAGCTCGGTCTTGCCGGTGGTGTCGGCGACGAAGTCGTCACGATTGGTGGCGTACTGGTCGAGGTCGATGGGCAGACGCAGCGACTTGATGCCGTTGTCGGCCATGAGCTTGATGTCTTCTTCGTCGAACTTGAACTTGCCCTTGAACACGGTGCCGTCTTCTTCGAGCCAGTTGGTGATGTTGAGACCCTTGTTGAGGTACTTCATCGCCTTGGCCTGGAGCGGGTTGCTGATAGCGATGTCGCCGATGGTCACTTCAGGAATCTCGGGATCCATGATGGTCATGTCGGGCTTGTCCTTCTCGACTTCGCTCGTGTCCTGCAGGTAGATGTTGTCGATGAGCACGGAGTCGATCTTGCCGTCGCCCTTGGCCTGGAAGCTGATCTTCTCGATGTGGGCCGCGTTGAAGGCGACCTTTTCGCCCCAGCCGCCCTGGGTCAGGTCCTTGAAGCGGATGACGGCCTTTGTCCAGGTGCGAGAAGCCTTGACCTTTGCCAGGTGCACGTCGTAGTCAACAACGTCGGAGATCTCGACATGCACTTCGTGGGCACCGCCCTTGTACCAGTAGGTGATTCCGCCGAAGCGGCTGTAGTCGACTTCGGTGTCGAGCGTGACGCCCCAGCCTACGTACGGATCCCAGGCGTATTCGCCCTTGTCGAGTGCGTAGTACACGGCCCAGACGTAGCCCGTTCCGTTGTCGGACTTTCTTGCCTTCGGGTAGCCGTCGTCGTTGAGCGGGGTCAAGATTTCGGATGCACCGTCACCGTCGGCACCGCCATTGTTGTCGTTGTAGGTGTACCAGTAGAATTCGCCCTGCAGCGATGCGTTGTCGCCGTCTTCGAAGTCGTCGATGGTGAGACCCTTGCCGGTATCCTTCGGAATTTCGATAATCGGAACGATTTCGGCGGCCTCTTCGGGCATCACGACCTTGCTTCCGCTGACTTCCGTAGCGGTATCAATCGGGGTGGTGGAAGTGTCGGGGGTCGCGATCGAGTCGGTAGGAATCGAATCCGTGGGCACGGTCGAGGAGTCGGTGGGAGTCACTTCCTCGTTATTCCTGTTGGACGGGCCGCTGGGATCGTCGCCGCAAGCGCTCAGGAAGAAGAGTGCTGCTGCGGAGAGGGTAAGACCGGTTTTGATTTTGAAATTCATCGTTACCTCGTTTTGGGTTTTGGATAATCTAAAACTATATCTGTGCGGGGCGAAAAAAAAGGATTTTGCCGCAGTTTGCGTTTACGTGGGTAAACTATGCGCTGGGCCAAATCTCTCGTTTCCCCTGTAATATACATTATGATTTTGGGGCGAATGCTCCTCGATAAAAACAAATGTATTGGACTGTATCAAGTGTTTGACTCCTTTTTTTTATATATTTCTTACCGTGGGCTTTTACTCCGTCGCATACCATGATTCCATAAGGCATTCCCCGCGCCAGTCGGGGGATCCGGTCACGCTCCATTGGGAAAAGAGGACCCCACCCGACAAGAGCTATGCGGGGGCGAAACGCTATCCGGTGGATGGCCAGGGGAAGGTGGTCGACGGCGACCTGTTTTCGCTGGTGGGTACCGCCTCTTCGATGCTGAACAGGCTCATGTCGCAGCTGAAGAACGACGTGAGCGCCGACGGGCTTTTGTCGGTCGGCATCTACGTGCTGCTGCGCGGCGAGAGGTTCCCGGACGGTCTCTACTATTACGATAGCGGCGAAGGCGAACTTGTGCTGCTCCCCGCCGAGAACGCGAAGGCACGCAGGGCGAATATCGAGAAGCTCTGTGCGGCGTTCCCTGCAAACGAATTCATGCAGACGGCCGGCATTACTTTGTTCTTTACGGGCATCCTGGACCGTGCCGTGTGGCGTTACAAGGAAGCTGCCTACCGCGAAATCCAGCTTGATGTCGGCTCGTTCGCGGGGCTGGTCTCCATCCTCTCGCGCTCCCTGGGCGGGACTGCGATTCCCTTTGCGGCCTTTGTCGACGACGACGTGGCCGTGGCGCTTGGCCTCGGAGCTTCCGAGGTGCCGCTCGCGGCGCTCTGCCTGATGCCCAAGGCGCTCAAGAAGTACGAGGCGGTCTCCGAGTTCGCATATTCCAACCGCGGCGAGCTGCAGGGAGAATCCGATATGGGCGAAAACCGCTACGCATCGAGATTTTTAAGGCAGAACCGTGGCGAATGCATTACCGACCTTGCGCGATGTATGAAGGTGTGCCGCGTGGTGAACCAGGCCGTGGAAGGTACGGAGTTCCCGCTCACGCCGCTCAAGTTCCCCAACGAATATTTTTTCCGTGAGTATGACTTCCTGGGACCTGGCAAGGTGAGCTTCCGTAACTTTAAGCCCTGGAAGGCGTCGCTCGACGATTTCTCGACCATCTTGCGTTGGATGGAAATCTGCAACCTGAACACGTTCGGCGCGGGACTCCTTAAAATCTGGGTCGTGTGCTTCGACGTGCTGCTGGTGTATCCGGGCCTCTACCGCTACGTGCCGCTGAAGAAGACTCTCTACCTGCAGACGAATTCCATCGACCGCGGCAAGTTCTGCAAGGCGCACCTTTCTCCCGAGACGGCGGAGAACGCGTCTTTCGCGGTGTTCTTTACGGCGGATATCGAGGAAGCGTGCAACATGCTCGGCGAGCGCGCTTACCGCTACCTGAACATGAACGCCGGTTTTGTCGCCGAGATCTTGCGCGAATCTGCGCGTGGCCTTGGCAAGTTCGCACGCCGCGAACCGTTCTATTGCGAAGAGGAACTCCGTAAACTCTGCAAGTTCCCCGAACGCGAGACGCTGCTTTCCGAAGTCCTCGTGGGCCGCTGATTTCCCCGATAGGGTGGGCCTAGGGCAGATACGCTAGAATTATCGGTGCTACGATTGCGGTGAAAAGCCCCGCGATTCCGATGGCGAGGCTGCTCATGGCGCCCTGAACTTCACCCATCTCCATTGCGCGGGTGGTTCCGAGCGCGTGGCTTGCCGTGCCGATGGCGATTCCCTGCGCGACCTTGTGCTTGATGCGGCAGAACCTGCATACGGCGGGGGCCGCGACCGCACCCGTGATACCCGTGACGGTAATCGCGATGATCGTCACCGAGGGAATGCCGCCAATCTGCGCCGAGATGACGCTTCCCATCGGGATGGTGACGGACTTGGGCAAAAGCGATAGCATGAGCGTGTTGCCAAGGCCGAGCAGCTTGCCTGCGGCAATCACGCACGCAATCGAGGTGAGGCTGCCTGCGAAAATGCCGACAAGGATGGGCATCCAGAACTGCCTGAGCTTGGAAATCTGCCTGTAGAGCGGTACTGCGAGCACGACGGTGGCGGGCGAGAGCATTACCGAGATGTAGTCGCCGCCCACGTTGTAGCTTTCGAGGCTGATGCCCGTGATGAGCAGGAAGCCGACGATAAGGATGTTGCCGATAAGGAGCGGGTTCAGGAAGGAATACTTGAACTTTTTGCTGATGAACACGCCGGTTTCGAATGCGACGAGCGTGAGGAAGATGCCGAACAGGGGAGAGTTGATGATGGCGTTCATTTGTCGCCCCCGTCGCTGTTGCTGGATGCCCGCTTGGCATGTCGTTCTGCGCGGAGTGCCAAGTTTTCGCGGTATTCCTGCCTGCGGATGAAAAATTGCGTGACCCAGCCGCCCATCGCGATGGTGATAAGCGTGAAGGCGATGCAGAGCGCAAGCAGCAGGGGCCATTTCGAAAGGACGTCGTCGCCGACGGCCATAATGGCGATGCTCGGCGGCAAGAAGAAGAGGGCCAGGTGCTTCAGGAAGAAGTTCGAGACGCCCGAAATCTGCTCCGGCTTGATGACTTTTGTACAAAGTAATATCAGGAGCAGGACCATGCCGATAATGTTGCCCGGGAGGGGCACGCCCACGATGCGGTGGAGGAACTCTCCGGCAAGGCAGATGGCGAAAATGACGGCAAGTTGGAGCGGGATTCTCATTGCGGCGGTAAATTTAGAAAACGTCCCGTATTCTTTCTTCAAAAAAATATTTTATCGGGCTTTTTGCAAAAATGGCGTTTTTCGTGAAATTTCATGGTTTTTGTATCATTGAAAACATACAATTATATAACAATCGCTCAATTTGATTAAAATTTGCGTTTTTGTATCAAAAAATATTGCGATTCATAAAGCATGCAGTTATCTTTTGAATATGCAATCTGTAATTAACTTTCAAGACTATCGTGAGTTCATGCGGCAATGGTTTGTCGAGAACAAGCAGCGTCATAACCTTACGTGGCGTGATTTTTCGCGAAGGGCGGGGTATGCTTCCCCGGTGTTCCTCAAACTGGTCAGCGAGGGTAAAAGTTCCCTTCGGGGATCCGGTGCAGAACGGGTGGCACAGGCTATAGGGCTGGAAGGCTTTGAGAAACTGTATTTCAAGGCACTGGTCACGTTCAACCAGTCCAAGCTTGGACCGACCAGGAAAAAGGCTTTCGACGAGATGCAGGCGCTGGCCCAAGCCCATAAGGTGAATGTGCTGGGGCGAAATTCCATGGGTTACTACGAATCCTGGAAAAACCCGGTGCTCCGTGAACTGGTGCCGCACATGCCGAAAATGTTTCCCAAGAAGGTGGCGGATTGCTGCTTGCCCAAGATGACGGCCGCCGAGGTCAAGGAGTCCGTGCGCTATCTGGTCGATCTGGGGCTCTTGAAGAAAAACAAGGATGGCTCCTACAGACAGTCGGACAAGTCCGTTTCTACGGGTGAGATGAGCTTTGTCCCGCTTGCAATCCAGCAGATGCACCTGCAGATGGGAAATTTCGCACTGGATGCCATCAAGAACTTGCCCCTTTCGGAAAGGAACGTTTCTGGAATCACCATGGGGCTTACCCAGAAGGCTTACACGAAAATCGTGGCGGAACTGGCAGAGTTCCGAAAGAAAATTGTTGCCATCGCTAGCGAGGACGATGGCATGGATAGAGTCTACCGACTGAACTTGCAACTTTTCCCCCTGACAAAAAACATCCAGGAGATTCAAAATGCGTAAATTAGATGAAAAAATTATAGCTATCCTTTTTTCTGCACTTTTCATTCTTTTGAGTGTTGGTTGTGGCGATGATGGCAGCAACAAGGGGGCTGGCGGAACGAGCGAAGAGACGCAGATTATCGCAATAGAGGACAAGACCGTGGCCGGTGTCTCGCAGAAGGGACCGTTCCTCAAGGGTTCGAGCATTACCGTGCAGGAACTGGAAGGAGCCGCCTTGCTGGAATCGGGAAAACTCCGCCAGACGGGCAAGAGCTTCAAGGGCAAGATTTCCAACGACAGGGGTGAATTCTCCGTGAAGGATATCTCGCTCATTTCGCAGTTTGCCCTGCTTGAAACGGAAGGCTTCTACCGTAACGAGGTGACAGGCGATGTTTCCAAGAGCCAGATTACCTTGAATGCGCTCGTGGACCTTTCCGAACGCGAAAAGGCGAACATCAACCTGCTGACACATCTCGAGTACGAACGCGTTATCAAGTTGATTGAAGACGGGATGGATTTTGCGAAGGCGAAGGAAAAGGCGGAAGCGGAAGTCTTTGAGGCCTTCGGGATCAAGGTGGACAACGCGACTGCCGAAGACTTGAACATCTTTGCAACCGGAGACGATAACGCGGCGCTCCTTGCCATAAGCATCTTGATGCAGGGCGACCTTACGGAAGGCAAGCTCTCCGACCGCTTTGCGGGCTTTGCAAGCGACATCGAGAAGGATGGCTCGTGGGAAGATGAGGCGACCAAGACCGATATCGCGGATTGGGCGAGCACGGCGGACCTGGCCGAAATCCGTTCGAACATCCGTTCGTGGGAATTGGGCGAGGATGTCCCGGCCTTCGAAAAGTTCTTCAAGAGATTCTGGTGGTATAATTTCGAATTGGGTGAATGCGATGACGAGGCTGCCGGTTTGACTCGGAAAAACAAGAACGAGCTAAGCGCGACCTACGGCGAGAATTATTACTGCTCCAAGAACGAATGGAGCTTGGCTTCCGAATCGGACGATAAGGATTCCCTCGATTTCGATTACGGAACGTTGACAGATAAGCGTGACGGCAGAACCTATAAGACGATTGTAATTGGCGAACAGGAATGGATGGCCGAAAACCTGAACTATGCCTACAAGGCGGGTGGTTCGATTTATGGGAATGCCTGTTACGGCGGAGATTCCGATAATTGCATCAAGTACGGTAGGCTCTATACCTGGGGCGCCGTGATGGATTCGGTCAAGACGGGTTGTGGTATAGATATGGCTTTCGGGCAGGAACCGACGGAAGACTGTGGCGCCTTGGGTAAAAAGGTCAAGGCCGGCGAAAATGTCCAGGGCATTTGCCCCGATGGATGGCACCTACCAAGCCACACGGAAGTTCTGACTCTATTCAACCACGTGAATTCTGTCAACATAGAAGGTGATTCTCCGTTCAATGCATTGAGGGCGAAGGACAAATGGGATTGGCTTGAAAAGGGGACGGATCTTGTCGGATTCTCTCTGCTCCCTGCAGGCAAATGCAACTCCTCGAACTTGGTTTGCGACGGCAAGGGGAAAGGTGCGGGTCTTTGGATGGCCGGATGGGACGAGGCTCCGACTGACCTGTATCCTACCGAATATGCCGCGTGGATGAATGCCGCTCGGCTCAAGGTGCTTGGATTCTCGAACGATTCGCAATGGTCGTGGGTGCGTGACCCTCCCGAGTATTTGGAGTTCTCGGTCCGCTGCATCAAGGACTAGGCCGTCATTTCAAAATATACTAGACCAATTCACGAATATTGGCCTGCATGCGAAACGCGTGTAGGCTATTTTTCTACATTGTTTTTCATGAAAGTCGTATTTATGGGAACGCCGGAGTTCGCGGCCTGTTTTTTGAAGCACCTCAAGGAATCTGAATTTGCGGATGTGGTGGCTGTAGTCACGCAGCCGGACCGCCCCGCAGGGCGCGGGCGCGTATTGATGCCCCCGCCAGTTAAGCAACTGGCGCTCGAATACGGGCTCCCCGTGCTGCAGCCGACCGACCTGAAGTCGCCCGAATTCGAGAGCGCCCTGCGCGCCTACGATGCGGACCTCTTTGTGGTCGTGGCCTACTCGATTTTGCCGAAGAACATCCTGGGTGTCGCTAAGTTCGGCGCCGTGAACGTTCACGGGAGCCTCTTGCCCAAGTACCGTGGTGCCGCCCCGGTGCAGCGAGCGATTGCGGACGGCCTCAAGGAAACGGGCGTGACGGTGTTCCGCCTGGACGAGAAGATGGACCACGGTCCGATTCTTGCGCAGAAGGTCGTGGCGATTGACCATCAGGATACGACGGCTTCGCTTCTGGAAAAGATGGTGGCGCCCGGCTGCGACGCGCTGGACGATGCAATCCGCCAGCTCATGGAAGGCCGCGAGAAGGACCTGACGCAGGACCATGCGCAGGCAAGCGGCGCTCCCAAGCTCAAGAAGGAAGAAGGCCTTATCGATTTCAACCTGCCGGCATCCGTAATCCACGACCGCATCCGCGCCTTCAATCCGTGGCCGGGCGGCTACGGAAAGCTCGGTGGCCGCATGGTGTACCTGCGCAAGACGGATACCCCGGAGAACGGCCCGAAGCTTGCCCCGGGTGCCGTGGAATTCAAGGACAACCGCCTGTACGTGGGTACGGGCGAGGGCCTGCTCGAAGTTCTTGAAATTCAGGCGGAAGGCAAGAAGCCGATGCCTGTCGCCGACTTTATGCGCGGAATCCAGAAGCGCGAAGGACTTTGCTTTTGCTAGATGAATCCCTGAAAGAGCGCATGGATGCGTACCGCGTGCTCCTGCTGTGGCAGGAAGACGGGACGTTTATCAAGGAAAGCGGGCTTTCGCCTTTCGCGATGGAGCTTGCGCTCGGCGTATGCCGTAGGCATCTGTACCTGCAGTATTTCGTAAAGACGCTCGTGAAGAAGATGCCTTCGCTCGAGGTGTGCACGGTCCTTGAACTCGGACTTTTCCAGATGTTCTTCATGGAAGTGCCGGACCATGCCGCCGTAGCGACGAGCGTGGAGCTCGCGAAGGCGGCGAACCTTCACGAAGGTTCCGCGCGGCTCGTGAACGCAGTTCTCCACGCCGCGCGCAGGTCCGGCCTGCCGCAGCTTCCGCCACAGCGCGTGCGCCGCGTGAGCATCGAGAATTCGGTGCCCGAATGGCTGGTGCGCCGCTGGTTCGATATTTACGGTGGCGACCGCGCCGAGACACTTGCGAAGGCGACCCTCGAACGCCCCGTGGAATGGATACGCGTGAACTTGCAGAAGGCATCCGCGCCGGTAATCGCGCAGAAGCTCTCGCTCACGGGATCATCCATCCTCTACGACCGCTACATCCAGGTGCCCGCCGATGCGAAACTCAAACCGATCCTTGAATCGGATTCTTTTGCGAAGGGCGAATTCAGCTTGCAGAATCCCTCCGCCTACGAGGTCGTGAAGTTGCTCGACCTGAAGCCCGGCCTCAAGGTGTGGGATGCCTGCGCCGCTCCCGGCGGCAAGGCGGCCCTCATGGCCGAGATGGATTCCTCGCTCGACATCCTTGCAAGCGATATATCCGAGTTCCGCGTCGAGAAGATGCACGACGTGGTGGAACGCCTCGGCCTCAAGAACGTGAAACTCGAATGTGCCGACGCCCTCTCGCCGCAGCAGTCCAAGTTCGACCGCATCCTTTTGGATGTCCCGTGCAGCAACATGGGCGTGATGGCTCGCAGGCCCGAATCGAAATACCGCATTACGCAGGAATCCGTCAAGGAACTTGCGGAGTTGCAGTTCCGCATTTTGGAATCTGCGGCGGCAAGCCTTGCGGAAGGCGGCGTCCTCGTCTATGCCACGTGCAGTCCCGACCCGCTCGAGACCACGCAGGTCGTGAACCGGTTCCTGAAGGCGCATCCCGAATTCGTGAAGCGCGGCGAACCCGTATTGCCCGGTGCGACAGATTCCCGTTTCGACGGATTCTTTGCCCAGGCGTTGGAGTACAAGAAATGAAGAAACTGTTGCTTGCGCTGGCCCTTTGCCTTTGCCCGTTCGCGTTCGCGCAGAACCCGGCAGATTCGGCATTCTCGAAGGTCTACGTCTCCATCGAAGGTGGCGAGATGTACCCCTTCGGCGACCTCATCGATGCCGTGTACAACTCGTTCTACGGCGGTGTCGGTCTTCGCTACAATTACTGGAGCGATGTCGACGGCTTTGTCCAGTTCAACTACGCCTACGTGAAGGTGCGCCCCGAGGATATCCCGTATCCCGGCGTCCACCAGTTCGTGGGAAGGCTCGGCCTCGACTGGCATTGGAAATATATCCGTCCGCTCGCGATTGGCGCCGGTTTCACCTGCAACTGGACCCGTGCCGACAGCGACGACGATGTCGATTACTATTCCGGCCGTGGCGGCATGCTCCTCGACAACGAGACGGAATTCGGCTGGTTCGCTAGGTTCAACATGCCGTTTATCTACTACAAGAATTTTACGGTGGGCCTGGACGTGCTCTGGGAACAGCTCTGGACGCTCCCTGAAAGGTCGAATACGCTCACTGTGGGTGTCTACGTTGAAAGGAGGGTCTGGTAATGAAGTTCTCCTTCTCGACAACGTTGTCTGCCCTGGCATTTGCCGCCGTTATGGCGGATGCTGCGATTGACCCCGAAATGGAAGGCATGGAGGCGGTTAGCCGCGACGACGGAACCTTCCTCATGGGTGGCCCGACATTCTTCTTCGACCGGATCCTCGGAGCCGGCGGAATACATTCCGAAAGCGAACTCTGGACGCCGCAGAAACTGCGCGACCGTTTGCTGTTCAACCGCATGTCGCTGCTCCCCTCGTGGGATCCGAAGGAACCCTCGGTGTGGCTCAAGACGGGTAACGAACTCGGCGACATGATCTATCAGGACGTGATTACCGGGAAGGATAGGCCGACAAACCGTACGCCCATTCTCGAAGGCGGTTTCAGGAGCCCGAGCTTCAAGGGCTTCTGGGCGACGGCGCGAGGCTTCCAGGACGACCACTATTCCGCCCGCACGTTCAGTTACCGCAAGAAAATGGTTTCCGATGAATTCTCGCTGTTCGGCGAGAACTACCCGATGTTCAGCTCCATTTATGGCGGCGTCGGCTTTACGAACGACTTTGTCAATGCGTCCGTCCTGGCGGGCGAGGAATACCTCTGGGAATACCTCGAATCTTCGCGCTGGATGCCGGTGCACATGGCCCCCCGCGTGGAGGCGCATGCCGACTTCTGGAATTTCCAGGTGACGGCGGCATTCGAACATGCGGAATACCAGGATGCCCGTGTCGACGAGTCCGGCGAACGCAACGAGGTGAACGGCTCTGTCCTCTACAAGTGCGGTGATGCCTGCCAGAAGGGAATGTTCCAATTGTCTGCGGGAATCGCCTTCCGGTTCGTGAGCGACGACGGCGACGTTTATACCGGCCTCGACAACGACCGCGTGCTTTGGCCGTTCATGCAGTTGCGCGTGCAGCCGCTCCGCTGGCTCCGTGCCGATGTCATGTTCGGCATGAACGATTCCGACTGGCTCGTGCAGGATAGCGTCGAGATGGGCTTGCCCGTTCCCGTGAAGCGTCTGGGCGTCACTATCGGCGTCAAGAATGTTTCGGGTACGCGCTTGAATCCGCTTGCCGATGACGAGGAATACTTTGACCTGAAGGGTGTCTCGGATACGATTGGCCTTGCTCCGTCGGGCCAGATGAACCTGGTGCAGGCGTATCTTGCGTTTGCCGATACCATGGGCTCTGTCTCCCTGGGCGGCCGCGCGAGCTTCTGGGCGGAACACGGGGCCGAGACGTTCGACGTTGAAGATTTTGTGAAGGATGGCGGGTTCGAGTTCCGCTATGGAGACGTTTCGCGCATCGATTCCTGGATTAAGGGAATCACGGGCGAACTGTGGCTTGACGCATGGCTCGAGGACTGGTTCAAGTTCCGCGCGCTCGGCGGTTTCGAGCGTATCGACGGGCCTACGGAGCGCTTCGAGGTGACTCCTTCGGAATTCTTTGTCGCCTTTACCGGCGACTGGCTTGTCCGCAAGAGCTTCCGCGTGTCGCATTCGCTCCGCTACAGGAGCGATGCCCAGTGGAACCTGCGCGGCCATGACGCGCTTGTCGTGAAGGGAGACTGGTATTGGGACGCGACGTTCGAGCAGCAGTTCCCGAGGCTCGGACTTTACCTGACGGGAACCCTGATCCACGTGCTCGCAGACGAGGTGGTGCAGGTCCCGAATGGCGATTACGATAGGTTGAGATTCGTCTGTACAGTGAGGAAGACGTTCTGATGTGGTTACGCGCTCTAAAGAGGCATTGTTCTAGAAGCGAGTCTCCCGTGAGACACCTGATGGTCCGCATGTTCGCCCATTTCCTGGCGTGCGTCGCGGCCGTGTTTTTTGTCTGCTGGTTCGGCTAGCCGAAGGCTTTGCCGAGGGCCTTGAGGCTGAAGCTGTTGGCGAGCGCTTCTTGCGCCGTGTTTGCCTCTATCCACTTGAATTCGAATTTCGGATGCGCCCCGCGTTGCATGGCGAGGTGCCTTGTGGCATTTGCGGCCGATGTGCCGAGCCTGATCAGCAACACGTCGCATTCGATCTTGTGGATGGTGATGCCGTGGCGGAACGAGCCGCGGCTTTCGACGGAACAGACGCTGTCTGCGTCGATATAGTCTTCGGCGGCGGCGGGTAGGCCCGCGGTCGCGTTCCGTGGCGATTCGAAGTGCGGCAGCGTGAACTGGTTCTTGAAAAATTTCTGCCCGCCGTGGACGGCGAGAATCTTGCGGTCGCTGCTTTCGATGACGAGGACGGTGCCGTGCCAATCTTTTTGCGTGTGGCTTTTTGGCGGCGGGAATTCGGCGGTGCGGTTTTCGAGCGCGGCGCGGCAGATGCCATGCAGCGGGCAATGGCTACAATCGGGATTCTTGACCTTGCACACGGTACGCCCGAGTTCCATGAGCGCCTCGTTGTGCATGTAGGCCTTGGGCGAGGTCGCGATTTCGCGCGCGTAGTTCCAGTAGGTTTCGGCGGGGGCCTTGTCCGTCGGCAGAAAGTCGAGCGCGTATAGCCTCGAAAATATCCGTACCAGGTTCCCGTCGAGTATCGCTTCTCGCTGGTGGTAGGCGAGGCTCAGGATTGCCCCGGCGGTGTAGGCGCCGATTCCCGGCAACGCTTCGAGTTCCTTGCGCGTGCGCGGCATTTCGCGACCGGCGGCGGCCACCGTCTTCGCCGTTTTCAGGATGTTCCGTGCGCGGCTGTAATAGCCCAGGCCCTGCCAGTACTTGAAAACTTCTTCTTCGGTTGCGGCGGCGAGAGTGCCGATGTCCGGAAAGCGCTTCATCCATTTCACGAAGTAATCGCGGACCGTGGAAACCTGCGTCTGCTGGAGCATGGTCTCGCTGATCCAGACCGCGTAGGGTTCGCGCGGGGCGTCCAGGTCGACGGGCCTCCACGGCAGGGCTGCCGCGTTCTTCTTGAACCATTCGCGCAGGCGCTTTAGCGAGACATTATCCATAGCGGCTTAAATTTAAGAAAAAAGTTTGCCGCTATAAACCACAACGGCACCTCGCGAGGAGATGCCGTTGTTGGTGTATGGGATGTTTGGTTTACATGTAGTAATGTAGATTCTGAATCGCTCGCCGGGTAGTACTTTGGACTAAATTCCATTGTAAAGGTTTACAACACTTACAACGTGTTAATCCGCAAAAAACGCGAAAAAAGACACTTTTTGAAGGAAACAGGGCGCGTAGGGAGTTGTTTTTACGATGTTTGTTACGAAAGGTTTACATTATGGTGCGAAAATGGGGCGAAATCTCGTTTATAACGAGCCGCTATTAAAATTCCGCGCGGTCTTCCCAGATATCCACGATGACTTCGCAGTTTATACAGTTGATTAACTTGTGAATTTCTTATCTCGTAATGTTTGGCTGCTTGGTTTTTTCATTAAGCTCTTCTCGATAGGCTTTCTATTTCTGGATACAGAGGACGCCCGCTTCACGCGCACCGTTACAGCCGGCGCCATCACTAGAACATCCGGAAAGCAAAACGTCGTTCCCTTGTATGTTCAAAGCCCTGTACTCATAACAGACCCCGTCTTCGCAACCATAGTTGGCCCATACAATGATTCCATGCTGAATGTTTTCTTCATCCAAAATCTGTTCCTTATAGGCGATGCTCTTCAGGTCAAAACCATTCGCTTTCAAGGCGGGATACGCGTTTTTCCACGAGCACGCATCCTTTTGGCATTTCTTACCCGAAAGAGAATTCAGCAGGTTCCTGTAATCCTTCGGGGTCGGCAGGCGCCATCCTGACGGGCAGGCCTTCAACGCCTCTTCCTGACTATAGACGTACGAACCGTTCGACTTCTGCAGCATGCGGGTCATCCAATTCTTTCCGGCGACATTGGCCATCTGCGGGGCCGGCGGTGCCGACGGAGCGTCGCCCTTCACGCAGCGTACAGAAAGGGCGGAACTTTTCATGCCCTTCAACCACTTGACGCTGTTATCCTTCGCAGTCCAATACCAGTAGGAAGCCTTGTCCTTCTTCCCGTCGCTGGTCCAGAAGTATTCGTACAGGTCCCCGAACAGGAATTCGCCGTTGTCCTTCCTGAAACCGGTCGCTTTCGCATTGAATGCAGTCCTAAAGTCGGAAACTCCTGCAAGCATGGCCCTAGCCTCGCTTTCGCTGGGCAGGTGCCAACCTGCAGGGCATACCGTCTGTGCGGCATCCCAGGTGTAGAGACGACCGCTTGCCTTGCAATTATCCGGCTGGTTGCAGTAGCTGTTCGCCGTCTCGATATTGAGGTTCTCGGCCATCCAGGTCTGCCCCGCGATATCGACAGTCTTGTACTGCTCCGCCATAGAAGCATCCAAGGCCGCGGCAGCTTTCTTTAGAGATTCGGACAAGGCCTTCTTGCCTTCGTTTTCAGTATCCTCGCACGCCGTAATGCTCAAGGCAAGGCACGCACCCATCATCAAGAGTGTTCTTTTCATTTTATGCTTTCCCTACGCTCATAAAGAGCTCCTATAAAGATTATCGTAAATTAGGATTGTTTGGGTCTAGGATGCCGAGAAGTTTATACAGTTGATTAACTTGCGGATTTTTTATCCCGTAATGTTTGGCTGCTTTGATGCCGGTAGTGCAACGTGGAATGGCAAGTTCTTTTGCATCTTTATTTTTTTTCTTAAGCTCTTCTCGATATCCTTCAAGATCTTCGTGTGCAGCTTTAATGGCAACAGGCTTTGCCTCACCTTCGGCAATGTACTGCGCAACAATTTCGGTGCTATCCGGCAATGGAGCATTATTGAAGGCTTCTGCAACGTTTCGGAACAAATCACATTCATTGTAATAGGTTTGAATGTAGTATGCTTCTAGTGCCTGGGTGTATTCGTTTTGCACACCCTGCTCACGAGCTTCATCGAGTCTTTTTTTAAAGATGGCCATTGCTTGATCGTAATAGCTTGGAAGTTGTTGCAATATGGCTATTTCTTCGACAAATTTTTCGTCTGCTCCTTTTGCTCTACGTTCCTGATTCTTTATTTTTTCGGCCAATATTAAATACAAATTCGCCATTTGGATTGAAGCCGGTAATCCCCAGTTTTTACTTTTACTTGCAGCAACTGAATAGTATAACATGGCTTTTTCTATTAACGAAACTAGTTTTTTTACCTGTTCCGCTTTTTGCTTTTCTGTCCCCTTAATTTCGATTTGCAGCATTTGCTTCATTACGTCCTGTCCAGCAAAGAAACTGGAGGCCGCTTCAGAACCGTCATTTACAAATTTTAATTGAGGCTGGTTGCTGGGAGCTTTTTTACTGGCGTGTATTTCTGGATTGCTGTTGGATCCTCCTTGAAAATTCACATGACCAGCAAAGAGAATGGATGCTGATGCTAGAATAGAAATGAAAAGTTTTTTCATGTTTTACCTCTGCTTACAAAGAATCCCTATATGACCTGAAATATACCTTTAATTATGCGAAATTAAACACCAGCACGTCTTATTTTGAAAAAAATGCCGCAGAAAAACGCGACATTTTTTTTTTCTTGTGGTAAAAAATTGCCTTTTTTGCTCTGTTTTGAGCGTTTTTTGCGGGTTTGGGGACAATTCGAGCCCCAAGAGCCCCTTTTGGCATGATTTTTGCATATCAAATGGAGGTTAAAGTGAGCGAAAAGCGCCTCGTGTTAACGAGGCGTGATCGCGAGAGTGAGGCGAAGTCGTAGGTTCTGTTCCTGCGGTAGAGCCGAACGGAGGTTATATGTCCGATTTTAGTAACGATGCAGAAAAGGTGTTAGCGAAGGCGCAGAGCTTGCGCGACCGCAGCTCCCATTCTTACCTGGGAGCGGCGCATTTGGCGGTGGGCCTGGTAGAAGGCCCCGATGCCACCTTGAAGAAACTCTACAAGTCGAAGGGCGCGAAGACGAACGAACTCCGCGGCAAGCTGGAGCCGTTCGTGCAGAAGATTCCGCGTATGGAAGGCGTGAATCCCGACGTGGAACCCGATAATGACTTGAACCGTATTTTGCGTGCCTCCGTGCAGGCGGCGCGTCAGGTGAACCGTATGGTGACCCCGGGCGATATGCTCGTGGCATTGATGAAATTCTCGGGCGACCGTGGACTCGCGAAGGTGTTCGAAGATGCGCTTGGTAGCGTCGAGGTCGTGGAAACTTGGCTGTCGGACCCGTTTGCAGGGGCCGCCAATGCCGAGGAACAGTCTCCGCTGAAACTCTACGGCCGTGAACTTGTGGAAATGGCCGCCGACGGAAAGCTTTCGCCGGTGATTGGCCGTGAAGAAGAAATCCGCCGCGTCATCTTGATCCTGAGCCGAAAGACGAAAAACAACCCGTGCCTGGTCGGTGAACCTGGCGTAGGTAAGACCGCTATTGTCGAAGGGCTCGCCGAGCGAATCTATCGCGGCGATGTGCCTGACGCTCTGAAGGGCAAGAAGTTGTTTGCGCTCGATTTGTCTGCCTTGATGGCGGGTGCAAAATACCGTGGCGATTTCGAGGAACGTCTGAAAGCTGTGCTGGATGCACTTGAAGAAGACGGCAACACCTTGCTGTTCATCGATGAAATCCACACCATCGTGGGTGCGGGCAAGACGGAAGGCTCCATGGACTTGGGCAACATGCTGAAGCCGAAACTGGCCCGTGGTGAACTGCACTGCATCGGTGCCACTACCACGCAGGAATACCGCAAGTACATCGAGAAGGACTCCGCGTTGGAACGCCGTTTCCAGCCTGTGCAGGTTGACGAACCCAGCGAAGAGGAATCGATTTCTATTCTCCGTGGCATCAAGGACGGATTCGATGCGCACCATGGTGTGCGTCTGCACGACAACGCGCTCGTGGCGGCGGTGAAGCTTTCGAACCGCTACATCAGTGACCGTTTCTTGCCGGACAAGGCTATTGACCTGATTGACGAGGCCGCAAGCCTGGTGAAAACGCAGATGGATACCGTGCCGGAAGCCTTGGATACCTTGCAGCGTAAGGAACTCCAGATGAAAATCGAGGAGCAGGCCTTGGCGAAGGAAACCGACGACACCAGCGTGAAGCGCCTGAAAGAATTGCGTGAAGAGCTTGCGACGACGGATGCCGCCGTCAAGCTGATGCAGGACCGTTGGCAAGAACGCCGCGCGAAAAACGCCGAGTTGCAGGGCCTTAAAAAGTCTTTGCAGCAGGCGAAGGACGAGATGGAGCAGGCCGAAGCCCGCTACGACTTGAACCGCGCTGCCGAACTCAAGTACAACAAGATTGTGAACCTCGAAAAGGAAATCGCCGCGAAGACGGAAGAAATCAAGAAGTCCGCAAGCGATGGCGACTTGAGCGAGGAAGTGACGGAAGAAACCATCGCGCTTGTGGTGAGCCGCTGGACCGGAATTCCGGTGACGAAACTTTGCGAAGGCGAGAAGGCAAAGTTGTTACACCTGGATGAACGCCTGCATGCCCGCGTGATTGGCCAGGACGAAGCCGTGGAAGCGGTTTCGGAAGCAATTCTCCGTAACCGTAGCGGTCTTAGCCGCGAGAATGCGCCGATCGGTAGCTTCTTGTTCCTGGGCCCGACGGGTGTCGGCAAGACGGAACTGGCCCGTGCGCTTTCGACCGAACTGTTCGACAGCGCAGCGGCCCCGGTGCG
>JAEEGH010001751.1_pt1 | contig 61132 bp, 53 predicted proteins | sample 9134181 | NCBI WGS metagenome assembly JAEEGH01 (sample SAMN16246544, study PRJNA631951) | gut metagenome | biome: gut microbiome; feature: rumen; material: DP-attached | host: Bos | place: Iran: Karaj | collected 2018-10
TCGCACGCCGCCGGCCTCGACGCCCCCGCCTGCGGCCGCCGCGCCCTCGAGCGCGCCGTCGCCCAGATCGGCTCCGCTCCCGCCCCGAGCGGCCGCTACACCGCCGTCATCGACGCCGAGATGGCCGCCAAACTGGTCTCTCCCCTGCTCCGGGCCCTGAGCGCCTACTCCATCCAGCAGAACAACTCTTTCCTGATGGACAGCCTCGGGCAGCAGGTCTTCCCCGAAGGCCTCACCATCCTGGACCTGCCCCGCATCCCGGGACAGACTTGCTCCAAGTACTTCGACTCCGAAGGCGTCACCACCGTGGAGGCACCCATCATCGAACGGGGCGTCGTGAAGGAGTATTTCGTCAATACCTATATGGCGAACAAGATGCAGATCGCCCCCACCATCGAAGATGCCACGCGCCCCAAGGTCCTCCCTTGGCCCGAAGCCGGCCTGGACCGCGCCGCCATCCTGCAGCGCTGCGGCAGCGGCATCCTCGTGACCGATTTCAACGGAGGCAACAGCAATCCCGTCACCGGAGACTTCTCCTACGGGATCGAAGGCTTCCTCTTCGAGGAGGGGCGCATCGTCCGGCCCGTCAGCGGGATGCTGATGACCGGGAACCTGCTCGGCCTGTGGTCGAGACTGCTCGCCGCGGGCGACGACGCCCGTCCCTGCCAGACCAAACTCATCCCGACCCTCGCCTTCGCCGAGGTGGATTTCAGCGGATAGAGCGTGGCAAGATTATTGATAATAAATAAATTAGAAACAATAGAAGATTTATGAAAGTTGAGAAAAACAAAGTCGTGGCCGTGGGCTACGCGTTGGAAGTAGAGGGCAAGATCGCGGACCGTTCCGCCCCCGGACAGCCCCTGGAGTACATCCACGGCAGCGGTATGCTGCTGCCCAAGTTCGAGGCGGCCCTCGAAGGCAAAGAGCCCGGCGAAGGCTTCGACTTCGTCCTCAGTCCCGAGGATGGCTATGGCACGTTCGACCCCCGTCTGGAGATCGACCTCCCCAAGACGGCTTTTGCCATCAACGGCCAGATCCGCGAAGACCTGCTCGTCCCGGGCCGCATGATTCCGATGCTCAACCAAGCCGGACAGGTCGTCCAGGGCACCGTGGTCGCGGTGAACGACGTCGTCGTCACGATGGACTTCAACCACCCGATGGCCGGCAAGACCCTGCATTTCACCGGCACGGTGGAGAGCATCCGCGAGGCCAGCGACAAGGAGCTGCGCGAAGGGCTGCACGGCGAATACCTCCCGCCCGAGGAGCACGAGTGCCCCCACGGCAAGGGCCGCTGCCACCGCGAGGAGCACGAAGAGGGCGAATGCTGCGGCAAAGGCGAGGGCGAATGCTGCGGCAAGGGCAAAGGCGATTGCGACTGCGAAGGCGAAGGCTGCTGCCACCAAGACTAGTACGATGACAGCCCCGGTCCTCTATACCCTGACCTCCTCCCTGCACACGGGAATGGCCCCCGACCCCCGTCAGGAGCCGTTCATCCAAGGCATCGAGGCAGCCCTCGGCGTCGCGTTCGACTGCCGGGGAGAGGACCTGCAGGCCTATGGTTCCGGCGGCACGGAATTGATCTACGTCCGCACCGGCGGGACGGAAGGCGCCTTTCTGAAACAACTCGGCGGGCGGAGCTTCCGCAAACCCGTGCTCCTGCTCACCAGCGGCCGGAGCAACTCGCTGGCCGCCTCGATGGAAATCCTTTCCTGGCTGCGCATGTGCGGTTTCGAGGGGGAAATCCTCCACGGCAGCGAGCCGGACATCGCCGGCCGGATCCGCAGCCTTTCGGACGGGCAAGCGGGCGTCTCGCAGGATGCAGACCCCACGGAGCCCTTCCCCTGGGGGCCCCTGCTTGCGGGCAAGCGCTACGGCGTGATCGGGCAGCCCTCTGACTGGCTGATTTCCAGCGGCGTGGACTACGCCGCCGTCCGGGAACGGCTCGGCGCGCAACTGCTCGACATCCCCATCGGGGAACTGGTCGAAGAAGTCCGGCGGGGCGGAGCGGAGCAGCCGGAAGGCCTCTCATTGAAAGCGCTCAACATTCCCCGCTACGGGCACGAAATCCCCCTTTGCGACTTCACGGATGCGCTCCGCATCTACGGTGCCCTGCGGCGCCTGGTGCGACGCTATGACCTGGACGGACTGACCCTGCGCTGCTTCGACCTGCTGACGGCCCTGCACAACACCGGATGCCTCGCCCTCGCGATCCTTAACGCCGAGGGCATCACGGCCACCTGCGAGGGTGACATCCCCGCGATGCTCTCGATGGCCGTGGCGCAGGCGAGAACAGGCCGGGCCTCCTTCCAGGTCAACCTGTCCCGCATCGAGGGCGACCGACTGCTCTTTGCGCACTGCACCGTGCCGCTGAGCATCGTGCGCGACTATTGCTACGACACCCATTTCGAGTCCGGCATCGGGGTCGCCATCCACGGCGAACTGCCCGAGGGGCCGGTGACCCTGTTCAAACTTTCGCCGGACTGCCGGCGGATGTACCGGAAAGAGGCGCTGCTGCTCGGAAACCCCTACGAGGAGGCGCTCTGCCGCACGCAGGTGATCGTCCGGGCACCCGGCGCAGCCGGCTATTTCCTGCGGAGCCCCATCGGCAACCACCACATTATCGTTCCCGGAGATCTTTAGCCCTTTATGCGTACCGCCGTCGTCATCCTCAACTGGAACACCCGGGACTACCTGGCGCGTTTCCTGCCCCCGCTGCTCGAAAGCCTGCGCGGGCGGGATGCGGACGTGGTGGTGGCGGACAACGCCAGTACCGACGGCTCCCGGGAACTGCTCGCCGAACGTTTCCCGCAGCTGCGCACCATCCTGCTGCCGGAGAATTTCGGCTTCACGGGCGGATACAACCGCGCTTTCGCGGAATTGCTCGGGGAAGAAGGCGCCCCGGAGTACCTCGTGCTCCTGAACTCGGATATCGAGGTGTCCGAAGGCTGGCTGGACCCGCTGGTCGCGTGGATGGATGCCCATCCCGACTATGCCGCGTGCGGGCCCAAACTGCACGCGCTCCTGCCTGACGGGACGGACTCTCGCCGCAGCGACCGCTTCGAATATGCCGGGGCGGCGGGCGGCCTGCTGGACCGCTTCGGTTTCCCCTTCTGCCGTGGCCGCGTGCTCTCCCGCACCGAGCCCGATAGCGGACAGTATGACCTTCCGAAGGACGTGCTCTGGGTGTCCGGTGCCTGCCTGTTGGTGCGCGCCGCCTCCTGGCGGCAGTTGGGCGGGCTGGACGAACGCTTCTTCGCGCACATGGAGGAAATCGACTGGTGCTGGCGGGCCCAGCTGGGCGGATGGCGCGTGGGGGTGGTGCCGCAGAGCTGCGTGTGGCATCTGGGCGGCGGCACACTCGCCCCTTCCTCGCCGCTCAAACTCAAGTTCAACTACCGCAACGGGCTGCTCCTGCTGGAGAATAACCTGGGCGCTACGCTGGGTACCGCCCGCGCCCGGCGGCGCATCTGCGTGCGCAAGATTTTGGATTGTGGCGCAGCTATCGTATATTTGCTGTCGGGAAAGTCCGCGTACGCGCGGGCGGTCCGGGATGCGCACCGCGAATACCGGGTGCTGCGGAAGCAAGCCCCTGCGCGTCCCGCGCCCGTCCCCGGAGCGTCGCCCGCCGGCCTTTCCCCCCGCAGGATCCTGCTCCTGGCAGTCCTGCAGGGCGATAAGATATTTAATTATTTGAGACGTTATGAAGATCGTTATTGAGGGGGCCGGAGAGGTCGGTTCCCACCTGGCCAAGATGCTTCGCGCCGAGGCGAACGAAGTCACGGTGATCGATGACGACAGCGCGCGCATCAACTCCCTGTCGTCCTACGCCGACGTGGAGACGGTCCTGGGCAACCCCTCGTCCATCCAGGTCCTGCGGGACGCCGGCGTGGGCAAGGCGGATCTGTTCATCGCCGTGTATCCCTTCGCCACGCAGGAGGTCAACATCGTGGGCGCCCTGCTCGCGAAGCAGGTCGGCGCCGCCAAAGTCATCGCGCGCATCAACGACGAGGACTATCTCAACGCCGAGAACCGTCTGTTGTTCAAGGAATTGGGTATCGAGCTGATGTTCTATCCCGAGAAGAGTGCGGCCGACGAAATCGTGGCCTTCCTCAAGCACAACTCCACGGCCGAGACGATGGATTTCGCCCGTGGACGCCTGCAGATCGCCGTCTTCAAACTCACCGAGGACTCCCCCATCCTCGACCTCAAACTGCTCGAGTTCATCAAGGACACCACCGCGGAGGAGCTGCGGCAGTTCCGCGTGATCGCCATCTCCCGCGACGAGCAGACCATCATCCCGCGCCTGGACACCAAGTTCCTCTACGGCGACCTTGTCTTCACCATCACCACCCGCGACGGTGTACCGGCGCTCTACCGCCACTTCGGCAAGACCAATATCAACATCGGCAAGGTATTCATCCTGGGCGGCGGCCCGATCGGCGAGATGCTCGCCAAGAGCCTGGACCACGCCGGGGTCAAGGTCAAGCTCGTCGAGAGCGACAAAAACCGCTGCATCGAACTGTCCGAGAAACTCCCGGAGACCATCCGCATCATCAACGGCGACGGCCGCAATTCAGATTTCCTGTTCGAGGAGGGCATCCAGGACTATGACGCCTTCGTGGCCCTGACGGGCAATGACGAGAGCAATGTCCTCTCCTGCGTGGTCGCGAAGAAGTTCGGCGTCTCCCGCACGATCGCCGAAGTCGAGAACATCGAGTACATCCACATCGCCGAGGAGATGGGCGTGGACAATGTCATCAACAAGAAACTCATCACCGCCGGCCGCATCTTCAAGTTCACCCTCTCCGGCAAGGCCCGTTTCGTGCGCTATATGACCGGCACCAACGCGGAGGTCATCGAGTACACCGTGGCCCCCGGCGCCGCTATCACCACCGGCCCGATCAAGGACATCGACTTCCCGCGCAACGCCATCATCGGCGGCGTGATCCGCGGCAGCGAGGCCATGATCGCAGTTGGCGACACCGTCATAGAGCCCTATGACCGCGTCGCCATTTTCGCGCTCCCTGAGACCATCAAGGAGATCGACAAGTTCTTCCGTTAGAAGTATTTACTCTCTTTCTCGAAGAGCGCCCTGTCATCCCGGCTGGGATCGGGGCGGAGGGAGTCGCGCATCTTCTCCACGGCCTCACGCTCACTGCGGCTCAGTTTGCGCGGGATCCAGACCAGGATCTTGACGTAGAGATCGCCGCGGCCGCCCAGGCCGTAGTTGCTCACCGACGGGAGGCCCTTGCCGCGGAGGCGCTGAACCGTGCCGGACTGCGTGCCGGGCTCGAGTTTGAGCCGCGTCGGACCGTCCAGCGCGGGGATCTGGATCTCACCGCCGAGCATCGCGTCGGCCACGCTGATCACCTGCGTGTAAAAGAGGTTGTTGCCGTCGCGCTTGAGCTGGGCGTGCGGCTGTTCCTCCACGATCACGAGCAGGTCGCCGCTGATTCCGCCCTGCGGGGCGGCGTGACCTTCTCCGCGCAGGGTAAGCTGCGTACCGTCCTCCACGCCCGCAGGAATGCGGACCTTGACGGTTGCCTTCTGGCGGATCAGCCCCGTACCCTTGCAGCGGCTGCAGGGATTGGTCACGACCTTCCCGGTGCCGTTGCAATGCGGACAGGTCGAATAGGTCAGGGTGCGCCCGAAGAGAGTGTTGGTCACATTCTGGACCTGGCCGGAACCCTTGCAGGTCGGGCAGGTCTTGATATCGGAAGCATTGCGTGCACCGCGGCCGTCGCAATCCGGGCAGGGGCGGTTGCGCTCGATGGTGACCTCCTTCTCGCATCCGGTGGCGATCTCCTCGAGGGTCAGCCGCACCCGGGTACGGATGTCCCGGCCGCGTTGGGTGCGGGGCCCTTGCTGGCCGCCGAAGCCACCGAAGCCCTCGAAGCCGCCGAAGCCGCCAAAGCCGCCGAACGCACCTCCGAAGAGGTTGTTGAGGATGTCGTTGAGGTTGCCGAAGCCCTGGCTCCAGTCCTGGCCCGCGGCACCATCGACGCCGGCGAATCCGAACTGGTCATATTTCGCCCGCTTATCCGGGTCGCTCAGCACCGAGTAGGCCTCGGAGGCCTCCTTGAACTTCTCCTCGGCGGTCTTCTTCTCTGCGTCCGTACCGCTGACCCAGCGGTCCGGATGCCACTTGAGGGCGGCCTTGCGGTAGGCGCCCTTGATATCATCGGTCGAGGCCCCTTTCTGGAGCCCCAGCACCTCGTAGTAATCTCTCTTTCCTGCCATAGGCTTATGCTCCCACGACTACCTTGGCATACCGCAGGACCTTGCCGCCCAGGGTATAGCCGGTCTGGACCACATCGATGACCTTGCCCTTGAGTTCTTCGGAGGGCGCGGGGAACTGGGTGACGGCCTCGTGGAAATCCGTATCGAAGACCTCCCCTTTGGCCTCGATCCGCTCGAGCCCCTGGGTCTTGAGGTAATCCATCAGTTTGTTATAAATCAGCAGCGTCCCTTCCTTGGCCGCCTCGTCGGAGGACTTGGAAAGCATTTCCAGGGCGCGTTCGCAATCGTCCAGGACCGGGAGGAGTCCCTCGATGGTCTTGGCCGAGGCGGTGGAAATCAGGTTCAGCCGGTCCTCGGAAGAGCGGCGGCGGAAGGTCTCGAACTCCGCCATCAGGCGCAGGTAGCGGTCTTTCTCAGCCGCGATCTGCTCTTCCGCCTTCGCCAAATTGTCAGTCAACCCGGCGATCTGTTTGCGAAGCGCTTCTTCCTTGCGCTCTTCTTTCCTCTGTTTTTTCTTGGGTTCCTCGACCGGTGCGGTCTGCTGCTCAGGTGCTTCTGCGTGCACCTCCTGCTCGATATCTTTGTTTTCTGACATAATCTGAACGTATTTGCCTCTTGTGGAAGCAAATCACTTGCCATTGACAGAATGTCACGACGGCCTAGGGGCGATACTCGGAGATGCCGTTCTCTGTCATGAAAGAGAGGACGGTGTCATAGCTCTCGAAACGGGCCGTGCCGGCGAGATAGACCTTGACCGTGAACCCGATCCGGCGGCTGATCGCATACAGGTTCTTGAGGGACTCAAGCACACAGTATTCGGCGGCGATGCCGCAGATCACCACCTCGTCGCCGGGCTCGAAAAGATCCTGGTCATCCGGATCGAAACCGACGAAAGCACCATACTCCTCGGGGGCCTGGACACAGCCTTTGAGGATGAATCGCGTCTTCTGTTCGGGCAGGCTGGAAAGCACGCCCGGATCCAGTGCGGCACCCTCGGTATGATGGACGCAATGCACCGGCCAGGGGCCGCCCTGCTCCCGGAAAGAGCAATGATCGACCGGGTGCCAGTCGAGGGTGAAATAGACGTAGTCGAAACGGTCCTTGACCGCATTGATGGCCGGAAGGACGGCGGTGGCGCCGGGAACGGTGAGGGCCCCGTAGATGAAATCCTTCTGTAAATCTATGATTAATAATATATTGCGCATAATCTTTGATTTCTGTCAGGGAAGACACTACAACTGGCCGCGATCCTTGAGGATCTGGAGCGCCGGATAGGCCGGCAGGGTCCCGGAGTCCGTCGTGATGGCGATCACCTCCCCTTCGGGGGTAAAACGCCCGATCACGAAACTCTGCAATTTCATCTGGCCGGAAGAACCGCCCTTGAACCAGTAGTAGAGCGTCTGGTCATAGCAGGCTACCTCGTTGCCCAGCTCGAACATCAGATCCTCGACTTTCTCGATCTCCTTCTCGTAGGGAGTCTTGTCGGCCGCCTTCGCGGCCAAGCCTTCGAGACCGACCTTGTACGTGACCAGGTCCTCCAGGTAGGTGAATTTGTGCGGCATGGACATACTCGCGAACTCGTAGGTAGAGGGGTTCTCCATGTGCTCTTTGGCATATTGCTCCAGAGCAATGCGGACAGGATCTTTCGGCTGGCACGAGACCAGCAGGGCAATGGCGCAAAGCAGGGTAAAGATGTTTCTCATGGCTATCGATGATTCAAATGATTTCCGAATGACAAATATAGACAAAAACCCGAAAAAATTTTGCACAATTAGGAAAAGTTCCTATCTTTGCAGTCCCAAAAGAAAGCAGCCTCTCTTCGAACGGTTTGATGACGCTGCGTTTGTTAACATAATTGACATTATGGATTTGATTAATTTAGTGGAGCAGTCGTTCTCCGAGAACAAATCTGCCTCCTACCCGCAGTTCAAGGCCGGCGACACCATCACGGTGACCTACCGGATCAAGGAAGGCGACAAGTACAGACTCCAGAGCTTCCGCGGCGTGGTGATCCAGATTTGCGGAGCCACCCCGTACACGAGGACCTTTACCATCCGGAAGATTTCCAACGGTATCGGAGTCGAGAGGATTTTCCCGTACGAGTCCCCCGCCATTGACAAGATTGAACTCAACAAAGTCGGTAAAGTCCGTCGCGCACGCATCTTCTACCTCCGCAACCTCGCTGGTAAGAAGGCCCGCATCAAGGAAGCGAAGCGCGTGGTGAAGAACCCGGCCGAGTAATACACCGGTCCCGCACCGGTTGACCTGGCTCCATAGCTCAATTGAATAGAGCATTTGACTACGGATCAAAAGGTTACAGGTTTGAGTCCTGTTGGAGTCACTGAAAACCCCGTCTGATGTGTTCAGACGGGGTTTTTCTTATTCAATGCACAAGGGACTGCTACTGATTCTCCAGGCCCCTCACGCCGATGCCGATGCTGAAATAGAGAGGTTTGCGTTGAATACTTCATATCGAGGATGCTATTTTTCACCCTTGAAAGGCTTGATTTTTGCTTGAATCTCCGTCCGGTTTCACGACTGACGAAACATGACCCTGCGGGACCGCATATCACTCACCTGGCGCTACGGGAAAGTCATTTTCCTGATCGGTGCGGTGTATAATCTGGTATGCGCGGCTTTCCAGGCGGGCGGGTTTTCCTACACTTTCCTGGTGGATTCCTTCATCATCAAAGCTGCGATCATTGCCATTACCGTATATCTGGTCATACAAGTCCGCGACCGGGACGCCATCTTCTTCTACATCAACCTGGGTCTGACCCGCAGGAAGTTGCTGTCCAGCGCCATCCTGATCGACTTCCTGGCCCTCGCCATCCTGATGACCATCATGTTTTTCATCCATGGATAAGCACAGACTCATCGTAGACAGCGTGGTGGTCCGTTTCGGCCAGAAAACGGTGCTGAGCGGCGGTTATATCACCTCCGAGACCGGGATGGTCACGGGCCTCCTGGGCCGCAACGGTGCCGGGAAATCCTGTATGTTCCGCGCCCTGATGGGCGGCCTCCGGGTGGACAACGTGATGGTGAGCATCGACGAAAAGCCCATCGACAGACGGGGTATCGGCCGATATATCAAGTATCTGCCGCAGGGGCGCCTGATTCCGGAAGGGATGCGGCTGCGCCGCGCCTTCGAACTGTTTGGCGTGAATTACTGGACCTTCGTCAACCGCATTCCCAAGTATTCCCGCTATTGCAATTCACCTCTCTACGAGCTTTCCGGCGGCGAAGCCAGGCTTGCCGAATTGTACTTGGTCTTGATGAGCGAGGCTCCTTTCTACATTCTGGATGAACCCTTCACGCAGGTGGATCCCGTGAGTATCGAGGAAGTCCAGGCGCTGATCCGCGAACGCAGCCAGGACCACGGTATCATCGTCACCGACCACAACTATGATGCGATCTCTTCCATCGCCGACAATCTATTCGTGATCGCCGACGGCTATACCAGTCCCGTCCGCTGCCGGGAAGATCTGGTGAGGCACGGGTATCTGCAGGATTGATGAAACCGGGCACAGCCGTGACCGGACCAAGCGTTTAGTATTGCAGCAGGGCGGCGTCGTGGTTTTTCTTCAGGACGGTGACGTTGTCGAAGACCATCGTAGGGTTCTCCCCGGGCTTGAACGGCTCCCACGCGGGGACTTCCTTACAATTCGGATCGCCCGTCTTGATGAATGCGATCCACGCGCTGCTCACCACGTCCGCCATCTGGTAGGCCTCCGGCGTACCGCCCGTCATCTCCCGCTGGTTGGCGACGTTGTTGAACATAAACGGGAGTTCCATCCCGTGGCAGGCGGCCAACGCCCCGTCGTTTACCTCGGACTTCCAGGCGAACAGATACACGTAGGCGTTCGCACCGCCCTGCGCCTGCTTCGCAGCCGCCTGCCGGATCACGTTGCCGCGCGTGCGGAAATCGGTATTGACCAACTCCTTGGGTTCCCCGCCCGGATACACGCGCTCGAACTCCTCGACGAATGCGGCGAACTTCTCTTCGCCCATGCGCGGGGCCAGCCGCTCTTTGGCCTGTTCCATCGTGAAGGGGACATTGTTGGTATAGCAGAACTCATTGAGATTGGACCCGATCAGCATCGGCACATCCTTGCTGCATTCCGCTCCGGTGGGATCGAAGGGATGCTGGACCAGATATTTGCCGTCCACCACGGGAGAGAAGCCGCCGCGGCCCATCCCGCGTGACGCCCGGTTCCCGGCCGCCACCAATTCCTCATAGCTGAACTTGCTCAGATCCACGTCCGGCCCGGGTTTGAGGCCCAGTTCCTTCACCACGGCCAGACCGAGGGCCTGGCTTTGGGCCGGCTCCTGCTGGCGCAGGGTGGAGCCGCTCTGCACGATCGCCCGGTGGAAAAGACCCTTCGCCGAAGGCATCGCCATCAGGGTGGAGGTCTTGCCGCCACCGCCGCTCTGCCCGCCGATCGTCACGCAGCCCGGATCGCCGCCGAAGGAGGCGATGTTGTTGTGCACCCACTCGAGGGCCTTGACCAAGTCCTGCATACCGAGGTTGACGGACTCCGCATACTTACCGCCCAGGCCGGTCAGATCGAGATAGCCCAGGATATTGAGGCGGTGGTTGACGGTCACGACCACGATGTCGCCCTTCTCGGCCAGCGCCCTACCCTCCTGCGCAGGCAGGAAGATGGCGGAACCGGAGGCATAGCCGCCGCCGTGGATCCAGAGGAATACCGGCCGCTTCTTGCCGTCCGGCGCCGGGGTCCAGATATTGAGGACCTGGCAGTCCTCGGACTGCAATTCTTTCTTGAATTCAAAGCCGAAATCATAGTCGCTCGGATTGCCGCCCCAGCGCATATTCTGGCCCTGCATGGCCTGGGGGCCATAGACCTGGGTCTTCTTGACACCCTCCCACGGATCGGGATCACGGGGCGGCATGAAACGCTCCGCATGGGCGTACGGGACACCCTTGAAGGTGTAGATACCGGCGTCGTTGTAGCCCATGATCTTACCGGAGGTGGTCGTCACGATACAATCGTCCCCGGTGGTGATGGGGCCTTTCCGGACAGGTTGGGAGTTATTCGCACAGGAACAGAGAAGCAAAGCCGCTGCCGCGGCGAGAATCAGAGACTTTTTCATATCCTATTTGAGCTTGTGGTTTTTCTGTACCACAAGATGCGAATAGTTTTTCTAAAATCAAAATCCGAAGTCTGCTGAAATACTAAATATCAGATTCTTCCGCCTCCGTGGGGATGCCGAGGCATTCCAGCTGGCGCAGGAACCCGTCTTCGAAAGAACGCTCGGCGATGCGGCGGGACATATTGAGCACCAGATGGCCTCCGAAACCCACGCAGGCGGATGCGCCCGAATTGCCCCGCTGGCGGCCCAGCACGAAGTCGATATCGCGCACATAGCCGCGCAGCGACTCCGGGAGCGCGATACGGCCCAGGTTGGACAGGGTATGGGTGCAATAGCGGTCGCCCTTCAGTTTGTTGATGATGTCGATGATGGGCTTCTTGAGCACGCGCGGGATGCAGTTGATGGCGAAATTATTTTCCAGTTCCACGTTCTTCGCCACCTTGGGCTCGAGCTGGCTGGGCATCGAATAGAGCCGCTTCTGCGCGGAGACGATCTCGAGGATCTGGTCGAAGTCGTACTCGCCGTTGCGCACGTCCACGCCCAGCATCACATAAGAAGAGAAATTCCGCAGGGTGCTGCCGCCGAAGATGCGCCTCAGGTCCACGGGCACGTTGACCTTGAGCGCCGAACGGGAACGGTTCCGGCCCGCACCGCGCAGTTCCTGGAGCGCCGCCACCTGTGCCGCTACCAACAGTTCGGTCACGGTGCAGCCCCGGGCGCGGGACACTTCCGCGATACGTCCCATCGGGATGCGGACGCGCAGGTTGCGCAGCACCTTGTGGCCCAGCTCACGGCCGCGGATGTGCCAGGCGGGATCGTTCTGCTCGAGCGAGCCCCGCTTGCCTCCGAAATCATCGAAGGAATCGGCGAGTTCCGAGGCACAGGGCCGCGCGGAAGGATCCAGGATGCGGCCGCCGTACACCGGCTGTACGCCGTAGCGCAGGCGCAGATACTCCGCCGTCAGGGTGAGCAGAAAGGTCATCCCCCCGTTCCCGTCCGTCAGGACGTGGAAAATGTCCTGCACGATGCGGCAGCCATCCGCAGACACACGGAAAAGGAAGCCGCCGTTCCTCTCGATATTGAACTGGTGGAGCGGCTGCAGGGGCAGCACGCGCGGCGTCCGGTCCAGGTAGCGGAGATACCACCACAGGGCCCCGCCGGTCAGAGTATAATGGAACGTGGGAATGCGGTCCACCGTCGCTTCCAGCGCCTGCTGGAGGATCTCGGTGTCCACCGCTTCGGTCAGGGTGACGCTCATCCGGTACAGCGAAGAGTACTTCTTCGACTGGCTGGCGGGATATATGAAAGAGGCATTGTCAAGCCGCAAGAGTTGTTGTCTGATCATATGCTTTCGCGTTTGGTCTGACACAAAGGTAGGCACTCTGTACGCGGCCGGCAAAGAGTCTCCACCGATAGTGCCCGAAATGTGACCGGGAGCCCATTTAGCGGAAAACCCGCCCGTTTTCGGGGACGAAAATCCTGTTTTTCACGCTTCGTCCCACTTGCTTTCGGGACGAAAAAACTGTATATTTGTCCTATGACCATCATAGATGCACACTCCCATCTATGGCTCCGGCAGGAAGCCGTGGTGGACGGGCAGCCGATCCGGGCGCTCCCGGACGGGAGGGCCCTCTTTTTCGGCGAAGAGCGGCAGATGCTGCCCCCCTTCCTGATCGACGGGCGCAACAGCGCCGAGGTCTTCCTCTCGAACATGAATTACGCCCAGGTGGGCGCAGCCGTAGTGGTCCAGGAGATCATCGACGGCAACCAGGACGCTTATCTTCTCGAAGTGCAGCAGCGCTGGCCGGAGCGCTTCCTTTGCTGCGCGATGCTGGATATCGACCGGGGCGGGCTGTCCGTTCCCGAAGGCTTCCGCGCCGCGACCATCCCGGGACACCGGATGAAGCGGGACCTCGACTCGCCGGAGATGATGGCCGCCTTCCGAGAACTCGAGCGGCGCGGGATCATCCTGTCGATGTGCCTGGCCGACGATGCCCGCCAGATCGCCCAGTTCGCTACTGTCGTGCAGGAATGTCCCCGGCTGAAAGTCGCCATCGGGCATTTCGGCCTGGCCCGCTCGGAGCACTGGATCGAGCAGATCCGGCTGGCCCGCGCGGAGAACGTGCGCATCGAGAGCGGCGGCATCACCTGGCTCTACAACGACGAGTTCTACCCCTTCCCCGGGGCCGTGCGCGCCATCCGGCAGGCGGCCGACGAGGTGGGGATGGACAAACTGATGTGGGGCAGCGACTACCCCCGCACCATCACGGCCATCACCTACCGGATGTCCTACGACTTCGTCCTCAAGACGCCGGAACTCTCGGCGGAGGACAAGGCCGCCTTCCTCGGCGGCAACGCCTGCGCCTTCTACGGCTTCCACGACCTGCCCGAACTCCCCTACATCAAAAATATGTCAGAATGAAAGCCCTGCAGATCCCCCAACCCCGCCTGATCCGTACGGTCGAACTCCCGGAATGCACCCCCGGGCCCGGGGAAATCCTGCTCCGGATGCACTATATCGGCTTCTGCGGCAGCGACCTCAACACCTGGCGCGGCCGCAACGCGATGGCCAAGCCGGATGTCATCCCCGGCCACGAGATCGGCGCCGTGATCGCCGCCACGGGCCCCGGTGTCCCGGAGAATTTCCGTCCCGGGATGGTCGTCACCGCCAATCCCTACACCCACTGCGGCCACTGCGCCTCCTGCCGCGAGGGCCGCTACAACGCCTGCGAGCACAATGAGACCCTCGGCGTGCAGCGCGACGGCGCGATGCGCGAATACCTCACCCTCCCGTGGCAGAAGATCATCCCCGCCGACGGACTTTCGGTGCGGGATGCGGCCCTCATCGAGCCGATGAGCGTGGGCTTCCACGCCGTGGCACGCGGCCAGGTCAGTGACACCGACACCGTGCTGGTCATCGGCTGCGGCATGGTGGGCCTGGGTGCCGTGATCCGCTCCCTGCGGCGGGGCGCTACGGTGATCGCCGCCGACATCGAAGCGGACAAACTGGCAATGGCACACGATCTCGGCGCAGCCTTCACCTACAACACCCGGAGCCCCTGGGAGGGCCTCCCCGCCCCCAGCGTCGTGATCGAAGCCGTGGGCTCCCCCGCCACCTACCAGCTGGCCATCGAACGTGCAGATTTCTGCGGGCGCGTGGTCTGCATCGGTTATCCCAAATCCGAAGTACTCCTCCCGCCCGGCGTCATCGTCAAGAAAGAACTGGCCATGATGGGCTCGCGCAACGCCACCCCCACCGATTTCGATGCCGTGATCCGCACCATACGCCGGGGCGAGGCGCCGCTCGACCGCTTCGTCTCCGACATCATCCGGCCCGAGGATGCCCAGCAGGCGCTCGAGCGCTGGGATGCCGCCCCCGGTCAAGTCTTCAGAATCCTGACCCAATGGAATACAGAGAATTAGGCCGTACCGGCCTGCGCCTGTCCGCACTCGGATTCGGCGCATCCAGCCTCGGCGGCGTCTTTCACCCCCTGCGGGAGGAAGACGGCATCCAGGCTGTTTTCGCTGCCATCGAGGGCGGCATCAACTTCATCGACGTGTCTCCCTACTACGGCTACTACAAGGCCGAGCAGGTCCTGGGCAAGGCCCTGCGCCAGATTCCGCGGGAGAAATATATCCTCTCCACCAAGGTCGGCCGCTACGGGCAGGACGGGGTCAACAGCTGGGATTATTCAGCGAAGCGGGCCCGTGAGAGCGTATTCGAGAGCATGGAGCGCCTGGGCGTGGACCACATCGACCTAATCAATGTCCACGACATCGAGTTCGCCGACCTGGACCAGGTCTGCGCGGAGACCCTCCCCGCCCTCGTGGCCCTGCGGGAAGAAGGAGTCGTCGGGCACGTGGGTATCACCGACTTGCAGCTCGAGAATCTGCAATATGTGGTCGAGCATACCCCGGCGGGCACCGTCGAGTCCGTGCTCAACTTCTGCCATTACTGCCTCTGCGACGACAAGTTGCTGGATTTCCTGGACTTCTTCGAGCAGCGGGGCATCGGCGTCATCAACGCCAGCCCGCTGTCGATGGGGCTACTCTCCGGTCGCGGCGCCCCCGCCTGGCATCCGGCGCCCGAGACCCTGAAGGAGGCCTGCCGCCGCGCGGCCGCACACTGCGCCGCCGCGGGCTATCCCATCGAGCGCCTCGCCGTCGAATATGCCGTGCAGGAGCCGCGGATCGCCTCCACGCTTTTCTCCACCACCCGGGCCGAAAACGTGCGCGCCAACCTGGGCTATGCCGCCTCCCGACCCGACCCGGAACTGCTCGCCCAGGTGCGGGAAATCCTCGGAGACGCGTTCCGCCAGAGCTGGAAAAACACCTGATACACAATGAGTTGAAATAAGTGCGCCGGGTCTCTCCGCACCTTGTTGAAAACTTTTTTACAGAAAGCGGATCAGATTAGAAAATTATTTCTATTTTTGCGCCAAATTAAAAGGTACGACTATGTATTGGACACTCGAACTAGCCAGCGCCCTGGACGATGCTCCGTGGCCGGCAACCAAAGAAGAACTCATTGATTACGCGAACCGCTCCGGCGCGCCCGAAGAGGTTATTGAGAACCTGGAAGAACTCGAAGAAGAAGGAGAGATCTACGAGACCATCGAAGACATCTGGCCCGACTACCCCACCAAAGAGGACTTCTTCTTTAACGAGGAAGAGTATTAAGAGGGAATCTTACTCTTAACATACTGATTTACAGCGAGATAAGCAAAAATTATTTGTTTGTCTCGCTGTCTTTTTAGGCTATTTGTTTGCCGTATTTGTTTGTCTCAGGAGCTGGAAATTCCGCTGCAAAGTGATTTCTATATGTGGGATAAACCGGTCACGAAGACCTTCTATGTGCCTGTCCGCTTCGACGAGGGCCTCGAGCCGGGGTATGAGCTGTGCTTCCAGTTTGGCGGCCACTATTATAACTACAATCCAGATAAGGTGGAGTATATCGAAGTGTTCCCTGTCGGTGACAAGCGGAAAAAAATCACGAGCAAGCTCCCGCTCGAAAACGGCAAGATTTACTGCTTTAAGGTAACCATATAAAGCGAGCATTTGCCGACCGGGACACGTTCCGGAGGATATGGGGGTAACTCGATTCTTTTATTCTTTTTTTGTATATTTGCGTCATTCTCCTACAACACCGACATTATGAGAAAAGCATTCGTTTTACTCTGCGCGGCCATATTATCGCTCAGCGCAATGGCTCAGGACAAGCCTGCTTACGGTTACAAACTGACGGATTTCGCCAGCACCCCCAAGTTCGGAGCCTACATCATCGGAACATATAAGTACTCCTCTCAGGAGGGCGCTGAGAACGGCCCCGGCTTCGGGGTCCGGCTCATCCGCGCCTATGTGGACGGCAGCATCCTCAATGATTTCAACTACCGCATCCAGGTGGAGATCAACGGCACGCCGCATATCAAGGACTTCTACCTCGAGTGGGCCAAGTACAAGGAATTCAGCATCAAGATGGGTGAATTCAAGCGTGCTTTCACCTTCGAGAATCCCTACAACCCCTGGGACGTGGGCGTCGGCGACTATTCGCAGGCCGTGAAGAAACTCGCCGGTATGGGCGACCGCTGCGGCGAGGCGTCCATGGGCGGCCGCGACCTGGGCATCCAGGTCCAGGGCGACCTCTTCCCCGTCGGGAGCGACCAGCATCGCCTCATCCACTACCAGCTCGGCATCTACAACGGCAACGGCATCAACAAGGCTGACAACAACAAGAAGAAAGACATCATCGGTACCCTCCAGGTCCAGCCGGTCAAGGATCTCTATCTCGGCGTGTTCGGCTGGGACGGCAACTGGTCCAACGGGACCGTGACCGTGGACCGCAAGCGTTATTCCGCAGGTGCCAAGTATGAGCACAACAACTGGTCCGTCCGCACGGAATATGCCCACTCCTATGGCTACAAGGCCTCTTCGATCGATCCCGCCACCGGGAAACCCTGGGCCCTCACTTCCGACACGGGCCTTGCGGATGCCTTCTATGCGACCGTGGGCGTGCCCCTGGCCGACTGGTTCAAGGTCTATGTGAAGTATGACAGCTACCGCGACAACGCCACCGCGGACAGCCAGAACACCATCTTCTCCTTCGCCCCGCAGTTCCGGCTCCACAAGAACCTGATGTTCCAGTTGGAGTACCGCTACAACGACAACAAGATGACCGACCAGAAATTCAACGAATTCTGGTTCCAGTACTACGTGAGGTTCTAATCTGGTCCGGCCCGAAGGATCCAGGACCTATCATAATTAATTGAATATCGACAACAGAGACGAGGCGAAACAACCTTGTCTCTTTTCTTTTTCAGCAAGAATTCTTTGTCTATGTTTTTCGTGTCATGTTTCATCATCATCTGTTCGCCGGACGGCGTTGGCAAACTATGAATTATTGATTATCTTTGACTTTGAAAAACAACTACATTATTTCCAGCTAAAACTGATAATTGTATGAAACGTATTCCATTGATTGGTGCAATAGCGATTTGTGCGCTCTCTGTCAACTTGAATGCAAACGGAGCCGTTCCGGACAAAATAGCCAGAATCCAGATCGAAGGAAACCAGAAACTGTCATTCGGTCCGACGACCGATACCCCATACGCCAATGAATACAGCCTGACCGTGCTGGATGCCGACGGCAAACCTGTCACCGAGGCGGAACTCAAGGCGGCGGGCGGTTTCACGGTTGAATGGGACGCAGCCGGATTCCAGACCGAAAATGACCTGCCTGGACAGTATTGCGACTCCTACGGTGCGTTTACGGTCAACGGCAAGCCCTCTCTCGCCACAACTTTCGCGTTGCGTAACGTCCCCATGAATTTCTACGGCTCGCTCAGGGCCGTCCTGAAGGTGGGCGGCAAGGAGTTCCGTGCCGAAAAGGGTATCGTCGCGCTGGGCAACGAACGGCAGGCGAATACGCAGGTGCTCCCCGAAGGAGGTTATCCCAAGGACTTCAGCGGCTTCCCCGACCAGCTCCTCGGGGCGCAAGTTCGCACGGAGCGGCACGGGCAGGCGCAGGACATCGTGTTCGGAAAATGGATCGTTGCCGGCAGCGACACCTCCCAGCAGGCCGAGCTCTGCAAAGATCCGGACGGGACCAAGTATATCCGCTTCAGCGCCCGCGAAGCCGGCCAGTCGCACGTATTTGCCAAATCCTTCACGCCGCCCGTCTCGCTATTGGTCTTTACCGCCAAGGTACGCTTCCACGGGCCCGGAGCCGTCCTGACGCTGACTTCCCGTTTCCCTTACCGGTTCAACAACCGGCTCTACACGAATCCCGTCACGCTGCAGTTTGACGGTCAGTCCATTACGCTCAACGATACCCCGCTGACCCTGAGAGGCAGGGCAGGCAAATTCCAGACAGACCGCTGGTACACCGTTACCCTGGAAGTGGACAAGAAGGGAGAAACGTGCCAGGCGTCCGTTGCCGACGCAAACGGAAGAGTCAGCGGAAGGAGCGATCGGGTCAAGTGGAAAGAAAGCTCGAATCCCGATTTCTTCAGCATCGGCTTTGCCGACGAGGCAAGCGGGACGATCGATATCGCGGAATGCGAGGCCGTTTCGCCGAATGCGGATGCGGAACGTTTCGAGGCCCAGGTCGAGAAAGGCAATTTCTACCGGGTCGTCGTCACCTACCAGGGCATCCTCTCAACGGGTTATGTGAACAGCGATCTGGCCGGTTATATCCTGGGGCGGCACGATACGATGAGCACGGATACGCTGGTGGTCGCCTGCCCGCGGGACGTGTTCGACCTGCGTATCGGCGCTAATGCCGGAGGCGATGCCAAGATTGAAAATGTGCAGCTGACCAAATTGCCGAAACCCGCGCGGCGCGCGAAACCCAAAGTACACCACATCGGGGATTCGACCTCTGCCAGTACCGGATCCTGGGCCTGGAACCTGGAGCGGATCCTCCTCGGCGAATTCCCCGCACTTGCCGAACTGTGCGATTTCGGCAACCAGGGAGCCGGCGGCCGCAACCTCAGCACCTACTATCAACAGGGAAAACTCGCGGAGGTCCTGCTCGACATCTGCCCCGGGGACGTCGTGATGCTGGGCAACAACGGAACCAACGGCCTGAATTCCACCTTCGAGGACGACGTGAACTATTACCTCGATGCCGCCGAAGCGATGGGGGCAAGCGTCATCCTGAATTCCTATACGCCTCACGGCGCGGTCAGCAATCATACGGGCGGTTACCATCCCGAGACCCATACCTTCGACAGTTACCGCCGGGACACCTACGACGTCATCGTGCGCAAGGTGGCGGCGCAGCGCGCGCGACGCGATCCCGACTATCTGGGATTCGTCGAGATCGGGCAGAATGCCGATGCCATTTTCAATGCCTATGTCACGGACTGGCAGGCAAACGGATACGATTCTGCCGAGGCCGCGGCCCAGGCCATCATCTCCTGCTTCAGGGACCATAACCACTACGACAAAGGAGAATTGGCGTGCCGGCTGATGTTGGAAGGGTATCCTGCCTGTCCGGCTCCGGGCATCGTGGGACAACTCATCACCCTGCTGGAGAAAAACGCCCGGAAGCAATAAAAAACGTCTGCCACAAACCACCGTTGGAATATTGTCAATAATTGTTTATTTTTGTCTATTGATGCCTGTGCACCCATAATGGAATCCCTGTCATAAGATGAATCCCGTTTATCCCCCTTCCGAACCCCGGGTGGACAACAAATATGTTGGCACCCGCGTACGCCTCTGCGAGGATGGCAAATATCGCTGGACTTACGAGATGAATATGCTGAAGAACCCTGCTATCTTTCTGGTTCTCCTGAAGATCTTCGGCATCCTCTTCAGCATTCCCTTCGTGGTTTCGATCATCCGCCTGGCGTCGGAGGGTGAATTGCAGAAGGCCTGGAACGAGTCCATCTGGAGCGGCAGCAACCCCAAGATCTGGCTCTTCGTCATGGCCGTCCTCCTGGGTGTGCTCATGGTGTCATACCTGATCGTGGCCTGGACGTACGGAGGCAAGTATGTCGTCCATTTCACCATGGACGAGGATTACATCATCCACGAACAGGAGGCTGCACAGGTCAAGCGGGCGCAGAAGCTGAACATGCTCACCGTCCTGGTGGGCATCCTCGCCAAGCGTCCTTCCACGGCAGGCGCCGGAATGCTCGCCGCTTCGCGCACCACGTCCACTTCCACGTTCGCCAATGTCCGGCGGGTCAAGTCCCGCCGCCTCTGGCACCTCATCAAGGTCAACCAGTTGCTCGACCACAACCAGGTCTATGTCCCCGACGAGGACTTCGACTTCGTCCTCGATTTCATCAAATCCCACTGCCCCCGGGCCAAATAAACTCGATTCCATGGCTTTCTGCCCCTACTGCGGTGCCTCGCTGCCCGATAATGTCAGAGTCTGCACACGCTGCGGACAGGCGCTTCCGGCATCTTCCCCGGAGATGGCCGTCGACCTCGATTCCCTCTTTGTCGAAGACCCCCAGCCGGCTTACACGCCCCCGCCTGCTTACACGCCCCCGCCGGCACCGGCTCCCCTGCAGATGCAGCCGCAAATGCAACCGCAGGTGCAGCAAGCTCCCGCCCCGGCCCGGAAAAAGAAGAAGGGCGGGAAAGTGCTCTTCGCGTTGTTATTGCTTGCCCTCCTGGCAGGGGCGGTCATCTACATCCTCCCCCGCGTTTTCCAGGACATCTTTCCCACCCTCCAGGAAAGGCTGGAACCCGTCCTGAATCCAGTACAGGAATCCGTCGTTCCCGCTGATATCCCAGACGACGCCACTACCTCCGAAGACGAGTTGACGCCCGAGGAGTGGATCTCCTATCTGAAGGCGCTGCTGGCGCGCTCGGAAGCCCAGTTGGAGGAAGAGCTTGCCAAAGGTTCCGCCGCCGACCCGGAAGTGGTGGAGGAACTGAAGACCAATATTCCAAAACTCCGGGAAGAAATCCTCAGACGAGAACAGAAATGATTAAACGAGTCCTCCTGGCCCTGGCCTGCCTCTGCCTGTTGTCGGCATCGTCATACGCCGTCAACGGCTATTGGGTCTTGGAAAGCACCAAGCTTTCGAAAGACGACGGAAGGAATCCCATAACCAACAAGCCATACTGGAGAAGCCTGCGGAACAATGCCGCCGTCCATAACGGCGGCGTCGAGATCCTCTGGTCGAACCCGCCCGAGAAGATCAAGTACGGAGATGAACAGAACCTGGGCATCCGGATCACGATCAACCGGTCCGAGGACCCCGAGCGCGTCCCGGCCCAGAAGATGATCGTGGGTTTCGTCACCGTCAGGGCCATCGAGAACGGAGACGTTCCCTCCCCCGTCGTGGGCGGCTACACCTGGGGGGATGCCAGCTACAAGAGCGGCGTGAGGTCCAGGCATCCGGATACGGACATGCAGATGGACCTGTTCGTGCCGAACAGGAAGTCCACGCTGGTCATCGCGATCGGCGGACGGCAGATGGCCGCGGTAGCAGGCGGAAGTTTCAATCCCGCCATCGAGGCGGTGCAATACTACTACTATAAATTCGTCGGCGACGATCCGGTCTATACCTATGAGAACGAAGCGACCGACACGCCCGGAGAGTTCGGCAAGACCGACATCCCGCCCGCAGTCTTCTGGGGCCCGATCGCCGGAGTGGGCGGAGGCATCGCGGTAAGCCGCCTGCTCAAGAAGCGGAAAAAGAAAAGAAAAGAGCAGGGCGACGACGAGCCGGACGAGAAAGAGAAGGAAAAGGAGGAAGAGAAACGGCCCAGCTCCTACAGGATGATTCTGTACAAAGAGTTCGGGGACACTCTCTACGTGGGCGACGAACCCAAGGTGGTCGGTGCCCGTATCGAGGAGATCACGGCCGACGGCCAGAAAAAGCAACGCCCCGACCTGACCGAGACCATCCAGGTGTTCGAGGGGGAAAACCTCGAGCTGGTGGCCGTCGGAATGGCCGGCAAATACCGCAGCGCCCGCATCCGCGTCCGGGAACCGGAATCAGACTACGTCCCGACGCGCGGATCGGTCGTATTCTCTTTCACGGGGCCGTCCGGCATCTTCCGCAACAAGGCGGTCTTCAAGATCGAAGACAACAAGAAGATCGTCTTCTGCCAGGACAACGTCACCTACGTGGCCGGGCACCACAGCCAGGAAACGATTTATTTCTATGTCAACGGCTTCGGGGAACACGTAAGTGTCGAAGCGGAGATGGAGAACGACAAGAAACAGACCTTCGCCCTCTCCACCGTCCGGCCGGACAAGGAAGGCTCCTGGAGCGTGGATCTCACCGACACCCTGACCGAAGAGGCCGTCAAGTCCTTGGACAAACTGGCGGGCGACGTGGACAGCTGCTACCTGGTGGTCACCGCCAAGGAGCAGCTCAAGTACGGTGAGCGCAAAGTGAGCGAACGCCTCCCGATCCACCGTTTCTATGAGGGTCTCCGCCTGCAGGTCGGCCACATCAAGGCCTACCCGGTCATCAAGGGTACGGAAAGCATCTCGATGACCGAGCAGCAGCCCAAGGACTACGAGCACCAGCTCGCCATCGCCCACACGCGCCTGGAAGTGACCCTGTTCGCCTGGGACGATCAGAAGAACAAGATCGGCAGTCCGGCTCCCGACAGCATGGAGATCGTTTTCGAGGACGTCCCGGAATCACTCGAATGGTTCGGCAAGCGGAAAGACGAGCCGATCACGGATCCGGTGGTAAACCTGGGCCTCCAGCTCAAGGACTTCGCCGTGGACTGCCGGCCGGTCGCCGCCGGACTCTACACCCGCACCTACATCTACGAAATCGTCCCGTCTGCCATCATGGTGCCGCCCAACCGTTGCAAGGCGGCCATCAAGGCCACGGCCACCTACCACGGCAAGACCTTCCAGGCGCAGCAGACTTCGATGGTCATCTCCATGCCGATGCGCATCCCCGCCGACATGAAGGAACTGCACGACATCCAGACCTTCGACAAGCAGGTGATGGAGAAATACACGCACATGCGCAACACGCTGTTATCCAGGCCCCAGGCCCCCCAGCTGGCCGCCCTGATCTACAAGTGCGACATCATGATCCAGTCCTTCGACGAGCGTTTCGGCTTCTATATGCCGGAATACTACAACGCCAAGCGGCTCTTCCTGAAACTGATGCGGGGCGAAGTCGGTCCGCTGTATGTCGCCGAGAGCGCCTATGTCTGGGAAGAGGTGTATTTCGGGGACGGATTCGATATGTGCATGGCCGCGATGGCCGAGCGGGAGCCCAAGACCCTGATGGGACGTCTGCTGCTGGGCATCTGCACCTTGGGCTATTCGGAAATGCTCTACTATACGCCGAAGAAATTCCTGCTGGAATGCAAAAAGGCTTCGGAGAACGAGAATAATACCTTCTTCGACAACTTCATGGTGGGCGCCGAATTCGCCTCCTGGGAAATTCTCCAGACCATGGCTTTCCAGAAGGGTATGCAGTGGGGCATGGGCAAACTCTCCACCACCCAGTTCGGCCAGGCGCTCGCCGAGACGGCCGACCTGGTCAAGAAGGACCTGATCGCCGTCGAGCAGACCCTGTGCAAGAACTACTCTTCCCTCGCCTATGTCAGCCGTCTTGCCCGATCGACGAATAGTATCCTGAACAAGAAGATCGACTTCCGCAACCTCTGCAAGAAGAAACTCGATGCCGGCAAGGATCTCCTGGCGAAATCCCCGGCGATGCAGGAACTGCGGGATCTGGCCAAGGAAGCCCAGTCGCTGGGCGAACAGAAGGTCAAGGAATTCATCCGGGCCTGCCAGGATCCGAACATCCCGCCAGAGGAGCTCAAAAAACTGGTGCTTTCCATCCAGTGCGACCGCTGGGCCAAGAACTACCTCAACTCCAGCAAGGTCATCGACAAATACCGCTTCCGTTTCAGCACGGAGAATACCATCCTCCACGAGAATGTCAAGAGAGCCCTCAGGCAGAAACTGGCCAAGGAGTTCGGCGTACACGAATCCCAGGTCACGTTCTTCGAGGCCACGGGGAATGCGACCAAGGTCAATGCCGTCAACTGCAAGAAAATCGGCATGGACCACGACTACACCATCCGGATCAACGGCAAGGACCTGCCGGAAGAGGTGGCCGGCCGCTATTGGAACGACGAGTATTGCTTCCAGGCCACCGGCAGCAAGAACTTCTCGCCCTGGGACGCCGACAAGCTGGGCCTCCAGGCAGAACAGACCGCCGTCTCTTTCGACGGTCCCGAGTCCTTCGGGAGCGACGTCGGGAAGGTCATCGATCCGAAAGGGAACGCCGCCACGCCGTTCGACGACGCCCAGCTGGTTCAGAACGTACAGACTTACAAAGTGGAAGAACCGCTCAACACTTTTGAAAAGTTTATGAAAAAAGCCGCCATGGAGCCTGATGGCAAGTGGGCGAGTGCGTACCGGAAAGAGGCCCTGCAGAACCTGCGCGAAGCGTGCCGGCAATTGCCGAAAGGCATGGACCGGACCCTCGAGGAAAAACTCAAGATGCTGGAGCAATGGGGGCTCACCGATAAACTCGATCCGTCCAAGCTCAGAGCGGCAAGAGAACTGCGCGGGCGCATCGAAAATATGCTCTCCAGCACGGCCGAGGGCGACAGCCAGGCCCTGATTGAATTCTATGCCTCATACAAAGCCGAAGGCGTGAACCTGGCTGACGAGAGCCGCAAAGCCCTGTCGCTCATCACGGAAGTGGACAGCCTGATCAAAAACGGACCGGGCCTGCCCGACATCAATACCACCGGACTGAATATGACCGGAGCACACTCCATCGAAGAAATGTTTAAAGAAGATTGATATTATGGCATTTTGTCCTCACTGCGGCGCCCAGATTCCAGACGGCGCCACCTTCTGCGCCCAATGCGGCCAGCCCCTCACCCCTCCCGTACAGTACCCGGGCTATTATTCGGCACCTGCCCCCCAGCCTGCTCCTCAGCCTGCTCCGGCACCCAAAAAGAAGAAAGGCGGCCTCGGCATCATCCTGGTCCTGCTGATCCTGATCGTCGGCGGCTATTTCCTGTACAACTATCTCGACCCCTTCGGGACCAAGGGAGACTACCTCCCGCCCGACTGGAGTCAGAACGACGACACCAATTCGGAAAGCGGCGATGCCGCCGTGACGAACAAAGAATACAAAGACTGGTTGCTGGGCGACTGAACATAAACTGACAATCAAATGGCATTTTGTACCCGCTGCGGCGCCCAGATTCCCGATGGCGCCAAATTCTGCACCAGTTGCGGCGCTCCCGTAGCCGCTCCTGCTGCCAACCCGACCCCAAGACCGGCCTCCCGCCCTGCCCAGACAGCGCCCAGGGCCACGACCACCCCGCAGGGCGGCATCGTCATCGACGCTCCCCCCGGCTCGACCGTGAACATCTCCGACGCCCCGCCGAAATTTTCCGAGACAGCCGTGCCCGCCGACAAGGGCGAATTCACCCTGATTACCTGGGACGAGAAGCCTTCCCCCGCACCCCGGCAGCCGCAATACCAGCAGCCCCAACAGAGCTACCGGCAGCCGCAACCCCCGCCTCAGCCTCAGCAGAGTTACCGGCAACCGCAGTATCCGCAGCAGCCTTATCAGCAGGCTGCCCCGGCGCCGGCTCCCGAAAAGAAGAAAAAGAGACCCCTCTGGGTCTGGATCCTCGTTATCCTGCTCGGCGTCGTGATCCTGGCCATGAAGCTTGGATGGTAGGCGCTCCTGATAATTTGTTTACTGAAATGAATAATTGAACATAAAGATGAAAAGAATCCTCTCCACCCTCTGCGGCCTATTCAGCCTGGCAGCATTCGTTTGGGCCCAGCAGCCCGGCTCCGAGGCATCCCGCGTTTCCGTGGGCGGTATCACGTTCGAGCTCACGGACGGCTATGCCGTCAAGGGCCGTTCGCAGCAAAGCAACGGAGAAGCCGTCATGATCTGCCCCGAAGAAAACCCGAACAACGACCGGCTGATCCTGATCGTTCACCAGGATGTCCTGGCCGGTATCAACGGCCTGACCTCCGAAGAAGTTTCCGATATGCTGACAGAAGCCGTGAATAGCATGGCCGGCGTGATCGCGGATACGGAAAAATCCGGCTACAAACTCGACAAAGCCTATCGCGTCCGCTTCGAGGATGACGCCAACTGCCCCACTGCCTATACGAGTTTAAGCGGCAGGGACAAGAACGGGAATGCCTTCCAGCTCAACGCAGAAGCCGTGCTGGTGCACGGGGACATCATCTCCGGCTGCGCCATCGCCTCAAGCAAAGAGGCGCTTGACGAACTGGTCGATATCTACCGGGAGGCCGTCGCCGGCGAGGATGACGTACCCCAGGGGCTTGCTGGGAGCCATCTGGTGAGTGCCGGTGGCTTCTCCTTCGAGCTGCCCGACCACTACAACATCACCCAGCGGGACCCGATGGATCCCGGCGAGGCTCTGACGATCGTTCCGGCGAACGGCAACCCCGACATCGACCAGATGTATCTGCTCGTTCTCACGGACATCCTGCCCAATGCCGCCGATGTCCCCGCCGAGCGGCTGTCCGCGCTGCTGGAAAGTTCCGTGAAGAAGTTGGCCGACGTCGTAGTCAAGGCATACAAACTCGACAAGAATTACAAGGTTACGTATGACGACAGCGGGCAATACCCCATTGCATTTGTCAACTTCAAGAAAGGCTCGACCCTGATGTGCCACACGGAGACGGCCCTGGTCAACGGGACCGTCGTCGGCTGCTGTGCCGTGGCCTCCGACGAGGAGCAGCTCTCCAAGATGATCGGCGTCTACACGGGAGCGGTCGGCGCCGCGTTGCGGCAGACACGTTAGTGTTTTTTCAACGTTTTTTTCTAACTTTATCAGACAATACAAATCATCATCATCTCCTATGGCAAAATCTGATACCAAAAAGGTTAGATCTCCCCAGATCGAAATATGTTGGAACGGAGACGTTCCGGAAGCCACTTATTTCAAGCGCGAAGAATACAGCATCATCGCGAAAGTAGAGAACGGTTCATATATTCTTACCCGCTACGGCTGGAATGAGGATCCGAACAAGGGTGAGAGCATCATCGTCTCCCCCGAGGACACCCTCCGGCTCATGGACAGCCTCAAGGTCAAGAATCCCGATACCCTCATCAAGGCCCTCGGCAAACGTTTCGCCCTGAAAGAGCCGCACAATTCCTTCGTCAAGATCCTGACCTCCCTCGACAGGCGGGGCATCCCCTACAAGCGGGTCTAGGCTTTGGAAGAACCGGTCCTCAACAGCCACAATAAGGAAGAGTATCCGCCGATGCACACGGCGGAACACATCTTGAATGCGACGATGGTCCGCCTCTTCGGCTGTCCCCGCTCGCGCAACGCCCACATCGAGCGCAAGAAGTCCAAGTGCGACTACCTGCTGGAGCAGGCCCCGACCGACGCTCAGGTCGCCGAGATCGAGCGCTCCGTCAACGAGGTGATCGGGCGGAATCTGGATGTCACCATCGACTTCGTCTCCCGGGAGAAAGCCGCCGCCCTCGTGGACCTCGGCAAACTACCGGAAAACGTCTCGGAGACCCTGCGCATCGTGCACGTGGGCGATTATGATACCTGCGCCTGCATCGGCGCCCACGTGCGGAACACCGCCGAGATCGGCACATTCAAGATCCTCAGCCACGACTTCGCGGACGGCCGCTGGCGGGTACGCTGGAAGGTAAGCGGATGAGCACGCCCCGGCCGATACGCATCCTCTTCATCTGCCACGGAAACATCTGCCGCAGCCCGATGGCCGAGTTCATTCTCAAGGCCCTGGTCAGAGCCAGGGGCCTTGAGAATCAATATTATATAGACTCCGCCGCCGTTTCCGCCGAGGAGCTCGGCAATCCCATTTATCCCCCGGCCAGACGCAGTCTGAATCAACACGGCGTCTGGTTCGACCCCGACAAGCGCGCCCGGCAGGTGACCCGTGCGGATTATGACCGCTTCGACCGCATCATCTGCATGGATGCGTCGAACCTGCGGCTCATCCGGCGCATCATTCCGTCGGATCCCGAAAGGAAAATCCATTTGCTGATGTCTTACACCGGCTACGCGCGCGATGTCGCGGACCCGTGGTATACCGGAGAATTCGAAGAAACTTTCCAGGACCTGCTGGAAGGCTGCGAAGCGATGCTCGGTCGATAAAAACGCTATAGCTCGCGCATCCGCTCTTTGAGCGCTTCATACTCGGACAGGACATTGTAGAGCCCGTCCTCAGACAGGACGCCGCGCTTGAGGTCTTCAGGCAGGCATCCACTTTCATCGGCCTCGAAGTCCTTCTTCCATTGACCGGAGTCCATATAATCAGCCAATTCCTGCATCACGGCGGCGTTCTGCTCCAGCGAATCCAGGGCCTGGGTCAGGGCAGCATTCAATTCGCAGGCCCGGTCGTAGGCCTGCTCCATCGCCCGGACACGCGCCACCAGCGGAGTCTGGGCATTCAACCCGACAGCATTCTCCATAGTAGATAATAAGTATTCGTCCGGATACAAATATAGGAATATTTCTTCCAGCACGGAAAACGATCTTGGACACGGAAATGTACAGGTAAGCCGGAAAAACGCTATTTTTGTAGCATTGAAACTGTATAAACAACGATGAAAACGCTGAATCAAGTCCTGGCCTACGCGGTCATCCTGGCCACAGCCATTTCCTGCGGTCCGAAGAAAGAAACATCCAAGGTACTGGTCCTCTACTATTCCCAGACCGGAAACACCAAAATCGTCGCGGAAGAAATCGCGAACCGGCTCGGCGCCGACATCGAGGCGATCGAGGCCGTCGTACCCTACGACGGCAGCTATCAGGAGACGATCGAGCGCGGCCGTCAGGAGATGGAAGCCGGAACCCTTCCCGAGTGCAAGCCGGTCGCGGCGGACATCGCCGCCTACGACGTCATCTTCCTGGGCTACCCCATCTGGTTCGGCACCTATGCCCCGCCCATCGCGACCTGGCTGGGCAGTGTGGACCTGAGCGGAAAGACGGTCGTCCCGTTCTGCACCTTCGGCAGCGGCGGCTTGGATTCCAGCGTCAAAGACCTCAAGGCCAAGCAGCCCGGGGCCACCGTGCTGCCCGGCTATGGCGTCCGGGCGGCCCGTATGGACGCCGTCCCGCAGGAGCTTGATCTGTACCTGAAGGCCAACGGCTTCGTCGAGGGAGAGGTCGTGAAACTGGAAGCATTCCCGGAGCTCCGGCCGGCCACGGAGGAGGAAGCGGCCATCTTCCTCGCCGCCGTGAAGGATTATCCGATGATGGGCAATGTCCAGGCCGCGAAGGTGGCTTCCCGCCAGATTCCGGGCGGCACGGAGTACCTCTTCACCGCCGTCCCCCAGCCCCGTGAAGGCGCTCCGCTGCCCGGTCCGATGCCGCCCATGGGCGAGATGAAGGTCTATGTGACCGCCATCGATGGCGAAGCGCCCGTCTTCACGCAGGTCGTCCGCTAGGACTTCCGCTACATCCGGTTCTTGTTGTCGGTGCCGGCGCCGGTGCCGCGGTATTTGCTCTGCGCTGCGTTGAATACGTAGCGCAGAGATATTTTTACGCGCTGCGTATCCATCTTGATGGTCTGGCGGAAGATATGGCTGCCGAAGTCGGTGTAAACGTTGTAGTAATCCCGGCCGGCCAGGTTGTTCCCATCGAGGCGGAGCACCAGGGAACCATCCCGCAGGAGGGTCTTCTGCACAGCCGCAGTGAGGTTGAACGGGATATTCTCGATATACATATTCTGGGTATATCCCCGGGAGTTGATGGCGGCGCCCAGTTCGATCTGCCAGCCGCCCCGCAGGGTAAAGGTATTGAACAGCTGCGCGAAGTAGATGGGTTTGCCATTGAAGCGGGTCTCCCGGGTCCCGGACGCCTCCCGGGGATCGGGCGCGTTGATGGTGAGCCATTGCGGCTGCACACCCAGGGTGCAGTTCATCGTCCAGATGCCGATGGTGGGGGTGAGGTTGACCAGCGCGCTCATCGCCCGATAGGGCGTGGAGATGTTCTCGGGATGTATCAGGATGACCCCGTCGTCGGTGTAAGGAGAGGACCAGGCCATGATGGCGTCCCGGGTACGGTTGTAATCCACCATCAGGGAGATGAATTCCCAAACGGCGGCGACGCTTACGTTCTGCGTGATCTCCGGCTGCAGGGCCGCGTTGCCGCTCTGCCAGATGTAGCGGGTGTTGTAGCGGATGGCATTGGAGAGCTGGGAGTAGTCGGGCCGTTTCGTCTTGGCGCTATAGTTCAGCATCAGGCTCACGGGCCCGAAAGCATTCGCCCAGGAGGCCGTCGGGAACCAATTATCATAGATCCGGTCCAGGTTGCCGGCCGGAGCGACGGCGTCCTGGTAGCGGTAGCGGACGTGCTCGAAACGGATGCCGGCCGTGAACTGTCCGGCACGGCCCGCCAGGAAGGCGAGGGAGGCGAAGCCGGCGTAGTTGTTTTCGGTCACCGCGGCGGAAGAGGCCGGAATCGAGATCCCGCTGATGGAATACGCATCGCTGCGGCGGGAGAAGGTCTCCTCCGTCCCGGCCTGCAGCTGGACCGGCCCGAGCGGCCAGGAAAGCACCAGTTTGCCGGCGTACATCCGGGCCTCGTTGCTGCTCTCGGAGCGGACCCGGGCATCGTGGCTCATCGTGCTCCATTCATCCGCCTCGGAAACGGAAGAGGCGCCGTTGCCGAAGTAATCCAGGTTCAAGTCAACGCCCAACTTCCCGTTTATCAAACCATTGTAGTAGAGATTGGCGCCCAGTTGGTGCGGCGGGACCGCCCCCATCCTGTCGCGGGTGACGGTGGTCAGCCGGTCCGTAAGCACCCCGTTCCGATAGACATCGTCGTACACATCGGAGCGCGTGTCCAGCTGCAGGTCGCGTCCCCATTCCAGCTTGCCGCCAACGGAATGGAAATCGGCGATCTGCCAGTTCACGCCGGCGTTGCCGTGGAGGCTCTGCTCAAATGCGTCGGCCGTCAACGTGCCCGCGTCGCGGATGGCGGCGGAGGTGAACGAAACCCGTTCGGCGTCGCTGTACTGGTGCGCGCTCTCGTGCTGATAGTTCAGCCCGGCAAAGATGTCCACGCCGCCGGTGCGGTAGTTGACGCCCAGCGCGCCGACGGGGTCGTTGTAACCCGGAGCCAGCAGGGCCTGGGCGTCGGAGGCGTTGAGGTTGAAGCCGAAGCCGTCGCCCTGGCGGCGGATGGTGCGGATGCGGACCACGCCGCGCACGGTGGCATCGTACTGCGCGCCGGGGTTGGTGATCACCTCGATGCTCTGGATCTCATTGCTCTGCAGGCGGTTCAGTTCACCGGCATCGGTCACTTTATGGCCATTGATATACACGAGGGGGCTTCCTTTGCCGACGATCTCCAGTCCGTTCTGCCCCTTGATGATGCCGGGGGTCTTGGCAAGCACGTCGTTGGCCGTGCCGGCATTCTCCAGCACCGAGCCGCGTACGCTCGTCTGCAGGCCTTCGCCCGTGAGCTTGGTCTTGGGCATCACGGCCGTGGCCACGGCGCCTTCCAGCAGGGCCGCGTCGTCCTCCAGCGTGATGACGGCGCCGTCCACCGGCGCGAGATATTGTGTACGGTAACCCAGGATGGCGACCATCAGGATGCCGTCGGCATGGGGTGTGACCAGATGGAAACTACCGTCTTCTTCCGTGACGGTGCCGCTGACGACGGTGGAATCGGTTTTAGAGAGGAGCGCGACATTGGCGTACTGCAAGGGTTCGCCCCTGCGGTCGACGACTTTTCCTCTCCAATCCTCCTTCGCGAATGCGAGCGCTGCGACGAGCAGCAAGATGGAGGAGAGAAGGTATTTTTTCATAATTAAATTTTTCATAATTAAAGATGTACTGTTTTTCTGCGGTCCCTGGATAAGACGAGGCCGAGGGTGATGGCAAGTGCTGCCACGGGGAATATCAGATATTGTTTCCAGCTGTCCAGCAGGAGGCGGGTGTGCTCCAGGAAGCGCCCGTCCGCGGAAATGGAATGTACGGGATAGAGATAGAGGAGCAGGGTAAGCAGCACGCCGGCGGCGAGTCCCGCCGCCAGGGCGATGATCAGCGCCACGCGGCCGCGGCTCCGCTCACAGTCCACTTCTGCCTTGATGCCTTCCACGGCATCCAGCCGCCGGTTGGTCTCCAGCAGGAAGGTGGGATCTTCTTTCACGGCGGGTTTGTGTTCCCGCAGGTACTTATCTATCTCGTTCATCGTGTGATGTGCTGTTTCAGTCGGGTCCTCCCCTGGGAGAGGTGGTATTTCACGGTGCCGGAAGGGATGCCCAGGATGGCGGAAATCTCCTGGATGCTCCGGTCTTCGAAGTAGAACAGGGCGATGGCGGCCTTCTCTTTCTGCGGGAGGCGCTCCAGGGCCTGGTAGAGTTGCTGATAGCGGAAGGATGCGTCGGAGGCGTCATCGGAAGGCAGCGCGATCGCATCTTCGACGGAAGTCCGGTCGGGACGGGCCTTCCGGCAATGGTCGATATAGCAGTTGTAGGCGATGCGGAAAAGCCAGGTGCTGAACTTGGACAGTCCCAGGAAGGAGCCGGAGGCCACATAGGCCCGGACCAGGGCATCCTGGGCGAGGTCGTCGGCGAGGGCGGCGTCACCGTCGCACAGCGTAAGCAGGAACCGTCTCAGCGGTTCCTGCTCCGCTCTTACGAGACTGATGAACCGCTCCCTGTTCATCCTAGCACTCCAGGGCTTTTTCTTCGGCTTCCATCTCCTTGGCGAGCATTTTCTTGCCGACGAAGTACACGGCGAGGAGGGCGGCGCCGATGGCCAGGAGGATACCTCCGAAGAGGAAGAGTAACAGGAGTGCATCTTCATCCATGCCAGGCTTGTTGCAAAGCACGAAGCCTACGATAAGGAAGGCCACTCCCAGCAGACCGGTCACGAGGGCTCCTGTGAGGCGGCCTAGCAGCTTCTCCTTGATGGACTTCGGCTTCTGCTGGTTCGCTGTGGCCTTGAAGAAATCCGTGTCGATGGTGGCGCCGGACTCGATGGCCTTGAGCATGATCTCGGTCTTCTTGTTGGTCTCGTTCTGCCGAGCGCGCATCACAAGCCACACGACCAGGACGGGAAGGATGACGCAAATGGCGATGGGGACTAAAATCTCAGTCATTTTTATTCAATTTTTCAGGTTAACTTTTCCCCGCTTCGGGAGCGGTTTCATCTATTAGACGGAGCCCCGGGGCGAAAGGTTGGGAAAAGTTGCAAAAAATTATCGGATTCCGTAGAGGTAGGCCAGCAGGGCCATCTTGCCGCGCATCGTCTCGCGCGGGGTGAACTCCCCGTTCACCCAGAGGTAGCGCTGGTTGAAAAAGGATTCCTGGCGGGGCCAGCCACCGGTGTTCCAGTCGGGATAGCAGCGCTGCAGCAGGATCTGCGCATCGCCGCCGTCGCCGCGCGACCAGGTCTCGGTGCCGTTGAAGGGGGTCTGGCCGGGGTGCGTCCCCGGCACGCCATCGTTGCGGCCGGTGGAGTAGCAGTCGGTGATGTGGCGCTGTCCCAGGCCCGTCATCTCCACGGTGTTGGCCGGGTTGCGGCCCAAGCCCCAACCCGCCTCCTGGTACATCGCCTGTTCGCAGGCGAGCCGCTCCTCGGGATCCCGGCTCAGGTAGTGGAGGAGCATCACCAGCTGGAGGTTCTCGTTTGTCTGCCAGCGGGCGTCGGAGGCGGCGCGGCGCGAGGGGCGCTCCGGCCAGCGGTCCAGGTGGTCGCCGTGCGCCTGCGCCTTCACGGCCGCGACCATGTTGGCATACAGTTCCGGATAGTGTCGCGGGCGGGGGCAGGTCAAGTAAGCGGCCACGCCCCAAAGTTGATAGTAGGAGCCGCTCCAGCCGGTCTTGATGACCGGGGCATCGGGTGTCGTGATGGCGCTTTCCGCCGCCAGGATGTCCTCCCAGGCGCGTTCGCCCGTCACATTATAGAGGAAGGCGGCCGCCATCTGGCGGAAATCCCGCCCGCGCATCCGCTCGTTGCCGATGCCCTGCTGTTCGTCCAGTTGGAGGTCCTCCTGCCGCTCGGCGAAACGGAAGGCTTTCACGGCCTCGGCCGTGTAGAAATCGCGCAGCGCCGCGTTCCCCTGTACGCGGAACGCATCCGCGAGCATCGCGCAGTTGGCGGCGTTGGCCCAGGCAGCCATCGTGGTGCAGCCGGCCTGGAACATCATTTTCCAGTCCTTATCGGGATTGGTCACGCCCTGCGAATAGGCCTCCCCGTCGCGTATGCTCAGGAAAAAGTCCACCTCGTTGCGGGCTTCGTCGATGAGGTCCGGGATGCCGTTGCCGCTTTCGCGGATACCCAGCTGGTCCTCGGTGAGACGCCCGCCGGTCAGCAGGTAGGGCAGCAGGAGGTCGTAGATATTGGCCACGTGCGCGAGGTGACGGTCCCAGTCGAAGGCGTCGGAATGGCCGCCGCGCACATCGGGGTTGGTCGGATTACCCGGCAGGCGGTGCTGCCAGAAGGCGGAAGTGCTCCCCTCCTTGAAATGCGGCTCGTCCCAGACATCGCCGCGCAGCCCCCGCCAGTCGGGGTGCCAGGGCTGCAGGTCCGTTTTATAGACCACAAAGCCCACCGGGTCCTCCCCCGGCACGAAACGCGGCTGGCGCGGAGCCGGGGAGACATTCTTCAGGATCGGCTCGCCCAGGCGCATATAGTAATAGCCGCGCACCGAGAAGCGGTACGGCTCGTAATAGATTTCCGGATCGATGTCGAAATCCATGCTGCAGCCCACGTCCTCCACGACGAGGCGGTAGCGGCCGGGGTCGGACACCCGGAAATCGACGCTCCACACCGCGGAGCCCGTCAGGTCTTTGCCGCCCGCCTCGCGGGCGCTCTCAGAGGCCAGCTTCCAAGGCTGCACCTCCCCCACCAGGCGGGCCTCACTGGTCCGTACGTTGTGCAGATAGACACGCTTACCGACGAAGGCGCTGTAATCGCGCGCCCCACCATCGCCCAGCCAGAGATACAGGTCGGCGGTCTTGACGGGTTCCTCCGGGCTGTAGCCCAGCAGATTGACGTGGACGGCCTCGGAAGGGACCGCCCAATAGTTATAGAGAATCTCGGCGGAAGCAACGTCCGAGCCCAGTCCCGCGGGGATGTTCACGCGGTAGTGGCAGCCCTGCTGCATCGGAGCGGGCAGTTGCAGGAAGATCCAGTGATCCAACTCGCTGGTGAGGGTATGGTCGGTGTTCAGGGGCTTACTCTTGCGCCAGACCGCCAGGGGGCGGCGCTGACCGAAAGCCCGGTCGTCGGAGGAACTCACCGACCAGCCCTTCAGGACGGCGTCGGTATCCAGCCGGGGATGGAAGACCAGCAGGGTGTCGTCGCCCTCGGCGAAAGAATGGCCCAGGAAGGCGCTCGGGCCCGTTCCGTCGTCCCGGTAATGCACCTCGCCGTCGCGGAAGTGCAGCATCAGGTATTCGCGGTCCACGACCCGGATGTCGAGGAAATGTGTGGCGCCGAGCGACAGGCAGAACTGCAGGCCCAGACAGAAAAGGATCAATCGTTTCATACCTCAAATTTAAGGATTCCTTTTTTCTGCTCAAAATACTTATATTTGTAAAGCCAATTATTTCCCCCCGGCATGAAAGATCTCACCATACCCGCATCCCGCGTCCGCACGGAACTTTGGAGCCTGGCGGTCTGCTTCGGCATCGCCGTCCTGATCAACCTCGGCTCGATCATCTACTACCACACCCCCTTCTACGAAATCTTCACCCAGATCGGCTACACATTGGTCGTCACGGTCATCCTGTATGTGGCCTGGATCCTGCTGCGCCTGCTGGTCCTGCTGATCCGCAAAGCCTTCCGCAAAGCCTGAGGTAATGGAATTCATCTACAGCACCAAGAACCCGGAGGTCCCCGTCGCGTACGCCCGGCTCGATGCCCTGCATACGCGCTGTGAGATCCTGCTCCCCCGCTGCACCGAGCCCGAGGCGCGGGCGCAGGTCGAGTCGGCCTGGGAACTGGTGCGCGCGGCCGGGCGGCGCTACAACCGCTTCGACCCCGACAGCGAACTGAGCCGGATCAACCGCGATGCGGCCTCGAACGAGGTCGGAATCGACGAGGAGATGTTCCTGATCCTGGAGCTCTGTTCGACCTTCCGCACGGCCACGCAGGGCTGGTTCGACATCTCGGCCCATCCCGGTTCCCGCTCGGACCTCGGCGGGGAGTGGGTCCTGGACGCCACCCGACGCACGGTCCGCTTTTCCCGTCCGGGAATGAGCCTCGACCTGGGCGGATTCGCCAAAGGCTTCGTGCTCGAGCAGCTTTCCCGGCAGTTCCAGCCCCTCGGCTGCGCCCTACTCAGCCTCGGAGGCAGTTCGACCTGCGGGATCGGCGCGCATCCCCTCGGGGAATCCTGGGGCATCACGGTCCCCCACCGCTACTATCCGGACAAGACCGCCCGGACCTTCCAACTGCGGGACGGGAGCCTGTCCGTCTCCGGGAAGGACGCCTCCGGACGTGGGCACATCATCGACCCGCACAGCGGCAATACGGTAGAAAAAGAAGGCCTGGTAGCCGTCCAGGGCCGTTCCCCCATGATTACAGAAGTACTCTCCACCGCCCTCTGGGTGGCCCCGGAGACCCAAAGACAATCGATATTATCCTCCTTCGAGGGCTATGAGGCCTGGGACATCCTGTGCCTGCCCGACGGGAGAACAAGGACCTTGAAAATATGAGCATGGACAAGATGACCCGCAAAGACTTTTTCGCAAGTCTCGGCAGTATCGTAGCGGGGAGCACGGCGCTCGCCGCCTTCCCCTGGCTGACCGCCTGCACCCCGGAACAGGACCGCCTGATCAAAGGAGAAACCGCCCGGCTCGGCATCATCGGCACCGGCTCGCGGGGCCGTTTCCACCTCGCGAACCTGCTGCTGGACAGCAGCGCCAAGATTACGGCCCTGTGCGACGACTTCCCGCCCCATCTGGAGGAAGCCGCCGCCCTCGCTCCCGAGGCCAGGTGCTATTCGGACTACCGCAAACTCCTGGAGGATCCGGAGGTGGACGGGGTCATCATCTGCACCCCGCTGAACCTGCACGCCCGGATGACCATCGACGCCATCGTCGCAGGCAAGCACACCTTCGTGGAGAAGGCGATGGCCTACACCCCCGAGGAACTCACGCAGATGTGCCTGGCGTGGCGCCGGAGCGACCGCGTGCTGATGGTCGGACAGCAGCGGCTCTACGATCCCAAATATGTCAAGGCGATGGAACTGGTCCACGGGGGCGCCATCGGCGAGGTGGTCGGCATCCGCAACTACTGGTACCGCAACAACGACTGGCGCCGCGAGGTGCCCGCCCCGGAGCACGAGCGCCGGATCAACTGGCGGCTCTACAGTGCCTCTTCCCGGGGCTTGATGACCGAACTCGCCTGCCACCAGCTCGCCAACGGCGGCTGGGCGATGGGCGGCATCCAGCCCGTCTCGGTCTGCGGCAACGGCAGCATCCTCTTCTGGAAAGACGGACGGGAAGTCTTCGACAACGTGGCCGCCATCTTCCAATATCCCAACGGGGTCAATATGACCTTCGAGTCCATCATCTCCAACAAACACTTCGGGATGGGAGAGCAGATTCTGGGCTCACAGGGGACCATCGACCTGGTCCGCGGGGTGATGTACAGCGAAGAGAGCATCCCGCGTTCCGGCCTGGAGCAACTGCTAAAGCAGATCGAGCAAGGCATCCTGTCCAACTCCGCCTTCGCCGGGACCTCCTGGGCCACGGAGACCGCTTCCAATGACAAAGGCCTCCGCTTCGTCGACCACGTAGTCGTGAACGACGGAGCCAGCACGGTCGGTGCGACCGGTGACGGCTCCGTCGAATTGATGCACGCTTTCTGCCAGGCTGTCATCACCGGCGCACAGCCGGAGAAGATCGTCGAGGAAGCTTACTGGTCCACCCTGCTGTCCTTGCTGGGAGACCGCGCCACCCGGGAAAAGACGATGCTCGAAATCCCGGGCGGGCTCCCCTGGTAGATTCTATTTGTTGAACGCCGCCGCGCGGGCCGAGGCCTGCTCGGGGGTGAAGAAGCCACCGTTCTTGACGATGAGCTTGTAGGCGAAAGTGGCGGTCTGGCCGGGCTCGAGTTTCAACTCGACAGGTGCGGTGAGGGTCTTGTCGAAGTCCTTGCCACCCATGCTGTTGACGGCGAAGAGGCCGTAGCCGCGGGCGTGGGACCAGGCCGGGAAGTTGGGATTGCCCTTGGAATCGACGATCAGGATGGAGATCTCGTCCCCGTCCTTGGTGCCGTTGAGCATCGTCCACTCCGCACGCTTCGACCACACGTCGTCACCCTTGTCTCCCAGGCTGTTGACATACTCGCCGTTGACACCCTCGTTGTTCACCGTGGCCACTTCCGTCACGATGCCGTTGGCGTCGGTGTAGCGCTCGGGCTTGTCCGAAGGCTTCTGGAAGGCGCGGTCGACCCGCAGGCCCAGCATACCCTCCTTGTTCTCCTTGAAGAGGACAGGCTCCACGGCGGTCAGGACGGCGGTACGCACGACGGAACGCTCATCGGCGGTGCCCGCGAAGCAGAAGGTCGTCTCCTCCTTCAGCAGGACCTTGCCGTCGTTGTCCACCCAGTTGGCCCGGGTGACCAGTTTGCCGTTCTCCGCAGAGACGATTCCGTCGAAGACCACGGAGCCGTAGAAAGGCTTGCGCTCGGCGGGAATCGCGTAGGAGTTGTTCCAGAAGTCCAGCCCGTTGACGCTGCCGAAATTGAACCACAGGCCCACATGGTGCGGATGGTCCGTGCTTTCGAACGCCCTCGGGGCGCGGGGGAAGCCGCGGGTGATGTCCTCACCGGAAGCGGTGTAGATCGGCCACAGGACCTGCTTCTCCATATCTTCCGGATAGATGAAAGAGGTGAAAAGGGTGCCGCCGATGTTGACGTCCACCTTACGGGCGGCGTCGTCACGGACAAAGGTCACCTCGGCCGGTTTTTCGGCTTTGCAGCCCAGCAGCAGGGCCAGGACGGGCAGCAGATACAACAACTTCCTCATGGCTCTAATACTGGAAAACCTTGCCGCCGGCCATCACTTCCTGCGTGGCGGCATCGAAGACGGTGAATTCGTGGGTCCGCAGGGCGGCGGTCACCATGATGCAGGCGACGGAATGGTTGTAGCCGGCCATGTAGTTGGCGTTCGGCTGCTTGCGGCTGCGCACGCACTCCATCCAGTTGAGCATGTGGGCGGTCGTCATCGGGTCGCCGCCGGTGTTGGCGTCGGTGTTGATCTTGGCAGCGGCGGACAGGGAGAAGGACTCCAGTTTGTTCTCCTTCATGCCCATCGCGGCGGCGTCACGCTCACGCATGTAGCCGTTGTCCGTGACCATGTTGGTGTCGAGGTTGAGCTCGCCGCCGTTGGAGTAGTAGATCTCCTTGGTGCCGCCGGCGCTGTTGGTGAAGCGGGAGGAGTAGATGACCTGGAAGCCCTTGTTGGGATTGTCCTGCGGGCCGTAATCGAGCACCGCGGTCATCGTGTCGTAGTTGGTACGGCCGTCGTTCCAGAGGTAGATACCGCCGTTGGCAGCGACGCTGCGCGGATAGTTGTAGCCGGTGAACCAGTGGACCGTGTCGATCTGGTGGGCCATCCACTGACCGGGGATACCGGAGGAGAAGGGCCAGAAGAGACGGAACTCCAGATACTTGCGCGGATCGAACTCCTGCCAGGGGCGATTCATCAGGTAGCGCTTCCAGTCGGTGTCCTCTTCCTTGAGGAGGGGAACGGTGTTGGGACGGCGCCAGCGGCCGGGCTGGTTGACATTCCAGGTCATCTCCACCATCACGATGTCACCGAACTTGCCCGAACGGAGGAAGTCGTTGGCGGCGTGGTAGTTGGGAGCGCTGCGGCGCTGCGAGCCGATCTGCACGATGGTGCCGGCCTTCTCGATGGCGGCTTTGGCTGCGCGGGCGTCCGCCATGGTCTCGGCGAACGGCTTCTCGACATAGGCGTCCTTGCCGTTCTCGGCGGCCTCGGCGGCATGCAGGGCGTGCTGGAAGTCGGCCGTAGAGATGATCACGGCGTCGATGTCCTTGTCCTTGTACATCTGCTCGTTGTTCACATAGGTCTTGATCCGGTGGCCGAACCGGGTCTCGAGGGTGTTCTGGGCCTCCTCCCGGCGGAGCCTCCACAGGTCGGACACGCCGACGATGTCGAAGTTCTGCTTCTGGCAGTTGGCCTGGAAGGCAGGCAGCAGGGAGCCCTTGAAGCGGTCGGAATAGCCGACCACGGCAACGTTCACCCTGTCGTTCGCCCCTTTGATCCGGCTGTAACTGGAGGCACTGAGCGCAGGTGCTCCGATCACGATGCCGGCAGCGGCATAACCCGCTTTCTTGAGGAATTCTCTTCTTTCCATAACGTGTTAATAATTGAATAGTAAATAAGGAATCTGATTATGGTGGCAGTTATCTTCAAAGGTAAGGATTTGTTCTCAATTATCCAAACGTTCCCGCCGGGCAGTACGTTTGCGGTCGAAATATTCCGCGGTGGCGGTGAAAAAAGCGTCGCTGCTGGAGTTGAGCGCAGTCTCCACGGAGTCTTGGACCACGCCGATGATGAAGCCCACGGCCACGGCCTGCATCGCGATGTCGTTCGAGATTCCGAAGAAGGAGCAGGCCATCGGGACCAGGAGCAGCGAGCCGCCGGCCACGCCCGAGGAGCCGCAGGCGCCCAGGGTGGCGATGATGCTCAGGAAAATGGCCGAGGCGAGGCTCACTTCCAATCCGATGGTGTGGGCGACGGCGAGGGTGAGGACGGTGATCGTGACCGCGGCGCCGTTCATATTGATGGTCGATCCGAGCGGAATGCTGACCGAATAGAAATCCTCGTCGAGTTCCAGGTTGCGGCACAGTTCCATATTGATCGGGATGTTGGCAGCGGAGGAACGGGTGAAGAAGGCGTTCAGGCCGCTCACCCGCAGACAGCGCCACAGCAGCGGATAGGGGTTACGGCGCAGCATCAGGAACGAGATCAGCGGATTGGTGACCAGCGCCGTGAGCAGCATGCAGCCCACCAGCAGGGCGAGCAGCTTGCCGTAATCGACGAAGATATCCAGGCCGTTGCTCGACACGGAACTGAACACCAGGCCCAGGATGCCGAAGGGGGCGAACTGGATGATCCATTCGACCACGCGGGAGATGACGGACGCGAAATCGGAAATCGTCCGGATGGTCTGTTCACCGGCGAGCAGCTTGAAGGCCAGGCCGACGACGATGGCCCAGAAGAGGATGCCGATATAATTGGCATTCGCCAGGGCCGCGACCGGGTTCATCACCATATCCGTCAGCAACTTGGTGAACACGTCCGCGAGCGAGGTCGGCCCCGTGGCCGCATCCCCCGCCGCCGCGGCGGCGCCCTGGAGTTTGAGCGTGACCGGGAAGAGGAAACTGGCGCTCACCGCCAGGATGGCCGAGAGCAGGGTCGTACACAGGTACAGGGTGATGACCGTCCGGAAACGGGGACCCAGTCCGCCTTTGGCCTTGGCGATCGCGGCAGTGACCAGCACGGCCACCAGCACGGGAGCGATGGCCTTGAGGGCGCTGACGAAGACCTGGCCCAGGATGCCGATGGCAGTCCATTTCGGGAACAACAGGCCCAGGGCGGCGCCGATCACCAGGCCGCAGAGGATCCGGAGCACCAGGCTCGTGGAGGTCCATTTCTTGAGGATTCGGGAAAATTGCATTGTGAACGGGTATTAGCATCAAAGCGGCTCCCCGTCCAGGAAGACCTGGCGGATGAAGGGCGTCTGATAGGTGTATGGCAATGTTTCGAGCGTCCAGCCCGGACGCGTGAGGATGAGGTCGGCCCGCTTGCCGGGGGTGATGGAGCCGGTCTGCGCGGACAGACCCATCGCATAGGCCCCGTTGAGGGTCACGGCGTTGAAGGCCTGGACGGGCGTCAGGCGCATCCGGATGCAGCCCAGGGCCATCACGAAGCGCATATCCCCGGAGGGGGAAGAGCCCGGATTGTAGTCCGAGGCCAGGGCGATGCCCAGCCCCGCTTCGATGAAGGCCCGCGCCCGGGCGTAGGGCAGGCCGAGGAAGAAGGACGAACCCGGCAGCATCACGGGCATCGTCTCCGCGCCCTGCAGGGCCGCGATCTCTGCATCCGTGGTGCGCTCCAGGTGGTCCACCGACAGGGCGCCGCCCGCCACGCCCGCCTGCACGCCGCCGCTGACGGCAAGTTCGTTGGCGTGGATCTTGCCTCGCAGACCGCAGCGCCGGCCCGCGGCGAGGATGCGGACCGTGTCTTCGGGCGTAAAGAACCCTTCATCGCAGAAAACATCCACGAAATCAGCGAGTTCCGCAGCCTGCGGCATCATCCCGACCACCTCGTCCACATAGGCTTCCCGGGTGCGGCCGCGCCCCACGGCGTGCGCTCCCAGGAAGGTGGCGCGCACCAGCGCGGGTACCGTTTCGCGGATGCGGCGGATGACCCGGAGCATCTTCAACTCATCCGCCGGATTGAGCCCGTAGCCGCTCTTGATCTCGAGGGCCCCGGTCCCCTTGTCCAGCATCTCCCGGACCCGCTCCATCGACTGCTCGTAGAGCGATTCCTCGTCGGTGCAGTGCAGCAGGTCGGCGGAGTTGAGGATGCCTCCGCCCCGCGCGGCGATTTCTTCATAGGACAGGCCCGCGATCTTGTCGAGGAATTCCCCCGCGCGGCTGCCGGCATAGACGATGTGGGTGTGGCTGTCGCAGAAGGCGGGCATCAGCAGGCCGCCCTGCGCATCCAGCACCCCGCCCTCCTGCGGGACGGCGGACATCGGGCCGAAATCCACGATCCGGCCGTCCTGTACCCGCAGCCAGGCGTCGTGCAGCGTGCCGGTCCGGGACATCTCCGCGCCCTGGAGGCGCAGGACGCCCTCCGGTACGATGCCGACCAGGCTGCCTATGTTGATAATTATCATAAATCCTTGATATACTGCTCATTCCGCAGGAACTCCACGGACTTTTCGATGAGCGGGTGCATATAGGTGTCGTTGTCGATGAAGGGGACGCTCTGCCGGTAGTCCCCGAAGATGCGCTCCAGCAGCGGGGAACTCTTAGCGGGCCGGCGGAACTCCAGCGCCTGGGCGGCGTTGAAGAGCTCGATGGCGAGCACCGTCTCCACGTTGTCGATCACGCGGACCAGCTTGGTTGCGGCGTTCGAACCCATGCTCACGTGGTCTTCCTGACCCTGCGAGGAAGGGATGGAGTCGCAGGAGGCCGGCCAGCAGAGGCCCTTGTTCTGGCTCACGATGGAGGCCGCGGTGTACTGCGGGATCATGAAACCGTTGTTAAGGCCGGGGTTGGCCACCAGGTATTTCGGGAGGCCGCGGTGGCCGTGGATCAGGCGGTAGGTCCGGCATTCGGAGATGTTGGCCAGCTCGGAGAGGGCGATGCAGAGGGCGTCCATCGGGATGGCAATGGGTTCGCCGTGGAAGTTGCCGGCGGAGATGACCATATCCTCGTCCGGGAAGATGTTGGGGTTGTCGGTGGCGGAATTGATCTCGTTCTCGATCACCGACTTGACGTAGAGGATGTTGTCCTTGACGGCCCCGTGCACCTGGGGGATGCAGCGGAAGCTGTAGGGATCCTGGACGTGCTCTTTGGGCCGGGTGATGAGTTCGCTCCCCTCCAGGACTTTCATGAAACGCTCCCCCGTCAGGATCTGCCCGACGTGCGGGCGGAGCTGGTGGGTCAGCGGCAGGAAGGGCTCGATGCGCCCGTCGTACGCGTCCAGGGACATGGCCCCGATGAGGTCGGCCCAGCGGGACAGGCGCATACTCTTGAGGATGGACCACACGGCGTGGGCGCTCATGAACTGCGTGCCGTTCAGCAGGGCGAGGCCCTCCTTGGACTGCAGGGTGATGGGGTCCCAGCCCTTCTCGGCCCAGACTTCCGCCGCGGGGCGGATGCGTCCGCGGTACAGCACTTCGCCCAGGCCGATCAGCGGCAGGCTGAGGTGCGCGAGCGGGGCGAGGTCGCCCGAAGCCCCGAGGGAGCCCTGCTGATAGACGACGGGCAGGATGTCGTCGTTGAACATGTCGATCAGGCGCTGGACGGTGATCAGCTGGACTCCGGAGTGCCCGTAGGAGAGACTCTGCGCCTTGAGGAAAAGCATCAGCTTGACGATCTCCGGCCGGACGGTCTCCCCCGTCCCGCAAGCGTGCGAGACGACCAGGTTATACTGGAGCTGCGAGAGTTCGTCGGAAGGGATGGTCACGTTGTAGAGCGAACCGAAGCCGGTGGTGATGCCATAAACCGGCCGGTCGAGGTCTTCCATCTTGCTGTCCAGGTATCGGCGGCATTTGACAATGGCCGCGACGGACTCCTCCGAGAGGACGAGCCTGGCGTGGGAGTCGATGATTTCTTTCAGTTGTTCAAGTGAAAGGCGTGCGTTGGAAATGGTGTGGATCATAGTTATTTCAAGCTTTCTCGTATCAGGTTTTCATCGGCGATATGGGGCAGGGTGACCCGCAGCGAGGGGGTGCGGGCCATTTCCCGTTCGATGGCCGTCCGGGCGCCCGGATTGCGGGCCCAGGAGCGGCGGGCGATGCCGTTGTTGACGTCCCAGAAGAGCATCTCGCGGATGTGGCGGGCGCTCTCGTCCGAGCCGTCGATCACCATCCCGAAACCCCCGTTGATGACTTCGCCCCAGCCCACGCCGCCGCCGTTGTGGATGGACACCCATGTGGCGCCCCGGAAGCCGTCGCCGATGACGTTCTGCACGGCCATGTCGGCGGTGAACTGCGAGCCGTCGTAGATGTTGGAGGTCTCGCGGAAAGGCGAATCGGTGCCGGAGACATCGTGGTGGTCGCGGCCGAGCACGACCGGGCCGGACAGGGCACCGCTGCGGATGGCTTCGTTGAAGGCGAGGGCGATGCGGGTCCGCCCCTCGCAGTCGGCATACAGGATGCGGGCCTGGGAGCCCACCACCAGGTGGTTGCGCCCCGCCTCTTCGATCCAGCGGATGTTGTCGCGCATCTGGCCGGCGATCTCCTCCGGGGCCGTGGCGGCGATTTCCGAAAGGACCTTCACCGCCAGGGCGTCGGTCAGGGCGAGGTCCTCCGGCTTCTCGCTCAGGCAGACCCAGCGGAAGGGGCCGAAGCCATAGTCGAAGTACATCGGGCCCATGATGTCCTGCACGTAGGAAGGATAGCGGAAGCGGCCGTCGGGCTGCAGGATGTCCGCCCCGGCGCGGGAGCTCTCGAGCAGGAAGGCGTTGCCATAGTCGAAGAAATACATCCCCCGCGCGGCGAGCGCGTTGATGGCGGCGACCTGCCGGCGCAGGGATGCCTGTACGGCCTCCCGGAAGCGCTCCGGCTCCTCGGCCATCATCTTCTTTGACTCCTCGAGGCTGTAGCCCACGGGATAATAGCCGCCCGCCCAGGGGTTGTGCAGCGAGGTCTGGTCGGAGCCGAGGTCCACGCGGATGCCTTCCGCGGCAAGCCGTTCCCAGAGGTCCACGACATTGCCGACGTATGCGAGCGAGACGACTTCCTTCCCGGCCACGGCTTTCCGGATGCGCGGGATGAGTTCGTCCAGGCTGTCGTGGAGTTCGTCCACCCAGCCCTGGTCGAAGCGCTTGCGCGCGGCCAGGGGGTTGATCTCGGCGGTCACGCTCACCACCCCGGCTATGTTGCCCGCCTTGGGCTGGGCGCCGGACATGCCGCCCAGGCCGGCCGTCACGAAGAGCAGGCTGTCGCTTGCGGCGTTGCCGCCGACACCCCCTGCCAGCCGCTCCCGGCATCTGCCTGCAAGGACTTTGCGGGCTGCATTCATCACCGTGATGGTCGTGCCGTGTACGATGCCCTGCGGGCCGATGTACATATAGGAACCGGCCGTCATCTGGCCGTACTGCGACACGCCCAGGGCATTGAATCGCTCCCAGTGGTCGGGCTTGGAGTAGTTGGGAATGACCAACCCGTTGGTCACGACCACGCGGGGCGCGTCACGGTGGGAGGGGAAAAGGCCGAGCGGATGCCCGGAGTACATCACCAGGGTCTGCTCGTCGCTCATCGTCGCCAGGTATTGCATCACCAGCCGGTACTGCGCCCAGTTCTGGAAAATGGCGCCGTTGCCGCCGTATATGATCAGTTCGTGGGGATGCTGGGCCACGCGCGGATCCAGGTTGTTCTGGATCATCGCCATGATGGCCGCCGCCTGCTTCGAACGGGCGGGGTATTCGTCCACCGGACGGGCGTACATCTCGTACGAGGGACGGAAGCGGTACATATAGATGCGGCCGTAGCGGCGCAGTTCCTCCGCGAATTCGGGGGCGAGCACCGCGTGGTGCCGCTCGGGGAAATAGCGCAGGGCGTTGCGCAGGGCGAGCACCTTCTCCTCTTCGGAGAGGATGTCCTTGCGCCGGGGGGCGTGGTTGATGGCGGGATCGTAGGGTTTCGGCTCCGGAAGGTCCGCGGGGATACCGGCGAGGATTTCTTCTTCGAAATGATTCATAGTCCCTTAGATATCAATATGTTTGTCCACCTCGGCGAGCACGGCATCGTGCAGCGCGGCGGCCTGCTCGGCAATCTGCGCGGCGCGCTCCAGCAGCGGGGCCGCGGGTGCCTTGTCCGTCAGGCCGGCGGCATTGATGCGGACGTTGAGATGCGCCCCGCGCACGGCGGCAAAGGCGGCCAGGGCGGCCACGCCGGCATCCGAAGCCGAGGCCGGATTGCCCTTCCGGGCCATCTCCAGGGCGAGCGGGAGGGCTTTCAGCGAGGCCTCCATGGTCCGGAGCGGCACACCGGCGGCATAGAGCGTCGCCGCCTCGAGGGCCGCGGCGCGGGCCGCTTTCTCCTCCGCGCTGCCTTTCGGCATCGAGAGGGCGTCCATGATGCGGTTGAAGGCCGCGGTATCTTCATCGACCAGGGCGGTGAGTTCGGCGATGAGGGCCTGCCCCTGCTCCGCCACGTCTGAGAATTCTTTCCAGCGCGCATCCCAGCCGCGTTTGTGGGCGGACAGGTTGGCCACCATCGTGGCGAGGGCGGCGCCCAGGGCACCCAGGTAGGCAGCGACGGATCCACCGCCCGGTGCCGGCGACTCGGAGGCGGTCTCGGCGACGAAGTCTTTCACGCGCAAGCGGACGAGCCGTTCACGCGCCGCCGCTTCCGCGGGGTCTTCCATCAGGTATTCAATCACCTTCTCCCGGGGCTCGAACGGCCGCAGGTCGTCCAGCGACATCGATTTGACGGCGATTTTGAGGATCTCCTCCTCGGAGACGCCCAGCGAACGCTGCTGCTTCTCCAGATAGAAGCGGCCGGCGTCCAGCAGGACCCGTTTCGGGACCAGGCCGACGATCTCGGTACCGGTGACGCGCAACCCGCGGGCCGCCGCGGCACGGCAAACCTCCTCGAAGGCGATGTGCAAGGGGGTGGCATCGATGTCGGTAATGTTCATCGACACCTGGGCGATGCCATATTCGTCGATGTACCAGCCGATGGCCTTGCAACCCTTGAGCGTACCGGGAATCCAGATCTGTTCGCCGGCGGCATCCTTGAGCAGTTTGCCGGTCAGGGAGCCGCCTTCACGGGCTTTCCTGCCCCGCTCGCGCACATCGAAGGCAACGGCCATCGCCCGGCGGACGGAGGTGGTATTGAGATTGAAATTGACGGCGATCAGGAAATTGCGGGCGCCCACGTTGGTGGCGCCGCTGCGGGCGACGGTCTCGTCATAGACGCCGCCGAAATCCGGCTTGCGCGCCGGGTCGGCGAGTTTGTCCGGCAGGGCTTCGTATTCCCCGGCGCGGCAGACCGCCAGGTCCTTGCGTTCGGGCTGGAAGGCGGCGGCCTCATAGCAGTAGCACGGGATGCCGAGTTCGCGCCAGAGGCGCTCGGCGAGGGCGCGCGCGAGGGCGGCGCACTCCTCCAGGCTGATGCCCGAAACGGGAATCAGGGGCAGCACGTCCGTGGCGCCGCTGCGGGGGTGGGCGCCGTGGTGGCGGCGCATATCGATCAGTTCCTGCGCGGTCCGGGCACCCCGGAAAGCGGCCTCCACCACCGCCCCGCTCTCCCCGACGAAGGTCACGACCGTGCGGTTGGTCGCCTCGCCGGGGTCCACGTTCAGGACCTGCACGCCCTCAACGGCGGCGATGGACGCCACGATCCGGTCGATAACCGCACGGTCGCGTCCTTCGCTGAAGTTGGGGACACATTCAATGATTTTTTTCATATAAGTGGTTAGCAGTTTATTTTTCAAAGATACCGATTTGTTTTCAAAAACTCAGCGCCCGGGGCATAAAATCCGCACCTTCTCCCGCCCTGAATCAAAAGCAAAAGAAATTGCATCCCGCCCGATAGGATATTTCGCGCGCGCATATTATCTTTGTTTTGATAAAACCACAACCTTTCCGGAATATGCCCAAGACCTTGCTACGCACAGCCCTCTTCCTGGCAGTGGCTGCCCTGCTCGCCGCCTGTGCTCCGCCTGGCGTGGAAGTCGGTCCCTACACCGTTTCCGTCATCGAGAAGAACGTCTATCACATCCAGGACTGCAACCAATCCAATCCCGCCGGAGAGACTTTCGATGCCGACGGGAAACTCACCCATTTCAATAACTGCTCCGACATCTACCTGCTCGTCGGCCGGGACGCCGCCCTCGTGATCGACCTTTCCAATGCCGTGAACTGGGCGGACGACGCCGCGGAGTCGCTGCGCGCGATCGTCGCCGAACGCGCCGCCGGCAAACCGGTGACCGTCACCTTCACCCACAACCACGGGGACCACACCGGGATGCTTCCCGCCATGCTGGAGTACCCCGATGCGCAGTTCGCCCTGCCGGAGACCGACTTCCGGCGCCTTGCGGAACGCTTCCCCGAAGCGCGCCGGCGCTTTTTCGACGAGGGAGAGGTATTCGACCTCGGCGGGCTGAAGGTCGAAGCCGTCGCCGTGCCGGGCCACACCGCCGGCTCGATGGTCTTCTACCTGCAGGGGCACAACCTGCTCTTCACCGGGGACGCCGTCGGCTCCGGCCACGGCGTATGGATCTTCAATGCGGACGGCTTCAACAACTATGTCTCCGCCGTCCCCCACCTGATCGCCTGGCTGGAGGATCCCGCCCACGGCGTGAAACTGGACGCCCTGCGGATCTACGGCGGGCACTACTGGCAGAAAGACTGGCTGAATCTTCCGAAAGGCCGCGAACTGGGGATGGAGTACTTGCGCGACATGAAACAGCTCCTCGACGAGATGGAGTCCGGCACCGCCGCGACGGAGCCCTCCAACCTGGGCCGCCAGGGCCTCGATACCTATTTCCGTCACGGGGAAGCCATCGTGGCCTGGAGCGCCGAGCAGGCTGAACGCTTCCGCTCCGCCTACGCGGAACCCTTCGTCTGGCGCGACGAGGACATCGTCTTCCGCCGGATCGACGAGCATACCTGGGCGGGCAACGGCCACCTGGTCTACAATGAGTCCGTCTATGTCCTGGAAGGCGAAGACCGCGCCCTGGTCATCGACGCGGGCACCCGGATGCCCCGGCTCGACAAGGCGGTGGCGGCGCTGACCGACAAGCCCGCGACCCTTGCGCTCACCCACGCCCACGGCGACCACGTCGGGGGTGTCGGCTGCTTCCCGGAAGTCTGGCTCAACCCCGCCGACACGGCCCTGTTCGGTGCCGGGCGCCGGGGCTACCAAGGCGAATTGAAATTCCTGCAAGACGGCCAGGTCATCGATCTCGGCGGCCGGCAGGTGGAAGTGCTCTTCACCCCGGGACATACCGCAGGTTCCGTCACCTTCTTCGACAAAGAACGGCACTACGGCTTCAGCGGCGACGCCTTCGGCTCCACCAACCTGCTGCTCTTCGGCACCTTCAGGCAATTGCTTGAAAGCACGGAACGCACGATGAAGTATATGGAGGACCAGCAGATCCGCAAACTTTATCCGGGCCACTACAGCGGCAACAATCCCGAGACTCCTGCGCGCATTTCCGGCGAGAATACCATGGCCCGGGAACTCCTCTCCGGCCGGCGCAAGGGCATCGTCGACGAGAACCGGACCAACGGCCTGAACCGCTATGTCCGTGACTACGGCACCTACATCCGATATAATGATCCCGAAGCATTCAACTAAACCAAACCATACAATATGAAAATCCCCAAAGGCCTCAGGCGCGCCCTCTACCTGGCCGCCGCCCTGCTCCTGTCCCTGCCGTCCGGCGGGCAGGAGCGGACCACATTCTGCAATCCGCTCGACCTGGTCGTGCCCGGCGAGCGGTCCTACCGGGGAGGCGAACCCGTCGTACTGATCTACCAGGACGACTACTACCTCTTCGTCTCCCACCGCAAGGGCTACTGGTACTCCCCCGATTTCAAGGACTGGACCTACGTGGACGCCCCGAACTACCCGGGCGGCGTGGTGTCCGTCGCGGAACTCGACGGGAAGCTTATCGGCTGCTCGATGAACAACAAGAATGTCTACCGCGCCATCGACCCCAAGGCCGGCACCTGGGAACTGGCCGGCACCCTGGACAGCGACCGCTACGGCGACGCCAACCTCTTCGTCGATGACGACGGGCGGCTCTTCCTCTACTACGGCTGGTCGCAGCTGATGCCCATCAAGGTGGTCGAACTCGACCCGAAGACCTTCAAGGAGATCGCCGGACCCGAAGTGCTCTTCTTCAGCGACTACCGCAACCACGGCTTTGAGAAGCGCACCCGCGATGACGTGATCTTCTCCATTTTCAACGGCCGCCGGGACTATTTCGAAGAGGAATACCCCTGGATCGAGGGTCCCTGGATGACCAAGCACAATGGGAAATATTATCTCCAGTACGCCGCCATCGGTCTGGAGCTGCTGTCCTACTCGCACGGTGTCTATGTGAGCGACAACCCGATGGGCCCGTTCACCTACTCCGAGCATAACCCGCTGACTTTCAAGACCACGGGCTTCTCCGTGGGCGCGGGCCACGGCAGCACCTTCCACGACAAGAACGGCCAGTTGTGGACCATCTGCATGATTCCCGCCAACTATGGCGGGGGCGGCCGCGGTTCCGAACTCGCGATCTACCCCACGGCCGTGGATGCCGACGGGGTGATGCATTCCAACGTGGCCTTCGGCGACTGGCCGCAGTACTGGCCGGGCACCCGCACCGATGCCGTGGACCACAACTGGACCGGCTGGAAACTCCTCTCGCACAAGAAGCAGGTCACCGTGTCCTCCACCCTGGAGGGCTATCCGGCCGCGAACGGCGTGGACGAGAATTTCATGACCAACTGGGTGGCGCAGACCGGCGAGCCGGGCGAATTCTTCCAGGTGGACCTGGGCAAGGTCGCCGACATCTGGGCCGTGCAGTGCAACTTCGACCACATCGGCGCGCAGGCGCCCGTCCGGACGGGCTTCGCCTCCGCCCCGACCCAGCGGCCCGCTGCGCCTGCCAATCCGGAGTACTACCAGTGCTTCACCGTGGAGGTCTCCCTGGACGGGACCGTCTGGAACAAAGTCATCGACAAGAGCGAGAACAAACTCGACTTCCACCACGATTACACTGCCTTCCCGGCCGCCGTGCAGGCGCGCTACGTCCGCGTGACCAACGCGCGGCAGTGCCACGACGGGGCCAATTTCTGCATGAAGGACCTGCGGGTCTTCGGCAACCCGGCCTCCGCCGGCTCGGTCCGCGTGGACGGGGTCAAGGTGGTGCGCAACCCCGAAGACCGCCGCGAGGCCAGCCTGCTCTGGGATCCGGTCCCGGGCGCGGACGGCTACCTCATCCGCTACGGCATCGAACCCGGCAAGCTCTACAACAGCTACATCGTCTATGACGACAACTACTTCAAGATGCACAGCCTCAACACCGCCTCCGAGTACTTCTTCGAGGTCACGTCCTTCGACTCCGGCCTGGATTACTACAAGCCCCGCAGCGAAGCGGTCAACGGTACCGGCGGCGAGGTGGAGATGAACAAGCGCGGCAGGGGCGGCTACGGCGGCAACGCCGAGTCCAAGCGCGTGATGATCACGGAAGGCGTGGATGAATATGTCTTCGAGGGCATCGATCCGGGTGCCTGGACGATCAGCCACACCTTCGGTCCCGTCCTCTGGTCGGGCGAGCTGACCGAGGCCGACCTCATCGGCGAGGGCGAACCCGGCATTGAAGCCAAGCTCACCGAGATGGGCACGGGCACCCGGGTCACCGCCGAGATGTGGATGAAGGTCGTGCGCGGTCCCCAGGCCGGCAAGGTCCTGCTCCAGATCCGCCGGCAGGGCCGCCGCGGCGGCTTCCCCGGCATGATGGGCGGCGGGGCGCCGGGCGGCGGCAGCACGGCCTCCCCCATCGTCAATCCCGACAACACCGTCACCTTCAACTACTCCGCGCCCGACGCCAAGTCCGTCAAGGTGAACACCCAGTTCGCCGGCACGCAGGAGATGACCAAGAACGAGCGCGGCGTCTGGACCGTGACCCTCGGCCCCGTGGCGCCGGATATCTATCCGTACAGCTTCGATGTGGACGGGGTGCAGGTAATGGACCCGCAGAACCCCGACTGGTTCCCCAACGAGACCTTCAAGAACAGCCTGCTGGACGTCCGCGGCACGGGCGAGCCCCTCATCCACGCGCTCACGAACGTCCCCCACGGCGCCGTGGACTATGTCAACTACTGGTCCGGAACCCTGGGCACCTGGGGCAACGCCATCGTCTATACTCCGCCGCAGTACGACAAGAACAAGAAGCAGAAATATCCCGTCTTCTACCTCATCAGCGGCACCACCGACACCGAGGAGGTTTACTTCAAGGTGGGCAAGATGAATCTCATCCTGGACAACCTGATCGCTCAGGGCAAGGCCAAGGAGATGATCATCGTCCTCCCCTACGGCAACCCCTCCAAGTACTTCAAGCCGGGCGAAGGCCAGATCGACGGCCACTCTTTCACCCGCGACCTGATGCACGACCTGATGCCCTTCGTGGAGAAGAACTACCGCACCATCAACGATGCGGCCCACCGCGCCATCGGCGGCTTCTCCCGCGGCGGCAACCAGGCCCTCTCCGCAGGCCTGACGCACCTGAACCGCTTCTCCTGGCTCTGCTCCTACAGCTCCTTCACGAGCATGGACCTGGATGCCTATGACGATCCTGCCATCAACGACAAGATCCGCCTCTTCTGGCTGGGTGTCGGCACGGACGACTTCCTCTACGGCAACGCCAAGGAGTATATGGACTTCCTCGACAGCAAGGGCATCAAGAACGTCAAGGTGTTCACCGACGACAAGTTCGGCCACACCTGGATGAACGCGAAGTACTTCCTGGACAAATCCCTCCCCCTCCTCTTCCAAGACTAGCGACTACGATATGAAAACTGCATATAGAATCTTCCTCGCAGCGGCGCTGCTCCTCGCGCCGCTCTGCGCCCGGGCCCAGCGGCCCGCCGGCGAAGGCCAGCGACTCACCCCGCAGGTGATGGCCCGCATGTTCCCCGCCGGGGTCGTCTCGCCGGAATACAATGCCGACGGCTCGGTGACCTTCCGCTGCCAGGCCGCGAATGCCACGAAAGTCGAGCTGGACACGCAGATGCTTCCCTCCGCCCTTCCGATGACCAAGGACGCGAACGGCGTCTGGAGCATCACCGTGACCCCGGGCAAGCCGGACATCTACCCCTATTGCTTCGTGGTGGACGGTACCCGGATCGCCGATCCCAACAATATGTTCATTTTCCCCAACGAGGGGTTCAAGAACTCGCTCGCGGACGTGCGCGGCCCCGAGCCTTCCGTCCAGGACATCCGGGACGTGCCGCACGGCAAGGTCTCCTACCGCTTCTATCATTCCAAGACCTGCGGCATCGACCGCACGATGACGGTCTATACCCCGGCCGGCTACGACCCCGCGGGCTCGGAGCGCCTGCCGGTGCTCTACCTCATCCACGGCATGACCGACACCTATGAGACCTGGTTCAAGGTAGGCCACGTCAACAACATCCTCGACAACCTGATCGCCGACGGTCTCGCGAAGCGCATGATCGTGGTGATGCCCTACGCCAACCCGTATCCGGAGATGATGCGCCAGGGCCTCGCCGACCGCTACGACTCGATGGACACCGACCGCGTAGCCGCGGAAATCATCAACGACGTCCGGCCTTTCATCGAAGCCAACTACAAGGTCAAGACCTCCGCGCGCGACCGTGCCGTGGCCGGGTTCTCGCTCGGCGGCCGCCAGGCGCTCGCCACCGGCCTGGGTCACCCCGAGACCTTCCAGTGGGTCTGCGCGATGGCCCCCGCCATCTTCGGCGAGGAGTACAAGGCCAACTTCGAGAACGGCACCTACGCCCCCTTGAAGAGCCTCAACGGCAAGTTCCGCCTCATCTGGATCGGCACCGGCACCTCGGATTTCCTGATCCAGGCCTCCCGCGGACTGGACGGCTACCTGACGGAGAACGGAGTCAAGCACACCTTCTACACCCCCGACGGCGGCCACACCTGGATGAACTGCCGCGACTACCTCACCCGCATCGCCCAACTGATTTTCAAATAATCCTTAGTCTTCCGCATAATGAAGAAACTGCTGATCCTGCTGTCTTCCCTGGCGCTGCTCGCTTCCGCCTGCACGCCCAAGCAGACCTATGAGTATCCCTTCCGCAACCCCGACCTGTCCATCGACGAGCGCATCGACAATCTGATGTCCCTGCTCACCATCGAGGACAAGGTGGGCCTGATGATGAACAAGAACGTGTCCATCGACCGCCTCGGCATCCCTTCCTACAACTGGTGGAGCGAGGCCTGCCACGGCGTGCGCCAGGACGGCTACACCGTCTATCCCCAGCCGATCGGCATGGCCGCCGCCTTCGACCCGGAGATGATGTACGATGTCTTCTCCCAGGTTTCCGACGAGGCCCGCGCCAACTGGAACCGCTCCAACCACGACATTTTCAACGTGCCGATGGGCGTGACCTATTATCCCGGCAACCCGGAGCTCTCTTTCTGGTGCCCCAACATCAACATCTTCCGCGACCCGCGCTGGGGCCGCGGCCAGGAAACCTGCGGCGAGGACCCCTACCTCTCCGGCGTTCTGGGCCTGCAGACCGTGCTCGGCATGCAGGGAAACGACAAGAACTATTTCAAGACCCACGCCTGCGCCAAACATTACGCCGTGCACAGCGGTCCTGAACCGCTGCGGCACACCTACGACGCGCGCGTGTCGCAACGCGACCTCTGGGAAACCTACCTCCCGGCTTTCAAGAAACTCGTGGTCGAGGGCAACGTACGTGAGGTGATGAGCGCCTACAACCGCTACGAAGGCGTTCCCTGCAGCTCCAACGACCGGCTGCTCAACGACATCCTGCGCGGGAAATGGGGCTTTGACGGCATCGTGGTCACGGACTGCGACGCCATCAACAACTACTACACCCCGGGCCAGCACGAGACCCAGCCCGACGCCCTGAGCGCCGCCGTGGAGGTGGCCCTGAAGGGCGCCGACCTGGAGTGCGGCAAGGTGATGATCGCCCTCATCGAGGGCCTGCAGGAAGGACTGGTCAAAGAGGAGGACCTTGAAGTCCACCTCCGCCGCATCCTGCGCGGCCGCTTCGAACTGGGTATGTTCGACCCGGCGGACCGCCTGCCCTGGGCGAATCTCGGCGAGGATGTGATCAGCAGCGAGGAGCACGACGCCCTGGCCGTCCAGGCCGCCCGCGAATCGGTGGTCCTGCTGCGCAATGAAGGCGGCGTCCTGCCGCTGTCCAAGGACATCAAGACCCTCGCGGTGGTCGGCCCGAATGCCGACGACGCGGCCCTGCTGAACGGCAACTACGGCGGCACCCCTACCGAGGCGCACACCCACACCCTGCTGGACGGCATCCGCGCCGCCCTTCCCGGCACCGAGATCATCTACGCCAAGGCCTGCGGACTCACCGACGACTACAATACGATCTACCACCTGCCCGACTTCAACGGGGGCCAGGGTATGTTCGTGGAGTTCTGGGACAACAACACCCTGAGCGGAAAACCCGTCGCCAGCGGCTACTACAAGACGCTGAACTTCAGCACCTTCGGCGCCTATGGTTTCGCCGAGGGCGTGCCCACCGACAAGATTTCCGTGCGCGTCAAGGGCCGCTATGTGCCCGACTTCACCGGCGAGATGAGCTACACCGTCAGCTCCGACAACGGCTACATCCTCAAGGTGAACGGCCGCGTGGTCGAGAACAACAAGACCGCCTCCGGCCGCGGCTTCGGCTTCCGCCGGGGCGGGGTCCAGTACAAGACCTTCCAGGTGCAGGAGGGCAAGCCCATTGATGTCGAGATCGAATACCGCCGCGGCGCAGGGCCGTTCGCGATGCTGCGTGCCGACTTCTGCCAGCGCAAGTACGCCGACTTCGCCGAGGAGAAAGCACTCGTCGCAGGCGCCGACGCCATCATCGTGATCGGCGGCATCTCCGCCCAGCTCGAAGGCGAAGGCGGCGACAAGGCCGACATCGAACTCCCGGCCGTGCAGCAACGCCTCGTCCGCGCCATGCACGAGACCGGCAAGCCGGTCATCCTGGTCAACTGCTCCGGCTCCGCCATCGCCTTCGCGAGCATCGAGGGCCAGTATGACGCACTGCTGCAGGCCTGGTACCCGGGCCAGGGCGGCTCCAAGGCCCTCGCCGAGGTACTCTTCGGCGACTGTAACCCCTCCGGCAAGCTCCCCGTCACCTTCTATGCCTCCAACGACGACCTCCCGGATTTCCTGGACTACAGCATGGACAACCGCACCTATCGCTACTTCCGCGGCACGCCGCTCTACGCTTTCGGCTACGGCCTGAGCTACACCACCTTCGGCTACGGCCGGGGCAAGCTCAACAAGGCCTCGATGAAGCCGGACGGCAAGGTCACCCTCACCGTCCCCGTGACCAACACCGGCAGTGTGGAAGGCACCGAGACCGTGCAGGTCTATGTCCAGGCCCTGGACAACCCCGACGCCCCGATCAAGGGCCTGCAGGGCTTCACCCGCGTCCAGCTCGCCCCGGGCGCCACGAAGAAGGCCCGCATCACCCTCGACGGGGAGGCCTTCTCCTATTACAATGCGGATGTGGACGGCCTCGCCGTCCGGCCCGGCAAGTACCGCATCCTCTACGGCAGCTCCTCGCGCGACGAGGACCTGCAGTCCCTGGACTTCCAGGTGCTCTAGACCCGCAACCAAACAAAAACCCCGGCCGGATCGGTCGGGGTTTTTTGTTGGAATCCAGCGTCTTACGGCAGGATCGGGTCGCCCATCTCGGAGGCCTCCGCGTCGGAAGCGTCGAGTTTGAAGAGCATGAACTTGTTGTTTTCTTTGGTGTAAGGCTTCCAGCCGATGCCCGGGTCGCCGGTCTTGGCGAAGTTGGTCCAGGCGGTCAGCATCTTCTCGGAGAGATCCCAGTCGCCCTGGGTCCAAGGACGCCAGCAATGCTTCATGGACTTGAAGACATACCAGAGGTCGGAGGAGTGGAAGGCGCCCTTGAGGCGGACAGTCACTTCGGGATGCGAGCCGTCGTCCGGCAGCGGACGGGCGAACTCGTAGGCATACGCCTTGCCGCCCTTCTCCTCGCGGTTGAGGCAGAAGGCGGCGATGCCACCGGCCATGTTGCCCATGTCATTGAGCGTATAGCCGATCATATACGGAACGTCGGCGAGTGTGCCGTCCAGGGCGGCCGCGTCGAAGCTCTCCTTGGACACATAGCCGTCCACGATCGGGGAGCCGGTCAGGAAGGCAAATTGGCCGCTGGCGGCGTTGTAGATGGTGCCGAGGGTGTGGATCATCTCGGTGGAGGCGGCGCGCATCTTCTGTACGTCGGTCAGGCCGGCCCAATCCATCACGGTCTTGGTCTGCTGCTCGGCATCTGCCAGGGACATCGAGCGGAACATCGAGCGGGCGGGAGCGGCATTGCGGGCCGGGGCTGCAGGGACTGCAGGAGCAGCCTGCGGCAGGTTCAGGCCGCCGCCGGACATGATCACCGCCTTGTGGAAGAGGCCGCGGGCGAGAGGCGACTCGCACAGCGTCTTCACGCTGCCGGCGCCGGCGCTCTGGCCGAAGATCGTCACATTGTCCGGATCCCCGCCGAACTGCGCGATGTTCTTCTGGATCCACTTCAGGGACTCGATCTGGTCGAGGATGCCGTAATTGCCGGAAACGCCGTGCGGGCTCTCCGCGGAGAGATCAGGATGGGTCAGGAAGCCGTACACGCCCAAGCGGTAGTTGATGGACACCAGGACCACGTCCTTGGCACCCCACTCCTGGCCGTCGAACTCCGGCTCGCTCCCCCAACCTTCACGATAACCGCCGCCGTGGATCCACAGGGCCACGGGAAGCTTCTTGTCGGTCTGGCCCGGAGCCGTGGTCCAGACATTCAGATAGAGGCAATCCTCGCTGAAAGGAGACTCGTCGCCATAGCCCCACTCGGTGAAATAACCGCCGGGATACTGGATGGCCTGGTAGCTGGGATGGCCGAATTTGTCACAAAGTTTCACTCCCTCCCAGGGGACGACCGGCTGGGGAGCCTTCCAGCGGAGATCCTTGATGGGCGGCGCGGCATACGGGATGCCCCGGAACACGGTCACGCCCGGAATATCCGTACTGACACCTTGAACCTGGCCGCCCTCGATGGTGAGAACGGGACTGACGGAAGCCTTGCTGCACCCGAAAAGGGCGAGCACGGCCAAAAGCAAAAGAGATTTCTTCATAAGTTAGAGATTATTTGGCATGTAAAGTTACCCATTGCAAATTTGCAAATCTTGCAGGAAAAGACCAAAAACATACAAATTTTAGTATATTTGACGAAACGAATACGACTAGCCATGAAACGATTGATCACCTGTCTCGCCCTCCTGTCGGCCCTCTGCTGCGCTGCGCAGCAATCCCGCGTGCCCGGAACCATCATCTGGTCCGCAGATTATGTCCCTCCCATCTTCGACTATTTCGGTGAGCCGCAAATCTTCTGGACGGGCATCGGACAGGCCGTCCACTTCAACGGACAGGGCGACGGCGTATTCCTGGATGCCGTCCCCGTGGCCGGAATGGACGAATTCACCCTCGAGGTCGTGTTCCGCCAGGACGGTGACGCCGCCTTCGAGCAGCGCTTCCTGCACATCGGCACGATGGACAAACGCATCCTCTTCGAAACCCGGGTCAAACCGGACGAAACCTGGTATTTCGACGCTTTCGTCAACCTCGGCACACCCGAGCCCACCCCGGACAATCCCAATCCGGTCCGCCTGAGCGCCACGCTCATCGACGAGAAGCTCACCCACCCCGCCGACCGCTGGTACACCCTCACGCTAACCGCCTCCAAGGACGGGCTGGTGAGCTATGTGGACGGCGTCGAGCAGTGCCGCTCCAAGCTCGCCTGGGCCCCGCTCGTGAACGAGGGCTTCACCTCCGTGGGGGTGCGGCAGAACAAGGTCTGCTGGTTCAAGGGGGACATCGCCAAAATCCGCATCACGCCCAAGGTCCTGCCCAAGGAGGAATTCCTGCAGGACCACGTCAAACTCAACGGCCAGTAAGATGCTGGACCTGCGGCACCGGCTCGCATTGGACATCGACCGGGCGCTCTACCGGAGCACCCGGGAATCCCATCCGCTGGAGCAGCTCTTCTGGGAGTGTACCCTGCGCTGCAACCTGCATTGCCGTCATTGTGGCAGTGACTGCAAGCAGTCTGCCATCCGACAGGATATGCCCAAGGAAGACTTCTTAAAGGTCCTTGACAGCGTGGCAGCCAAGACCGACCCGCATCAGGTGTTCGTCGTCATTTCCGGCGGTGAACCCCTGATGCGGGATGATTTAGAGGACTGCTGTGCCGACATCTATGCCCGAGGGTTCCCGTGGGGCATGGTGACAAACGGCCTCTTCCTGACTCCGGAACGATTGCTGCGCCTGCTGAAAGCCGGCATGCACTCCATCACCATCAGCCTTGACGGACTGGAGGAAGACCACAACTGGATGCGTGGCAACAAGCAGAGCTTCCAACGTGTAGAACAGGCCATCGGCCTGATTAACCAAATACCAAGACTGACTTACGACATCGTTACCTGCGTCAACCGACGCAACTATCCACAGCTGAACAATATCAAGGAGTACCTTATCCGTCAGGGCGTCAAGCACTGGCGTCTTTTCACAGTCTTTCCTGTTGGACGTGCCGCCACCGACCCCATGATGCAACTAACCCGCGACGAGTTCCGTGGTGTTTTTGAGTTCATTCGACAGACACGCAAGGAAGGGCGTATCCAGTGCAACTACGGCTGCGAGGGCTTCCTCGGCAACTATGAGGGCGAGGTGCGCAACCATCTCTACACCTGTCAGGCCGGCATCACCATCGGCTCCGTACTGATTGACGGCTCCATCTCGGCCTGCACCAGCATCCGCAGCGACTATAAACAAGGCAACATCTACGACGATGATTTCATGGAGGTATGGGAACACCGCTACCATCCCTATCGTGACCGCCGCTGGATGCAGCAAGACACCTGTGCCACCTGCCAGTATTTCCGTTATTGCAAAGGTGGTGGCATGCATCTCCGTGATGCCGACGGCAAGCTGCTGCTCTGTCACGTCCAGCGGCTCAAGTAAAACAAACTTCTTCGATAGATACCAAAAAGATGGCGGCAACCACTTGGGATGCCGCCACACTTTTTATAGCTCTCACTTCTCTCACTTAACCACGACTTTACGACCATTGACAATGTACAGACCCTTCTGGGCGTTCTGTATGCGCTGACCGTTCAAGTTGTAGATAGTAGCGTTGTTCAGCTTCTCAGCAACGATGCCGTTGATGCCAGTAGCCTCGCCAGTCTTCACACCAGATACGCCGATTTCCTTCGTAGTGGTATTGAAGGTGATGGTGATGGTGTACTTACCTTCAGCGCCTAAGTAATCAGGAGTGATTACCCAGTTGTTTTCAGGATACCAAACATCAGTGCCTTCAA